>Ga0193751_1000678_pt1 | contig 24950 bp, 18 predicted proteins | sample L1c2metaG_FD_143050 | JGI IMG/M metagenome (GOLD analysis project Ga0193751, IMG submission 143050) | Soil microbial communities from a riparian zone of the East river system, Colorado, United States - L1c2 | ecosystem: Environmental > Terrestrial > Soil > Riparian zone | place: USA: East River... | reverse complement strand
TGGAACTGCAGCGTCGACAATCCATCGTTCATGTTGACGAGCTGGTTCGCGACCCTGTTCAGCAGGCTCTTGCACAAGGCCGTGTCCGCCGCATTGAGTCCGCGCTCGTCGCATTTGGCCGAGATGTCCGCAAGCTTGCCGTCCGAACGGACGACGCCACCGTCCGAGCCGGTGATGAATTGAAGTGGCTTGCCAGGAACCGTGACGATTGCGTGCTCATCCGGGTGGATGGCCTCGGCATGGTTTGGATCGCCGTCTTGCGTGAGATCGCTGAAGGCCGTTCCGCCATCGGTCGACAAGAGCCAGGCACGACCGTTGGATTGCGCGTGCAGCTGGCCGTAGGAGAACGAGCCGCCGAGGTAGACAGTGTCCGATGCGCCGGCCGGCGTATAGACGACGTTGTCATACCAGCATTGCCCGGTGCAGTAGCCGATGTTCTGCGCCGTGGTCATATCGGTGAAGACGGCGGCGCCGGAGGCATCGTCGGTGCGATAAAAGCGGGCCCTGTTCGCGCCCGTGTCGCTTTGGTTGCCCACGCCGACGTACATTCGCGTGTTGCCATTAGGCAACGTCGTGACGTCGAACTCGGCGCGGTCGGTGCTCAAGCCCGCATTGAGCGGAGCCTTGATCTGAGTCCATGTCGCCCCGTTGTTGGTCGAGCGCCAGATCCCCCGCGAGAACTCATTGACGTAAATGACTCCGGCATGCGTGGGGTCGACCTTGACGGTCGTCGAACCGCGGGCAGTCGCCACGGCGACGATCGGCCGGATGAGCGTAAAGGTAGCTCCCGTTTGCCGGTAGAGCCCACGAGTCGGGAGCGGATGCGCCGCGTTCCCGCTGGACACTGCGCCACTCGAAACCGAGCTGATACCGCGGATCGCGCTGGCAATCGGAACGAGCAGGTTGCGCGCGTTATCGAAGGCCATCTGCCCGATCGCCCGCTGGAAGAAAATGTCACTGCCGGGAACGAGTGCCCAGGTCTGGCCGCCGTCGGTTGTCTTGTAGATACCGACGCCGGCTTCCGAATCGCCCGAGGCGTTCGGCTCGCCCGTGCCGGCATAGAGCGTGTTGCCCGAGGCATCGCTCGGATCCATGAGCAGCGAGCCGATCGCATTCGTGCCGAAACTGCTGGAGATATACTGCCAGTTCGAGCCCGTAAGCGCCTTGTCCGTGCGCCAAACCCCGCCTCCCGCGGCGGCGACGTAAAGCGTGCACTTGCTTTGGGTGCAGGTCGGCGAGATCGCCATCGCCGTCACGCGGCCGCTCGCCACGTATTGGGCTCCGTCGAAGAGAAACGGATTCAGCACCGATGGATAGGTGGCCTTGCTCGGTCCGATCAGCTGCCAGGAGCCGGTCGAATGCGCACCGGCATTCAACGCCGCCCAGCCACTCTGGGCCGCCAGGGTGGCGTCTCCCGGTATCTCATCCGCGGGGTAGGCCCGCAGCAGGTAGGCCTCGACGCCCGGCGTGGAATCCGGGCTGCGGGAATCCGAGTCATCGGAAAGGCCCTTCTTGTCCACGACGGGCGGTACCGGGTCGGCCCACGTCGGGCCGGCAATCCCGGCCATCACGAAAAAGATAATGGTAAAGACTGCAGTAGCGATTCTGCGCATTGTTTTCCTCCTGGAAAATGTAGAACTGCGACGGACTGCGGGGAGTAACGGCAATTTAGCGGCCGAGCAAGAATTGAACCATCGCAGCAACTCAATGTTTCTATTAACCGCGGATAGCACGCCACGCGTCCAGTGCCCGCGAGTTGTAAAACTCTCCGACGCGAGCACCCATCCGTATACGATCGTAATCGTGAATGTGTGACAAAGGCGCGATGGCCGCTAACCTCAATTCCGTCGCAGCTATTCTCGCGAAAGATTGTCGGGATGGTAGGCCCGACCGCGGTCTTCGCCTCGATAATTAACTTCGGGACGCGGGAGGTCTAGTGAAGAACTTGACGGACTATTGTCCGAGATATTTCGCCGGTCCCAATGCGTTGGGTGCTGCAACGCAAGCGTCGGGTGCTTGTGTCGTGCTGCCATGCAGCATCTGGTATGTGCGAGCATCTGGTATGTGCGCCCGGTGCGCCCATTCATTGTCGGTTCGCTTGCACGGGAGCGGGGCGCCGTGATCACGGCCGCCAAGTCCGGTGACGGCAACGCTTACTGCGATTTCTGGGATGGCGTGCCGTTGTTGTGGCCGCACATATAGCACGCGCGACTGCTCAACTCGGTCGCTGGCGCTTCGCGCTGAATCTTCGTTTGAAGCGTCCGTGCTTCGCACCAGCTCTTCCTTGCTACCTCCGACGCTTCTCTTTCCTGGTCGGGAGGTTCCTTTCTGAGAGATAACGCCGGCCCGCGGCGTTTACGTCAAGCGTCCCGCGCAGATTCTTCTCACCCAATCCCGCAGCAACCAGGGCCGCGATGACCGCCGCTGGTATCACTCCAAAGGGCTGTCCAACGGCTGCTCGAACCAGCCACTCTTCTTGTTCTGCGCTTAGTTGCGGTTGCGGCGTCACGCAACCCCCATCGCGATGCGTGGCGGCTGTTCTATTCGGAGACTGGCAAGGACCTGTTTTGCCGTCATCCGCTTGGCAGGTCCTCGAGCCGTTGGATGATGTTGCGCAAGTCTTCAATCGCGGACTCAAGAATGTCGCACGCGGCAGCGATAGTCGTCTCCACTCGCTCCGGATCGGCTTTCGGACTTGCGGAGTTACACAGCGGCTTGAGATCGAGCTGAACTGCGACGATCTTGTCAATCAGGGACGTCACCAGGCGCCGATCGATCGGAGACCATAATTTCTGACCAGGTTGCTCAGGCATTCACCCTCCGAAACCGCCGCACCCGTTCCGACGCAGCGGCGCCTCGGGCAACGTGTGGGAGCGAAATGACAATGCGGCGAGAGAAATTCATCCGCCGCGCTGATGGAACGGGGGCGCGTCACCTGGCGCGATAATCCAGCCAAATCACGGAGCTTCGATCAATGTGTGCGCAACTTTTTGACTTGGTTGCCGCGCGCCGCCGCCTGGGTTCCGCGTGTGACATGTTTACAACTCTGCCCGTTCGTCGGCACGGCGTCGAGCAATGTGCGATTTCGCACAATCGAGCCCGTGATCGCTTTCGCGGCGTGAGCCTGCGCCAAAACTCAAAACCTAGTTACAATTCGCTCTATAAGAATAGCTTCGGCAAGCGCGTGACCTTGGCCGAGCGACTGATGGCTTCTCGTATCAATCGATCCATGGCCCGTTTCAATAACAACTCCGCGCCGACGAATCGTTTGTTGGCGACGCTTACCCGCGCAGATCTTGCGCGCCTCATGCCATCGCTCGAACACGTCGATTTGGAGCTCGGTCAGACACTGCACGAGCCGGGCCACGCCCAGGAGCACTTCTACTTTCCCGGCACCTGTATTGTGTCCCTGCTCGGCGTGTTGAAGAACGGCGACAGCGTCGAGGTCGCCCTGACAGGGCGCGAAGGCGGGGTGGGATTAGGGCTCATCCTGGGCGGCGATACCACGCTCACGCGGGCCACGGTCCAGAGCGCGGGCACGGCCTTGCGCTGGAAGACGACCGCGTTGCGGAGAGAGATGAAGCGCTGCGGACCCGTCCAGCGGTTGCTCCTGCGATACGTTCAGGCCGTGTGGACCCAGACGGCGCAGTCCGCGCTGTGCAATCGTCACCACACGGTCGAGCAGCAACTGTGCCGATGGTTGCTTCTGAGTCTCGACCGCATCGATGGCAACGTACTCCGAATGACGCAGAAATTGATTGCGAACATGCTCGGCGTGCGGCGAGAAAGACTGGCGCTCGTGGCGAAAAGGATGCAAGCCAACGGCTGGATCTCCTACCAGCACGGTGTGATTGTCGTCAGAGAGCGTGCCGCGCTGGAGGCCAAGGTTTGCGAGTGCTATGAAGTTGTCAAGGCGGAATACCGGCGCCTGATTGGCGGGCCGCGAACCAACCTGCGGACGAAGGGTTGACCGTGCGGTGTCACTCGGGGCTGCGTCCGGTCATCAGTTTGTAGACTTTCGCCCAGGCGGAAGCGGCACGAGCGTGTCGCTCACGATCGCCGTACAGCGCCGGCCAGCTTCTTTTGAACATCTGCTTTGGAGAACGACGGGCGGCTGGAAAGGGTCGATTGGAGATCACGCGGCATCCCTCGGCGTTAACTCAACTCGATTAAAAGCATCCTGTCCAACCGAGCGATCACTCAATGAGTTCGTCTGCGCGCACGCGCAACGATTGCGGGACCGTGAGCCCGAGCGCCTTCGCTGTCTTGAGATTGATGACCAGTTCAACCTTCGTCGGCTGCAAGACCGGCAGCTCGGCCGGCTTCGCGCCTTTGAGAATCTTGCCCACGTAGGCTCCGCCTTGACGACTTGCCTCCGTCAGGCTGGTTCCGTAGCTCATCAAGCTCCCGGCCGCGACGTGCTCTCGCCACGGTGATATTGCGGGTATCGCATAGCGTGCCGTCAGAGCCGCGAGTTGCGCCAGGTGGCTGTTGAAAAACGAATCCGCGCCTATGATGAGTGCACCGGCCCGCTTCTCGACAAGGCCCGCAAAGGCGGTTTCCAATTCGCGCTTCGTGCTGGCGTTCAGAACAACGATTCGCTGTCCGATGGCGCGAGCGGTCTTCCGCACCTCCCGTGACTCGGCCTCGGCCTGTGGGTTAGACGGGTTCACGAGCATTGCGACCAACGCCACTCTCGGCACTAGTTCGCGCAGCAGCTCCAATCGCTTGCCTTCGAGCGCCACCGCCAACATGGCCACGCCGGTGATATTGCCGCCCGGCCGATTAAGACTTGCGACAAGCCCAAGTTCGACCGGGTCGGCGCCGAGCGGAGAGAAGACGATGGGAATTGTCGATGTCGCGTTCTTCGCTGCGAGCGCTGAAGGGGCGCCACCGATCACAGCGATAACAGCAACCTGACGGGCGACCAGCTCCGCCGCCATGGTTGGCAGCCGATCGTATTGGCCTTCCGCCCAGCGATACTCGAAGGCGACGTTCTGACCCTCGACGTAGCCAGCCTCCTTAAGGCCCTGACGGAACGCAACCAGTTGTGCTTCGGCGTTAGGGGCTTTGGCGCTGAGGGTGCTGAGGAACCCGATCACCGGCATCGCCGACTGCTGTGCGCGGGCGGAGAGCGGCCAAACCGCCGCACCGCCGAGAAGCGTGATGAACTCGCGTCGCTTCATGCAATCACTTCGTAACCTGATCCTGGGACGAAATGCCACGCCGCTGACGAACTGCGAGACAACATGACGCCACTAAACCGAGTTCTCTGGACTACTTCACGTTTAGAGGATAGCCGAAATCTAGCGCTACTTCACAGGTTCGGTGAGTGCCTCGAGATGGCGGCTTGGGGTTAAAAGCGCCGTCGGCCGCTGTCGGCGACTCCGCCGTAGGGCCTTTGTTAGCCGAACTGAGACTATCGCGGTGGTCGAAGTTCGACCCAACCGTCGAGTTGCTCCGAATCAACGCGTTTTAGTACCCTGTCTTCATGGCGAAGTCCAAAGTTGCGATCTACGGCGCGATCGCCGCCAATGTGGCCATCGCGGTCACCAAGTTTGTGGTCGCCGGCATCACGGGCAGTTCTGCAATGCTGTCCGAAGGCATCCACTCCGCGGTCGACACGTTGAACGGCGTCCTCTTGCTCGTGGGACTCAAGCTGAGCCAGCGGCCGGCCACGCCCGAGCATCCCTTCGGACACGGCAAAGAGTTGTATTTCTGGAGCCTGATCGTCGCGGTGCTGATCTTCGGCGTGGGCGGAGGACTGTCGTTTTACGAAGGCGTGCAACACGTCCAACATCCCGAACCGATGCGAGACCCGATGTGGAACTACGTTGTGCTCGGCGTCGCCGCTGTCTTCGAGGGCTCGAGCTTCGCCGTTGCGCTTCGGCAGTTTCTCAAGCAGACCGGCAATACACCCTTTTGGGAAGCGCTTCACCGAAGCAAGGACCCGACGACCTATACCGTGCTCGCGGAAGACGCGGCGGCCTTGATCGGTCTGCTCGTTGCCGCGCTCGGCATCGCGTTGAGTCAGCGCTTCGACAAGCCTGAGCTGGATGGCGCCGCTTCGCTCATCATTGGACTGCTGCTCGCAGGCGTTGCAGTAGCGCTCATTTGGGAATCGCGCAGCTTGCTAATCGGTGAAGGCATCCGCCCCGAGACTGCGCGTGCGATTCGCGGTATCGCGCTGCAGCAGCCGAAGGTGCGCGACGTGGGTCGGGTGCTGTCGATGTATATCGGGCCGGACGACGTGTTGGTCACGATGGACCTGGATTTCGATGAGGGGACCGCGGCGGCCGATGCTGCGGCAGCCATCGCAGCTATCGAGCGGCAGGTGCGTGGGCGCTACCCGATGATCAAGCGGCTGTTGATCGAGGCCGGTACGGCGCCCGCGCAACAGCGGTGGAATCGGCCGGATTCGACGCAAGCGCCCGCAGATCCGCAATAGGCGTGGGCCCGATCATCCCCGCCGCGGGAAGCGTCAGCGGCGAGTCGGTCGAAGCGATTCGATCGCCGCCTGGAAGTCTTCGGGCGGTTCGCGCTGGAACAAAATACGTTCGGCGGTTCGTGGATGCTCGAATCCGAGCGTCCGCGCATGAAGCATCGGACGCGTTGCTTCGATCTTCAGGCCGGCGTAGTCACGGATGTACACGCGTTCGCCGACCAACGGATGGCCGAGCTCGGAGAGGTGGATTCGAATCTGGTGCTGGCGTCCGGTTTCAAGGCGGCATTCGACCAGCGTGGCACCCGCAAGGCGCTCGATCGGTCTGATGTTCGTAACCGAGCGTTTCGCGTCGATCGGAGCGTCGCCTTTCGGGTGTCGGAAATGTCCGTACGAGCCGCGCATTCCGTCGCCACGATCCAACAGGAGATGCGTCTCGACACGCGTCGCGATGACAGCGCCGTGCGCGATGGCATGATAGACGCGATCGATGGTGTGCTCGCGGAACTGTGCCGCCAGCGCGCGCTTCGCAGAGGCAGTCCGCGCAAACACCATCAGGCCGCTCGTGTCCTTGTCGAGGCGGTGAACCACGCCAAGCTTGGCGTCAACGCCACGCCCGCCCATCCGTCGCAGCAACGTTCGAGTGTAGTCGACGAGCGTGTCCTTGTTCCCTGGCTCGTCGGCAACACTGAGCATCCCGGCCGGCTTGTCGACGATGACGACGTCGCGGTCGTGAAACACGATCGCGCTCTCAGCCAGTGGACCGGTACGTAGCTTGGGTGCCCCTTGGTCGACGACAACCACCGTACCCGGCGAGACACGCGATGCGGGGTCGAGGCAGCGCTGGCCATTGACTGTGACGCGCCCCTCAGCACACAGGCTACGTGCACGCGACCATGCGACGCCCGTGTGTTGGCGAACGACCGCCGCGACAGTGGGCTCGGGTGATTTCACGTCGAACGCGTGCTGGGCAGCTCGTGCCGTCGCGCGGAAGGCCTGCGGCTGTTCCGCGGACAGTGCACGGCGATAGCGTAACGCATACCAGCGAAGGTTGCGATCACTGATCGTCGGCGAGACCGAGTCAAGTCGACCCGAAACTGCCGTTCGGATCACGGCTCGGCCGGCAAAGTGGGCAACGACTCCTTTGAAGACTTGCGTCGGATCGCGGCTGATTTGCCTTACTGGATCTCGTCTGGATTGCCAGTCCGAATAACGCTTATTTGCGCTCCCGCGATATTGAGCCTATACCTTTAACAAGGCGCCGGAAGACTGTGGCAACTGGGCGCCACTCTCAAGGTGAAGGAGGACGATTCGCTTAACGAATGGACGGTCGCGGTGAGCAAGGTACGCGAAGCCCCCCGGCTTGAACTGCGCGCAATTGTCCGCTATCAAGCGGGGCCGCGACCGTTTCCCTCTGGCCGAAGTGGAACGATGGTAATCCGCCGTTTGATGGCGCCATCGTAACGCCTGGCTACATTTCGACGACAACCTCACCCGATACCGGATCGGTTACGCCGAGTCCGCCGCCCAGGTCTTCCAGCGTGTCACGGAACGTATCCAGCATCGCGATCATCCCCGGCCGTGCTGCACTAATGCTCCGGTAGTTTTCCCATTCGCCGATGGCACAGTAGGTCCGGTCGCCGGTCTTGATCAGCACGAATCGCTGGCAGCCAGTGAAGTCCCGATGGGCCTTGCGGTGTGCGGCGACGAACTCCGATTCGCGTCCGGGCTTGACCCGGAATCGCACGGCGTTAAATGCTGTCACGGATGCTGTCATGGCGCTCACTCCTCGTCGTTGGGCCGCGCGTCGACATGACGGTTGACTCTGCCGGACGCGGGCATCAGGCGACCCTTATCATGCCGCTGCGCCCCCAGCCGAGGCAACCTTTGCCGGAGGGGAAGGCAAATCACTGAATGACCTCGTCCGCGCGCAGCAGCACCGACTGCGGAATCGTCACGCCGAGTGCTTTCGCCGTCTTGAGATTGATGATCAACTCGAACTTGGTAGGCTGCTCCCAGGGCAGATCAGAGGGTTTCGCGCCCTTGAGAATCCTGTCGACGTAGGTCGCGGCGCGGCGGAACAGCACGGCGAGGTCCTGTCCGTACGTCATGAAGGCGCCGGCGACGGCGTATTCCCGACTCTCGCAGACGGTGGGCAGGCGGTACCGCAACGAAAGTTGCACGAGGCGTGCGCGATTTGCGTTGAAGAATGGCGACGCGAGCACGTCGACCGCCTCGTCGGCGGCCTGCCTCGCTTCCGTATATGCGCGCTCGAATTCACCGGACTTGCGTATGTCGATGCGGTGCAACTGCAAGCCGAGTCGCTTGGCCGCGCTCTCGGTTTCGTCGAGATAGCTCTGCTGGGAATTCAGATCGTTGAACACCGCGATATGGTGCAGCTGGGGCAAAGCTTCCTTGAGGAGCTCGAGCCGCTTTGCGGAAAGCTCGGTATTGAGGAAGGTGAGCCCGGTGACGTTTCCCTTCGGTTGGGCGAGGTTGCTCACGATGCGCGCCGATACCGCGTCCCCTATCGCAGCCACCACCACCGGAATGCTCGTGGTCTCGCTCAGCAACGAGTGAGTCGGCAGCGTCGCCGCCGTCACGATGACATCGGGCTTGAGCGCGACCAGCTCTCGCGCCAGCGCCGGAATAAGATCGGGATTGCCGTTCGCGTTCTTTTCCCCGAACCTGATGTTTCGGCCTTCGACGTATCCCAGGTCGCGCATCGACTCGCGGAAGGCTGCGAACAGATGCGGAAGGCCCGGGTCGAGAATGCCGACCCGCCACACCTTATCGGGCTGCTGACCTCTGGCTGAAAGCCATGCGGCAACGAGCGTGCCGCCGGCGATGCGGATGATCGTCCGCCGATTCATCACTGAATCACCTGATTGACGACCGGAAGCCGAACCATAGCACGGCTCGTCGCCGGGACACCATCCTTGCCGGCGAATGGCCGGTCGTGGCCGCACTGAGACACTAGCGAACGGCTCAGATCGACCCGCACCGGTCATACGCAATTCCTGACACCTGTCGCTCAAGCAGAGCAATGGGCCGACCTCGCCTGTGGGGTGTGTGTGCTCGCAACACTGTGCTAAGGTTTTCGGGCTTGGGGTCATCTTGGAAACGCGAAAGGGGAAATCGCATGAGAACGAATTCGGTGGTCTGGATGGCAGCTGTCGGCTGCATGGCCGCATTGATTGCGCAGGTAGCGTTGGCGGCCAATGTAAAGGTGACGCCGCTCGGCGGTCAGGACGGTGAGTTTTGCCCGCAGGACCGGGCGCTGATCTTCGAGGATCCGAACGGCACACGCATACTCTACGACGCCGGTCGTACGGTCGCCGGACCGAACGATCCCCGGTTGGGTAAGATCGACATCATCCTTGTCAGCCACATGCATGGTGACCACGCGGGCAACGCGCACAACAAGGAGCCTAACTCGGGCAGCTGCGCGAATCCCGACGTTTCGGTGTCGGCGCTGCCGAATTCGAACACGGTGAACATCGCGCTGGCCAAGAAGGCGAAGATCGTGACGGGCAGCGAAATGCCGCCCTTTTTCGCCGGCAAGCTGAAGGCCAATGGTGGCGACCCGAGGGATTCGATCCTCGCGCGTTTCGGCGGAAGCGTGAAGGTCGACGGTGTAACGATTGCGACGGTGAACGCGCTGCACAGCAACGGCCTCGATCCCGACTACATCGGCGGCGAGCTGGGCAAGAACATGAAGGACGCGGGAATTGCCGGCTACGTTGGCGAGGCTACGGGCTATGTGCTGACGTTCAGCAACGGCCTCGTGGTCTATCTGTCCGGCGATACCGGTGTCACGGCCGAGCAGGACAAGGTCGTGCGGGGCCACTACAAGGCGAAGCTCGCCGTCATCAATATCGGCGATACCTTCACCACTGGTCCGACAGAAGCGGCTTACGTGATCAACGATCTGGTCCAGCCTGCCTCGGTGATCCCTTCGCACGCGAATGAAGTCGCAACGAAGGGTGGAAAGGTACTACCGGGGACCAAGACCGAGACTTTCATGAAAGCCGTCAAGGTGCCCGTCCATATTCCGCTCAGCGGCAAGACGATGGAGTTTGACAGCAACGGAAAATGCGTCGCCGGGTGCTGAGCCGGTTACGTATTGAATTTGGTTGAGAGGCGACGCGGCTTTCCACGCCGCCCTTCTTGCTTTGGCAGGCGTAGTGGACTGCTACCGCCCTTCGAGCATGATGCAACTCAGGTTGCGAATTATCGGCCTCGCTTATGCCACCGGCCCCAACGGCAGGTTCTGGGCCGCATTGCGACATTCGTGGCCATCCGCAACCGACCAAAACCTACATACGCGCCGCTCGAACGCAGTCATGCAAATCGATCTTGACAACGAACAGACCTAACCAGCCGGTCCACACCCCTGTCCGACCAAGCGATCATTCAATAACCTCATCGGCGCGCAGGCGCAGCGACGGAATCGTCAGCCCGAGTGCTTTCGCCGTCTTCAGCTTGATCACCAACCCATGGCGTTCGCTGGAGCGACCCGCTTCATGATAGGCTGGCCACGTTAACCCGCGAGGTGACGCGGCTCCCGCTAGAGGAGACGCGTAAGCGGGCTCGACACAGGGGGATTCTCATGGCTTTCCGTTTCATGATGTTCTTGGTCGTTACAGTGTTGGCGGCAGGCTGCTCGAGCGGGCTGGGCGGTACGTCGACGTCCCGAATGGCGGGTTGGCAACTGAAGATAGGCGATGGAACGGTGTCGAGCTACGCCGAACTTGAAAGCGGCGGTGCACCGGCGGCGATAGGCGTCGCTTGGTCCTCGAGCGCGTTGGACGGCTTGCCGAACGATGCCGACGAGCATCGTTGCTTCGGACGCACCAAGGACGGCGCGATTGACGCCGGCACGAAATGCCAGCACACGCACGAGTTCGTCATTCCCCTGCCAGACGGCGTGGCCCGACGAACCGACATCCCCTTCAAGTGGGTTCTGTTCAACTGGAACCCTGTTGGGCACATTCCTCCGGGCATCTACGACGCACCGCACTTCGATGTTCACTTCGAGATGGGCGCGATCGCGGACGCCTTCGCGATCGAATCCGGACCCTGTGGGCCGGAATTGGTCCGCTGCGACCAGTTCCAGACGGCGAGGAAGCCGCTACCCCCGAATTACATGCCTCCGGACTATGCCGATGTCGAGGCAGTCGTTCCGGTCATGGGCAATCACCTGATCGACACCACCGGCCCCGAATTCCAAAAGGTTCCCTTCACCCGGAGCTGGATCTACGGAGTCTACGATGGCAAGGTGATCTTCTACGAAGCGATGGTCACGCTCGCTTACATGCGGAGCAAACCCAACGGCTGCCTGCCGATCAAAGCGCCGAAGGCGGTCGCTGTGTCCGGGCTCTATCCCACTGAATATTGCGTGCGTCACGACGCGACAACGGGGGAGTATTCGGTGTCGATGGAGAAGTTTTCGCATCGCGATGCAAGCGCCCCTGAGGCGGTACCATCGAAGGGATAGCGTGCGTTGCGCTCGCGATCGGTTGGAGTTGCCACCGATCACCGTATACGGCTTTTGGGTAGGGGCGTCGACGCCTCTGTGACTTGTCATCTTTCGCGAGGAGAGAAGCATGAAACTCTACTACCATCCGGTGTCGACGACGAGTCGGCCGGTCGTGTTGTTTGCTACCGAGTCCGGCATCGAGCTCGATTATCAGGTTGTCGATCTGTTCACCGGTGAGCAGTACAAGCCGGATTATTCGGCGATCAATCCGAGCCACCAGGTTCCGGTGCTGGAGGATGGCGACTTCCGTCTGACGGAGAGCTCGGCGATCCTCAAGTATCTCGCCGAGAAGACAGGCTCTCCCGCGTATCCAAAGGATCTGCACAAGCGCGCACGCGTCAACGAGCGGATGGATTGGCTCAATACGGGTTTTTACCGGGACTTTTCCTACGGCTTCCTTTATCCGCAGATCTTCCCGTTCATGAAGCGGCCCGACGACAAGGTACAAGCCGGGACCGTGGCGTGGGGCAAGGACAAGGCGCTGGGCTGGCTCAAGGTGCTGGACGAGGGCCTGATCGGGCCGCGAAGCGCGTTCCTCTGCGGCGATGACATCACGATTGCCGACTATCTGGGCTCGATGATGGTCCTCGGCGGCGAGGTCATCGATTGCAAGTTTGGCGCGTATCCGAATATCTGTCGCTGGCTCGGCAACATGAAGGCGCTGAAGAGTTGGCCGAAGGTCAACGAGGCGTTCTACAAGTACGTGGTCGACCCCAACAAGGGCAAGGAATTCGTGCGCATGTGACCGCTGTCCGCTGCGCCTCCACTTGTTGAGTGCAAGGAGCTTCATGTTGCTTCCCGCCGACGCGCGCTGGTCGACCCTGACCAGTCAGTCGGTCCGCCGGAAAGCCGACGTTCGAAGACAGAAATGGGATGCCCAACTCCACAGGCTTGGCCTCACTTCGTCCCGTTGGATCCCGCCGTTCCATGTATGATGCCTCGCCACGGCACGGACAGGGGTCGATGCCGGAATCCAAGGGAAAAATGAAATGTTAGAACTCAAAAAAGTAGTGAGCTTCTTTGCGAGCTTGCTCCTGCTCGCAGGCTACACCGCGGCGGCATCTGCCGCGGAAGCGTCAACAGACGAAGCAGCCATCCACGCAATCACTCAAGCCTGGGTGAAAGCCTATAACGCAGGCGACGCCAACGCAGTTTCCGCCCTCTATGCGGAACAAGCCGTGCTTCTCGCGCCGGGCGCCCCGGCTGCGAAGGGCAATGCGGCGATTCAGGCGTATTTCGTCAAGGACACTGCCGAATCGGCAAAGGCCGGTGTCACGTTCAGCGTCGACCCGAAGTCCGACGTGGGCACTTCCGGTGAGCTTGCCTGGGAGTCGGGAACCTATGCCGTCAAGGCCAAATCGGGTGCTTCGGTCGAAATCGGCAAGTACCTTACCGTCTACAAGAAGAGCGGCGGGAAGTGGCTCATCATCCGTGACACGTGGAACTCCGATGCCCCACCCGCGGCAGCCTCCCCGGCGCCAGCAACACCAGCGAAAAAATAGCGCAGGCCGTGCTCCTGCGCGGCGTGCGCCTGCGCGGCGCCGTGTTCTTCTATGTCACGGGCAGCAGTGAGTGGGCCGCCGAGGCGCCGTCGGCCAAGGAGATCGCGCCGCTGCTGATGCGCGGCGTCGAGCATGTGATGGAGTACCACGCGGTGGCGCAGGGCAGTTGCTGGGCCGGCATTCCCGATGGACCATCCGTGCAGCTATTCGCCGGCGACGTGGTGATGTTTCCGCACGGCGACGCGCATGTCGTGTCGAGTGCGCCCGGGATGCGCGGCAACCCGGATCTCGGCTGGTTCTCCACCGCGGAAGTCGACCGGCTGCCGCTTCGCCTTTCCTTCAACGGCCAAAACGAGGTGCGCTCCACGCCGCCGCTCGAGTGCGCAGGCGATACGACCATCGTGTGCGGCTTTCTCGGCTGCGACCTGCAGCCCTTCAACCCGTTGATCGCCGCGCTGCCGCGCCTGATGCATTTGCGCGCCACCGACGCTGACGCCTGGATTGCGAAATTCACCGCGCAGGCGGTGGCCGAGTCGCACGCCCGGCGCCCCGGCGGCGAGGCGATGCTGGCGCGCATGAGCGAAATGATGTTTGTCGACGCCGTGCGGCGCTACGCCGATCACCTGCCGGCGCAAAGCGCAGGCTGGCTCGCGGGCCTCCGCGATCGTTTCGTGGGCCGCACGCTGGCGCTGATGCACGAAAAGCCGGCGCAAGACTGGACCATCGACGAGCTCGGCCGGCGCGTCGGCCTGTCACGCTCGGCCTTGCACGAACGCTTCATCGAATTGATCGGGGTTCCGCCCATGCAGTATCTGGCACAGTGGCGCATGCAGGCCGCGGCGCGCCTGTTGCTCGAAACGCGCGCCACCGTCGCCGCGATTGCGCTCGACGTCGGCTACGATTCCGAGGCGGCGTTCGCACGCGCCTTCAAGCGACTGGTCGGCAAGCCGCCGGCCGCATGGCGCCGTGAGCGCGACGCGACGGTGGCGTGACGCGCGCGCCGTCGTCGGTCCATGCCGGCTAACGATTTACGATGGACAGCGCCGGCTCGCTCTGATCCCCAATTTTCCACGGCGCGTCTGCCACATGACCACGCCTTGCTCAGCCTTCTGGATTGCGGTTCGGTTTCGACGAGCTGCACGGGACTGTGGCCAACGCTGGCTCGCGTACAGCGACAACATCCAGACTCGCCGAGCCGGTGCCGCCGCCCGGGGCCACAGGTGTCGTGACCTTCGATGCAGCGAGCACGCGAGGTTCATCGCCATTGGAGTCCATTTTCGCTGGCAAGATCACCGTCACGCCGATGGTGAGCGCCGTCATGGCGACAGCGGCGAGACAGAACGCGACGCGCGGGATCGGGGTTTGGTAGCGGTTCATGGCTATTCTCCTCATTTCGGGTCTTTGCTATGTTGTCTTGGCATTTGCAGTTCCTGTCAGCCTACCCACGCCCCCTTCGGACGTTGCCTGCCCTGCGCGCACCTGAATTGAAACTTTGATGCGGCAGGGTGCCCTCTCGGATTCGCCGTGCCGCATATTCATAATCCGATTGCACTCTAGCCAACGTGGCGACAGGGCTCAATAAGAAGGCGACGAATTGCCGCATTCACGTCGCGAAACTGCGCCACCGGCGACGGAGCGATTTACCTGCCGGTCGGGCGCTTGTCTCCACATATCGCATGTCCGTTTGTTACAGATGACAAACGACCCGTATTCCTTGCTGCAACAATAATTTTCATCGACGGAATAATTTGGATGCGAGCGTTGTAGCCGGTAGCACAAGCCCAGGCATGCGCGGATTATGGGAAGTGCTGTGGAGGCGCGTCGCCGAAATTCGGGCGGCGTGTTTTTCGCCGCAAGCCAGCCCGCTATGTATTCAATGGACAACGTCTAATTGATTGCTCAGGCGCGAAGCGCCCGGCACTGGCAGGCCGAAGCACTCGGCCGGCAAGGCATAACGCTGCGAGCGGGAGACTGGAACGAACATCGGGATCGCCTCATTCGCTGATCCTGGATTGGCCCGCGTGTCTGGACCAGTCGTCTTATCTGCCGGGAGCGGGCAGCGATATGCAGGGCAGTGCGATGTGTCAAACTTGACGATGGCCACAATATACGAGCCCCTAACTGCCGTCGCTGCATTCCGTTTCGACAATTCGTTCGCTCGCGAACTCCGAGGGTTCTACGTTCCTCAACAACCTGCGGCCGTGCGCGCACCACGGCTGCTGTTTCTCAACGATTCGTTGGCGGCAGAGCTGGGGCTCGACCTAAACTCATTCGATGCCGGCGCGAGGGCAGCGTTATTCGCCGGAAATATACCGGCCGACGGCGCAGAACCGCTGGCTCAGGCCTACGCAGGCCACCAGTTCGGCGGATTCTCACCTCAACTCGGGGACGGTCGCGCGCTTCTTCTTGGCGAGGTGATCGACCGGAAAGGACGCCGTCGCGACATTGCATTCAAGGGATCGGGTCGTACGCCGTTCGCCCGCGGCGGCGACGGCAAGGCCGCTGTTGGTCCTATGCTTCGAGAGGTGCTGATCGGCGAGGCCATGCATGCGCTGGGCATCCCCACAACGCGCGCCCTCGCGGTCGCAGCGACAGGCGAGCAGGTATACCGCGAACACGTGCTGCCCGGCGCAGTGCTCACACGCGTGGCGGCGAGCCACATCCGCGTCGGGACCTTTCAGTTCTATGCCTCGCGCGGCGACATGGAAAGCGTGCGCAAACTGGCCGAATACACGATCGCGCGGCACGATCCCGCGCTCGCGACCACGCCGCAGCCTTTCCTGGGGCTGTTGCAGAATGTGGCTGAGCGGCAGGCCGCGCTGATTGCGCAGTGGATGAACGTGGGCTTCATCCACGGCGTGATGAACACCGACAACATGACGATATCGGGCGAGACGATCGATTACGGGCCGTGCGCCTTCATGGAGGCCTACGATCCCGCCACCGTGTTCAGCTCCATCGACGACCAAGGACGCTATGCCTTCGGCAATCAGCCCAACATCGCGTGCTGGAACCTGGCACGCTTGGCGGAAACGCTGTTGCCCCTCTTGTCCAACGATCCCGAGCAGGCGGTGGCGATGGCCACCGAGGTCATCGTTGCATTCCCGGCGCACTACCGCAGGTACTTGCTCCGCGGGCAGCGCGCCAAGCTCGGACTGCGTCGAGACGATCCGGACGACGACAACGCCGATACGGCGCTGGTCGAAGACTGGTTGACTCTGCTCCATGCCGGGGGAGTGGATTTCACCCTCGGGTGGCGGCGGCTTGCCGACGCCGCTGCCGGCGACGAAGCGCCGCTGCGCGCGCTGTTTGCCGATGCGCGCGCGCCCGATGCGTGGCTGGACCGCTGGCAAGCCCGTTGCGCCAGCGAGAGCGGGAAGGCAAAGCAGGCCTCGGCAATCGCAGGGATCGAGCGCGCCAAGGCGATGCGCAGCGTCAATCCCATCATCATCGCCCGCAACCATCGTGTGGAAGAGGCACTGGCTGCCGCGTCCGACCAGGACGATCTCGCGCCCTTCGAACGCTTGCTGCAGGCTCTCAGGCAGCCGTACGTCGAGACACCTGGGCAGGCACCTTACGCCCAGCCGGCGCCAGCCGCGGTAACAGCGTGCTACCGCACTTTCTGCGGCACTTGATCCTGCGTAGGCTGCATGAATATTCGCGTTGTAGGCTACTCACGCCTACGCTAACATCCACCGGTTGGTACTTCGGCCATGCGAGGTTGTAGGCCTGACGCCGGAGCCGTCCAGCGCAACCAACAGGTGACGTCGCAGTGACAAATATTTTGACCAAACGGAACGACACGACGCTGCCGGACCGTCGTAGTCACGCTCGTTCACCTGTTTATGTTCCGTTCAGCGCGTGGGCTGCCTTGTCGGCAAGCATTATCGCCGGGCTCGTGTTCTTGGCTCTTGATATTGGGCTCGGCTGGGCTCTGCGTGGGATCTCACCATGGACGTCGCTGCGCATGATCGGAGCGATCGTGCTGGGACCGGCCGTGCTTTCGTCGCCCGATGCATTCGACCCGGCGGTCGTGCTAGTCGCGATCTTCACCCACCTGATGCTCTCGACTATTTATGGCACATTGCTGGCGTTGTTGATGCCGGCCGTCGATATCGCGTGGGGCATCCTGCTCGGCGGGTTCTACGGGCTCGCGCTTTATTATGTCAACTTCTATGGCCTTAACGCCTTCTCACCATGGTTCGCACAGCAGCGCGACTGGGTGAACCTCGCATCGCACTTCGCTTTCGGCGCTGTGCTTGCGTGCGCCTACACGGCGATCAATACACGGCGGGTCATCGGTCGGATCGATCCAACGACGCGATCGCCAGCCGAACAAAGTTCTTGAAAGATGAGATTCGAACAGTTACGACTCGGACCGCAAACGCGTTAAAAAAGAGCGCACCATCGCCGAACTTAGCTTCCAATAGCCCGCCGGTCCGTTTCAAAAACTCTTCCTGATTCAGTATTCACCGACTCCCGAATGCCAGAGTGTCTTCGGTTGCATCGGGGCCAGCGGCATGGCGCCGCTGGCTTTTGTGCGACCGGCTGAAACCGACCGTTGGCTGCGCCTTCGTGACCGATCTGCCTGATCTGGGGGGTCGCGAAAAAATAGAGAGACTCGGTTATCCGGTGCTCGCGCTCTGTCAGTTTCCGGGGCATTGAGACAACCGCGTGACCCCAATAGCGCGATTTCCTCAGCCTCATCGGAGGCGCATCAGGGCTCCAGGATACGACCGCTGAAGCGTGGCCGGAGTTACATCCGCTATATCGAGCGTCTCTGCCGTCGAGACTCTGTCGAAGTTCGCTGATCGCGGCGCGACAGACTCAGTCGCGAATCGTCGGGAGCCGCTGCCGGTGACGTCTGTCGCGGATGTGAACGTAGGTCTGTACCAGCGCCACCAGCGACAGGAAAGCCAGCATCGGGTAGACGACATAGAGTGGCGTTCGCTTGATGCACCCGTCGCCACTGCAGAACACGCCGCCTTTCATGCCAAATTCGTAAACAAGGTATACGACCCACGCGACCGTTGCCACCCACGCGGTGCGCGAGTGGCTCCACAACGCCAGCGCTGCGAAAAAGACGATCGGGACCGCGATCAGGGCGGGGTAGTCGATCAGCAGGTAGAAGAACTCGGGCATGCGCTCCCCCGGACTCGTTATTGTTCGCTTGATACTACGTGATCCGTAATCGTAGGTCCTAACGACCGGGCGTGGCAACCGCGGCAAACGGAGTCATGTCGGCGATCGCTGCAACGGCATGCGTCTGCGCGTGCAAGGGGTCGAATCAAAATCCTTGGGCCGCCGGTTTGGCGTGGTCTCGAGTCTGTAAGACAATTGCCCGTGGAGTTCGGCGGACCTAGCAGCCGGGTAGGCGACCTGAATGCCCCAAATGGTGCACAGGGCCGCGGGTTAGCCGATAGTTGGGCGTCGTCCCCACAACATGGCTGAGGTGGGTCAAGCGCCCTATTTCAAGACAGGAGGCGCCCGAATGTTGAGGCTACTTGTCATTAGCGTTCTGTGGGCCGACTCACCCGACAACCTTTGGCCGATCTCCGACGTCGTAGCGCGGTTTCAGACCGTCGCGGCGTGGTATGCGGAGGCCAGCTACGGCAGGGTGACGCTCGTTCCAACGGTGACGCCCTTCGTGCGCGCTACCACGACTTCGGCAAATGCCAACGCCAACACGCTGTTGCATATCTCTTCCGATATCGGCGGACCATTAAAGGCAGCGGGCATCGACACGACCAAGTTCGACCGCACCATTTACATCGTTCCGCGCATTGCCTCAGTCGGTCCCAAGGGCTTTACCCTCGGCTCGTCCATGTGGCTGAACTGCGGCGGCAGTGACTACGTGACCTTCGGGGCGATTCACGAATTGGGCCATTCGCTCGGCCTCGCACACGCGCAATCGCTGCGACTTGGCGGCCGCAACGGCAACGTAATGACGTTTCCCGGTCTCGATATCACGCAGCTTGGCGGCAATGTTATCGGGTTCCGCGAGGATACCGGGGACCCGACGAACGCGATGTCCTATGCGCAAGTTCCGGCTCACTTCGGCGCGTATGACAAATCGCAACTCGGATGGATCGTGCCGATCAGCTGGGACGGCAAGGACCAGACCCACGAATTGACTCCGCTCGCACGACGGGGCGGCGCGCTCTATGGCATCAAGGTACCGATGACGCAGTTCAGGGCGATGTCGAATCGGGTCTACTGGATCGAGCTACGGGATGGCTTCGGCTTTGACGGTAGCCTCGCGCCACAGAATCGCAGCTTCGTCGTCAGTATTGCCAACGATTTCTCGTGTATTCCGACGTGCTCGATCGACGCGCACCCGGAGACTCAGACTTTGGGCGACAGCGCGTTCCAGGCCGGCGACACGTTCAAGGACGGCACGGTCCGCTTCGACTTCGTCGACGCGACGCATGTACGGCTGCGGCGCGATTCGGAAGCGTCAGCTCCGGTGCGGATGCCAAGGCCGTAACCCCGCAAAGGACGCACCGATCAGCGCGCCGAGGAGACGCTTGGGCAGATCCAGGACCTGGCGGTTGCCGGCAATATCTCGTAGTCCGCAGACATTGTCTTTAACAGCTCCACGAGTCCCTTCGCACTTTCGCACGCTGCTCAGCGCGCGTGCTCCATCGCCGATAACACGCCTTCGAAACGCTGCCGATCGCGCGCGTCAGCGACGCCTGGCTGTGCGCACCAAGCGAGCAGGCGCTCGCCAGCGCTATTGGGGCCGCTCGTCGCGGCGCCTTGAAAGCGCTCGCGCAGCTGTTTCAACTGCAGCGAGCGTCGCTGCGCCTGAAGCTCCGGCGGGCATTCGAGACCTAGCAGCAGTTCCAGCTCGAGCAGTATTTCGCGGCGCGATTCGGCGCCGCGCTCGATCTGTATCACGCGCGTGGCCGCCATGGCTTCATCGGCGAGCGCGCGTAGCGCCGCGTCACGCCGGCCGACCACAGCTTTTTCCCATGCGGCAGGGAGCGCCGTTAGCGCCGTCCACTGCGCGTGCACCGCCGCAGCGTCTGCGATGCCTTCGCCGGAGCACAGCAGGCGATCCAGCTCCTCGCACAGGCGCTCCTTCGCTGCCAGGGTTCGCCACACCGCCGCTTCGCAGGCACGGGCACGCGCTGACAGCGCGGCGTCCGCTGCGCTCTTTGCGCTCGTGAACCGAGATTCCAGGCTACGCAATGCGGAATCGGATGTACGCGCCACGTGCTTCCACTGCTCCTGAAGATCGCGCAATTCGCGGCGCAGCTGTTGCTCTTGTTTGTCCGTCGCCAGCGCGAGTTGCTCGAGCTGCACGCAGATATGCTCCAGCGCATCGCGTGCTTCATGCTTGAGGACGTCCTCCTGCTTGCGTTTAGCGTCACGCGCTTGAAATACCGCGTCGCACGCAGTGCGAAATTGCTCCCACAGCGCGTGTTCGTCGCGCTGTGTCAGCGTCAGTTCTTTCGCCTGCGCCTGCCATTTGACCTGGATAGCCTTGACCTGCGCCGGCGCATCGCGCTCCAGCGCCTTCGCTGCTAACGCGGTGGCCTCTTCGATCAACGCCAAACGGCGCGCCTTCGCTTGGTCGCGAGCCGCGGAAAACGCATCGCGCAACGGCGCGAGTGCGGCCTTGAGCCGTGCATCAAGATTTCTCCATGCCTTGGGATCGACACTGCCCAGATCGCCATCGTGCCAGCGACGATCGGTTTCGCGCAGCCAGCGCTCGATCGCGCGCCAGTCGCGCGGCTCAACCAGCAACGCCGGCGTCTGCGCCGCGGCGGCCGCGATGAATTCCTCGCGCTGCTTGCGAACCCGCCTTTGCAGTGCCGCCTGCTCCGCAAAATACCGAGCGGCGGGTGCATAGGCTTTTTCGCAGGCGCGGTCGAAACGCTCCCACAGCGTTTTCGGCACTACGCCCCCGTGCTGCTGGTCGAGAGCGCTCCATTCGTTGCGCAGTTTCTGCACTTCGACCGCAAGGTGCGGCGCATCCAACGTGAGCTTGGCCGCAGCCTCGGCGCGCTCGCATAGTTGAACGCGGGCGTGATGCTGCCCGAACGATTCCCAACCTTCGAGCTCCTTGAGGTGCTGCATCAGCCGGCTCAACCGCTGCAGGGTCGGCTTTGGCAGCGGGCCCGCGGCGGGTCTGCGCGCCCTGAGTTCGTCGGCGGCCGCGCGGGCAGTTTGCAGTTGACCGGCGGCGAGCGCCTGCTCCGCATTGTGCAATAGAGTGTGCACCTGATGCCGCGCGGCATCGGTTTCCCGCTCTGCGGCCCGAATCTGTGCGAGCCGGCGCTGCTCGATCACGATCAGGGCGGATTCGAAGCGCTGCGTCAGCGCCGGCGTTCGAATGCTTCGATCCAGCGCCTGCCACCGTTCCGGCAACTTCGCGTCATCAATCGATGTGCCCGCAGCGAGCTGCTCGGCTTCGATGACGAGCGCTTCGGCGCCGGCCCGCGCCTGGAGCTCCTGCGTCCAGCGCTCGACGCGCTGCTCCGCCTCATCGAGCCTGAACAATACCGACGTATCCGCGTACTTCTGCCCCTCTGCGCGCAGCGCGGCAAATTCGCTGCGCAGAACGTCCAATTCGCCCGCCGTGGCGGGCGGATCCGCCCGCCCGAGCGATTCGCTCAGCCTGTGCTCGAACTGCATACGCGCCCGCTGCTCTGCGTGTTCGCGATCGAAGCGCGCCTGGAGCGTCTGGCGGGCAGCTTCGCAGCGCGCGAGACGCGCTGGATCGTTGCTGAGGTTCAGCGCTTGCCAGCGACGATTGAGCTCGATTACGCTCGTAAGGATCGGACCGGGTTTGCTCGCCAGCGCCTCCAGTTGCGCCACAACGGCATCCGCTTCGGCCGCGTCGCCGTCGCGATTCGCCATTGCATCGAGCCGTTTCCGGGCCAGGCGGGCCACGCCGCGATCCTTGTCCCTGGCGACGTCGGCGACCTTGCGCAGCCCCTCCGGCGTGCGAACGTGCTGGGCGGCTGCCATGCGCGTATCAGCGTGCTCGGCAGTGAGCGCGAGTTCGACGAGCAGGGCTTCCTCGCGGATCGCGGCGATCGCGCTGCGGCGACGCTCCACATCGGAAGCACGGCGCGCCACATTGGCACGCATCGCATCCGTGCACTGCGCGGCACCCAGCAATGCCGTTGCTCCAGCGCTGTCCGGGCTTTCGGAGAGCAAGGTGCCCAATGCCGCGTCGAGCGCAGCGCGCACGGTCGGTTCGGATTCGTTTTCCCAGGCTGCGGCAAGTACGCTCAGATTGCCGCAACAGTTCGCCGCAGCAATGCGGACCTCAGGCGCAGGGTCAGTGGCGAGCAGCACGGCAAGCTCGTCCGATTCCGGCGGCAACTTGGCCACAGCGATGATCCGCCGTGCCGGGTCGGGGTGGTGCAAGGTGGAACGAAAGAGGCGTTCGGTGAGCATGGGTAGGGTGCGCCCACAGCGGTAACCCTGCGGGGGGCATTCGAGTTGCCAAACGCCATGGTAATCAAAAACCGCTTCCTCGGCGGATGATCCGTGGCACCCCGCAGAAAAGATTACGGCTTGCCGACAGGAAAGATGCGGAATCCGGCCCGAACGTCCAGTCTTGAGGAAATCGAATGACGGGTGTGGGTCGATAAGACAGATCGAACGGCCAGTCTTAGTGCCTTAACTGCGCAGTTGTTTGGCCACGAACCGCCTGCTCACTCATCGTCGCAGAACGGCCCCACTCCGGACAGTCGCTTTGCCCTAAAGCGGACAGTCGCGTGTCGCAGGACTTAGCGGGTAGCGTAGGATTTCCCATCATATTCGCGACGCGATGGGCTGCTGCATCGAGTTGGCGTTATGCTATTTCCTGGTGACGCACCGATGTCGGGGTCAGAATCGAAGCCTTGCAGCCAATTTCACTCTACCGGCACGCCCCTGCATAACCTCACGCTGCGCACGGATCTCGAGCAAAGCTCATCCGTGCGATGGTCAAGCCGTTTCAGCGAGGCCGCAATGAAATCATCGAAAATCTTCAAGCTGCGTTTTCTGGCGCTTTTGTTGGTGTCAGCATTTCTGAATGCGACGGTCATGCATGCGGCCGAAGGCGCGATTCAACTCGTACCCGTGTTGCAGGGGCTCTCGAGCCCACTCTATACGACTAGCGCACACGACGGCACCCAGCGATTGTTCGTCGTCGAGCAGCTAGGGCGCATCAAGGTTCTCGCCTACGGCGCGAGCGTGCCAAGTTTGTTTCTCGATATCACTTCCAAAGTGCTCTCCGGCGGCGAGCAGGGTCTGCTGGGGCTCGCTTTTCATCCGCAATTCGCGACCAATTCCCGATTTTTCGTCAATTACACGCGCCAGACGGACGGTGCCACGGTCATCGCCGAATATCACGCATCGTCGGACCCCGTCGTCACCGCAGCGAGCGAGAGCATTCTTCTTGTCATTGCGCAGCCGTATGCCAACCACAACGGCGGGATGATCGAGTTCGGCGGCGACGGCTATCTCTATATCGGAATGGGGGACGGCGGTTCCGCCAACGACCCCGAGATGCGTGCGCAGAACATCGACGAATTGCTGGGAAAGATTCTTCGCATCGACGTCGACCACCCCGCAGACGGCCAGGCGTACTCGTCACCGCCGGGCAATCCTTTTGTCGGCGCAACTCCAGGCCGCGATGAGATCTACGCGCTGGGATTGCGCAATCCGTTCCGGTTTTCGTTTGATCGCTCGACCGGACAACTGTATGTCGGTGACGTCGGACAAAGCGCATTGGAAGAGATCGACATCGTAACCGCAGGCGGGAACTACGGCTGGCGTGTTTATGAGGGCACCCAATGCACCAATCTCGATCCCGCACTGTGCAATCCCGCCAATTTTGTCGCGCCAATCGGGCAATACGGTCACTCCGGAGGGCGCTGTTCCATTACCGGAGGATATGTCTATCGCGGCTCGGCAGGAGCGCTGCCGGTGGGCACATACGTATTCGGCGATTACTGCACGGGCGAGATTTTCTCGCTGGCAGGCGGCGCACCCAATTTGCTGCTCGATACGTCATTGAATATTTCGTCTTTCGGGGAAGATGAGGCTGGCGAAGTCTATGTGGTGGGACTCGGTGGAACCGTTCACCGAATCTCCTCCATGTCGTCGACTTCGACCACGACGATGCTGGCCACGTCAGGCAGTCCGGCGGCGGTGGGCGCCCCCGTGACCTTCACGGCGACGGTGACGGGGACGAATCCGACCGGCAGCGTCAACTTCGCCGATGGCGGCACGTCGATTGCCGGCTGCGCCGCCGTTGCCTTGAGCGGCACCGGCAATGCGCGCACGGCCACGTGCAGCACCAGCAGCTTGAGCGCAGGCACCCACTCCATCGTCGCCGCCTATGGCGGCGATGCCGGCAATGCGGCGTCGAGCAGCGCCGCACTGTCGCAGGTCATCAACACGGGCACGGACGTCGTGTGGGTTGACGATGCGGTGCCTGGTGGGGCGACCCTCGCCG
>Ga0193751_1000677_pt1 | contig 24954 bp, 21 predicted proteins | sample L1c2metaG_FD_143050 | JGI IMG/M metagenome (GOLD analysis project Ga0193751, IMG submission 143050) | Soil microbial communities from a riparian zone of the East river system, Colorado, United States - L1c2 | ecosystem: Environmental > Terrestrial > Soil > Riparian zone | place: USA: East River... | reverse complement strand
CAATTTGCATTCCGAAACCATCTGCATGTTGCAGCATCAGCCACTTACGCAACGGCGGGATCCGCCAACCGACGTCATCGTAAACTGCACCGACACCCCCCGAACCCGATTCCGACCCGCAATTTGTGGTGCACATGCGGTGATGTAGGACGTACACTTACGTACACTTACACTGCGGTCGGTACTCTAGAGCCGCGTTAGAATGCCGCAGACGCTAAGCGCGGCGTCAACGCCCGACAAGTAGCGCGGCGTTCGTTCGATATGGGGTGGACCAATGCATCGTCCTGTAGGATCGCTTGGCGCAATGATTGCACTGGGGACGCTTGGGCTTGTCGCGCCTTCCGCCCTGGCGACCACGACCACGATCTACAAGTGCTTCGACCGCCACTTGAACCTTGTGTATACCGACGCTCCGTGCAAGGAAGGCGAGCGCATGGATATCGATGCGGGTGACGCCAATCCGGTTGCAGTGGCCAAGCTCGAGCATGCTCGCGACATGCTCGATCTCGCGGCTGCTGAGCGCATCGCCGACGAGCGCCACGCGGCGCTGCAGCGCGGTCTCGCCGCAACGACGCAGCGCGCGCCGGAAGAAGATCGCAGCGAGCGCGACTATGGGTCTGCGCTCGCGTCCTATGACGCGGGCTACGTCGTGTATCCGGCGTTTCGGCCGCGCTCGATGCGGCATCGAATGGCGCGCCATGCCGATGCTCGTCGCTTCGCGCCGGATCCTCCCTATCATGTGCCGCGGCAGTAGCGCGTACTCTAACCCTCGCTTGTGATCCTTATCGCCACGTTCAAGCCTGCGCGCCGCGGTCTTTTCCGATCGAACAGCGCTCTTGCGTCCCTGGTATCGATCGTTATTTGCCTCTCGCTCGCTCCCGCGCACGCCGCGATGGTGAAGTGCGTTGATCCGAACGGCAAGGTGAGCTATCAGGACCCTCCCTGCCCAACCAGCGCCGCTGAATCGACGGTCAAGGTCGAGGTGCCGCCACCCGCGGGCCCTTCGCCGCAAGCCGCAGACTTATCGCCGGTGCCGTTGCGGCCGTCGAATACGAAAGGCCGCGCGCGGATTCCGTCGGATACCGATTTCCGGGGCCCGCGTGAGGCGTGGCAGCGTTTGACCCTGGCCCTCGCCCGGGGCGACAGGAATGCGGCCATGAAGGAGTTGACGCCATCTGCGCAGCAGCGATACAGCGAGATGCTCGAAAAGCTCAGCGACAAGACGAAGCCCGTCGAAATCGATCGCTTGGGCGCGGTGCGCTCGGTCACGCTGACGGGCGACGAGCTTGCGACGATCACGCTCACGCGCAAAAAAGCCGACGGGACGTATGCCTACAAAGTCACGCTGATGCGCGGCGCCGACGGAAAATGGCGCATCGAAAATATGTAGCAAGGTGGATCGGGGAAGCGGGTGCGATCGAATGACTCGCTAGAGAAGCCGTGGCACTACCGAGTCTGTCATTTCCGCAAAGCTCAGTAAGGGCTCATCGCAAAAGGGGAGAAAAACCATGAACTGGTACGTTCAAGTCCTGAAAAAGTATGCGGACTTCAGCGGCAGGGCCCGGCGCAGGGAATATTGGCTATTCCTCCTGTTCAACATTCTCATCAGCGTTGTGCTGACCGTCATCGACTTCATGATCGGGACGTACAGCAATACTCTCGGTATCGGCGCGCTCGGTTGCATCTACTTCTTGGCAGTACTGATTCCGAGCATCGCCGTTGCGGTTCGGAGGCTGCACGACACCGACCGGAGCGGCTGGTGGTGCTTGCTCTTCCTGATTCCGATTATCGGGCACATCGTGCTGCTGATCTTCATGATCATCGACGGCACGCCCGGCCCCAACAGATTCGGTCCATCGCCGAAAGAAGCTGCGCCGGCAGTTGTCGCATCACCAGGCGCGGTCTAGCGGGGAATCCAGAAGCCGGCTCTTTCGGGCTCAGACGCTTGCGCGACGCGCAAACGACCAGTTGCGCCCGGGCGCCGCTTCGAACAACGCCCGCGTGTACTCGTGCTTGGGATGCGCGAAGACTTCGGCGACCGGGCCCTCCTCCACGATGCGGCCTTGCTGCATCACCGCGATGCGGTCGCAGACCTGCGCCGCAACGCGAAGATCGTGGGTGATGAAAAGCATCGCGAGATCGAGCCGCATGCGGATTTCGTCCAGCAGCGCCAGAACCTGCGCCTGCACCGAAACGTCGAGCGCGGAAACCGCTTCGTCCGCGATCAACAGATCGGGCTCGATCGCCAATGCGCGAGCGATACACACGCGCTGACGCTGTCCTCCGGAGAACTGGTGCGGGTAGCGGTCGAGCGATCGCGGGTCGAGGCGCACAAGCTCCATGAGCCGCCGTGCGCCGGAAAGCGCGGCGTCGCGCGAGGCGCCGTAGTTCATCGGCCCTTCGACGATCGATTCTCCGACCGTGCGCCGCGGATTCAGCGACCGATACGGGTCCTGGAATACGATTTGCACGCGTCGCCGGAACGGACGAAGCGCGGCGGCTCGGAGCTTTGCGACGTCCTCGCCGTCGAGCAGGATGCGCCCGGCGGAGGGTTCGATCAGCCGCGCTATGCATCGGGCTACCGTCGACTTGCCGGAGCCCGATTCGCCGACGATGCCCAGCGTTTCGCCGCGCCGGATTTGCAGCGAAATGCCTTTCGCGGCGGGAACGGCATCCTCGCGACGCAGCCATCCGCGCGCGTATGTCTTGGATAGGCCTTCGGTGCGCAGGACAATCGATTCCGATGCGACCGCGCTGCGGTGCCGTGGCGTCAGACTCGGCACGGCGGCGATCAGCATTCGCGTATATTCGTGCGCCGGCGCGGCGAGAAGCTCTTTCGTGGGCGCGAATTCGACGACCTCACCCTGCCGCAACACCGCAACCCGATCGGCGATTTCGGCGACGACGCCGAAATCGTGCGTGATGAACAGGACGCCCGTTCCGTGCTCGCGCTGCAGCTCGCGGATCAAAGCAAGGATCTGCGCCTGGGTCGTCACATCGAGCGCGGTTGTCGGCTCGTCGGCGATCAGCAGCCGCGGGTTCAGCACCAGCGCCATGGCGATCATGACGCGCTGGCGCTGACCGCCCGAGAGCTGATGCGGATACGAAGCGATCATGCGCTCGGGCTCAGGCAGCTGTACATCGTGCACGATATCCAGAATGCGGGCGCGCCTCGCGGCAGCGGGTAAGGCGGTGTGCGTAGCGAGGACTTCGTCGATCTGATCGCCGCAGGTCATCACCGGGTTGAGCGCGGTCATCGGCTCCTGGAAGATCATCGACATCCGGGTGCAGCGGAGCTCGCGCAGACGTCCCTCCTTTGCCGCGAGGACATCCTCGCCGTCGACCAGGATCTGGCCGCCTGTTGCGCGAAGCGCCAGAGGCAACAGCCCCATCGTCGCCTGCGCGATCACCGATTTGCCGGAGCCCGATTCACCGACCAGGCACACCAGCTCCCCCGCGTTGACGGAGAAACCGGCACCGGCCACGGCGAGCTCGCGATCGGCGTGCGCAGGCAATGCGATCGTCAGATTCCGCACATCGAGAACGTGATGCTCGGCGACGCTCACAGGCGCTTTTTCATCCGCGGATCCAGCGTGTCGCGCAGCCCGTCGCCGAGCATATTGACCGCGAGTATGGTGAGCGCGAGAAAGATGCCCGGATAGAGGATGTTGTGCGGAAAGATGCGGAACAGCGCGCGACCTTCCGCCATGATATTTCCCCAGGTCGGCGTTTCGGGCGGGATGCCGACACCCAGAAACGACAGGATCGCTTCGATGAGTATGGCGACGGCGACGATGTAGGTCGCCTGAACGATCAGCGGCGGTATGGTATTGGGAAGGATGTGGCGTATCACCAGCGGCAGCGTCGGCGTCCCTACTGAGATCGCGGCTTCGACGTACGGCTCCTCGCGCACCGACAGCACGACCGAGCGGACCAGCCGCACGACGCGCGGGATTTCCGGGATCACGATCGCGACGATGACCGCGACGAGACCCGCGGAGGACAACGACACCACCGCGATCGCGAGAAGAATCGCAGGGATTGCCATCACGCCATCCATCACGCGCATGACGATGCCGTCGAGCCAGCGCACGTAGCCGACGATGAGCCCGATGCAAAGGCCGATCGCGACGCTGATCGCCGCGACGGTCACGCCGACAAGGAGCGACGTGCGCGCCCCGTAGAGCACCCGGCTGTAGACATCACGCCCGAGCGTGTCGGTACCCATGCGATGCTCGATCGTCCTTTGGGTGCCGTCGGCATTGCGCGCGAGCTCGACAAAACCCGGGCCTTTATTGCGCACCGAGGGATTGATGGCCGCGGGATCGACCGTGTCCAGCCACGGCGCGGCAAGGCCGATGGCGAGGATCATGACCAGGATTGCCGCGCCGACGACGACCGTGGGACTCTTGAGCAGGCGAGCGCGCACCCCCGTCTGCAGGGCTGTCGGGCGAACCGAATCGATCGCTGTCGGAGCCTCTACGGCGGGCATTTTGGCATCGCCTTAGTAGCGAATCCGCGGATCGAGCAGGGTGTAAGCGACATCGACCAGGAGATTCAGCAGCACATACACGATGGAAAAAAGCAGGATCACCGCCTGCACGGTCGGATAGTCCCGCGCGAGCACCGCGTCGACGGTGAGCCGTCCCAACCCAGGAATGCTGAACACGCTTTCGGTGACGACGACCCCTCCAATGAGGAAGGCGATGCCGATGCCGATGACCGTGATGATCGGCACCGCCGCGTTGCGCAAGGCATGCCGCATCAGCACGACGCGGTTGGGGAGCCCCTTGGCGCGAGCGGTGCGTATGTAGTCCTCACCCAGTACTTCGAGAATGCTCGTTCGGGTGATGCGCGCGATCAGCGCGATGTAGATCACCGACAGCGTCAGGCTCGGCAGGATAAGGCGCTGAATGAAGCCGCCCAGGCCTTCGGCGATGGGCTGATAGCCTTGCACGGGCAGCCAATTGAGACGGATGGAAAAGACGTAGATCAAGGTGTAGCCGATGACGAAAACCGGGACCGAAAAACCGAGCACCGAAAAGCCCATGACGAGCCTGTCGACCCATGTGCCCTGGCGGTTCGCGGCGATCACGCCGAGCGGAACCGCTATCAGAACCGACCACACCATCGTGAACGTTGCGAGCGCGAGCGTCGGTCCGACTCGATCGAGAATGAGATCGGCGACCTGCTTCTTGAAGAAGAACGACTCGCCGAAGTCGCCCGAGAGCACGTGGCCGATCCAGATCGCGAACTGCTCGACAATCGGCCGGTCCAGCCCCAGCTTTTGCCGGATGTCGACGATGTCCTGCGAGTTCGCGGCAGCGCCGGCGATGATCGCCGCCGGATCACCCGACGTAAGGCGCAGCATCGAGAACACGAGCACCGCCACCACCGCCATGACGGGGATCGTCGCGAGCAGGCGGCGGGCGATGTAGGCGAGCATTAGCTCAGGGACAGGCTAGACACGAGGCGGCGCTTACGTCATGCCGGCATTCCCGTCCTTCGACTAGCTCAGGACAGGCTCCAGCGGGAAAACGAGGCCGGAGGCCGAAGTTTCGAGGAACGGCCATCCAGTGTCTGTGGCTCAACGCCACCGAGTCCCGGCTCGCACGTGTGAGTGCACGCTTGGCCGGACAACAAGCATTATTTACCTGTCTTTGAAATATTCCAGAACACGGACGCGGGCGCCACGACGTAGCCATCGACGTTCTTGCGGGATGCGCCGGGCTGGTACCACTGGCCGAGGTGAATGTGCGTCGGGTACTGAGTCCATCGCAACTGCACCGCTTCCGCGATGGCCTTTTGCTTGGCCGGGTCGGTTTCGCGTGCAAAATCGTCGCGGAGCTTCTCGATCTCGATGTCGCACGGCCAGCCGAACAGCGCCTTGTCGCAGCTCGCATTCAGGAATGCCGTCGACACCGGGTTGAGAATATCGGCCGACACCCACGACGTCAGGAAGGCATGCCAGCCGCCCTGGGACGGCGGGTCCTTTTTCGCCCGCCGCGCGACGACGCTCTGCCAGTCCATGTCCTGCATATCGACCTTGAAGCCCGCTTTTTCCATCAGTGATTTGGCGACCGGCGCGAGATTGGTCAGCACCTGCAGATCGGTCGAGTGCAGGAGCACGATCGGCGTGCCGTCGTAGCCCGCTTCCTTGAGCAGCGCTTGCGCCTTGGTGAAGTTCGATTCGAGCAGGCCGTCCATGCCCTTGTCGGAGGCCAGCGGCGTCCCGCAGACGAACAGCGCCTTGCAGACCTTGTAGTACTGCTTGTCGCCGACTACCGCCTGCAGAAAATCCTGCTGGTTGAAGGCGTAGAGCAGCGCCTGCCGCACCTTGGCGTTGTCGAAGGGCTTGGCGGTCGTGTTGAACCGGAACGCATACTGATTGCCCAGCGGATTCCAGTCGACCAGCTTGACGTTGCCGTCGTTGCGCAGGATCGGCAGCAGGTCGTGCGAGGGTTGCTCGATGAAAGCGATTTCTCCCTGGATCAGCGCATTGACCGCGGTCTGCTGGTCGGCGACAACGCGCCATTCGACGCGATCGACCTTGGCGACCTTGCCGCCCGCGAGTCCCGAAGGAGGTTCGGCGCGCGGCTTGTATTTGTCGAACTTGACATAGACCGCCTTGTCACCCGGTTTCCATTCGTCTTTCTTGAAAACGAACGGACCCGATCCGGTGTAATCGGAAATCTGCTCGCTCGGGCTCGTCTCCGCGACGCGCTTGGGCATCATGAAGGGCACCGCCGAAGACGGCTTGCCGAGCGCCGTCAGGACGAGGCCGGTGGGTGCGCTCAGAATGATCTTGAACGTCCTGGCATCGACGATGGGCATTTCCTTCACGAACGACATCATCTTTTGCCCCATCGCGTCCTTGGCGCCCCAGCGCTTGATCGACGCAACGCAATCCGCGGCGGTGACCGCATTGCCGTCGTGCCATAGCAGGCCATCGCGCAGCGTGATGGTGTAGGTGAGCTTGTCGGGCGAAAGATCGAACTTGTCGACCATTTGCGGCTTGATCTGGTTGTTCGCGTCGGTCGCGAACAGCGTGTCGTAAATCATGTATCCGTGGTCGCGCGTGATGTATGCGGTGGTCCAGATCGGATCGACGATCTTCAGGTCGGAATGCTTGACGACGCGCAATACGGTCTGCGCGTGGGCATGCGCCGCTGAAAGCAGGGTCGTCAACGCGGCGATCGCGACAACCAAAGCGACGTGGGAGAAGCGTGGGTTCAGCATGAAATTCTCCAGGGCGGGCAGCCGGGCGCTCCAGCCGAAATACATCCGTGCACTCAGCAAGCGAAGGAGCACGATAGCGAAGGGTTGCTTATAACGCAATGGGTCGGCTGGGATTCGCACCTATGGCAGCCAGGTTTGTGGGCCCGAATTTATTCGGGCGCTGTCGCGAAGTCCGCCACCCCGTGCGAATGAATTCGCACCTACAGGGGATCAGCGCGTGCGATATCACCACACCGGATCGATGGGCGTGATCGCGCGGGCGCGCGCCTCGATGGCCTCTGCGCCCTCGAGGCACACGTCCTCGCGAAAACGCGCGGCGATAAGCTGAACGCCCATGGGCAGGCCATCGGCGAGGCCCGTGGGCACCGCCATCGCGGGGAGCCCCAGCACCGGCACTGCCATCATGGTCGCGCACTCGCGCCATAGTGCGGCGGTTCGCGCGCCGCTCTCGATGTCGAAGCCCTGTGCATAAACGGGCTCCGACGATATCGGCGCGAGCACCAGCGGCACTCGATCGAGAAAAAGATTCCAATCCCGCACCAGGCGCGCGCGCTCGGACAACGCCCGCATGTAGGCGAGGACGTCTGTCGCGGGAAAATTCTCCAACATGTAGCGCACGGCACTGCGTATGCCTTGATCGCCTTCCTTTTCGATCAGCGGCAGCATGTAATGCCGGAATTCAGGCATTTGCATCTCGAACCACAGTTCCTTGGCGCGGGTAAAGCCCGGCGTCTTGTTGTCGACGATTTCGTACCCCGCATCGGCGAGCCAGGCCGCCGCTTGCTCGATCGCCGCTGCCACGTGCGGATGCAGATTGACTCCGCCGAGATCGGATGCTTCGGTGACGACCGCAACGCGTTTTGGCACCGCGGTTCCGGCAAGCGGCGCCGGACTCCACCATGGATCTCGCGCGTCGCGCTCGGCCATCGCGGCAAGCCCGAGGCGCACGTCAGCCACGGAGCGCCCAAGCAGCCCCTGCACCGACATGAGCTGCGAAGACATCGAGCGCTCCGCGGTCTGCGTCGGGTTGTAGGCGGGGACGCGGCCGAACGACGGACGAATACCGGCGAGCCCGCAACAGTACGCGGGAAAACGCACCGAGCCCGCGATGTCGTTCCCATGCGCAATCGGCGTCATGCCTGCGGCGACCGAGGCCGAGGCGCCGCCGGACGAGCCGCCGGGCGTGTGCGCTTTCGACCAAGGGCTGTAGGTGCGGCCGCGCAGATCGTTGACGGTGTCGAGACGGAAGCTGAACGCCGGCGTATTCGTGCGGCCGGCGATGATCGCGCCGGCGCGTTTCCAGTTGGCGACGATCGGACTGTCGGATTTTGCAATGATGTTCTGAAAACCGACCACGCCGTTGGTCGTGGCGCAGTCTTCCTGATCGACGTTCTCCTTGATGGTGACCGGCACCCCATGCAGCGGCCCGAGCGGATCGCCGCGGGCGACCGCCTTGTCGGCGGATCGCGCCGCCCGTCGTGCCGAGTCCGACAAGTCGACGGTCACCGCGTTGAGCTTTGGATTCACTTGGGCTATGCGCGCGAGACACGACGCGAGCGCTTCCTGGGCTGAAATCTCGCGGTCGCGTATCGCACCCGCGATGCGCGCCGCGCTCCAGCGCCAGATGTCGTCAGGCATATTGATAATTATGTAAATGGCTGACGTGCACCCCCACTCCCCCGATCTCGCGGGCCCCTCTCCCCGCGGGAGAGGCGATGGGGTGAGGGCCAGCGCATCCTTAGCATACTCATGTCATGCATTCAGTGATGCACTAAATCGTTCGATTCATCCATTCGTTTGCGCGGCAGTTCGATTCCGGCTAATCTCGCGCGGCGCCGCTTTTTAAGGCCTGGTCGATGCCGGGCCGTGCCAGGTCGAGGCGCGTGGCGCCAGAAATTTCGCGGAAAAAAACTCGATGGGTCTTATCGCCGTAGGCGGCTTCCAGCACGAAACCAATACCTTTGCGCCCTCGAAGGCCGATTACGCGGCATTCGAGCATGGCGGCGGCTGGCCTCCGCTCACCCGCGGCGACGCGATCGCGCCGCGGCTTTCGGGGTCGAATATTCCTGCGGCAGGCGCGATCGAGACATTGCACTCGATAGGTCACCGCACTGTCGGACTGGTGTGGGGCGCGGCGTCGCCCTCGGCGCAGGTCACTCGCGACGCCTACGAGCGCATCGTGGGAGACATGCTAGCACGCCTCGGCGACGCGGGTCCCGTCGACGGCGTGTACCTCGATCTCCACGGGGCGATGGTCGCCGAGCACCTGGACGACGGCGAAGGCGAGCTTCTGGGTCGTATCCGCCGCATCGTGGGACCGCGCGTTCCTATCGTGGCGAGCCTCGATCTGCACGCCAATGTCACGCGCGCGATGGTCGATCGCTGCGATGGCCTGGTCGCCTACCGCACATATCCGCATGTGGACATGGCCGACGCCGGGATGCGTGCGGCGCGTCTGCTCGATCGCGTGCTTTCCGCTGGACGCGCACCGGAAAAATCGTTCCATACGCTCGATTTCCTGACGGGGCTGCCATCACAGTGCACGATGATCGAGCCGGCCAAGGGTCTTTACGCGGTGCTCGATGGGCTCGAGCGCGAACACGACACGGCGCTTTCGTTTGCGCCGGGTTTCCCCATGGCGGATTTTCCCGAGTGCGGCATGACGGTGTTCGGCTACGGCGAGGACAGAGCCCGCGTGGAAACAGCGGCTGCCGCGCTCAAGTACGCTATTGCCGATGCCGAAGGGCAATTCTCGATGGAGCTTTTCGAGCCCGACGCTGCCGTCGTGCGCGCCATGGCGCGGGGCAAAGCCGGACTCCCGGTCGTGCTTGCCGACACGCAGGACAATCCCGGCGCGGGCGGCAACGGCGACACCACGGGGCTTCTCGCGGCGCTGCTTTCCCGGCGCGCCCGTGGCGCGGTGATGGGCTTACTGATCGATCCGCCGTCCGCAGCCAAGGCGCATGCGATCGGCGCGGGGCGCAAGGCGGCATTTGCGCTGGGAGAAATCTCCGGGGTGGCAGGACATTTTCCGCTCGAGGGCGAGTTCACGGTCGAGCGTCTCGCCGATGGCCAATTCACCTGCACGGGGCCGATGTTTCTCGGCTTTCGCATGGATCTGGGTCCGATGGCGGTGCTCGAAAAAGACGGCGTGCGGGTGGTGATCGCGTCGCGCAAATGTCAGGCGGCGGATCAGGAAATGTTTCGCCACGTCGGCATAGAACCCCGAGCGCAGACGATACTCGCGCTCAAGAGCTCGGTGCACTTTCGTGCCGATTTCGAGCCCATGGCGCGCGAGATCATGGTCGTCGTCGCGCCGGGACCCGCCAAAGCCGATCCGACCATGTTCACGTGGTCGCGCTTGCGCAAGGGCCTTCGCCTGAAGCCGCTTGGCCCCGCTTTTGAAGCGCCGCAGGCGATTTAGTTCGTGAATTTAACCTGACCCCATTCTCATGCTTCGCTTTGTCATCGCGCTCATCAAGCACGAGACCAACACATTCTCGCCGCTGTCGACGCCGCTTTCCGCGTTCGGACACGGCAACGGACCGGCGTTCGGCGACGCGGCCCGCGCGCGATTTGCAGGAACGAACACGCCGATGGGCGCGTATCTCGATATTGCCGAGCGAGCGGGCGCAAGTATCGTGACACCGGTCGCAGCCGAAGCGTGGCCGTCGAACAAGGCATCGCGCGAAACGTTCGAGCATCTCGTGCGACCGCTCGAAGACGCCGTGCGCTCGGGATGCGACGCGGCTCTGCTGGATCTGCACGGAGCGATGGTGATCGAGGATTGCGACGACGCGGAGGGTGAGATCGTATCCAGGCTTCGCCGTATCGCGCCCGGTCTGCCGATCGCCGTCACGCTCGATTACCACACCAACCTTTCGTCCGAGCTGGTCGAGAACTCGACGGTCATCACCGGTTACAAGACCTACCCGCATATCGACATGTACGAGGTCGGCAAGCTCTCGGCGGAGATCTTGCTCAAAGCGCTCGCGGGCGAAGTCGAGCCGGTGATGGCGTGGGGATGGAAACCGTTGCTCGCGTCGATCATGCGCCACGCGCCCGAGGACGGACCGTCCGGCGACATCCTGCGCTACGCCAGGGACATGGAAGCCAACGGTACAGTGCTCGCCGCCACATTGCTGCCGTCGTTCCCGCACGCCGACACGCCGTTCACCGGTGTGTCGGCCATCGTCGTGGGGGACCGCAAGCGTGGCGGGCATGCGGCCGCCAGGGAAGTCTGCGAGCGCATGCTCGAGATCGCGTGGGAGCGCAGGGCCGAATACAGCTTCGCAGGAAAGTCGCTCAGCGAATCCATCGCGTACGCCAAGCGGCTGGGCAAGACCACGCGGGAAGGCCCGATTCTCCTCATCGACCATTGCGACAACTGCGGCTCCGGGGGAGCGCAGGACGTGATGGTTGTCGTTGCCGAGATCATCCGTCAGGAGCTCGAGGACGTCGCGATAGCGCCGATCCGGGATGCGGAATCGGTCGCAAGGATGATCGCCGCGGGCGTAGGCAACCGTGTGAAGCTCGCTCTCGGCGGAAAAACCGACATGCCAGCGATCGGGCTTAACGGTGAGCCGTTCGAAGTCGCGGGCGTCGTGCGCGCCATCACCGACGGCGAATTCACCATCACGGGCCCGATGTACACCGGCATAAGAACGTTTCTCGGACGCACCGCTGTGCTGGACACCGGCCGCGCACAGATCGTCGTCACCGAGCGAGCGCACGAACCGATGGATCTCGGCGTGTTCACCCATTGCGGAATCGATCCGCGGCGCAAGCGCTTCGTCATGCTCAAGTCGCGCATCCACTACCGCGCGGGTTTTCGACCGATCGCGTCGCATATCGTCGAGTGCGCGGGCGCGGGCGTCACCAACGCCGACCTATCGGTGTATCGCTACCAGAAGCTCACGCGGCCGATTTATCCACTCGATCCGCTTTAGGGAAACTCCATGACCACCCCCGCGATGCCGGATTACAAGCTGCTGATCGATATCGGCAACACCTTTCTCAAATGGGGCTTGTTTCTTGCCGCGGAAGGCCGCGCCGCCGACAATCGCCTCGATTCGGGACACGTGCTGCTCGAGGAGATCCCTGCGCTGGCGGCGCAGTTTTCCAAGCTGCAGGCGCCGTCGCAGATCGTGATCTCGAACGTGGCCGGCACGCGCGAGCGCACGACGATGATCCGCGTCCTGGAGGTGTGGCCGGACGGCCCCGCGCCGCATTGGGTGATCCCGCAGGCGCAGCAGTGCGGCGTCGTCAACCATTACCGGAACCCGGCGCAGCTCGGCAGCGACCGATGGGCGGCGCTCATCGGTGCGCGAGCGCTTCTTTTCGCCCGCGCCGTGCTCGTCGTCGTCTGCGGCACCGCGACGACCATCGACTACCTTGCCCCCAACGGCGAATTCAAGGGCGGCGTCATTCTTCCCGGCGTCGGGCTGATGCTGCGGGCGCTGCACCAGCACACCGCTGCACTGCCCGACGCGGGAGGCGAATATGTCGAGGCGCCCACGCAGACCGTCGATGCAATCGCGAGCGGTTGCCAGCATGCGCAGGCGGGAGCCATCGAGCGTCTCTATCGCCAGCACGCGGCGCACGAGCCGCAGCTTACGTGCCTGATCTCAGGCGGCGCGGCACGCGCGCTTGCGCCGCGATTGATCATTCCCTTCGAGCTGCACGATAACCTGGTGCTCGAAGGCCTCTTTTGGATCAGTCAGTCGCTGGCCGGCGCGCAAGATCGACCGCGTCAATGAAGTCCGGGTGGGAATTCAATCGATGACGCTGCATTATCGGCGAGCATGCGCGAAGGCAAAGAACGCAGGATAATCGTCGTTCGTAACAGGAGACAGCCATGAACGGGCAAAGAGAAGTCGTGATATTGAGCGGAGTGCGCACCCCCATCGGCGACTACGGCGGCAGCTTGAAGGATATTCCGCCCACCGAACTGGGGGCGCGGGTGATCAGGGAAGCGGTCAGGCGCGCCAACGTCGACCCCAAGGACATCGCGCAGTGCGTGTTCGGCAACGTCATCCACACCGAGGCCAAGGACATGTACATGTCGCGCGTCGTGGCGATCAACGGCGGTCTGCCCATCGAGTCGGGCGCGATGACGCTCAACCGCCTTTGCGGCAGCGGCTTGCAGGCGATCGTCAGCGCATCGCAGTACATCCTGCTCGGCGACGTTGAGACGGCAGTCGCCGGGGGCGCGGAGAGCATGAGCCGCGCGGCGTACGCCAACCTCACGCAGCGCTGGGGCACCCGGATGGGCGACGCCAAGGACATCGACATGATGGTGGGCGCGCTGACCGACCCGTTCGATACCATTCACATGGGAGTAACCGCGGAAAACGTCGCCACCAAATGCGGCATCACCCGCGAGCAGCAGGATGCCTTCGCCGTGGAGAGCCACAAGCGCGCGGCGGCGGCTACCGCTGCGGGCCGATTCAAGGACCAGATCCTTCCGATCGAGTTGAAGAGCAAGAAAGGGCCCATCGTGTTCGACACCGACGAGCACATCCGCGGCGAGTCGACGATCGAAGGCATGGCCAAGCTCAAAGCGGTCTTCGCCAAGGAGAACGGCACGGTGACGGCGGGGAACGCATCGGGCATCAACGACGCCGCGGCGGCGGTCGTCCTGATGGAGAAATCCGCGGCGGTCAAGAAGGGCCTGAAGCCGATGGCGCGTCTGCTCGCCTATGGCCACGCCGGCGTCGACCCCAAGATCATGGGGCTGGGGCCCGTGAGCGCGGTCAAGAGCGCGCTGGCCAAGGCGGGGCTCAAGCTCGACCAGATGGACGTGATCGAGTCCAACGAAGCGTTCGCGGCGCAGGCGATGGGCGTCAGCAAGGAGCTGGGAATGAATCCAGCCAAGGTCAACCCCAACGGCGGCGCGGTGGCGCTGGGACACCCGATCGGCGCGACCGGCTGCATCCTCACCATCAAGGCGATGTATGAGCTGCAGCGCACCAACGGGCGCTACGGACTCGTTACGATGTGCATTGGCGGCGGCCAGGGGATCGCCGCGGTAATCGAGCGGATGTGAGCTTGGTAGCCGTTTACGGTCGATCGGCTGCCGCCCGGCTTCGCGCTTAAGGTCCTTCGCCGAAGCCGATTTCGCGCAGGAACGCACCGCGGTCCTGCGCTCCCAGGTGCCCGGCGACGAGCTCGACAAACTCCTGCTGCGTTGCGGCTTTCTGCGCGGCGCGGCCGGCCACGACCTTGGCGATCGGGCCCAGATACACCGCCAGACGCATCGTCGTCTGATCGACGAAAGTCTGTTCCAGCGGCCTGCCCTGTTGGGTCTGGGCATGCTCGCCGGTGAGCACGACCCGCGGCGCGGTTGTCTTGCTCGTCGCACCCGCCGCCTGCCCGCCCTCGCAAAATCGCTGCCGTTTCACCGGATCGGCGATGTTGTCCGACAGCAGCGTGTAAAGCTGGTCAACATCGGTGGTCTGCTCCGCAGCTTGGCGGATCATGATGCGCGCCATCGGGCCGACAAAGTGCGCGAGCTGGCGCTCGACCGTGCGCAGCACCGTGTCGTCCCAGACGGCAGGGGCCGTAGCCGGCTCCATTTTGATTGTTGCGATATTGATCTGGGTGGCGGCGCCGGCGTCGGCGTCCAGAATCAACGCGTCGCAAGCCTGGCGCATCGCGCGGCTGAATGCCTTCGCATTCTGAAAGCGGTGCTCGGGGTTTTTTTCGAGGGCGGCGGCAATCACGGCATCGACCGTTGGCGAAAGTGGTAGCCGCGAGACTATCGACGCCGGACGCGGATTTTCGTGGCAGATCTTGTACGCGATCGTCTCGATCGCACCGGCGAACGGCTTCTCGCCCGCGACAAGCTCGTAGAACACCACGCCCGCGCTGAACAGATCCGATCGCCGATCGACGGTCTGGCCCTGGCACTGTTCGGGCGACATGTACGACGGCGTTCCCATCACCATGCCCATCGTCGTCAGGCTGGACGTATCGATGCGGGCGATGCCGAAGTCGGCCACCTTCAGCGCCCCGGCATCGGTGAGGATGAGATTCGCCGGCTTGATGTCGCGATGGACCACGCCGCGCTCGTGCGCGAAATCCAGGGCAAGCAGGAGCTGCGTCATGATGGCGACGATCTGCGGCAGGTCGAAATTCGCGCCTCGGTTCAGGAACTCGCGCAGACCCGTGCCCTCGACGTACTCCATGACAATGAATGCGTTGGCTTCGTCTTCGCCGTATTCGTACACGCTGACGATGTTGGGATGGAGCAGACGGCCGGCCGCGCGTGCCTCGTTCTTGAATCGGGCCATCGACTGCTCAACCACGTCGGGATCGACCAAGTCCTTGCGCACAGTCTTGATCGCGACAGCGCGCTCAATCCCGGGATCGAAGGCCTTGTATACGACGCCCATCGCACCCTTGCCGAGAACGCTGTCGATGCGGTATTTGCCGATTTTGCCGGGGTCAGCCATGCGTGTCCTGTCGCGTCGCGATATACGTCGGGATTAGCTTTCCAGCATCTTAATCGCCTGGACCATGCTCGTCTTCATGCGATTGAGCGCTTCGGTGAGAACGCCGATCTCGTCGGAGCTTTTCGTTCGGAACTCTCCGGCGTCAAGGTTGCCCAGGCTCACTTCGTCTGCCAGGTTCGCCAGGCGCTTGACCCGGCGGATCACCACCCAGTAGAGCATCAGGTTGAGCATGACCATCGTGAACAGGAAGATTGCCCCGAGCGAAAGCAGGAACACTTTCAGCGTGTAATTGGCTCGCTGCACGGAAACCGACGTCGGCACCGACACCACCTGCGCCCCGATAATATCGTTGATCGTCCAACCGAAGCCATTGTTGGCACCATACGCCTCGATCATGGTCTTGGGGGCGACGTCCGGCGTACTGTGGCAGACAAGACACGCCGGGTCCTTGATCTGAATCGGACGCGCGAGAAACAGCGAACGCCCCTCCGGCGTGTCGCGTTCGCCGACAACTTCGGTGCGGGTGGAGACCTGGCGGAACTGATTGACCACGTCGACCTCCCACTCGGTCGCGTGATCGCGCGGATTGGTGGGATTGAGCGTAGCTTCCTTGTACGCGTAGTCGGGATATTTCTTACGCAGGTCGATGAATTGCTCTGTTGCCGCGAACTGCGGCACCGACTGCGGCAGGAACCTGTATTTGAGCTGCGTCTCGAGCAGTGGCCTGACCTGCGAATTGGTGTAATTGCTCGCCGACGACGCCGATTCCATCATGATTCGCGCGTGCTGCAGTACCTCTTCTCGGGCATTGGCCTTAAGAACGCTATTCGAGACCAACGCGGCGAGCAGGAATCCGAACATAAAGATCCCGATCAGCGCGGCATTGAATTTCCAGATGAGCTTCACGGTGATTTACGCTCCCATGGCCAGTGCCAGGTTCTCGCCGGCGCTTTTTCTTTCTCTTTCTCCTTTTCTTTTTCTTTTTCTTTCTCCTTCTCTTGTTCCTTTTCCTTCTCTTTTTCCTTCGCCGGCTCGACCTTCGCCTTGGCCGCGCTGGTCCATTCGGGATTGGCCTTGCTGTTGGCCTCGGCCGCGGCGCGAAACGCCGGATCGGCGAGCTTGGGCTCGAAGCGCTTGATGAAGCTTGCGCGATACGGCCCTGACAGCCAAGGTTGCACTTCGGCGTAGGTCGCCTCGCGGTCGGCGCCCGGCTCGACACGCGACGACGCAAATTTCATCGCGCGCGTCGGAAGCGGATCCATGAAGTCCCGCGGCAGCGCGCCGATGAACGGCGAAGGCGCGCGCGCGTCGAACGTGAACGGCTTGCCCGGCGCGCGCGCCGCGAAGCCGCCCGCCTTGATCTCGCCGCCCGAGCCGTCCGCCTTGCCCGGTTCCGAGATTTTTGCCGCACCACTTTCGACGAACACGTCCAATCCTTCCGGCGCGATGCGCGCCACCGCTGCGGCGTCCGAAGCAGTGACCGTCCCCAGCGCGGCACGAACCCGCAGCCGAGTCGCCTTCGGCTTGGTGTCGAGCTTGATCCAGCCGCGGGTGATCATAAATTCGGCAGTCCCCGCCTGCTTCGCATCGCGAGGCGTCGCGGACACTGCGTAAAGCGCGCCGGGGCCGATAACCCCCAGTGCACCGCCGTCATTCATTTCGACTTGCACCTGCGACTTCTCGGGAAGGTCGATGACGTCGCCGTCGCGAATGCGAACGCCTTCGGCGAGGCTGTGCCACATCGTTCCGCGGAGCAGCTTGGGCTTGCCATCGAGGATCGTTATCGTGCCGACGTCCGCGCCGAGACTGGGCATGGCGGCCAACAGCAGACAGCACCCGAACCACATCCAGGATTTTTTCATGTCGGGGATTTCCGCACCCGGAAAACATTGAGTGCGTAAGCAGACAATACTAGGCCGCGCCCCCGTTCTAGTCAACGTGAATACTCACATCGGGGCGCTCGAGCGGGGTCTTGCCTTATACTCTCGGCAAAACCCTCCTTCCGCATGGTCTCTACGACGCGAAACCTCGCGATTCTTTTCGCCGACATTTCCGGCAGCACCAAGCTGTACGAGCTGCTGGGCAACGACGAAGCACGCGCCATCGTCGATCGCTGCCTGACTATCGCCAAGCGAGCTTGCGAGGACTTCGGAGGGCGCATTGTCAAGACCATCGGCGACGAGGTCATGGCTGCGTTTCCGACCGCCGACTCCGCCGCGCAAGCCGCCATCGAGATTCAGACGCGCATCAGCAAGCAGCGAACCAGCCGCGGAACACCCGTCGCAATGCATATCGGATTTCATTCCGGACAGGCCATCGAGGACGAAAACGACGTCTTCGGCGATTGCGTGAACGTTGCCGCACGGATGACCGCTTTCGCAAGCGCAGGGCAGATCTTTACCTCGGCGCACACCACCGCCGAATTGTCGCCGGTGCTGCGCCAGCGCACCCGGGATCAGGACGCGCAGACGCTCAAGGGCAAGGAGCGCGACATCGGTGTTTTCGAGGTGATCTGGGGTGACGCCGAGGACGAGCTCACCGCTATGTCGCCGCGGTTGGCGAGAACGTCGCCGAAGATCACGCTGACTCACGCGGCTCGTGCCGTCGAGCTCAGCGAGGAACGCTCGCTTCTCACGCTTGGCCGCGACGCGCAGAACGATGTCGTTATTGCCGACCGCAAGGCATCGCGAATGCATGCACGCATCGAGCGGCGTCGTGACAAATTCGTATTTATCGACCAGAGCTCCAACGGTACGTGGGTGACCGTCGAGGGTGAGCCGGAAATCACCCTTCGTCGCGAGGAACTCATTCTTCGCGGACGCGGACAGATCAGCTTCGGCCACGCGTTTGCAGACGATCCGACCGAGATCGTCGTGTTCACCTGTCAGGGCTGACTCGCGCCCCCCCGCGCTGCCGTCAACGATGTGAGGCCCGTGGATCGGGCAAGACCATGGATTGTTCCGACGCAGACGCCGACGCCTCCGAGCGCGCGGAGAACATGGCTTGCGGGGAAGACCGCGCATGACCTGGTCGATCGTCGCGCGCGACGCGAGCGGCGCGCTTGGCGTTGTTGTCGCGAGCCGTTTTTTCGCGGTCGGCGCTCTTTGTCCCTACGCGCGAAGCGGGGTCGGCGCGCTGTCGACGCAGGCGTTGCTCAACCCCCTCTACGGCCCGCGCGGGCTCGCGTTGTTGTCGCAGGGGCTCTCTCCGAACGAGGTCGTGCGCTCGCTTCTCGCCGCCGACGGCGGCCGTGAGCATCGGCAGTTTCATCTCGTCGATGCGGAGGGCAACGTCGCCGTCCACACCGGTGTTCAGTGCCTCGAATGGTGCGGCCACATCGCGGGCACCGGATTTTCCGTCGCCGGAAACATGCTGGCCGGCCCGCAGGTGATCGAGGATACGGCGCAAGTCTACGATGCCGCAGGCGATCTTCCGTTTGCGGAGCGCCTGATCGCGGCGATGAGCGCGGGAGAAGCCGCCGGTGGTGACAAGCGCGGCAAGCAAGCGGTTGCGTTGCTCATATGCACGACGGAGGCATACCCATTTCTCGATCTCCGCGTCGACGATCATCCCGAGCCGCTTGCGGAGCTCCGCCGGCTCTACGTCAAGAGCCTGGAACGCTATCAACCTTTTGTCGCGTGCCTGCCGGGGCGGGCGCGGCCGGCGGGAGTCACCGATCGCGCGTCGATCGAGGCGGAGATCTTGAGCTTTCACGCGGCTCGGATGCATCGGAGCGCGTCTGAGTAACGCGCAGGCGACCCCGGGCGCGCGCACGGGCCGGAGGGTCGGCTCATTCTTCGCCACCGGCGTGCCGGGCGCCCCGACAACTTCGGTCTTGACGCGATGACCGCACTTCTCGCGGTCAACGATCTCAAGACGTCCTTTGCGATCGAGGGCGGCGAATTTCATGCCGTCGACGGCGTGAGCTTTTCGATCGAAGCGGGGCATACGCTGGGCATCGTCGGCGAATCGGGGTGCGGCAAGAGCGTCACCGCGCTGTCGATCATGGCGTTGGTGCCGCAGCCACCCGGACGCATTGCCGGCGGGGAGATTCTGTTCGAAGGCGTCGACCTGACCCGGCTCACGAGAAGCCAAATGCGCGAGCTCCGCGGCGATCGCATCTCGATGATCTTTCAGGAACCGATGACCTCGCTCAACCCGGTGCTTACCGTCGGTGAGCAGATCGTCGAAGGCGTGTTGCGCCATCGCAAGATGAGTCGCGATGCGGCAAAAGATCTGGCGATCGACATGCTGGAGAAGGTCCACATCCCATCCCCGGAGCAGCGCTTCGGCGATTATCCGCACCGGCTTTCCGGAGGCATGCGTCAGCGGGTGATGATCGCGATGGCGCTTGCCTGCAAGCCGCAGCTCCTGATCGCCGACGAGCCCACGACGGCGCTCGACGTGACCATCCAGGCGCAGATCCTCGACCTGATGCGGATGCTGCGTGAGGAAACAGGCACCGCGATCATGCTGATAACCCACGATCTCGGCGTCATCGCCGAGCTCGCCGACGACGTGGTCGTCATGTATGCCGGGCGCGTGGTCGAGCGCGCGAGCGTCACCACGCTATTCGCGCAACCACAGCATCCGTACACCATCGGTCTGCTGGGATCGATCGCGCGGCTGGACCTCGAGCAGGACCGGCTCGCGGCGATCCAGGGGCAGGTCCCCAATCCGCTCGCACCTGTCACCGGCTGCCGGTTTCACCCGCGCTGTCCGTTCGCTTACGAACGGTGTTTCCGCGACGATCCCGGCCTGCTCGAGGTCGGCCCAGGGCAGCAAGCCGCGTGTTGGCGCGCGCCGCTGGACGCTGATACATCGCTTCGCGAATGAACGTGCCGACGGCAAACCGGCTGTTGCGCGCCGACGGCCTGGTGAAGCATTTCGCGGTCCGCAAGGGTCTTTTCGCGCGCAGCAGCGGGGCTGTGCAGGCAGTCGACGGCGTCAGCTTCGATATCGATGCCGGCGAAACGCTTGCGCTGGTCGGTGAATCGGGATGCGGCAAGTCGACCACCGGCAGACTGCTGCTGCGGCTGATCGAGCCGACACGGGGCAAGGTCTGGTTCGAGGGCAAAGATCTCTTCGCGCTCGACGCGGAAGCGATGCGCGCGCAACGACGCGCGATGCAGATCATCTTTCAGGATCCGTATGCGTCGCTCAATCCGCGAATGACGGTGAGACAGACGCTCTCGGAGCCATTGGCGCTCTACGGTCTCGCACGCGGGCGCACGGCCGAGCGCGTCGCGGAGCTTCTGACGCTGGTGGGCTTGAGCTCCCAGCACGCGCAGCGTTACCCGCACGAATTTTCGGGTGGCCAGCGCCAGCGCATCGGCATCGCCCGCGCGCTCGCCGTCGAGCCCAAACTGATCGTCTGCGACGAACCCGTTTCGGCACTCGATGTTTCGATCCAGGCGCAGGTGATCAATTTGCTCATGGACCTGCAGCGGCGGCTCGGGCTCGCCTATGTTTTCATCGCTCACGATCTCGCGGTCGTCAAACATATCGCGACGCGGGTAGCGGTGATGTACCTCGGCCGCATCGTGGAGTATGCCGACAAGCGCGAGCTGTTCGCCCGGCCGAGGCACCCCTATACGCAGGCGTTGCTGTCCGCGATCCCGGTACCGCGGCCGGGTGCTACGCGCCGGCGCATCATCCTGGAAGGCGACGTCCCGAGCCCGATAAACCCGCCGTCCGGATGCCGTTTCCGCACGCGATGCCCATATGCGCAACAGCGCTGCGAAGTCGAGGATCCCGCGCTTGCGAGCGAGGACGCGCACGCGGTGGCGTGTCACTTCTGGCGCGAGATCGCCGCTTCGGCGAAGGAAAAAGAACCCGCGCTGGTCGGCCCGGCGTCAATCGATGTACGGCTCGCCCGATTGCAGGCAGCGTTTCGCAGCCGCGAAGAGCCGATTTGATGCGGACTGTGCGCGGCATGCCGAATGGCCTAAGATCGCGGAGAAACGATCCCACGTCCCACGCTTACGGAGACAACGATGCGAACCAGATCCACCATCGGCACCGCAATCGCCGTGTCCGCGGCCCTTGCCGCATCGGTTGGCCATGCCCAGCAACTGCGCTTCGGCCTGGCCGAAGACCCGGACGTCCTCGACCCGACGCTGGCGCGCACCTTCGTCGGCCGCGTCGTGTTTGCCGCGCTGTGCGACAAGCTGTTCGACATCGACGAAAAGCTCAACATCGTGCCGCAGCTTGCGACAGCCTACGAATGGTCGGCCGATCGCAAGGCGCTCACGATCAAGTTGCGCAAGGGGGTGACTTTTCACGACGGCGAGAAGCTGGACGCGGCGGCGGCCAAGTTCAACATCGAGCGTCACAAGACCATGGCCGGATCGAATCGCCGCGGCGAGCTCGCTCCGGTCACCACCGTCGATGTCGTCGACGAATCGACGGTGAAGCTCAATCTCTCGGCGCCGTTCTCGCCGCTGCTGGCGACACTCGCGGACCGCGCCGGAATGATGGTCTCGCCCAAGGCGGCACTGGCCGAAGGCGACAAGTTCGGCGCCAAGCCGGTGTGCTCGGGACCGTTCCGTTTTGTCGAGCGTGTCGCGCAGGACCGCATCGTGCTCGAGCGCTATCCCAATTACTGGAACAAGGGCGAGGTCCATCTCGACAAGATCACGTATTTGCCGATCGTCGACGCGACGGTGCGCCTCGCGAACCTGCGCTCGGGGCAGCTCGACATCATCGAGCGCATGGCCGCCTCCGACGTCCCTTCGCTCAAGACCGACAGCCGCTTCAAGGTCGCCAAGATCACCGAGATCGGCTATCAGGGAATCACCATCAACGTGGGGAAAAGCGAGCTCTCGCAGAAGAATCCGCTCGGCAAGGACCCGCGCGTGCGCGAGGCTTTCGAGCTCGCGCTCGACCGCGACGGCATCGTGCAGGTAGCGATGGACGGCGAGGCGGATGTCGGCAACCAATGGGTCGCGCCGACCAATCCCTTCTATGCAAAGAACGTTCCGGTCCCCAAGCGCGACATAGCGCGCGCCAAGGCGCTGCTCGCCGAGGCCGGCGTCCCGAACCCCAGCTTCACCCTCGTGACTCCGACAACGTCGGACGCGCAGAAAATCGCGCAGGTCGTGCAGGCGATGGTGAAAGAGGCCGGATTCGACGCGAAGATCCAATCGACCGAGTTTGCCACCTCGCTCGACATGGCCGACAAAGGACAGTTCGAGGCGTACGTTCTCGCGTGGAGCGGCCGCGCCGATCCCGACGGCAATCTCTACAGCTTCGATTTCTGCAAGGCGCCGCTCGATTACGCAGGCTATTGCAAGCCGGAAGTCGACGACCTGCTCAACCGCTCGCGCAGCGCACTCGACACCGCGGAGCGCAAGAAGCTCTACGAGCAGATCGCCGCGATCGTGCTCAAGGATCGTCCCATCGTCTACCTCTTCCATCGTCACTGGCTCTGGGCGCATACGGCCAAGCTTTCGGGCTTGCGCACGATTCCGGACGGGTTGGTGCGCGTGCAGGGATTGAAGCTGAACTGAACATGAACGACGGCGGGTCTTTGTGGGTGCGAATTCATTCGCACAGGCTGTGTCATTGACGACCGCGCCCGAATGAATTCGGGCCTACGAAACTGCCTGTGGCTGAGAATTCATTCGCACGCGCCGCATCGTTGACGACCGCGCCCGAATGAATTCGGGCCTACGAAACCATGCTCAACTATCTTGTTCAGCGTCTTGCCACCATCGTTCCGACGCTGTTCTTCGTCTCGATCCTGATTTTCGGGCTGCAGCAGCTTCTGCCCGGCGATCCCGCGGTGATCCTTGCGGGCGAAGACCGCGATCCAACCGTCGTGGCGCACCTGCACGAGAAGCTTCATCTCGACGAGCCGCTGCCGGTGCGCTACCTCTATTGGGCCGGCGGCGTGCTGCGCGGCGATCTGGGCGAGTCGCAGCGAATTCAAAAGCCGGTGCTCGAGCTGATCATGGAGAAACTACCCGTAACGCTCGAGCTCGCCTTCATCGCCATCGTCATTGCCCTCTCGATCGGAATCACCGCCGGCATCGTCTCGGCGGTCGCCAAGGACAGCGTATGGGACTATGCGGCGAACGTGTTCGCGTTGTGGGGCCTGTCGACGCCGAATTTCTGGCTGGGCATCATGCTGATACTGCTTTTCTCGGTGACGCTGGGCTGGCTCCCGGCATCAGGCTACGTCAGCCCCTTCGAGGATCTGAAGGCCAATCTCGCGGCGATGATCATGCCCGCGTTCGTCCTCGGCAACGCCATCGCGGCGGTTCTCATGCGCCACACGCGCAGCGCGATGCTGCAGGTGTTGAACTCCGACTACGTGCGCACCGCGCGCGCCAAGGGGCTCGACGAGCGCGTGGTGATCCTCAAGCACGCGCTGCGCAATGCGCTGATTCCGGTCATCACCCTGGGCGCACTGGAATTCGGGACGCTGCTCTCCGGCGCCGTGCTCACCGAGCAGGTCTTCAGCATTCCGGGATTTGGCAAGCTCATCGTCGACGCCGTGTTCAATCGCGATTACGCCGTCGTTCAAGGCGTCGTGCTGTTTACCGCGACAGCCTATATCACCCTGAATCTCCTCGCGGACCTGGCGTACTTCGTCGTCAATCCGCGGCTGCGCGATCAATAGATGGCAACGCTCGCCGCCGACGTCCCCGTCTTTCGCGAGCTCACGCCGAGGCAGCGCGTGTTGCGCCGGCTCTTGCGCCGGCGCGGTGCGATGGCCGGCCTTGCGGTCGTGGTGTTCTTCATCGCCGTCGCATTGCTCGCGCCGCTCGTCGCACCCCACGACCCCTTGCAGACGTCATGGAGCGCCGTGCGCAAGGCGCCAAGCGCGATGCACGTCTTCGGCACCGACGAAATCGGCCGCGATGTCGCCTCGCGAGTGATCTTTGGCGCGCGCGCGTCACTGCTCGCGGGACTCGTCTCGGTGTGCATCTCGCTCTCGCTCGGGGTGCCCATCGGGCTGCTCGCGGGCTACGTCGGCGGCTGGGTCGACTCGCTGATTTCGCGCATCACCGATGCGATGCTCGCGTGCCCGTTCCTGATCCTCGCCATCGCACTCGCGGCGTTCCTGGGCCCGAGCCTGACCAACGCCATGATCGCGATCGGCATCTCGGCAACGCCGATTTTCATCCGCCTGACGCGCGCGCAGGTGCTCGCGGTGAAAGTGGAGGATTACGTCGAGGCCGCGCGCGCCGTCGGCAATTCGCATCTGCGAATCGCATTGCGACACGTGCTCCCCAACGTCGTCGCGCCGCTG
>Ga0193751_1000676_pt1 | contig 24995 bp, 25 predicted proteins | sample L1c2metaG_FD_143050 | JGI IMG/M metagenome (GOLD analysis project Ga0193751, IMG submission 143050) | Soil microbial communities from a riparian zone of the East river system, Colorado, United States - L1c2 | ecosystem: Environmental > Terrestrial > Soil > Riparian zone | place: USA: East River... | reverse complement strand
TACATCCAGCGGCAGCGCACGGGCGAGGGTCAGCTGGTCGAAGTGGCCCAGCAGGAGGCTGTTCTCAACCACATGCGGATGCAGTTTTCGCTGCGCGAGCGCACGGGGGATCCGATCCCGCGCCGCGGCAACCGCTCCACGGTGCCAACGGACATGTTCCCCTGCGCGCCGGGTGGGCCGAACGACTACATCTATCTCCACGTGACGGTGCGCCACATGCTCGATGCCCTCTATCTCGCCATCGACCGACCCGACCTGGCAATCGACCCGCGTTTCGAGACGCCGCAGGGTCGGAATAAGCACGGCGACGCGCTCTGGGAGATCATTGCCGGCTGGACGCGCCAGCGGACGAAGTATGAGGTGATGGAGGCTCTGGGGGGCGCGGGCGTGCCCTGCGGCGCCGTCCTGGATTCCAGCGACATCTGGAAGGACAGGCACCTCCGCGAGCGCGGAGCCATCCGAACGATGCACCATCCGGCCCGCGGCGATTGGGACTTCCCTGCGCCCCCGATGCGCCTGAGCGCGTCCTGCGTCGAGCTCGTCCCATCGCCCGCCCTCGGCCAGCACAGTGAAGAGGTGCTGGCCGAGAAGCTCGGCATGGAATCCGACGAGGTGGCCAAGCTCCGCGACCTCGGCGTGGTTTAATTGCGGAGCGTAGCCACCCAAATTCGGCCGGCGTCCTCGTAGGGGCGGGTTTCAAACCCGCCCGCATGCGCCTACAGGGACCTGCGATGCAACCCCCGAAACCAAAGATTAGCTCGGGCGGGTGGGCGGGCAGCCGAGCCCGAGCGGGCAGCCAGTACGAGGGGGGCGAGGTTTACCCTCGCCCGACGTTGCAGGCGGGGTGCAACCCCGATAGAAAAAATAAACTTGGGCGGGCGGGTGGGCAATCTGCGCCCGAGCGGGCTATCCGTAGGGGGTTGGACCGCCCCCGCCCAGCATTCGATGGAGGCTCACGACATGCCATCACCCTTCCGAGCCGATCACGTCGGAAGCCTGCTCAGGCCGCCCGAGTTGCTCCAGGCGCGGGATGACTTCGCCGCCAACCACATCAGCGCCGACCAGCTGCGCGAGGCCGAGGACGCCGCCATCCTCAAGGTGCTCGAGATGCAGCGCGAGGCCGGCATCGATGTCTTCACCGACGGCGAGTACCGCCGCGGCATCTGGTACGGCGACCTCGCGGACTCGATCGAAGGTCTCGTGCCCGATACCTCGCCGTCCGTACCGGTCGGAGTCGGCTGGCAGGGACGTGGCGCCGATCTCGCGCGCGAGGCAATGGTCGAGATCGGGCAGACCGGGCTGGTGGTCGGCGGCAGGCTTCGCCAGCGGCGCCGTCTCGCCGAGCACGAATCCAGCTTCCTGCGCCAGCACGCTCCCGGCCCTTGGAAAATGACGATCCCCGGCGTCGTCCAGCGCGCCGTCGCCTGGTACAAACCCGGCGTCACCGACAAGGTTTACCCGACACGCGCCGAGATGTATGACGAGCTGGCAGGGATGGTGAAGGAGGAGATCCGGGCGTTGGTCGCCGAGGGCGCCTCCTACATCCAGCTCGACTCCCTCTTCTACGTGATCACACTTACGAGCCCGCAGCGGCGGCTGGCGCTGGTCGAGGCGGGGCTCAGCCCCGATGAGGTCCTCGAAGACAATATTCGGATCGACAATTCGTGCCTCGACGTCGCCCGGGCGGGAGGCGCCACTGTCGGCCTGCACATGTGCCGCGGTAATAATCGCAGCGCTTGGGCAACGGAGGGCAGCTACGAGGTCTCGGCGGAGCGGGCATTCAGCTCGCTGCACGTCGACCGCTTCCTGTTGGAGTATGACACCAACCGGGCCGGAGGCTTCGAGCCGCTTCGCTTCGTCCCGAAGGGGACGATGGTGGTGCTGGGTCTCATCAGCTCAAAGGAGCCGGCGCTCGAGTCGCAGGACGTGCTCATGCGCCGCATCGACGAGGCGGCGAAGTACGTCCCGATCGAGAACCTCGCGATCAGCCCGCAGTGCGGCTTCGCCTCCACGGTGCGCGGCAACCTGCTCACCTGGGACGAGCAGCGACGCAAGCTCGAGCTCGTCGCCGAGACCGCGCGCAGGGTCTGGGGCTGAGGCAGTCATGCGGAGCCCTCACCACCGAGACGGGACGGGCAGTCTCATTCGGTGCAGGAAAGCGATCGGCGGCCAAGACGCGGAGCTGCCGAGACGGTGTGTTCAATCTCCGTCAGCCCGTCTGAGAGCGCGGAGCGGACGCCGCTGCGCTACACAGAGGAGTATGAGAGATGCCATTCCTACAGCGTGAGGACGCTTCGATTTACTACGAGGAGTACGGAACCGGCTATCCGCTGCTGCTTCTCGCGCCGGGGTCGCTGCAGTCCACGATCGACGCCTGGCACCAGAGCCCCTGGGATCCGATCGTCGAGCTGGCAGAGGGGTACCGCGTGATTGCCATGGACCAGCGCAACGCCGGCCGGTCGCGCGCGCCGATCTCGGCCGCGGATGGCTGGGACACATATCGGCAGGATCAGATCGCCGTGCTCGATCAGCTCGGCGTTCGGCGTGCGCACGTGATGGGCGGCTGTATCGGCGTGCCGTTCGCATTCGGGCTGATCGAGGCGCAGCCCTGGCGGGTCTCGGCGGCGGTGATGCAAAACCCAAGCGGCGCCATCGAGCCACGCCGGGTGACCGGCGGCTTCGACCGCTGGCGCGAGCAGCTCAGCGGCCATCCAGAGGCCAGTGCCGAGGTGTTGGATGCCTTCCGCGAGAATCTTTACAGGCAGCTCTTCGTCTACACGGTAACGCGGGACTTCGTCCGAGCCTGCCCGACGCCGATGCTGATCCTGGCCGGTAATGACGATGCGCACCCGTATCAACTCTCACAAGAGCTGGCGGAGCTGGCGCCGAACGCGGAGTTCATCGCCGAGTGGCGCGAGGGTGCGGCCAGAGAGGCGGCCTTCAAGCGCGTCCGCGAGTTCCTCCGATCCCATACGCCGGCAGCCAGTGCAGGTTGAAGCGCCTGTCGCGACTCTCCGTGACGAAGACCGCCGCCCCGACCCTGACGAAGACTTCTCTATTCGCTGGACGTCGACCGCTTCCTGCTCGAGTATGATACCGACCGCGCGGGTGGCTTCGAGCCGCTGCGCTTAGTGCCGAAGGGGACGATGTTGGTGCTGGGGCTGGTTAGCTCGAAGGAGCCCGAGCTCGTGTATCAGGACACGGATCGACGAGGCGGCCAAGTAACGTGCCGGTTGAGCATCTGGCAATCAGCCCGCAATGCGGCTTTGCCTCAACCGGCGGGGCAATCTGTTCACCTGGGACGAGCAGCAGCGCAAGCTCGAGCTCGTGGCCGAGATGGCGCGAAGGGTCTGGGGTTGATGGCCGCCCTGTAGGCTGGTGCTGCTTTCGGTTTGAGGCAACCAACCCAGCCGTGGGCACGGTAAATACCTTGAGTCCCAAGGATGTTTGATGACAGAGACTCCGAACCATTCCCATGAAGAAGCACGGATTTCACCGAGCCTACTGGCCTTCCTCCTCTGCCAGGACATCCGGATGAACCCGGATGGGACGCATACGGTGGAGCAGGTTCTCGATACCCTCTCTGTGGCTGGCCTTCCCACCGTAGAGTCGTTAGCCCAGGCGGGGGCGGCGCTCGCGCCGTTAACCGTGTCGGTCTTTACGTTCTTCGGTCACGGAGTGGGGCACTTCAATTCGTATCTTGAGATAGAGAGCCAGGAGGAAGGGAGCGTGACTCGAACCCCCGAGATGGATTTCTGGCTTTCCTCTCAACAGCGCCGCCATGCCATCATTACGCGCGCTGAACTGCCGGTGCAGGCAGACGTATTCACTTTCCGGCTGTTCCTCGGTGGCGAAAGGGTGAGCGAGCAGCGTCTCCGAGTCGATGTTACAGCAGGGCAGGTGCCGAACTCTAGTGAACTACCCCAGGCGTAGAACTGGTACGCGCTCTGGGTCGGAAGTAGTGGCTTCCAGGCCATGGGCGAAGCCGCGTCTAGGCGGGGGCCCCCCAGTGCCTGTGTCGTCACCTTGCGCGAGGCGAGGCGCATAATGTATCTGGAGCACTTGTGTTTCCGTCTTCGTCGACCCCAAGGCTACCGCCTGCCAGTGCACCCAACTCTGTCCGCTATACGCTAAGTGCTCAACCGCGGGCCTCGGTCCGAAGGCATTCAGGAGTTTGACGGCCTCGCAGCGGAGTTCTGAGTCCGGACGGAGCCCTTCACCGATCTCCTCGAGGAGCAGTTCAAGCCTGCCGATAGGCGCGCGCAGGCGCATAGCGGCATCGGACGTGTCGTCCCAATCGAATGACGCCACGAATCGGGAAAGCCCCTTCTTGTCCACCTCTTCCGAGAGGTATCCAGCCAGGATCGCTACCAGTGCACTCTGCATTTCACCCCTCCTACCGAGGGAATCGTAGTGCCGCTCTATGATGTTTGTCCTGTTCCGCCCGGCACTTTAAGAGAGATTTTTGACGCTCTTAACATCTTGGGCAAGATTGACGCGGGCGAATTGACCAGCGAGGACGCAGACAGGGCTCCTGGGCGCCTCTACCGGCGCGGGTTTTCGTACATCAAGAAGCATCGACGCCGATCAGACTTGGTGCATGTTGCTACGACTCATGTCGTAACGGACGCGTCAGGAACGCCGCGCCATCGTCACGGGAAGGATATCGTTCTCAGTGAAACGAGGTTCATCGCTGAGGAACCCTAGGAACCACTCCGATTGGGCGCCGAGCGGCGATCTGAACAGAGGCGCGTCTGTGCACCGCAAAGTCTCGCATTCCTTCCCATACGAAGGCCCTCCCAAGGTAGCACGTAGATGGGTCTGGCAGGCCGTGTCCAAGCGCCTCGCCTTGTCCGGGCGCAGCAGGGCAGACAGCTCATTCCCCGACGGCGCGTAGCCTTCAGACCACGAATCCGTGAGTCGGGGATGTGGGACGTGAAACATATCAAAGACCGCTACGACCCACCGTTCTTGGACCGCCTCAGCGAATACATTCGGCGTGCTTGAGTACCGGCTCGATCGGCGCAGGATGATGCGTGCTGGTACGATGGCCGCCAGGGACAATGGCCACGCGATCCGGCGCTTGAACCCGACTGGCGGAGCGGCTCTACACGCTGGAGTGGGGCGGTGCCGAACGGGACGCGAGGTCTGTGCAGTTGTGGGCCTAAGTGAAACGGCTCAAGCACCGTCAGCACTGGCGGGAGGCACGTCGTCAAGATCATCGTCATTCAATGCGCTGCAAGCAAACGATCTAATGCCGGATGCCTAGGATCGGAAGGTACCACGGTCATCTTCGTGGCTCACCCAGAATTACTCCACGCTGATGGTGGTCAAGTGTATGCCAGGCCCGATGATAGGGACCCGACCGCGGGAATGTCATGGAGAGACGTGCTGTGGAAATACAACGCAGAGTCCAAGGACGACAATCCTCTCGGGCTCTGCCCCGCGCATCGGCTCTACGAGAACCCTACGTACGGACGACTCGTCGATCGATTCGGTGAAAAAAGGGTGTATATCCTGTCGGCGGGATGGGGCTTGATCGGCGCCGACTTCCTGACGCCATATTACGATATTACCTTCAGCCAGGATGCGGAGGCATACAAACGTCGCAAGAAGCCACATCCGGACCCCAACAAGCCGGACCCCTATGAAGATTTCCGGATGCTGTCGAATGAAGCCGGCGATCACATCGTGTTCTTTGGCGGTAAGGACTATCTTCCGCTGTTCTACCGACTGACAGCTTCGATAAGGAGTAAGAAGACGGTGTTTTATAACTCTGCGCACATTCCACAAGCGGCGGGTTATGAACACAGACGGTTTGAGACGGCCATTAGGACCAATTGGCACTATCGATGTGCCAACGACTTCCTTGATGGGGAAATTGATCCCGGCTAGTGCCGACTAGGCGGCCGTTCGATCTTGATTAGCGGCTTCGGGGAAAGGGTAAAGGACGGAGACGGCGTGCAAGGTCTGGGGGACGCCGTCTTGAGGGGTTCGACTATCGGCATGCCCGCGCCTTTCTGAAGGAGGGACTACTCGCCGTGACAAGCCGGAGCACCGCTCAGGGAACCTGGCTGCGTGAGTTCCGCCACCTTTTTGCGCAGGCGACGACCGAGCACTACGGCCGTTCCGCGCGCATGGAGGACTTGGAGAACGAACTCTCTGCGGCGGCGCACGACAGGCAGGTCACTACTCAAGTTCTCAAGGCGATCGAGACCAGCGCTGCCTGGGTGTACGACAAGGGGTGGCCGCGCTTCAGCGACACGCTCAACGAGCCGGTGAGCTTACCCCTCGCGCGAGCAGTCGGCGTCCTCTTCAGCCGGTTAAAGCACATCGAAGTCGCATCGGTAGTTCTGCGATTTATGTACCCGAAGCACTACGGCATACTGTCGCCCCCGGTCGCGTCGCTGCTATGTCTTCCACCACCAAAGGACAATATCTCCTACTACGGGGAGTACCTCCGCGTCCTGAGGAAGCTTCGCCGCCTTTACGGCCTCGAGAGCATCGCCGCTGTCGACATGGGACTCTGGAGCGCCGTCCATCTCAGCAGCGGGCCAAACCACGAAATATACTCGCAGTCGACAAAGCAGATGGAGCTAGATCCGACTTTCCAGATTGTGCGTTTCGAGAACCTATTGCGTCACCTACCGATACCGAAAGGGCAGGACGAGAGAGTGTGGCTAAGGTTACTGGCAGAGGCGATGGTAGATCGGGATGAGCTGGTGCTGGTGGCTGGCCTCCTAGCGGCCCGTTCTTTCGAGGAGCTCGTGATCCAAACGGCCGACCCTGCCGGCATCTCCGCACAGCACCAGGCGTTGGATCGTCAACTTGCTGATTACGTTGGAGAACTAGAGCGGTTGCGAGGCGATACACGATGGCAGACCTGCCGGCGTTGCAGAAACAAGGCCGTACACTCTCGGACGATCCAACTCAGTAAGAGTAACGTTGTACAGTTCCTAGAAACTATAAGGGCCCTTGAACGGTCAGCGGGATCGAAAGCCTAGCTGAGTCCGTCAGGCGACGTGACAGTCGCCGGAGGACGAGAAACGCGTTGACCAAGCGTCACGCCGGAGCCCGAGTCAGAAGTTCGGACGCTCATGCAGTTTCCGGGCGCCACAGGGCACTCGATCCGAGGCTCCAGCGGGCGGGTCGCCAGCGCGCCCAAGGAGGCGATGTGGTACGGATACCGATTGCTAACCGAGAAGAGGCGCCCGAAGCGGACAAGGACGCCTACGACGAGTTCATGAAGAGTCGAGGCGGACGCCCCAACGTCGGGCCCTACTCGTTGCGCCTACACATGCCGGAGATGTCGCAGCGGCTGGAGGCGCTGCGGCTTTATCTACGGGATGAGGTGAGTCCGCCGCCAAAGCTGCAGGAATTGGTGATGATCGCGGTGGCGCGCGAGATGGACTGCCCCTTCATCTGGTACGCTCACGCGGCCTCGGCACGCGAAGCTGGGGTGCCCGGCGAAGTGATCGATGCCATTCGCGATCGCCGCGACCTTGTCACACCTGACCCCGACATGCAGACGGCTATTCAGTTCACCCAGGAGCTTCTCCGCGACCGCAGAGTCAGTCAGGCCACCTTTGACGCAGCCACTGCGCGATTCGGACAACGGGGGACGATGACCTTGACCAATCTCGTCGCCTGCTACGCCGTGCTCGCGTACAACATGAACGCTTATGAGCTGGAGGCGCCCCAGCATCCGACCGAGCCTCCCTTGCCCAGTATCCCCCGGTCCCGCTGAACCGCCGTGCGACCGTAGGCGCCGGACAAGCTCTCGCGCCGTCGCGCATATCGACGCGGGGGCTGGGGCGGCAGCCGCACAAGTAGAATTTATTCTAATCGGGCGGCTGGGTGGGCAAGACAGGTCGCAAGCCTACGGCACTCTCGACACGGACGCCGACAGCGAGTACTGAGACCGAAGATGGCAGCACGCAACGCAATCCTGACGAACACGAAATCCCTGAAGCTTGGCCTCTTTGGCGCCAACTGCTCCAGCGGGCGGTCCTATATCATCGCGCCCGAGCGCTGGGACACGAGCTGGGAGAACAACGTGCGGCTCGCCCAGATGGCCGACGACGCCGGGATCGAATGTATGGTCCCGATCGCACGTTGGATGGGCTACGGCGGCGAGGGCGACCCAAACGGCACCAGTTGGGAGTCGATCACCTGGGCCTGCGGCCTGCTCGCCGCAACCAAGCGGATTAACGTGTTCGCGACCGTCCATGTGCCGCTCAATCCTCCCATTCTCGCCGCCAAACAGATGGTCACGGCCGACCACATCGGCCGGGGGCGCTTCGGCGTCAACGTCGTCTGCGGCTGGAACGAGGACGAGTTCCAGATGTTCGGCGTCACGAAGAAAGAGCACGAGGACCGCTACGAGCAGGGTGCGGAGTGGTGGACGATTATCACGAAGATCTGGGCCGGCGACGGCCCCTTCGACTTTCAGGGCAGGCACTATCAGCTCCGCGGCGCCGGTGGCCTTCCTCGTCCCTACGGTGGCGATGCCCCGATCATGATGAACGCCGGCAGCTCGCCCGCGGGCCGCGCGTTTGCCGTCCGCTACTCGGACATGCACTTCGACGGGGTAAGGTCACCGGAGGAGAGCGCAGCGCGCGTAGCCGAGACGAAGCGGCAGGCGGGCGCAGCCGGCCGCCAGGTTCAGGCCTGGACCCCCATCGGTGTCATCTGCCGCCCGGCGCAGCGCGAAGCAGACGAATTCATGCAGTACATCATTGATCGCGCCGATATGGGCGCTATCGGGCATCTCGCCGAGATGCACCGTCAGGACTCGCAGGATCGTACCGACGCCGAGGGCGCGCTGCGGCGAGACGGCGGCGGGCCGATCGACCGGCGCGTCCTCGCGCGCGGCGCCTACTGCGCGATCGGCGATCCAGACCGCGTTGCCGCCGAGCTCGCGCGGTTACGGGACGCGGGCTTCGACGGTGTAGTGCTCAATTTCGTTAACTACCTGGACGAGTTCCCCTACTTCGCCCAGGAGGTCCTTCCGCGCCTCGAGCGTTTGGGCGTTCGAGATCCGACCCCGGTGACACCGTAGGGGCGGGTTTCAAACCCGCCCGCCCGTCTGGGCTGACGGACGACGTCTTCGGCATGCTGCCGTTCGGTCATGTGGCCGCGAGCTCGCCGGGCCGGTTGTAGCGGTAGAAGAACGGACCAAGCCCGCCTCTGGCGACCCCCATCGTCAAGGCGATGAGACTTTCCAGTAACCGGGCTTGGCCGAGATCGCCCACGTACACCGGATCGAATCCGGCGTCGCGAATCAACCGCTCGGTGATATCACGAGCCTCGGGGTCAGCGGCGTAAAGGCTGCCGGGTCGCACCGGCTCCGCGTCGATTTGGTCGTACAATGACGCGAAGTTCGTGTTGAACGCCTTGGCGGTGGGCCCACCGGCGATCGATTTCACCAGCACAGCCAGTGATTCATAGCCCGCGGGATAGGGGTCGAAGGTGTTGGTGGCGTCAATCGTTACTTTGCCACGGAGACCGCTAACCTTGGCTAACCCGTCGGCGATGGCAGCGCTCGGCAGAGCGACAAGAACCACATCGGCGCCTGCGACATCACCGCCCTCCCGACCAAGCGCCGTAACGTCATGGCCGGCGGTCGTCCACCGTCCCGCCAACCCGCCGCCGACGTGTCCTCGTCCGATGACCGTGATCTGCATAGCGCTCCCCCTACTCCAGCACGACTGGCATGCCCCAGGCAGGCGCTTTACCGCTGGAGCCGCGGCAGCGAGCCACCGTTCGCCTCAGCCAGCTTCGTCCGCTCCTCCGGCGAGAGATCCAGAAACGCCTCCAGCTCATTTCCGTCTGGGTCCAGGAACATCACGTTGCAACTCGTATCGGCATAACCCGCGATCTGCGCCCCGCTCGCCAGCAGACGCAGGTGCAACTGCTCCAGGTCGGCGAAGGATGGCATCTCCCAGGCCATGTGATACATCCCAACCCGTGTCTGCTCCGGTCCCGGCGCATCGTCGCCGAGCGGAAACAACGCCAGCTCATGCGACGCTTCCGGGCGAATCCCGAGGAACGCCGCGCCGCGCCCGCGGTGGCGAAGTTTCAGGCCAACGACCTCCGTGTAAAACTGCACGGAGCGGTCCACGTCCCGTACCCGCAGCGCCACATGGCTGAGCTGCGTCGGGACTCCCTGCGTTGGGACGTCCGATTGAGCCGTAGATGTCGATGTCATGGCGAGCCTCCCTGCCCGTTTCCGGTCTTTTTTTGGCCCGAAATCGTTTCTTGTCCCTATAGGATAGGGGACCGGCAAGAAGCGAATTCCCAATAGTCCGAGAACTGAAGAGCTACGCGCCGGCAGCCGTCCCGCGGAGCTGGCCGCAGCCGGCCATGATGTCGACGCCCTTCTCGACACGGATCGTGCAGTTGATCCCCATATTCAGCAGCTCCTGCTGGAAGGCCAGCACGCGCCCTCGTGCTGGGCGTCGCGTCGCGGCATTGGACGTCGGGTTTACGGGGATGAGGTTCACGTGACACGGCATTCCGCTCAGCAGCCGCCCCAAGTCGCGGGCGAGATCGGTTGAGTCGTTCGTGCCCTCGATCAGCGCATACTCGATGCTGTATCGCCGGCCTGTCTCCGACGCGTACTCATTGCAGGCGGCGAGGATGTCGGAGATCGGCTGGCGCGCGGTTGGAATCAGCCGCCGTCGCAGCTCGTCGTCCGGCGTGTGCAGCGACAGCGCCAGCCCGACCTGTAATGGCTCCCGCGCCAGGCGCCGGATGCCGTGCACGAGTCCGACGGTTGAGATCGTCATGTGCCGCGCGCCGAGGCCAAAGCCATCGGCGGCGTTCAGCGTCTCGACGGCCCGCAGAGTGGCCGAGTAGTTCGCCAGCGGCTCGCCCATACCCATGAAGACGACATTCGTGACGCGATCGTCGTCGTTGCGGAGCCAACGCGCGAAGTGCAGCACCTGCTCCACGATCTCGCCCGCCGTCAGGTTGCGCCGAAAGCCCTGCTGCCCGGTGGCGCAGAACGTGCAACCCATAGCGCACCCGGCCTGCGTCGAGACGCAGACCGTGTTGCGCCTGCGTCCCTGCGGCGTGGCGGGATAGCGCATCAACACCGCCTCGATCAGCTCGCCGTCGGCAAGACGCAGCAGCGCCTTGCGCGTGCTGCCGTCAGCCGACACCTGCTCCATCGCGGTCTCGGCTGTCGTGAGGCGGTATCGGTTCGACAGCTCGGCGCGAACGGCGGCCGGTAGCTCGCGCAATTCTTCAAATCCGATCACGAGCCGCTGCAAGACGGCGCGCCGGATCTGACGTGCTCGATACGCCGGCTGGCCCAGCGCGTCAAGCGCCGCCTCCAGCTCCGGAAGCGAGAGGTCTGTCAGAGCGCGGATACGTGTGGCGGCGCCCAGAGTGCTTCGGGTCACGATTCCAGTAGAAGTCACGGCTCCAGTATAGGTGGCCGCGTTCCCCCTCCCCGGGTGAGGGGGCGAGCGTGACGGCGAGGCTTCTTACGATAGAGGCCCCTCTCCCCGCTCCCTGTGGAAGAGGCGAGGGTGACCGCGAGGCCCCTGACGATAGAGGCCCCTTTCCCCTCTCCCGGGTGAGAGGGCGAGGGTGAGGGCGCGCCCGAGCGCCAGTACGCCCCCTGCGGCGCACCACCGCGCCCGGCTACTCGCCGATGCGCCTGCCAATAAGCCCGCGCTCGCCATTGAGGAACTCGCGGGCGCTCAGTGCTCGTTTGCCGGCGCGTTTGAGCACCAGCGGCAGCAGGATTCCATCGCCCGTCTGTACCGCGAAGGCCGGCGGGGGCAGAGATGCGGGCACGTCGACTGCGCCCGCGAGCGGCAGCACCGTTCCCGCGGGTTCGTCGTCGCCGCCCGCCGCCGGCCACGCCTGCAGGATCTGCAGCGGCGTGCCGTTCAGGCTGGTCATCGCACCGGGCCAGGGCGTGTAGGCGCGAATTCGCGACCAAATCTCACGCGCCGGCCTGCTCCAGTCGATGCGTCCGTCTTCCTTGTTGACCCTGCGAGTCAGCGTCGCCTGACGCTCGTCCTGGGCAGATGGCGCGAGCTTGCCCGTGAGCCACGCCGGCAGTGTCTCCACAAGCAGCCCCGCCCCAAGATTGGCGAGCCGGTCGGTGAGCGACCCCGCCGTGTCCTCCGGCAGGATCGCCTCCGCCCGCTGCGCGAGGACAGGCCCCGTGTCGAGCCCCGCGTCGAGCAGCATGATGCTGACGCCGGCGGCCTCGTCGCCGGCGAGCAGCGCGCCCGCGACAGGAGATGCGCCTCGATGCCGAGGCAGTAGCGACGCGTGCACGTTGAGGACTCCGCAACCGGGGATCTGCAGGACCGGAGGCCGAAGTACCTGTCCGAAGGCGACGACGACGATCGCGTCAGGATGGAGAGAGGCGAGCTCCGCGACGGCCTCGGGCCTGCGCAGCGTCTCGGGCTGGAACACCGGCAGCCCGGCTTCCAGCGCCGCCTGCTTGACCGGCGGAGGCTGCAGGTGACGCCCGCGGCCCGCCTGTCGGTCGGGCTGGGTGTAGACGGCGACGATGTCGTAACGAGCCTCCAGCAGCCGCCGCAGCGACGGCACGGCAAATTCCGGCGAGCCCATGAACACCAGGCGGGCTGCGTCAGTCATTGACTGGCCGGGCCAGGGGCTATCGCACGGCGGCGAGGACGCTGATCAGCGAGATGCCGAGAAAGAGGACGACGAGAACGATCGTGAGCTGGAACAGCGTCTTCTCGATGCCGCGTCGCGTGCGAAACATAGACGTCGAGCCGCCGAGTCCGGAGCCGAAGCCCGAGCCCTTCGCCTGCAGCAGCAGCACGCAGGCGAGAGTGACGGACACAAGGATTTGGGCGATGTTGAGCGTGGTGTTGAAAGACATGGAATTTCTTCATAGGGGCGTGATTCCCGCCTCAGACGGACGCCCGGCTAAGCACTAATGAATGGATTAAAAGACCAGTTCGTCCTCAACAGGGCTCGGCGAGGAGATCGGGCTGCGCCCATCGTAGATTCGCATGAGAGCACGGGCAAGCTTTTGCGGATTGTGCCGGTAGCGGTTGTCCTCGCTGATCACGTCGGCCACTACCAGTCGTGGTTCATGCGCTCCCGCGCCATTGACCGACACCGGTTCCGAGTGCCAGGTCGGTGGCAGGGGCTCGGAAACGTTATTGTTCGCCAGAACGTGATGGAATACCCTCCGCCCCAGGTGGCGCTCCAGTACGCGGATGTGGTCGGCAACGGTGAAAGAGTCGGTCTCGCCGCGTTGCGTCGCTACGTTGCAGACGTAGACCTTCAGGGCCTCGGATGCCTCAATCGCCTCCCGAATGTCGTGGACAAGCAGATTCGGCAGGATGCTCGTGAACAGGCTGCCCGGGCCGACGACGATCATGTCGGCCTCGCCGATCGCATCGATGGCTTCTGGATACGCACGCGCATCGGCGGGCTCGATGAAGATTTCGCGCAGAGGACGGCCCGCCTCCGTAATCCGCGATTCTCCATGGATGCGCTCGCCGGTATCGGTCAGCGCCGTAAGGCTGACATTGGCGAGTGTGCTGGGTAGAATCTGACCGCGTACGTTCAGGACGCGACTCGTCGCTCGGATCGCCTCCTCGAAGTTGCCGGTGACACCGCTCATGGCGACGATGAAGAGGTTCCCGAATGAGTGCCCCTCGAGGCCGGAGCCCTCACTGAACCGGTACTGAAACAAGCTGCGCATCAGGGGCTCAGCCTCGGCGAGAGCCGCTATGCAGTTGCGAAGGTCGCCCGGCGGTAGCACGCCCATCTCGCGTCGCAGCCGCCCGGAGCTGCCGCCGTCATCAGCAACCGTGACGATCGCCGTCAGGTTGCTCGAGTGCTCCTTGAGTCCGCTGAGCAACATCGACAGGCCCGTGCCGCCGCCGATCGCCACCACTCGAGGTCCGCGCTGACGCGCGTGGTGGTTGTAGATGCGCACCGCTATCGGGTCGCCGTGGTTGTTCTCCAGAAAAGGTGCCAGAAGTGCGCGGTTGAGGTTCCAGAGCGCTGTGAGCAGCAGCCATCCGGACATGCCGACAAAAAGCATTCCGCGAAGGTAACGCGGGATGAACTGGAGAGTCAGATAGTAGGCGACGCCTGGGAATGTGTAAGTAAGATAGGCCTCGCGGAGCAGATAAGAGATGCCCAGACCCATAATGGCGACACCGAGAACCAACAGGCCAAGCCATCGCTTGACGTGCATCCCCGGGCGGAGCCAGCGCAGCAGCTGTTTATCTGACAGCGAAGGCATTACGCCGCTCAGTATAGCATCGCGTCACCTGTTAGCCATACTCCTATTGATACTGTTCAGTAGTAATTCCCGCGCCTGGCCCGGGTTCGCCCGTCCGCGTGTCTCTCGCATGAACTGCCCAACCAAGAACTGCAGAGCCTCTGTCTTGCCCGCCTCGTAGTCGGCGAGCGGCTTAGGGTTGGCGGCCAGAACCTGGTCCGCTACGGCGGCAAGCTCGTCCGTGCCGCGTATCGTCCCCAGATTGAGCGCCTCGATGACGGCCGCCGGCTCTTCTCCTGTCTCGAACATTCTCTCCAGCGCCTGCTTGGCTCCCGCGACGGTGATGGCATTGCTCTCCACCAAGTCGATCAGCGCTGACAGGTGCTGCGGCGTGACGCGGTAGTCGCCGATGTCCAGGCCCGCGGCGTGCTCCAGCCGCGCGAGCTCGCCGAGCATCCAGTTCGCCACCAGCTTGGCTCGTCGCCGCGGATCGGCCGCCGGCGCGGCGGCGACGGTGCGCTGGAAGTAATCGGCGCGCTGTCGCGAGTCGGTAAGGAGGCCCGCCTCGTGGTCGCTCAGGCCGTACTCCTGTTGCAATCGGTGCGCGAGCGCCTCTGGGAGCTCCGGTAGACGCGCGCGCAGCGCCACGACCTGAGCCTGGGTGACCCTGATCGGCGGTAGGTCTGGCTCAGGGAAATAGCGATAGTCGTGGGCGAACTCTTTGCTGCGCTGGCTCACCGTCGTGCCGTCGCTCTCGACCCAGCCGCGTGTCTCCTGCGGGATGCGCTCGCCGGCGTCAAGCGCCTTCGTCTGGCGCGCAATCTCGAACTGGAGTGCGCGGTAGACGGCACGGAAGGAGTTCATGTTCTTGACCTCAACCTTGGCGCCATATTCAGTGCTGCCGGCCGGCCGCAGGCTGACGTTGGCGTCGCAGCGGAAGTTGCCCTCTTCCATGTTCGCGTTGCTCGTCCCGAGAAATCGCAAAATCTGTCGTAGCTTCACCAGGTAGGCGCGTGCCTCCTCCGGTGAGCGCATGTCGGGCTCGGAGACTATCTCCATCAGCGGCACGCCGGAACGGTTCACGTCAATCAGGCTGTAGCCGTCCGCACCGCTGCCGTAGTGCTGCGAGCGGGCGGTGTCCTCTTCGAGGTGGACGCGCGTAACCCCGACGCGCTTCACGGCACCGTCCAGCTCGATCTCGACCCAGCCGTTTTGGGTCAGCGGCTGATCGTACTGGGAGATCTGGTAGCCCTTCATCAGGTCCGGATAGTGATAGTTCTTGCGGTCGAACTTCGAGAGCTCCGGTATTTCGCAGTTGAGCGCCAGGCCGGTCATGATCGTGAACTCGACCGCCTGCTCGTTGATGACCGGCAGGACGCCGGGCATTCCCAGGCAGACCGGGCAGACATAGCTGTTCGGCTGCGCATCCGACGGAGGGACAGGGCAGGAACAGAACATCTTGCTCCGAGTGAGGAGCTGTGAATGAACTTCCAGCCCGACAACGGTTTCGTACTTCGTACCAACGGTCGTCATCGAGACTCTCCCTTGTCAGAGCGGGTTTCAAGCCCGCCAGCCTCCACGCCGTCGGACCGACTTCCGGACCCACCTGCGGAGGTGTGGGGGCGGGTTTCAAACCCGCCTGCGTTCCCGCCGTCGGACCGGGTTCCAATCCCACCCGGTGGTGTGTAGGGGCGGGTTTCAAACCCGCCCGCCTGCGCAGGCTGAGCCTGCGACCCGGCCAAAGCGGCGCTCAGCGAGCCGGCGATGTCCATGAAGAACCGTGAACGCGGCAGGACCAGCTCGCAGCCTGCCTCTTGCGCCATCTTGCCAAGCTCGGCCCGGACATGCGGGTAGATCGCGATGCAACGGGCCTGCGGCGCCAGCTGCATCACAGCGGCGAGGGTTTCCGCGAACGGGAATGCCGCATCTGCAAGGTCGAGCAGCACGAGCGACGTGGATTCGTGGCTGAGTGCCTCCGCGAGCTGGCCCGCCGTTGAGACCGCGGCCACCTCGAGGCCGGCCAATCTTGCGGGCGCCTCCAGCCGCGTCGCGAGCATCAGATCCGACCCGGGTACTACGAGTCGCGCCGTTAGCCGCGACGAGGCCTGCGAAGTCTGCTGCACGAGAGGATACCTGGGGGCATGGGTCATACGCTGTCAGCCTAGCCCTTGTCCCAGATTCGGTGCAAGGCCGCGCACTGCGGGCTGCTTGGGCCGCTAGCTCCCGGCCGCCTTGACGTTGAGCTGCCCAATCATTTCCGTTGGATGAACGTCGCAGAGGAACTTGTAGCTTCCCGCCGCCGAAATAGTGAACGTCACCGTCGATTTCTGCCCCGGCTGCGTGACCGCGGTCGTCACGTCCTTGCCGCCTGAATCCTTGATGTCAAGGACATGCCAGTTGTGGGTATTGAGGCCGGCATTTGTTTGGGTGAAGGTGACCTCTTGACCGACCGGCACGTTCAACGTCGTCTTTGAGAACTTGTTATCCGTGGTGACCTCGCCGGGCGATGTGGTGGTCGCACCGGCCTCGCGCTGAGCTTGGGCAGCCGCTTCCTCCTGCGCCTGGTTAATCCGGTAAGCCCCCGATGCGCCGCCGGCGATAACGAGCACGAGCGCGGGGGCGCCGATAATGGTGTAAATCAGGCCGCGCGACACCCTTGGCGCATTGGCGATCAACGCACAGGACAACAGAATGAACAGCGCGACGGCAAGCGCTATTGGCGTTGCGATCGCCTCCGGCACGACCAGCATGATCTGCGACATGAGCGTGATGATCGCCGCGATGACGAACGCCACGCCCAGCGGAAGCGCGAGCGGGACGAGGAAGCGGTCGACGCCCGGATACGCTTCCGGCTCGCTCGGCTCTGTCCTCGGCTGTGGCGTAGTCACGAAAGCCAGTGCCAGGTACGCCAGCCCGAGCAGCCCCATGAGCAGGATGAGAGAGCCGATGAGGAGGTTGGCTCCGTCGAGCGCCTGCAGGAAGGCCGGCGCGGCGGCGAGGACGCCTGGAGTGCCTGCCCAAAGGCCAGGTATCAGCTCCATTCGTTACGTTCCTTTTTCATTTGTGAGACCCATCCGCACCAGCTCATCGTTCACGTCCTCCCACTCCAGGACTGGTGGTGGTGGCGGCATGGGCGGCTCCTCGCGTTCTTCCTTGTTGAACCAGATGAAGAAGATCATAGTGCCGGCGGCCCACAGGATCGCACCGCCGCCCAGCTTCATGATCAGCCCGCCGATGCGCTGATCGTCGATAGCCGACAGTCCAAAGAGGCGTGGGAAGTTCACGTATTCGTGGTACAGCGTTGTGCCCGTGAAGATGATGAACGCTGTGAGCACCGCCGGCACGAACGATTGCACAAACAGATAGACGAGCTGGAGTCCATACGACAGCCGCGGCAGCTCTGGGACCGAGCCGAGAACCGGCCACCACATCAGCATCCCCGTCGTGATCAACAGCAGATGCGCGGCCAGGTGGACCGTGTGCTCGTGCGCCAGCTCCAAGCTCATGGCCGCAGGCAGGTGGACGAACACGAGGGTCAGGTTGAACAGCGCGAATGCGACAAACGGTCGCGTGAGAACGTAGGCGAATGGGAAAACCGACCGGCGCAGCGCCAGCGGCCGCAGCAGCCATCCCGGCAGTCCGAGCAGGAGCAAGGCAGATGCGACTATGCTCAGCAGCATGTGTTGCAGCATGTGGGCGCTCAACAGGAAATGATCGGAGAGCTCGTCGAGCGGCGTTCCCACCGAGATGTAGATGACGAGAATGCCCAGCGTGAACAGGATGACGCTGTTCTCGGACAACCGCTGCGTCTCCGGCGACCGCCGCTGCATGGTCGCGACCGCCCAAAGGTAAAGACCCTCGATGATGATCAGTGGGGCGATGACCTCGAAATGCAGATTCCAGCCAGGCGGTGTTCCGGCGACCGGAGCGTCGAGCAGCGGCAACAGCGTCGGGATCATAGCGTCGGGATCATAGGAATTGCCTCGCTACGTGCCGTGCCGGCGTTCCAGGCTCACGCTTCAGACGAAGAACACGCGGATCATCGACAGGAAGACCACGAAGACCGCGACGGCGACCAGAATGCCCGTGACGAACACCAGCGAGAAGAAACGGCTATCGAACTTCAGGTGCATGAAGAACATTGCCACCATCGCGAACTTCCCGATTGAGAGAATGGCCAACATCGGCTTATAGACCGGCCCTAATTGACCCTGGATGTAGTAGACGCCGACTTCGATGGCCGTGACGACGGCGAGGATCACCGCGATGACCACGTATTCCTTGGCGCCCGGATGTCCGACGTGGCGTGCCGCTGCGCTCGTCCCGCCCTGAGTCGGGTCACTGGTCTGAGGTGCGTGGCTCATGACTTAAGGTCCCTCCGCCGGTTGCGACGGCTTCGTTCCGGTAGATTAGTGTGCGCTGTACAGGTAGACCAACGTGAAAATTAGAATCCAGACCACGTCGACGAAGTGCCAATAGAGCCCGGCCAGCTCGATCGTGAGACTGTTCTCCGGCGTAATGCGCCCGCGCAGCGCCATAACGAACAGCGACAGCAGAATGACGATCCCGACGGTGACATGGGCGCCGTGAAAGCCGGTCAGCGTAAAGAAGCTCGACCCGAACACGTTGGTGTGGATGGTCACACCCTTCTCGACAAAGCTGGTGAACTCAAACGCCTGGCCGCCAACGAAGACCAGCCCCAGCATTGCTGTCGCCAGCAGCCACGTGCGCAGACCCCGCTGGTCGCCCCGCTGGATCGCAGCCAGGGCGAGCACCATAGTCAGGCTGCTCATCAGAAGTACGAACGAGCTTACTGAGGTGTAGGGAATGTTGTACTCGAAGCCATGGCCCGGAAACGGGCCCGACACACTCTTGCCGCGATAGAGCAGGTACGTCGCGATGAGCGAGCCGAAGAACATGGCCTCCGACCCGAGGAATAACCACATGAGCAGCTTGCGGTTATCGACTCCAAGGCTCGGAGTCTCGGCTACTCCATGGTCAAGCGGCTCGGCATGTTGCATCGAATGTTCCTTATCCTCCCTACCTCCGGTGGCGGGTTGGAGATTCCTCCTTTCCCCTCTCCCTCTGGGAGGTTGGGGTCAGGGCGTTCAGTGGACGACGGGCTCCAGAGCCCAGCCGTAGACCCCGAGGAGTAGGATGATGAATCCCACGAAAACGAGCGGGAAGAAATAGATCAGCCCGTATCCCATGATTGGCAGGCCGAGCGCGGTGACTATCGGATAGAACGACGGCGACGGAATGTGGATGCCATGATGGTCACCGTCACCGTCACCGTGACGACCAGTGTCGACGGCCGCGCCCGCGGGAATTGCCACGGCCCGTCCATCCGCGGCCTCGGTGTACTTGCGGTGCCACCAGTCGTCGCGGGCACGAACGACTGGGATCTCCTCAAAGTTGTACTCCGGTGGCGGCGACGGGATCGACCATTCGAGCGTCCGAGCGTCCCAGGGATCCTGTCCCGCCAACTCCCCATGTTTGACGCTGTGCCACAGGTTGTAGAGGAACGCGAGCACCCCGAGCGCAATGATGAAGGCGCCGACAGTTTCGACGGCGTTCCAGAGGTCCCACCCCATGCCGGCAGGATAGGTGTAGATGCGCCGGGGCATGCCATCCAGCCCAACGATGTGCATCGGTCCGAAGGTCACGTTGAAGCCGATCAGAACCAACCAGAAGTTGACCTGTCCCAGCTTCTCGTCCATCAGACGGCCTGTCACCTTCGGCATCCAGTAGTAGAAGCCGCCGAGGATGCCCAGGATTGCTCCGCCGAACAGGACGTAGTGGAAGTGAGCCACGATGTAATAGGTGTTGTTCTGTTGGAGATCCGCCGGGACGACCGCGTGCGTCACGCCACTCAGCCCACCGATCGTGAACATCGCAATGAAGCTGACCGCGAACATGAACGCCACCTTGAAGCGCAAAGCGCCGCCCCAAATGGTGGCCATCCAGTTGAAGATCTTGACGCCGGTTGGGACGGCGATCAGCATTGTCGAGATCGCGAACGCTGACTCCGTGACGGTCCCCAAGCCGTTGGCGAACATGTGATGGACCCAGACTCCCCACGACTGGCCTCCGATAGCGATTCCGGAGAACACCACAACGGGATAGCCAAACAGTGGCTTGCGGGCAAAGACCGGCAGGATCTCGGAGACGATTCCCATCGCCGGCAGGATCAGGATGTACACCTCAGGATGGCCGAACACCCAGAACAGATTGATCCATAGCAGAGGCTGGCCGCCCGCTGCCGCATTGAAGAAGTTGGTGTCGAAGAAGCGATCGAACATCACCTCGATGCTGCCGACCGTGAGCGCGGGCATGGCCAGCACAAGCAGTACCTGCGTGATGAGCTGCATCCAGATGAATACCGGCATCCGCATCAGACGCATGCCGGGCGCGCGCATGTTCAGGATCGTGACGATGAAGTTGAGGCCGGCGGCGATTGAAGCGACGCCGAGGATCGTCAGGCCGATGATCCAGTAGTCGATATTGTGACCAGGTGAGTACTGGCGTGTGGTGAGGTTGGCGTAGCCGAACCAGCCGTCGTTTGGCGCTCCACCAAGGACGAAGCTGCTGTACATCAGCAGCCCGCCGAACAGGAAGATCCAATAGCTCAGGGCGTTCAATCGAGGGAAAGCGACGTCCCGGGCGCCGATCATGAGCGGAATCAGAAAGTTTGCAAAGGTCGCCCCAAGCGGCATGACGACGAGGAAAATCATCGTGGTGCCATGCATCGTGAACAGCTGATTGAACTGGTCGGCCGTCAGGAACGTGGCATTTGGCTGCGCAAGCTGGATCCGCATGAGCAGCGCTTCAATGCCGCCAATGACAAAGAAGACGAGCGCCGTGACGCCGTAGAGGACCGCGATCTTCTTGTGATCGACGGTTGTCATCCATTCCCAAACGGGATGCCAGCGGCTGTGGCTTATGCCTCCGGCCAGTGGTTGAGCGATCGTTGCCATGGTTTGTCTCCCCTGCTCCGCCAGGCGGCGGGCCGGCGCCGGCAGACTACTTGAGACCTTGAAGCATATTGACCAGCGCCTGAACATCCGCGGAGCTCAGACTGCCTATTTTCATGTCGTTTCCCGGCTTGATGCCCTGTGGATCCGTGATCCAGCGCCGTGCGGTGGCGGGGTTGTTCTCCATCATGTGGCTGCCGAGCTCCTCGAACGAGGCACGGCTCGCGAAGTGGGTAAGGTTGGGGCCGACGGTGCCCTTGGCATTCGTGCCATTAATCGTGTGGCAGCCGATACAGCCGTTGTTGAAGAATGCGTCGGCAGCGGGGTCCTTGATCGATGAGTCACCCTGAAGCCCGGCTCGGGTCGAGGGGCTGAGGACTGCCGATGCCTGCTGGCCGGCGAGCCAGGTGTTGAAGTCGTCCTGCGACTGCGCCACGACCCGGAACTGCATCAGCGCATGCTGCTCGCCGCAGAACTGCGCGCACTGCCCGTCGTAGGTCCCCGGCTTGTAGGCGCTGAACCACATGCCGCCATCGTGATTTGGGATCACGTCCTGCTTGCCGACCAGCACCGGTACCCAGAAGCTGTGAATCACGTCGTCGGAGTGGAGGCTGACGTGCACGGGGACGCCGGCAGGAATGTGCAACTCGTCAGCGGTAACAATGCCCTCCTGCGGATAGTCGAACTCCCACCACCACTGGTGTCCGATGACGTTGATCTCCATTGCGTTTGCGGGAGTTGTGTCGACGTGCACGAGGGTCGCGACCGTGGGGATTGCCACGCCGAGCAGCATCAGCGCCGGAATGGCAGTCCAGGTGATCTCCAGCGTGGAGTTGCCGTGCACCTGCACCGGAAGCTGGCGGCCACGCCGCGATCGAAACACAATCAGGCTGATAACGAGCAGCCCCTCCACCAGTACGAACACCCCGACCGCTACCCAGAAGACGGGCCAGAACAGGCCGCTCGTGACCGCGGCGATATGCCCCTGTGGCGCGAGGGTGTTCTGCGGATCGCTGCCCGAGCAGGCCGCCAAGACCAAAAGCGGGATGAGGAGGGTCGCTGCGCCCAGCAGGCGCGTGCGGCGTGAGTTCCGGAGCCTCATGATCCCTCCAGATCATTCGCGGCGCAACGGACGCGGCTCTGCCTGTGATTGAGGCGCGACGCGCAGTGACTCAACTCTAGGAATGCCCCCAATTACAGTCAAGGATTCGGAGAGTTACTCTTTTTCTTCTCAGGCGCGCCGACGAGGCCGGCGACGATCGCGGCTGGGATGACGAACACCACGACGAGTGTGGCAAACGCGAGCAGGTAATCCACGGCAGTCTCCTGTTCCCATCAGATCCTGACGGCATCGGACTCAGAGCAAACCAGAGTGAACCAGATTTCGCAGGAGCTGATCCACAACCATGGCGCCAAACAACAGCGCCAGGTAGGAGATCGAGAATGCGAACAAGCGCATCGGTGAGCGATGCACTGGATCCCGAAGAAGCCGCAGCGCCTGCAGAACGAACCAGGCGCCGAGTCCAACAGCGGCGACAGCGTAGATCAGCCCAACCCCGCCAAACGGCACCAGCAGCAGCGTGACCGGGACGAGCAGCAGCGCATAGAGGAAGATCTGCCGGCGTGTCTCGGCGTCTCCACTCGCGACCGGAAGCATGGGCACATTCGCGTCGCGGTATTCGGACTCGTAGCGCAACGCGAGCGACCAGAAGTGCGGCGGCGTCCAGATGAAGATGATGGCGAACAGGACAAGTGCCGGAAGGGCAACGTGATTCGTCACGGCAGCCCAGCCGATGACGGGCGGGAGCGACCCCGCGGCCCCGCCGATGACGATGTTCGCGGGGGACAGGCGTTTGAGCCAGAGCGTGTAGACAAACACGTAGAAGAGGTACGCGCCCAGCGCGAGGAGTGCGCTCAGCAGGTTGACGAACAGCGCGAACAGCGCGAACGAGGCGGCGCCGAGCGCGACGCCAAAGAGAAGCGCGCTGCGCGGCTCGATCACGCCGCGGGGCAATGGGCGTCCCCGAGTTCGCGCCATAATCTCGTCGATGTCTCGGTCGACGAAGCAATTGATGGCATTCGCGCCGCCTGCGGCGAGAAAGCCGCCGGCGAGCGTGATCACAATCAGCGGCAAAGGCGGCATGCCGCCCTTGGCGAGCACCATTGCTGGTACCGTCGTCACCAGCAGGAGCTCAATGACGTGTGGCTTCGTCAAAGCCACATAGTCGAGCGCCGACCGTCGTAGCGTGCGCGCCGGCATCAGCGTCGCCGTCACGCCTTGTCCCCCTCCGATTCAACCCTTGGAGCAGGAACGCGGTCGCCGAATCGCGGCCGGCGCTCGGGCGACGGGGTCAAAGAAGCAGGTCGTCGCACGGCAGTCTCCATGGCCGGGCGCGCGGCTCCCCAGCCCGTCACAGCCAGCACACTGAGGGCGACTGTCGCGACCCACAGCGCCTGGGCGGCGGCGAGATGCGCGACACGGACACCGGCCGCAAGATCGAACCAGACGTTTCCGGCACCAATCAGCACCTGAACAGCGTAGATCGCCAGTGCCGCGAGCGCCGCCGAGAACGCCGCTGGATTCTGTCGCCGCCGCAGCCGGGCCATGTGGCCGGCTGCGAGGAGTCCCACTCCCGCGAACAGGACCATCAGTCGATGGAGGAAGCTGATATCGACGGCCACGATGCCGCCCATTGGTATCAGGGCGCCGTTGCACAGTGGCCAGGTGTGGCAGGCCAACCCGGCGTTGCTGCCGACAACATAGGAGCCTGAGAGAACGACCAGAAACGTTGCACCGGCGATCGCCATGGCGGCCCGCGATAAGCGCCTGCTGCCCTCGCTACGTACGCTCGGCCGCCCGGTCACTGCGTACACGGCTACGGAGGTAAGCACTCCAAGTAAGGCGGTTGCGGTCGCAAGGTGGGCCGTGACGATCTGCGGCGGCAGTTTCGCGAGGACGGTGATGCCGCCGAGCAGCACTTGTGTAACCAGTAGGGCGACAGAAATGCCGGCCAGGACCTGAAGGTAGCTGGGCTGACGCCAAACCCAGATGGAGGCGATCAGCAGGGCGAGGACGAGCACGCTCACGAGCGAAGCCGTGAGGCGGTGCGAGTATTCAATCAGGACGAGGCCGTTGAGAGGAGGAATCACCTGACCGTGGCAGGTGGGCCAGTCAGGGCAAGCCTCGCCGGCGCCGGTGGCACGGACCGTCCCACCAAGCACGATCTCGAGATACGCGACGGCAGCCGTGATCAGCGCCAGAATCCGGAACCCGGTCGAGCGTTCGGCTGGCTTCGCATTCCGGAGTGACCGACCCATCCTGCCCTCTGTCACCGCTGCGCTCTCCTGACGCGATCGAGCCCCAATAACCGAGGCTCAAAGTGGCGGCGGAGGCCAGAGCCCGGGCGGGGTCGCAACTCGTGATGAATTGCACTATCAGCATGCGACCGCCCCGCCCGCCGGTCAAGCGCTGAGGATCCCTGGAGAGCTGCCGAGGGAGGGAGTCGAACCCTCACCCCTCGCGGGAGCGGATTTTAAGTCTCGTCTGTGGCGTCCGCTGCCGTGCATGACCGTGCGCGTTGTATTCGATTATCGGCCGATCCCGCTGGTCAGGGTGCACCATGATGCACCGCCGGACCCCGGCCAAGGTGTCAGACAAGGTGTCAACCGATACGAGCGGCTAGGGGCGCAGGCGCTCAGCGCGCGGCTCGGCGGCAAAGGCAAGATCGTCAGCGGTGAGAGCGTCCAGGCGCCGCACGTTGAGCTCTACGAGGTCCGCTCAA
>Ga0193751_1000675_pt1 | contig 25010 bp, 21 predicted proteins | sample L1c2metaG_FD_143050 | JGI IMG/M metagenome (GOLD analysis project Ga0193751, IMG submission 143050) | Soil microbial communities from a riparian zone of the East river system, Colorado, United States - L1c2 | ecosystem: Environmental > Terrestrial > Soil > Riparian zone | place: USA: East River... | reverse complement strand
TGCACTACCTAATGGCGGCGGCACACGACGCCGAGGAGGAGCCGCACCACCCCCACTTCGATGACGGCTGGACCGAGCTGGTGATCCTCGACGAGGCGGACCGGCTGAAGTTTCCGACCCTCGAGCAGCTCTGCGATGTCTATGACCGCGGCCACTTCGGGTTGGTGTTGGTCGGCATGCCGGGCATCGAGCCGCGGCTGTCGCGCTACGGCCAGTTCCACTCCCGCGTCGGCTTCGTGCACCAGTTCCGGCCGCTGTCGGCCATCGCTGCTCCGTATGTCTTCTGTAATTTGGTTTAGGTCAGACCTGCTGGCCGGATTGGCGCGCGAGATTGACATCCATCCAGATCGTTGATGGGTTCAACACCGATTGGCGGCTGCTGCGACTGTCGACCCAGTCGTTGACCCAGGGCTGGTTCAACACGTAGACAGTCGGCGTGGCGATCGGCGCCTTGTGCATCTGGTCGAGGACGCGCCGCTCGATTAGCTGGAAGGTCTGGCCGCGTTTCGTGAAGTCGAACTCGACGCCCTGGGCATCGATCAGCTTGTCCAGCTCGGCGTCGTTGACGCTCGCTCCTTTGGCGTAGACACCCTTTGAGTAGAAGAGGATTCCGGCCGTGTTCGCGGGGACGGACATGCTTCCCTCGGTAATCGTGATCATGTCGAAGTCACCTTTGACCCGACGCGAGACGTAGGTTGCGTTGTCGGCGCCGGCAAGGTCAGCCTCGATGCCGAACTTCTTGAGTTGTGACTGCACGACTTCAGAATCATCGGGAACGACCGCGACTGTCTTGGCGAACAAGATGCTCGACTTGAAGCCGTTGGCATAACCGGCGGCTGCCAGGAGCTGCTTGGCCTGAGCCCAGTCCTGGTCCTTCGGCTGCCGGTAGCCGGGCATCTTCAGCAACTCGTCTGTGGGGATGAACCAGCCCGTTTTGCCGGCCACCACAACGGGACCGCTGATCTGGCCCTCGCTGAAGTAAATGGATTTGTTGGCCTGCTGCCGATCGATGATCAGGTGAACTGCCTGACGCACGCGAAGGTCGTTGAATGGCGGCTTCGCCTCGTTGAACATGATCCCCTGGATCTGCTCCTCCAGGAAGTGCCGCGCCCTTGCCTTGGGATTCGCCTGGACGAGCGGATCGGCCTGCTTCTTGTCCGTGCGCGTGATGATGTCGGTCTGGCCGGCCGCAAACGCCGCTCCCATGGTCGCATCGTCGGCCAGCAGGGTTAGCTTGACGCCGTCCATGTAGGGGCGGCCACGCTGCCAGTAGGATTCGAAGCGGCTTGCCTCGGCGCTGCCGTCCTTTGTGTAGCTGGCCAGCTTAAAAGGCCCCGTGCCGATCGCTTGCTTACCCAGGCTCTGGCCGCTCTGCAGGACTCGGGCGGGAACGATCGGCGTGCTCCGCTGTCCGAGGTAGAGTAGGAAGTCGGCGTCCGGCTGCTTCGCGACGATCCGGACCGTATGGTCATCCACGGAGGTGACGGTGTCTACGTGCGCGACGAAGCCCTGCGTGGTCGCATTGATGCCTGAGTTGGGCGTCATCATACGCTTGAAGCTAAACAGGACGTCATCGGCCGTGAGTGGGTCGCCGTTATGCCACTTGACTCCCTGCCGAATTGAGAAGACGTAGCTTGTTGGATCGGGCTGTTCGATCTTATCGGCGAGCCAGGGGATCGATTTGTTGGCGATCCGCCAATCGACGCCGCCGTTGCCGTAGTCGACCATGACAAGGGGTTCATACCAATAGCCTTCGATAAACCCGTAGCCCGTGGCGTCCTCGGTCGTGTGCGGATCGATGTTGCCGGCGCTGTAGGGCACGAGATGGCGCAGGTGGCCGCCGGTCTTCGCCTGGCCGGCGGACGCGCCGCCGCTTACGCCTCCGGCCGGTTGCGCGCTCGTGCCGCTCCTGCTGCCGCAGGCCGCGGCAAACGTGGCCAGCGCGGCGCCACCGAGCGCGGCGGATCGGAACAGCCGGCGGCGCGCCAAGCGCTGCCCGCGCTCGCGCTTCCAATACTTTTCCCGACCCTGCTCACCCATCGCGCTCACCTCCGCAATAAACGGGCCTTGGAGGATTCCGGGATACCGGGAAGCGGGATCAGACCTGCTGCCCCGACTGACGCGCCAGATTCGTATCCATCCAGATCGTTGCGGGGTTCATGACTGTCTGACGGCTGCTGCGGTTGTCCACCCACGCGTATATCCAGGGTTGCTGCAGCACGTACACGCTCGGCGTCGATATCGGCGCCTTGTGCACCTGGTCGAGGATACGGCGCTCGATCTGCTGATAGATTTGGCCGCGCTTTGCGAAGTCGAACTCGGTGACCTGGCTGTCAATGAGCTGGTCGAGCTCAGAGTCGTTAATGCCGGCCGGCTTGCCGTAGATGCTCTTCGAATAGAAGGTGGTATTGAGCACGTTGGCCGGCAGCGACATGCTGCCTTCGACGATCATCAGGATGTCGTAATCGCCCTTGGCGCGATGCGAGACATAGGCGGCGTTGTCCAGGCCGACGAGATCGACGTTGACGCCGATCTTCTTCAACTGTGACTGGACCACTTCAGAGTCCTGCGGCGTGACGGCCTCGGCGGGCTTGTAGGCGAGCGTCGTTTTGAAGCCGTTTGGATAGCCCGCCGCGGCCAGGAGCTGCTTCGCCTGGGCGATGTCCTGGTCTTTCGGCTGACGGTACCCCGGCAGCTTCAGCAGTTCGTCGGTTGGGATGAACCAGCCGGTCTTGCCAACCACGACAACCGGTCCGCTGATCTGACCCTCGTCAAACGTTACCGCTTTGTTCGCCTCCTGGCGGTCCATCGCAAGGTGGATAGCCTGCCGGACGCGCAGGTCGTTGAACGGGGGTTTGGTCTCGTTAAAGGTCAGGCCCTGAATCTGGTCCTCGAGGAATCGGCGGAAGCGCGCCTTGGGGTTCGCTTTCAGCAACGGCTCCGCCTGCGCTTTGTCGGTGCGGGTGATGATGTCCGTTTGACCTGCGGCGAAGGCGGCGCCCATCGTGGCATCGTCGGCGTGCAACGTCATCTTGATGCCATCGAGATAGGGGCGCCCCTTTTGCCAATAGCTCTCAAAGCGGGTGGCTTCGGCGCTTCCGTCCTTGGTGTAGCTCGACAGGCGGAATGGGCCGGTGCCGACGGCCTGCTTCGAGAGACTCTGCCCGCCTTGCAGCGCCTTGGCGGAAACGATTGCGGTGTTGCGCTGCGCCAGGTAGACGAGGAAGTCTGCATCCGGCGTCTTTGCCGTGACACGCACCGTGCGGTCGTCGACGGCCTCCACGGCGCTCAGATGGGACGTGTAGCCCTTGATGGCCGCCGTAATGCTGGGATCGGGGGTCATCATCCGTTTGTAGCTGAAGATGACGTCCGCGGCGGTAAGCGGATTGCCGTCGTGCCATTTGACGTCCTGCCGAATGGTGAGGATGGCGGTCGACTGATCCGGCTGCTCGATTTTCTCCGCCAGCGAGGGAATGACCTTCATCGCGATCCGCCAGTCGACCGTCCCGTCGCCGTAGTCGAGGCTGATGACCGGTTCGTACCAGTAACCCTCGACGAAACCGTAGCCGACGTAGTCCTCTGTGGTGTGCGGGTCGATGTTGCCGGCGCTGTAGGGCAGGATGTGGCGTAGGTGCCCGCCCGTCTTCGCCTGCCCTCCGCCGACGGCGTTGCCGGTGTTGGTCGAGGTCGGTTGGGAGGAAGCCTGCCCGCTGGGACCGCCCTTGCTGCCGCAGGCCAGGGCCAGAGTGGCGAGCCCGGCGCTCCCGAGGGCAGCGAAGCGAAGCGCTCGACGCCGCTCTATGCGTTGGCCGGCCATCCGCTGCCAATAACCTTCACGATCCACTTCGCTCATGCCGCTCACCTCACGGGAACCGAACCTTCTGGGCAGCTTTGCAGCGCAGTCTAAGCCCGTATCTCCGCGGGGTGCAAGGCGGCGCCGTTGCGCTATCATGGGCACCACTGCCGTGGTCCCCGGTGCGACCTGCTGTCATACCCAGCGAGGGAAAGCGATGGTGCGGGATGAGCCATTACGTGGTCCGCCGTGCGCTGCTCACCCTGGTGACGCTCTTCCTCTTCTCGCTCATTTTGTTTCTCTTGGTCCGCAGGCTCCCGGGAGACGCCGCGCTGCTCAAATCGGCGGCAGGTGAAACCTCCGGTCCCGTCGATCCATCCGTCACCGTCGCACTGCGGAAGCAGTTTCACCTGGATCGACCAGTTCTTGTTCAATATTTCGAATGGGTCGTCTCCATTTCCCACGGAGATTTTGGCCGTTCTTTCTGGACGGGAGATCGCGCTGCGCAGGACCTGCTAACGGCCCTGCCCGTAACGCTCGAGCTGGTCGTGCTCAGCGTCTCCTTCTCCGTCTTCATTGGCCTCCTCGTCGGCGTCGTCTCGGCCGTCCAGCACGATAGACCCGTCGATCACGCGCTGCGTCTGTTCGCGCTCTTCGGTCTCTCGATTCCAAACTTTTGGGTCGGCACGATCCTGATCCTTGTGCCGGCGCTCTTTTGGCACTACCTGCCGCCGCTGGGCTACACCTCGATCCTTCAAGATCCGGCGACGAACCTGCGGCAGTTCCTGGCTCCCGCGGCTGCTCTGGGCTGGGCGCTTTCAGCCTCGATCATGCGGCTGACGCGTTCGGAGATGCTGGAGGTGCTCAATCAGGACTACGTGCGGACAGCCTGGGCGAAAGGTCTGCGAGCCCGCAGCGTCCTCTTGAACCACTGCCTTCGGAACGCATTTATTCCGGTCATAACCATCATCGGTGTCCAGGTAGGCTTCCTCCTCGGGGGAACGGTCGCGGTCGAGTCGGTGTACGGTTTGCCCGGTATCGGTACCCTGCTGATCAACGGAATCAACCAGCGGGATTACCCAATCATCCAGACCGGAGTGCTCGCGCTGGCGCTATGGTTCATCCTGATCAATTTTCTGGTCGATCTCGCCTACGCGTTGATCGATCCTCGGATCCGCTTGTCGGCTGAGGGAGCGGCGGGGTAGCGAGCGATGGCGATCAGTCTCGATGCCGGCGTTCTGGAGCCCCAGCGCAGCCGCGGCTGGGGAGCCGCGGCCGCGGTCGCGTTCGCGCGTCGCAAGCCACTTGGCGCCGCGGCGCTCGTCATCCTGCTGGGACTGATCCTCATCGCGTTGTTTGCGCGCGCGATCGCGCCGTATGACCCGCTCTCCCAAAACTACGATGCGGTGCTCCAGGCGCCGGGCGCCGGCCACCTCATGGGGACCGATAACTTCGGGCGAGACGAGCTCAGCCGCGTTGTCTACGGCGCCCGTATCTCGCTGAGTGTCGGCGTCGTGGCCATGCTCATCGGGACAGTCGGAGGAGTGGTGCTCGGCCTGCTGTCCGGCTACTTCGGGGGTCTTCTCGACCTCGTGCTCCAGCGGATAATAGACGCCTGGATCGCCTTTCCGGTGATCATCTTCGCTCTGGTCATCCTCGTGTCGCTGGGGCAGGGCCTGCTGCAAGCGATGATTGCCATTGGGATTGTCGGCATCCCGGCCACGAGTCGAGTCGTGCGCGGCACGGTGATGGAGAAAAAGGAAAGCCTGTACGTCGGCGCCGCGCGCGCTATGGGAGGTTCCCACCTGCGGGTAATGCTCGTACACATCCTGCCAAACGTCATGTCGACGATCATTGTTCTGGCAACGCTGACCCTTGGACGAGCGATTCTCGCCGAGGCAATCTTGAGCTTTCTTGGGGTTGGCATTCCACCGCCGCAGCCGGCCTGGGGCAGCATGCTTGGCGGCAACGCACGCACCTACTTCCTCGCGGCCCCCTGGATGGCGATTTGGCCCGGGATCTTTATCAGCTTGACGGTCATTAGTTGGAATCTGCTGGGCGATGCACTCCGTGACGTCCTCGATCCCCGGCTACGAGGCGTCTGAGGGTTCGAAGGAGACACGATGGACGGCCCGCTGGACGGTATTCGAGTTCTCGAGGTGGCGAACTGGGTCGCTGCCCCCGCCGCGGCGACCCTGCTCGCCGACCTCGGCGCAAGCGTGATCAAGGTCGAGCCTCCGCAGGGCGACATTTCCCGTGGCTACGCCGCCAGCGGCGGCAGCCTTTCCGCGCCGCTGCCTCCATCCAGCCCGGGATTCGAGATGAATAACCGCGGCAAGCGCGCCATGTGCGTCGATCTTGGTCACGCAGAGGGCAGGGACATCGTCAAGGACCTGGCGAAGGACGCCGACGTGCTTGTTACCAATCTCACACCGAAACGGCTCGCGCGCTTCGACCTGGGCTATGAGTCGGTCCGCAATCTCAACCCGCGTCTGATCTACGCGGCCGTCAACGCTTACGGCGCGAAGGGACCGGAACGCGACCGGTTGGGGTTCGATTACACGGCTTTTTGGGCGCGCTCCGGCATCATGTCTCTGGTGGGTGACCGCGATGGCCCGCCGGTGGTCACGCGGCCAGGCTTCGGCGATCACATAACTGCCATTGTGCTCGCCTACGGCATTATGATCGCGCTCTACGATCGGCAGCGGACGGGAAAGGGCCAAGAGATTCAGGCCTCGCTTCTCAACAGTGCTATCTGGGCACTGGGCGGCGACGTGCAGGCGGCGCTGGCCGGTCGAGAGCCTCTGCCGAAGCACAGGCGGCTTGAGCCGCGAAACCCGCTTTCCAATCCCTATCAGGCCAAGGATGGCCGTTGGATCCATTTTCAGATGGGAGCGGCCGACCGCTATTGGGCGGGCTTCTGCGCTGCTCTTGGCCTCGAGTCGCTGCGCGAGGACCCGCGCTTCACGACGCTCGCCACCCGGCAGGAACACAGCGCGGAGCTGGTGCCGCTCATCGATGCGGCGATCGCCCAGCGAACACGGGACGAATGGTGGCCGCTGCTGGACGAGCACAATCTCGTCTGGTCACCTGTTCAGAGCGTCCAGGAGGTCATCGTGGATCCACAGGTCCGCCTCAATGGATACATATCGGAGTTCGAACATCCGAATCTGGGCCGGTTCGAGACGATCGCCACTCCGGTCCGGTTCGGCGAGAGTCACGTCGCTGTCCGCGGACCCGCACCGGAGCTCGGGCAGCACACCGAAGAGGTCCTACTCGAGCGCGGCCATACTTGGGAGCAGATCGAAAGCCTTCGAGATTCCGGCGCCGTCGGCTCCGCGTACGGCTAAGTCGGGCCTCCGCGAGTTAGGATACGTAAGGGGCAGCAAGACGGCCTCCAAAGCGCCTTCTGAAGCAGCGGAATTCGTGGAGCGGGCGCAGGCGCTCGCCCCGTTGGTGGAGCGCTACCGCGACGAGGGCGAGCAGCAGCGCCGCCTTCCTGCACCGGTCGCGCAGGCCATGCGAGACGCGCACCTCTTCAGCCTGTGGATGCCCAGGGCGCTCGGCGGAGCTCAGGTCGACATCGAGACGTCCGTGCGGGTGACCGAGGCCCTCTCGCGGCAGGACGGCTCCGCCGGCTGGAACTCAATGATCGCCGGCAATACCAGCGTTCTTTGGGGCTATATCCCCCATGAGGCCGCGGCCCGTTGCATCAAAGGCGACCCCAGCACTGTGCTCGCCGGCACCGTCGGCGGCGGCGGTGACGCAACCGCGCCAGGAGGCGGTGTTGCGGTCCCCGAACCTGGTGGCTACCGGCTGACCGGCCGCTGGGCGTTCGCCAGCGGTTGTCACCAGGCCGATTGGCTTGTGGCCAACGGGAGAATCATGGACGGCGACGAGGCGCGCAGGACGCCGGAGGGAGCGATCGGCCTGTTCTCCTTCGTCCTGCCGTTGGAGGACTGCCGGATCCTCGATACCTGGTACACGACTGGGATGCGCGGTACCGGCAGCCATCACTTCGAAGCGTCCGACGTCCCCATCCCGGAGGATCTGGTATTTTCCTCCATCAATCCGGAGCCGCGTCAGCCGGGCATCCTTTACAGCACCGCCCGCACGACACCCTGGGCGCCGAACATCGCCGCCTGTGCATTGGGTATCGCTCGTGACGCTATCGACAGCTTCCTCGAGATCGCCGCGGGCAAGCCCGCCGCCAGAAACCGTGCGAGCCTGAGGGATCGCGAGACCATCCACGAGCGCGTGGGTAAGGTCGAGGCGCGGCTGCGGTCCGCCCGCGCCTTCCTGCTCGAGACGGTGCGTGACGTTGACGCGTTCATCAACCGGGACGAGGACGTGCCGGATGAACTGGCGGCTCTCACCCGTTGCGCCGCCTCCAACGCCACCGCGAGCGCTGTCGCTGTCGTCGACACAATGTTCACCTCAGCCGGCTCCAGCTCTGTCTACGCCACCAGCCGCTTGGACCGCTGCTTTCGCGACGTGCACATGGTCACGCAGCACGCCGTCGGCGGCCTCGCCGGCTTCACAATTGCCGGAAGATACTTCATGGGTCTCGGCCTCCCCAGAGGGTAGGCACGAAGCGAAGGGAGAACACGGTGGTTAGCCAAATACTCTCGGCAGATTCGCACGTCCTCGAGCCACCCGATCTCTGGACCACACGTATGCAGGCAAAGTTCCGCGATCGCGCGCCCCACCTCGTCCACGAGGCCAACGGTCAGACCGGCGACTTCCTCGTCTGTGAGCCCTTGCGGCCATTCAACCCCACCGGGCTGGGCAGCGCCGGTATCCCTCCCGAGGACCTGGAGAAATTCTCGTACGGCGGCTACGCCGTCTGCCGGCCGGGCAGTTGGGACCCCTGCGAGCGGCTCAAGGACATGGATTCCGACGGGCTGGGCGCCGAGGTCTTCTACTGCGGCTACGGCATGGCCATGTTCAGCTATCCCGACGACGAGTTTCAGCGTGACGCCCACCGCGCCTACAACGACTGGGCGTTTGACTACGCCTCCTACGCGCCCAAGCGCCTGTTCCCGATCGCCAACATCTCTATGACCGATCCGGCGAAGGACATGCAGGAGCTGCGCCGCGTCAAGCAGATGGGCTTCCGCGGCATCTTCGTCTCCAACGACCCGCTTCCCATGCGGCGCTACGACAATCCGATCTGGGAGGAGCTTTGGAGCGCCGTCGAGGACTACGACCTGCCGGTCAACGTTCACATCCTCACGCGACAGGGCGGCCCGCAGGTCGGCGCAAATCAAATCGTCGACGGCGTCACGCTGCCGGTTCCGGCCTTCCGGACGATCGCCGAGATGATCACCGGTGGCGTCTTCGAGCGCCACCCCAACCTCAAGATGATCTCCGTCGAGAATGACATCGGCTGGATGCCCAACTACATCAAGCGGTTGGAGTGGTACTCGCATCGCTTCGGCCCGAAGTATCCGCAGATGAAGATGAACGCGGCCGGCTACTGGCGCCGCCAGGTCTACGCGACCTTTCAGGACGACATCCCCGGTGTTCGCTGCCGCGACCTTATCGGCGTGGACAAGCTGATGTGGGGATCCGACTACCCCCACTTTGACTCCACCTTCCCCAAGTCGCGGGAGGCGATCGCCCGCAACTTCGAGGGAGTGCCCGACGACGAGCAGCGCCTGATCCTCGGCGACAACATGGTCCGCGTCTACAAGCTGCAGGACGTCCTCGACTAAGGATCCAACTCCGGCTCTGGGGGCGCCGGCATCCTGCCGGCACGAGTTGGCCGCGCACACGGCACGCTAATGCTTCAACACGCCATTGCCGGGACCCCGGGCGACCTCGCCCGCTGTTGCGCGCGTGTACTATTCCCTGAGCCATCGCAAGGCCGCTCCTGGTAATTTCTATCGCCCGGAGGTCGACAGAAACCGCGCCGGCCGAAACATCGCCAGCTCCTTCGCCGTCTCGCCCTTGACCAGTTCCGCTGCCACTATGCGGCCCAGCGCCAGGCAGAGCGTCGCCCCGCTGTGTGTCACCGCCAAATAGGCGCCCTCGACGCCCGGGATCGGCCCGACCGCGGAGAGCCCGTCCGCCGGAATCGGCCGCACTCCCACCCTCGCCGCCTCCAGCGGTACGCCGGTCAGCGCCGGCAGCACCTCGCACGCCCGCCTGAGAAGCTCCTGGCAGCCGATGAGGTCGACCGAAGGGCGCGTCTCGCTGTGGATCGTTGCATCCATCTCGTCCGAATGCAGCAGCAGACGCCCGGCGCCGTCGGGCCGGATGTTCACGCCGGGCGCATGCACGATTCTGCTCAGTCCGGTTGGCGCCGGGGCCGTGAGCGCGAGCAGCCCGGCGGTGTTCGCCATCGGGAGCGAGAAACCCGCCAGCGCCGCGACCTGATCCGCCACCCGGCCTGCGCAATCGACGATGATATCCGCCGCGATGCGTTCGCCGGCCTCCGTCGCCACGCCCACGACGCGCCCGGCCATGATATCGATGCGATCGACCTTGCCAGCGTGCAGTCTGGCGCCATGACGCTGGGAGGCTTCCAGCAGCGTGTGGATCAGCGGCAGCGGATCTAGCCACCGTTCCTCGGGATAGTAGGCCACCTGGCTTGATAGCTCACTACCGAAGCGGAGACCCGGCTCCAGCTCACGCGCCTGCCGCGGCGACAGCAGCTCCACCACGTAGCCCCAGCCTCGCAGGCGCTCGACCTTCGCCAGCAGCGCCGCTTGGGCCTCGGGATCGCCCGCCCATTCGAGGTTGCCGCCGTCGTGCAGCCAGGGCGCAGCGCCGAGCGCATCGCGAAGGGCCAGATGCTCGCGCATTCCGGCGACGTTGAGGTCGAAGTACTCGCGCGGCGTCTTGTTATTCGCGTTGAGCCATGAAAAGGTCGTGCTGGACGTCCCGCCGCCGAGGCGCCCGGCTTCAATAATGGTGACCCGCGCGCCGGCGAGGGCGCAGTAATAAGCGACTGAGCAGCCGATCAATCCCGCCCCGATGACGGCTATGTCAGTCATTCAGGCAGACTGGTGGATTGCCAGGCGAGTAGCTTCCACTGATCGCCGGCTGGTACATAGACGGCCAGGTAGCGGATGGTAAAGCGCCGCTCAACGCTGTCCCTCTCGACGTGCATATCCGACATGCCGTCAATAATGCCCGCGCCGGCCAGCATGCGCACGCGTCGCTCGTGGGGACGGATGCCGCGATAGTGCGGCTTGCCGGCGCGGAGATTCTCCAGGTGCTCGGCCTTCGACTCGAGCCGGGCTGTGGAGTGGACGTAGGTGAGATCATCGGCCAAGGCGGCCTCCAGCGCCACGAAGTCACCGCCCAGCATCGCCGCGAAGCGGCGGTCATCGGAGGCAAGAACTGCAGCCTCTGTTTCTGCAGTGGCCTGAGTTTGCGTAGGCATGATGAGCACTCCTTCGTCGTTGCGGGCAAGAAACGAGGTGATCCTAACACGCGTCACGACGGTCTATCATTTGAATTCCTCGCCCCGGGTACACTTGCCTCGACCGGAGGCGGCTTCGAGGCGCCGGTCGTGGGAGGAGGCGCAATGAAGTTCGGGATCGGCATGTTCCCGACCGACTACTCGATCGACGCGGTCGAGCTCGGCCGCGCCGTCGAGCGGCAGGGCTTTGAGTCGCTGTGGTTTCCCGAGCATACCCACATCCCATCCAGCCGCCGTTCTCCATATCCGAGCGGCGGCGAGCTCCCGCCGGAGTACTCGCACTCCCTCGATCCGTTCGTCGCTCTCGCCGCTGTGGCCGGCACCACCACGCGCATCCGCCTTGGAACCGGCGTTTGTCTCGTGATTGAGCGTGACCCGATAGTGCTTGCCAAGGAGGTCGCGAGTCTCGACCACCTGTCGGGTGGTCGCGTCCTGCTCGGTGTTGGCGCCGGCTGGAACCTCGAGGAGATGCAAAATCACCGCACCGATCCGCGCACGCGCTGGTCGCTGCTGCGCGAGCGGATCCTGGCGATGAAACAGATCTGGACCCAGGACGAAGCCGAGTTCCACGGGAAGCACGTCGACTTCGATGCGATTTGGCAGTGGCCGAAGCCCGTGCAGAAGCCGCACCCTCAAATTCTGGTGGGCGGCGATGGGCCGCACGCGCTGCAGCGCGTCGTCGAGTACGGCGATGCCTGGATGCCACACGCCCACGGCGGTGCGCTCAACCTCGCCGGCCGCATCGCGGAGCTTCACCGGCTGGCGGCCGAAGCCGGACGCCCGGCGCCGGCTGTCACAGTCTGGAGTCCCGCGCGGGACCCGGGTCTTATCGGACGGCTCGAGGAGATGGGCGTTGAGCGTTGCATTTTCGGGCTGGCTGCTGCCCCGGCGGACAGCGTGCTCCCCCGCCTGGAGCACTACGCGGAAGTGGCGCGCCCGTTCATCGAGGCTGCATGATGAGCGAGCGGATCCAACGACGCATCGACCGCCTGCTTGACGAGGCTGAGCAGGCTCTCGATGCAGGCGATTGGGCGAAGGCCGAGAGCCTCGCGCGTCACGTGCTCGACCTGGACGCCGGCAACTCAGACGCGCTCACGTTCGCCGACGTCGCCCAGCGGCGGCTGACTGAGCAGGCCGGATCATCACCTCTCCCCGGGGGAGAGGGTCGGGCTGCGCCTGTAGGGGCGGGTCTAAGACCCGCCCTCCCCGGTGGCCACGAACCCGATGCCGCGCTCGACGGTGCCGGAGAGGCAACCGCAGCGCCCTCAGACCTATCCCCCGGCCCCTTCCCCTCGAGGGAAGGGGAGACGGTGGTTCCCACTTCATTCGCCAACGGCCGCTACCTCGTCAAGCGCTTCCTCGGCGAGGGCGGCAAGAAGCGCGTCTACCTCGCCCACGACACCACGCTCGACCGCGACGTCGCCTTCGCCCTGATCAAGACCGAGGGCCTCGATGACACCGCCCGCGAGCGGATCTCGCGTGAGGCGCAAGCCATGGGCCGCCTCGGCACCCACCCCCATATCGTCACCGTCTTCGACCTGGGAACGGAGGCAGTGAGCGGTAGGCAGTGGCCAGTGGGGGATGGGGATCCCCTCTCCCTGGCCCACCCTTCCCCTCTCCCACTGGGAGAGGGGAAGGGTGAGGGCGTCGGTGAGGGCGAAACCCAAGCATCAGAACAGCCCCGAGGGCTGGGCACGGGCCAGCCCTACATGGTCACCGAGCTCATGGGCGGCGGCGACGTCGAGGCGTTAATCGAGCAGGCACGGAATGACCCCGCCGTAGGGGCACGGCATGCCGTGCCCCTACCCTTGGCGCTGGCTATCGCGGAGCAGGTCTGCCAAGGCCTGGAGTTCGCCCACGCCAAGGGCATCGTTCACCGCGACCTCAAGCCCGGCAACGTCTGGCTGACGGAGAGCCTTCAGCCGTCAGCCGTCAGCGGTCAGGAGCTCCCCTCCCCACACAGGGGAGGGGCTGGGGGAGAGGTCACGGCCAAGATCGGCGACTTCGGCCTCGCCGTCGCTATCGACCGCACCCGCCTCACGCAGGCCGGCATGATGGTCGGCACCGTCTCCTACATGCCGCCCGAGCAGGCCACCGGCGGCGAGGTCACCCCACGCTCCGACCTCTATTCACTGGGCGCCATGCTCTACGAGCTGGTCACACCGGCCGGCCGCCGTTCGTCGGCGACGAGGCGGTGGCCATCATCGGCCAGCACCTCAACACCCCACCGGTGGCCCCCACCTGGCACCGTCCCGACTGCCCGCCCGGCCTGGAAGCGCTGATCCTGCCGCCTGCTGGAGAAGGACCCCACCAAGCGGCCGGAATCGGTGACAGAAGTGCGCGAAGCGATTGTGGCAGTCAAACGGTCGGCGTCTTTACCCTCTCCCCTTGAGGGAGAGGGCAGGGTGAGGGGTGAAGCCCAAGCGGACGCCTCTGCCCAAGCCGCGCCTGGCAACCCCTTGTACAGGAGGGTCTTCGTCGGCCGCGAGCACGAGGTACGGCAACTCCAGGCCGCCTTCGACGCCGCCCTATCGGGCAAGGGCGCCCTCGCCATGGTCGTCGGCGAGCCCGGCATCGGCAAGACCGCCGTCTGCGAGCAGCTCGCGACGTACGTCACACCCTGCGCGGTGGCACGACGCTGACCGGCCACTGCTACGAGGAGGGCTCGCTCTCCCTGCCCTACCTCGCTTTCGTCGAGGCGCTGCGGTCGTATGCCACCAGCCGCCCGCCCGAAGCGCTGCGGGCCGAGCTTGGCTCCGCCGCCAGCGACCTGGCCCGCATCGTCAGCGAGGTCCGCGAGCGGCTGTCCGTCGAGCCGCGTCCGCCCGGCGACCCCGAGGAGGACCGCTGGCGGCTCCTGCAGGCGGTCTCGGGCTTCCTGCGCAATGCCTCCGCCGTCCAGCCGCTGCTGCTGGTGCTGGAAGACCTGCACTGGGCTGACCAGGGCACGCTGGACCTGCTGCAGCACCTGGCCCGCAATCTCGCCGGCGCACGGCTGCTCGTCATCGGCACCTACCGTGACGTCGAGGTCGACCGCAGCCATCCGCTGTCGGCGACGCTGGCCGAGCTCCGGCGTGGGGCCGAGTTCGGCCGCGTGCTGCTGCGGGGCCTGGGGACGCCGGAGGTGCAGCGGATGCTGCTGGCGATCACCGGCTCCGAAGTCCCGGGCAGCCTTGCCGAGAGCATCCACCGCCAGACCGAGGGCAACCCCCTGTTCGTGCAGGAGGTCGTGCGCTACCTCGTCGAAGAAGGGCACCTCGGCCACGGCCGGTCGCTCCCCTCCCCACACAGGGGAGGGGCCGGGGGAGAGGTCACGGCCGCCGCCATGAGCATCCCCGAGGGGCTGCGCGACGTGATCGGCAAGCGGCTGTCGCGCCTCTCGCCCGACTGCAACCGCGTGCTGGCGGTGGCGGCGGTGATCGGCCGCGACTTCGGGCTGGAGACGCTGCACGCCGTGGTGGAGCTGGACGAGGAGCAGGTCGTCTCATCGCTGGAGGAGGCGCTACACATCGGCGTGCTGGAGGAGCAGTCCAGACCCGGCAGCATCCGCTACCGGTTCGCGCACGCCTTCTTCCGGCAGACCCTGTACGAGGAGCTGATCGCGCCCAGACGGCTGCGGCTGCACCAGCAGGTGGCGGCGGCGCTTGAGAAGCAGTACGCCAATCGTTTGGAGGAACATGCGGCGGAGCTGGCGGAGCATTTTTCGCAGTCCACCGATCGGGTGGAGCTGACGAAAGCGGTCAAGTACGGGGACCTGGCGGCGCAGCGGGCGCTGGCGGTGTACGCCTACGGCGAGGCGGTACGGCACCTGGAGCAGGCGCTGGCGGTGCAGGAGGTGCTCGATCCCGACGACACGTCCAAGCGCTGCGACTTGCTGCTGGCGTTGGGGGAGGCGCTGGTATCTGGCGGCGAGTCGATGCGCGCCATGGACGTCGTTGCCCCTGAGGCACTTCGGCTCGCCGAAGCGCTGGGCGACCGAGGGAGGGCATCGCAAGCCTGCCGTATCGTCTGGCGAACGATCGGAGCAGCAACTTCCTGGCGTCAGTCGGAAGGCGAACGCTGGGCCGAGGCGGCCGACCGAAACGCCGATGAGGAGACCAGCGACCGTGTTTACGCCGATTTGTTTATGTTTCTTTCCCCGCGCATGTCCGGAGACGACAGGCAAGCCCAGGCTCTGCGCAATAAGGCCATACATCTCGCCCTTCGGCTGAACGACACCCCTGCGCTCGTGGACAGCGCTCAGGGCCTGCTGGGTGGCAGCACGGTCACTCCGGAGGAGTACGGGGAGCGACTCGCTCTCGCCGAAGAACTCTCGCATCGGTCGCTCGATGCAATTCATAGCGCAAGGCTCGCGCAGACGCTCGCCGCGCTCGGGTGTGTCTACCTCACCTGGGGGAATAGGGAGGAGGCAGAGCAGGTCTGGCGTCGGGCAATTGAAGCTGCCACCCGCTCGCGGGACGCTTCCATGGCTTTGGTCCCGTTGAGTCTCGATGCGCTTGTCCAGACCCTCGACGGCCGGTTGCAGCCGCTGCTGAGCTTGGGCAGTCAGATTCGGGAGCTCGGAACGGAGCTAACGCTTGGTGAGAGCAAGCTTATCGCAGCCAGAGCCGTCCGCCGGGCACTAATCTACCTCGGAAGAGCGGACGAGGCCCTCGCAGGCGTTCCAGAGGTGCCGGAGGTCTTCTCAGTCGGTGGCGTCTACACGGGGCAACGCGCCGTTTGTTTGGCCCATGTGGGGCGCACCGGTGAAGCTCGGGAACTTCTGCATCGCATGGTTACGTCGCGGGACGTGAGCAGGCGAGACGATTCCACCTCGGCCGCAACTCTCGGCTTCATGCTCGAGGCGGCGGTAGTTGCCCAAGACCGAGATGTGGCCAGAGCGCTGCTGCCGAGAATGGCTCCGCTGGCGGACCTCCTGGCAACCGAGGCTCTTATGGCGTTCAACATTGGCCGGCTCTGTGGTGGGGCGGCGGTACTACTGGGCGAGATGAACAAGGCGCGCGGTTACTATCAGCAGGCGATCGAGATCTGCGAAAAGGTCCGCTTTCGTCCGGAGCTGGCGCTGACCCGCCTGGAGCTCGCCGAGCTGCTGCTGGCGCAGGCAGATAGCCGTCAGCTATCAGCCGTCAGCACCCCGCCCGCCGCCCGGGGACGAGGGGCGGGGAAGCTGAATGCTGACAAGCTGACTGCTGACCGCTCGGAAGCCCTCGCCCACCTCGACTTCGCCATCGCCGAGTTCCGCGACATGAAGATGCAGCCGTCGCTGGAGCGCGCCCTGCGGCACAAGGAAGTGCTGAAAGCCTGATGGCCCGCCCAACCGGCCGCGGGCGGGATGTCGGGCAGGGCACTGGTGCCATCAATCCATCGACTGCCCGCCCAGCCACCGGTTAGGCTGGTTCCAGTTTGCGGTCACCCCTCGTCTCCATAGGTGGAAGGTATGTCTCGACCACCGAGTTGCCTGTCGCGGCCGCAAGGCCGTTTCTGCGAAACGACGTTCTCGTGGCCAATTTTGAATCTACGATGCCGGCTGCCCATTCATTTTCTAAAGCCATCCAAAGCCATCCAAAGCCGGCCAAAGCCGGCCAAACCTCGGTCTCCCGCCCATCTTGACCTCGCGATCACCGAGTTCCGTGATATGAAGATGCAACCGTCGCTGGTGCGCGCGCTGGCACAAGGATCTGCTGGAGGCATAGTTCCTCCCGCTCGGGTAGGGGCACGGCATGCCGTGCCCCTACGATGGGGGGAGCGACGCCTCAACGCGAACAGCGCAAGGGGAGATTTCCTATGAGCGAAGCAACCGGAATGAAGATCGTTGTCACAACGGACGGCCCCTACAGGGTCGAGGGCGGCGTCCCGCTCAGCAATCAGATCATCGAGACCGACGCCGAGGGCGGCTCGGTGGAGTGGCGCGAGGGTGACAAGCTCCGTGCCCAGGCCGAGTACGAGCTCTGCCGCTGCGGCCAGTCGCATGACAAGCCGTACTGCGACGGCAGCCACGACGAGGTCGGATTCGACGGAGCCGAGACCGCGAGCCGCGCCGCCTACATCGAGCAGGCGCAGGTGTTCGACGGACCGGAGATGGAGCTCACGGACGCCGAGCCGCTCTGCGCCTACGCCCGCTTCTGCGACCCCCACGGACAGGTCTGGAACCTCATCGAGCAGACCGACCAGGAGGATGCGCGCGGCCTGGTGCGCCACGAGGCCGGCCACTGCCCGTCGGGGCGGTTGATTGCCTGGGACAAGCGGACCAAGCAGGCGTTCGAGCCTGCCTTTGACCCGTCGATCGGCCTCGTCGAAGACCCGCAGATGGGTGTGAGCGGCCCGATCTGGGTGCGGGGTGGCATCCCCGTCGAGTCGGCCGATGGCACGCCCTATGAGGTTCGCAACCGTCTCACGCTCTGTCGCTGCGGCGCCTCCAACAACAAGCCGTTCTGCGATGGAACCCACGCCTCGGTCGGGTTCAAGGCGTAGCTTGCGGCTTCGGCGGTAGGTCATGGGATCGATGTGTGTTTACGTCGGGACCTTCACAGGCGGGGTGCACGGCAGCGATGCGAAGGGCATCTCGGTCTTTGACCTCGACCAGGGCTCGGGCAGGCTGAGGCTCCTGCAGACGGTCGAGGGTCTGCAGAGCCCGTCATTTCTCGCTCTGCACCCGACACTCCCATTCATCTACGCCGTCGAACGCTACTGGTCGGACGAAGACCACTCGACCGGTGTGGTCTCGACCTTCGCGATAGATCCGAAGGACGGCCGGCTGCGAGCTGCCGGCCGCCAGCGCTCGGGTGGCGAGTATCCGGCGCACATTGCCGTTCACCCCAGCGGCCGCCACCTGTTCGCCATCAATCCGCTTAGTGGAACGGTAGGAGTTCTCCCGATTGATGCTGCGGGTGTAGCGGGACCGGTCCGTGCCATCGTTCAGCTCGAGGGCCATGGTTCAAAGCCGCACCTCGATCCTCCCTATCCCCACTCAGCCTGGGTCGATCCGCTCGGGCGGCGCCTCTTGGTCTGCGACCGAAATCTTGATCGGGTGTTCGTATACGATTTCGACCAGCAGACCGGCGCGCTCCGTCCGGCTCAGTACCCCGTCGCACAGGTAAGCTCCGGTGCGGGCCCGCGCCACCTCGCGTTCCATCCAAACGGCTCAGTTGTCTACGTGCTCAACGAGACCGACTCGACCATCTCCCTCTTCGCTTATGAAGCGGATACCGGGGCGATGAGCATCCTCCAGACGGTGCCGGCGATACCGCGGGACTTCAAGTCCCGCAACGTCACGGCGCAGACCCTCGTTCACGCTTCGGGTAGCTTCCTATATTGCTCGAATCGCGGGCACAACAGCATCGCCCGCTTCGCCATTGACGCTGATGACGGCCGTCTTACATTCCTCGGACACGAACCGAGCCGGGGTGAGACGCCGCGCAACTTCAACATCGACTCGTCCGGCGAGCTGATGCTTGTCGGCAATCAGGACTCCGGCACAATCGAGAGTTTTCGCCTCAATAGCGAGACAGGCGGGCTGATGCACATGGGCGTGTCGATTGAGACGCCGAGCCCGGTCTGCATTCTCTTCCGCTCTGCGTAGGGACACGGCATACCGTGGCCCCGCGGGCCGGCTGCAGTGCCCACTGAGAGGAGATCACAGGTGACGCTTACACTGAAGGAAGCCGAGACGATCGTCGATGCATCGTTGGCGACAAGATCATCCCCGTCGCAGGCGGACTTCCGATCCAGAAAGACGGCGTTCTGGTCGGCGCGGTCGGCGTTACCGGCGCGCAGTCCAGCGATGATGAAGCCTGCGGCCAGGCCGGCCTTGTGGCCGCCGGACTGACGTAAGCGTCGGTTGGTTCCGTAGGGGCGAGGCACCGCCTCGCCCCTCCCGGGCATGCATAGGATTGCCAACGAAAGACATCGACCGATGAAGCGCAGCACGGACCGCATACTCACGACCCATACCGGCAGCCTCGCGCGACCGCCCGAGCTCCTGCAGATGCTTGCTGCCCGGTCGAACGGCCAGGAGGTCGATTCAGCGGCGTTCGCAGGCGCGCTGCGGTCGGCCGTGTCTCGAAGTGTTCGCGAGCAGGCGGAGAGCGGCATCGACATCGTCAGCGACGGCGAGTTGGGTAAACCGCAGTTTTCTGACTATGTCGCCGACCGGCTGGACGGGCTCGAGGGGCAGAGCCCGCGGGCCGGCTTCGTCAACCCATCCCAACGCGCCGAGCCGTTCCCGGCGTACGCGGGATGGGTGGCTGGGCAGACCGTCGGGATCGGCGTGGCGGCCGGCCGCAGACCGATGTGCGTCGGCCCGCTCGGCTGGAAGGACCGCGCCTACGAGAGCGACATCGCCAACCTCAAAGCGGCGCTTGCCGGACAACAGATCGAAGAGGCCTTCCTGCCATCGCCTTCACCGGGCATCCTCGCGATGCGGCTCCCCAACGCGTTCTACCCATCCGAAGAGGCATATCTCTACGCTCTTGCGGACATGCTGAAGGATGAGTACCGGGCGATCGTCGATGCTGGTTTTGTGCTTCAGATAGACGCGCCGGACACCGCCATGGCCTGGGACCGACAGCAATGGGACAGTATGGCGGGTTTTCGCTCGGCGGTCGCGCTCCGCATCGAGGCGCTCAACCATGCATTGAAGGGCCTTCCGGAGCAGCAGGTGCGCTTCCACGTCTGCTGGGGCAACGGCGAGCGCCCTCATACCGGCGACGTGCCGCTGCGAGACATCGTCGACCTCGTGCTCGAGGTCAAGGCCGCCGCCTACTCCGTCGAGGCGGCCAACCCGCGCCACGCGCACGAATGGGAGGTCTGGCAGGACGTGAAGCTGCCGGACGGGAAGGTGCTCATTCCGGGCATTATCGACTCGCTGACGAACTTCGTGGAGCATCCGGAGTTGGTGGCGCAGCGGCTCGTCCAATACGCCGCCTTGGTCGGTCGCGAGAATGTGATCGCCGGCACCGTCTGCGGCTTCGGAACGTCGGCCTCCGCCAGCCCGCGCGTCCACCCCGAGATTGTGCTCGCCAAGTTCCGTGCGATGGCGGAGGGCGCCGAGATTGCCAGCCGCCGGCTGTGGGGCTAAGAGGCGGCGAAATCCATGCCCGGGGCGAGGAAAGACTCTGGAGCAGGTCCGAGTGTAGCGCGCCGTCTTAATTAATGCGGCGTCCATAGGCGCGGTGGCGCTCGTCCGGTTTCCCTAGAACGATGCTCTCTGCGAGCTTCGCCTCCAAGACCGGCCCAGCGGTGAGACGCTGCGCGGGCGGCCTCCTGCGGAGGCGCGGGGGTGCAACCCGCGATAAAAGATCTGTCTGGGCGGGCGGGCGGGCAAACCGGGCCCGAGCGGCAATCCGCGCCCGCTGATGCGCTATCGTGTCTGGTGCCGCTTTCGGCGCGATAATTTGAGGGAGACAGGGAATGGAACGGACGGCGGCGGATCCAACGCATGATATTCCAATGGTCGGCGATGGCGGCGGCCTGGAAGTCAGCAAGCAATTGTACGAGGAGGAGCTTGCGCTCGCGCTCCGCAACCACGCCCTGCCGCTCGAGGGGTTGCGCTACGACGTCACGCCAACCGGCATGCACTATACACTCGTGCATTACGACATCCCAGCATTTGACGCGTCTTCGTGGCGGCTCGAAGTGAGTGGCCGCGTGCGCACTCCGCTGCGGCTGGGACTGCCAGAGCTACAGTCTCGCCCGAGACAGACGCTTCGGGTAACGCTCGAATGTGCCGGCGATGGCCGGGCGTTGCTCGATCCTCGCCCGCTCAGCCAGCCGTGGCTGACAGGCGCCGTCGGCACGGCCGAGTGGACCGGAACGCCGCTGGCGCCTCTGCTTGCGGAAGCCGGCCTCGCGGACGATGCGGTCGACCTCGTCTTCACCGGCCACGACCACGGTATCGAGGGTGGGGTGGAGCAGGACTACCAGCGGAGCCTGTCCAGGCAGGAGGCGCTGCAGGACGGCGTTCTGCTCGCCTGGGCGATGAACGGTGCGCTGCTCGAACCGCAGCACGGCGCACCGTTGAGGCTGATCGCCCCGGGCTGGTACGGCATGGCGCACGTGAAATGGCTGCGGAGCATCGCGGCGCTCGATGCGCCGTTCACCGGCTACCAGCAGAGCGTCGCGTATAGATATAACCAGAATCGAGCGGAGGCTGGCGAGGCGGTCACGCTCATGCGCGTGCGGTCGCTCATGATCCCGCCTGGCGTGCCCGACTTCCTGACACGGATGCGCTTTGTCAAGCGTGGCCCGGTCGAGCTGCGCGGCCGGGCGTGGTCCGGTCGAGCCGCGATTACCGGTGTGGATATAAGCACCGACGGCGGATTCACCTGGGCAGCCGCCAGTCTCGACAAGCAGACCGAGCCCTACGCCTGGCAGGAGTGGGGCTTCACGTGGGAGGTCGGCCGCCCCGGTATCTTCGAGCTTTGCTGCCGGGCACAGGATGCAGCGGGGAACGTCCAGCCGCTGGATCAGTTCTGGACGGCGCGCGGAATGGGAAACAACCAGGTTCAGCGTGTGCGAGTCCAGGTTATCTAGCGACAAGGCTGGGCGGGCAGTGGGCAACGGCCTGGAGACGTCCTCCAGACCGTTGCCCACTGCCGTAGCGGGGTTAGCGCTCGGCCGTCGTCGGGTCAATGAGCGAGCGGATCTCCGAGATTCGGTCAGCCGGGAACCCCGCGATGCGGGCATGCTCGCGGATCAGCTCCTCGTTGGGCGCAATGTAGACGCAGTACACCTTGTCGCCGGTGACGTAGCTCTGGACCCACTGAACCTGATGGCCCAACTGCCCCAGCACCTCTACCGAGTGTTGGGAGACCTCCCGAAGCTGCTTCTCCGACCAGGCTCCGGCGCCCGGAATCTCTCGTTCAATCAGGAACTTCGGCATCGCCTCGTTCTCCCCGCCCTCGCCGGCCTGTTTCGCTGCATTATAGAGCCGCCGGCGGACGTGACCGCCTGCTTAGCCCCAGCGCGGCCCGTCTTCGCCAAGGACGCCGAGAGTCGTCTTGCCGACGATCTCGTGCACGAGCGCGGCATTCGCAGGGTGGAAGCCGCCACAGCGCACGTCGCGGTACAGCCGCTCCAGTTCGTTGCTCTTGAACATCCCTGCGCCGCCGGAGACATCCATGGCCAGGTCGACGACCTTTTTCGCCGACTCAACACAGTGATACTTTGCGGCGACTATCTTGGCCGGCCATTCGCCGCCGTGATTGACGCCGTTCGACCAGTCGTCGGCGATTCGCTCGATGTGCGGCCGCATCTCCTCGATCGCGAGCGTCATCTCCGCGAAGGAGTGCTGCAGCATCGGATGGTACTTCATCGACCGTCCGCCCATTGCCACTGAGGTCTTCTTCTGGACGCCCGCAACCGCCAGATCGCGGGCGCGCTCGGCGATGGCGAGATAGATGCTGCCGAAGTTGAGAAGCGCCCAGGCAAACAGGGCGACGATAAACATGTCTGCGCCCGCGAATCCCGCCGGTAGGACGCGCGGAATATAGCGGTCTGGAACGAACGCACCGTCGAGGATCGTGTCGTCGCTGCGCGTCGCTCGCATGCCGAGCACATCCCACGTCTCCTCGATCCGGTAACCGTCTGTCCCCCGCGGCAGGAAAGCATGCACGATCTTCGGGTTTGCCGGGTCGGAGCTGTCCATGGCGTGCAGGCCCAGCCGCGTCCAGACGGGCGTGAGCGACCCGAAGATCTTGTGGCCGTACAAGCGGTAACCGCCATTGACCGGCTCCGCCCTCGCCGAAGCCAGGAGGACCGGAAGGTCGTTGCCCGCCTCGCCGTGGCCGGCAGCGAATACTTCGCCGGCTACGGTTTCCTCTAGCAGCCAGCGCAAGGAGTTGTCGCCCGCGCGCAGCAGGTCGGCAGCGATACCAGTCCAGTAGAGGTGCATGTTGGTCGCAAGGGCTGTTGCGGGTGAGCGGTAGGCGAGGCGGCCCTGCTCTCGGCACACCTGCGCCAGATTCATGCCCAGCCCGCCAAGCTCCTTCGGAACCGCGAGCAAGAGGTAACCCGCTTTGCGGAGCTCTTCGAAGTCCTCGCTGAAGAAGCGGTTCTCGCGGTCGTAGGTGGCGGCACGGGCGCCAAAGTCGCCCAGCATCGCCTCACTCAGGACGGGCTCGGTCGGTGCAATTGTTGTCATGCTCGTGTTCCTTTCCTTCGAACGAATGGTCGGTCGAACGATCTGCCTTTGGAGAGACCTTCGGCCGCACCCTAGAGACGATGCGCATGGGTCGGCCGCTACCAGCCACCGTGAGGGCGCCCCCCAACCAGGCGCACCCCCTCGGTGGCTCGCGTCCGCTTCTACGCCGGCTTTGCGTAGTTGGAAAAGCCGGAGAAATCCAGTAGCACCGCCGGCTCATTGCCCACAGTCCAGCCGTCATGCCCGGGCGGGAACACATACGCATCGCCGGGGCCGACCTCGACCTCCGTCCCATCGTCCATGCGTACGCGCATGCGGCCGGAGAGCACATAGCCCGTGTGGGCAGCCTGGCAGCTTGTGGTTCCGGCTATCGGCTTTACGTCCACGGACCATTTCCAGCCGGGCTCGAACGTCCCCCTGCCGGCCGTCACATCGCCGAGCTTGACGAGCTCGATCTTGCCGTGGGGAAACTTCCGCGTCTCCTCGGGCGCCCCCAGTGGCTTGCTGGCCAACTTCTGCTCTGCCATGTCATCCTCCCGCTGAACTGTGGCCGCGCTACCGGAGCGCGGACAACTCCAAGATCGCTCCCTCCAGCGCGGTGACACATCACAGGGACCGGGGATCTTTCAACCGCAGGGCTGGGCTGCGACGTTAACAGAGCTCTGTTACCAGGGAGACATCAGATGAGACCATGGCGCTGAGCGTAGCTCGCCGCCTCGACGCGATTTGTCGCTCCCGTCTTGGCGAAGACGTGACTCACGTGGCGATAGACAGTATTGACGCTGATGAACAACTCGGCGGCAATCTCGGGGTTGCTCCGGCCGGTCGCAAGCAGCCGGAGAACCTCGACCTCACGTTCGGAGAGCTCGTCCGGAAGTCCGTTTGCAGAGCCGCCTGAGGCGAGAGACGGCGCCTGCCCCAACGCCCAGGCGATCGCCGCATCCAGGCTCTGCTCCCAGCCGGCCGAGTCGCCGGCCTGTCGGACGCTGGCGCTTGCCCTGGTCAGGAGCGCTGTCCGCTCGCCGTTTCCCAGCGCCTCGGCCGCCGTGGCCAGCCCGCCCAGACAGAGCAGAATCATTTCACGGTCTCCGAGCTGACGCTGCATTGTCAGTGCCTCGCGAAATAGCCGCTCCGAAGCGAGGTTGTCTCCCTGGCTGGCCGTCACCTGGGCGAGGTTTGTCAGAGCCGCCGCCAGTGCCTGTGGCTCGTCCAGCTTACGCAGCGACGCGGTGCTTTGCTCCAGCAGGCGACGCGCGGCGTCGACGTCGCCCTCCAGAAAGCTCGTTTGCGCCAGCTTGCCCAGCACGATGGCCGTTGCGCCCTCATCGCCGATCTGCCGTCTGAAGGCGAGACTCTGCTCGTACCGGTCTCGAGCCGCGGTGGTGTCGCCCTTACGGAGGTAGAGGTCGCCCAACTTCATCAGCCAAAGGCCTGCACCCCGCCGATCCCCAGTCTCTGCCCGCTCGGGGAGTGCCGCCTGTGCAAAGACGAGCGCACCCTCGACGTCGCTCTGCTCCTCAGCCAGGCGGCAGAGATACCAGAGGGAGCGTGCGGTCCCGTCCGTGTCGTTTAAGCGCCTTCGGAGAGCCAGTCCCTCTTTGAGGAGTAATTCGGCTTTGGGGAAATCCCGCAGCTCGAGCGCAACG
>Ga0193751_1000674_pt1 | contig 25034 bp, 22 predicted proteins | sample L1c2metaG_FD_143050 | JGI IMG/M metagenome (GOLD analysis project Ga0193751, IMG submission 143050) | Soil microbial communities from a riparian zone of the East river system, Colorado, United States - L1c2 | ecosystem: Environmental > Terrestrial > Soil > Riparian zone | place: USA: East River... | reverse complement strand
CCGCTGAACATCGGCGATTACCTGCCCGGTCGTGACCTCGTACCAGCGCCGATTAAGCTCCTCGGTGGCGAGACCGAGCTGGACAATAAGATTCCCCGACAGGTCCTCCGGCTCAACTTCCCCTCGCTTCTCCCGCCACAGCCGGATCAGGGCCTGCTCGTCACTACCCATGATGATCCGGGCGTCCGAACCACCGATGAAGGAACGGCGGTTTATTCTGTTGATTCCAAGTCTTGGATGACTTTCTTGCATGGCAACCTCACTATGCTTGTGCTAGACGTTAATTGTGGCAATAGCACATGTGACAATAGCACAAGTACATGCCTGTGACAAGTGCACAAGTGAGGATGGCCCGCGCTGCCCTAAATTGGAGCGTGCGTGACCTCGCCGAAGCCGCTCAGATTCACCGAAACACGGTTACCAACATCGAAACTGGCCGCTATGCCGGGGACGCTGAGACACTAGCCGCTATAGTGGCCGCGCTTAAGCGTGGTGGAGTGGAGTTTCTTGACGAGAACGGCGGCGGCCCAGGCGTGCGGCTACGCAAGCGACAGCAGAAAAAAGGCTAAAGCTGGCATCCGGGGTGCCGAACTGATGCCGAGCACGACCGCGGCACCCGGGCATCCGCCGCGCGCTCGAACAGGCGGGAGTGAAATTCATCGATGCAATCGAGGGCGGTCCGGGCGTGCGGCTGCGGGCCCCACCAGCGGAGAAGTAACTTTCAACCCCCAGCGCCAGCACGGGCGCGTTTCAACAGGCGGCGTGAAATTCACCGATGCACAGAAGGCCAGTCCGGGAGTGCCGCTGCGGGAACCACCACCGATGAAGTAGTTTTTCGGCTTCGCGCCGGCGCCATTCGCCGGCTACTCGAACGCGGGCATGATTCTCTTTATGGCTGCCGACTGGCGGACTCGGCGGCTTTGCGGCGTCGGTCACGCACATAAGTTTGCGCCTGCCATTCATGGATATACTTGCTTTCGTCTCTTAAGCGCAGACAGATAACGTCAGCTTGCTTACACATTGCATCGAAATCCAGACCAGCCTTCCTCGCTATCTCGAGCTCGCGTGTCCGGTGGTAGAGATATTGGAGGTCCATTAGATCCATCACCGCGGCGAATTCCGGATAGCGTTCTCGCAGGTCGCGCAATTCGCCGTCTTCCGACGCAGTTAACTAGAATCCTACGGCACGGCGCTCTTCAAGCTCGCGGATCCTCGCCTCGTCTAATGGTTCTGGAGTCAGTTCATAAGCAGCGATCCGTGCCGCCAACTGCACTTCCTCGGCATCCTCCTTGGGCGTAAGTTTTTTCCGCTCCAAGCGCGCCTTCCTGATCTGGTCTAGGCGCTTGCGGTCCTTCGCCAGGTCATCGACCTTATAGCCCTGAGGATCTGCTGGCGGAAGTTTGGAGTGCCACGGATAGAGTTTGGAGTGCCGCGGATAGAAATTGCCGTCCGGAGCCGGCAATTCGTGCGCGAAGGGGTGGTCACGGCGCGTTTCAAACTCGTCATCCTCAAGCGGAGAGAGACTTTGGTTCGGTTCCGCCGGATAGAGCCGCCGCAACAGCTTAAGTTCGTGTCGCTCTTTGCGCGACAGGGGCGGCGCGGAGAAATCTCCATCCAATCGATACATTCTGAACCGCCGGTCCGTTTTCTCCAGCGCCGCCCGCCGGTGGCGGGCGATTGACACCGGACTTGTACGGAACACATCGTAACGCGCCCTCAGATGCGCTTCTTCGACCTGCTGCGCTTCGCTAAGAGCGGTCCCGTTGCCGGGCAGCAAGGCAAGTTCTATCAATCTCTCGCAATCGGTGGCCGCTTCCTTGCTGCCATATTTGGCGGGACACGGCAGTTCGAGCCGCCGTCGGATCGCATCGGAACGCGTCGCCAATTTTTTGATCTTTTCCGCAATGGCGGGAATTTTGCGCGTCGGTGCGTTCACCAGAGCCCGCAGCTCAAGCTGGATGTTGCGATATGCGCTGGCGAGATTCGGGCTGATCGAGAACCCGTATTCATCGGCGATGACTTTTGCCTTCTTGCCGGCTTTGGGAAGCAGAAATTCTGCGATTTTCAGCGCCGCTTTTCTTCGCGCCTTGGGATTTGCCGTGGCATCCTGGACCACGCCAAACAAGGCGTCGAGCGCCTGAGGAGTCCAGTCTCGCATGGCCAGAACCACTGCGGACGTTGGCGCGCCCTTAGACGCCACCGCAGCGCCCGCTGTGGCGCGAGCCTCTTGCGCAATGCTGGTCCGGCTGCCCAACGCTCGTGGCCGGCCGGTCCGCAGCGACCGCGTTCGCTTGGGCGGAAAGCATTGCGGCGCTACCGCCATCCGTGTCTCGGCTGGCAGCTCTTGGTCCTTGACCAGCTTAACGAGGAACGCGCGCTGCGATGCAGCTGGGTGGTCTAATCCGATCGAGAGGATTCTGTCCCGCAGAATCGTTCGACTGTTCGGCGTACCCCGCTTTCGACCGCCGCGGCGCTCACCCGGCCTGGAGCCTCGCAGCATGTTTCACTCTCCCGGCTCTCCGGCAGCGCTGGGCGCTTGGATCGCTCATGCCCGAGACAGTCGAGAGCGCGCCGCGCGTCACAGCTTTCCGACCCACTAGATTTCACCGTCGGTTTCATCTTGCCGATTAATTGCTAATAGTTCGCTACTGCCGCCACTATCTATTCGCTATTCGATTGCTACTCGAGCACTCCCTGAAGCTCCAGCAGACTGAATTGCGACGCCGGGCGAAATCATCTTACCAAAAAGCCTTGATTTTACCGATCCAGCATAGAAAAAAAGCTCCGACCTCTGTTCCCATAAGTCGGGCGCCTTCGTGCACCAATATTTGGTCAGTTTATGTTGGCTGACAACCCTGCTCCAGGTAAAGGTATTAGTGAGATGCGTATCGACTTCGGTCCCGGATATCGGGTCTATTTCAAACAGACAGGTGACACGGCAACGCTCCTTTGCGGAGGTAACAAGGATTCCCAGCGGACGGACATAGCGAAAGCCAAGAACATCGCGAGTAAGTTGGAGGACTAGGCTATGCCTAAGGCACAAGCATTTGATGCGGCTGAATACCTCGACTCTCCCGAAGCAGTTGCCGCGTATCTAACCGAAGCCTTCGAAACCGGTGATGATGGCGTCATCGCTAAGGCGCTTGGCACTGTCGCACGCGTGAAGGGCATGAAAAACGTTGCTAAGGAAGCCGGAGTTTCCAGAGAGAACCTTTACCGCTCTTTGAAAGCTGGAGGCAATCCGGAACTCGGCACAGTTATGAAAGTGCTCGACGCGCTTGATGTGCAGCTCGTCGCCAAACCCAAAAACGAAGACACGGCTAAGGCCGCTTAGTCGTCTTCCTGAGCCCTGTTCCGCCTCTCGCGGACCCGCCGATTATCAGCTCGGCTTGACCACGCGAATGTGCAGCTCGCGCAATTGCTTCGGCGTCGCCTCCGATGGCGCGCCCATCATCAGATCCTCGGCGCGCTGGTTCATCGGAAACAGCACCACTTCGCGCAAGTTTTCCTCGTCGCACAACAGCATGACGATGCGGTCGATGCCTGGCGCAATGCCGCCATGCGGCGGCGCGCCGAGCGACAGCGCGTGCAGCATGCCGCCGAATCTGCGCTCCAGCGTCGCCTCGTCATAGCCGGCGATGGCGAAGGCCTTTTTCATGACCTCGGGACGATGATTGCGGATCGCGCCGGAGGACAGTTCCACGCCGTTGCAGACAACGTCGTATTGGATTGCCTTGATCGAGAGAATCTTGTCGCGATCCGTCGGATCGAGCGCCAGGAATTCATCGATCGCGAGGTTCGGCATCGAGAATGGATTATGCGAGAAGTCGATCTTCTTTTCCTCCTCGTTCCATTCGTACATCGGGAAATCGACGATCCAGCAGAAATCGAAGCGGTCTTTTTTTATAAGACCAAGCTCTTCGCCGATCTTATTGCGCGCGGGACCAGCGAATTTGACGAAGCTTGCCGGATCGCCGGCGACAAAGAACATCGAATCGCCGTCCTTCAAGCCGAACTTGCCGCGCAATGCCTCGGTTCTTTCTGCACCGAGATTGTTGGCGACCGGCCCGCGGCCAACCGCGGCGCCGCCATCGAGTGCATAGAAGATATAACCGAGGCCGGGCTGGCCCTCGCCCTGCGCCCAGGAATTCATGCGGTCGCAGAATGCCCGCGACCCGCCGCCGGGTGCAGGGATAGCCCACACTGCCGTATCGAGAGCCTCAAGAATACGAGCGAATAGCTTGAAGCCAGAACCACGGAAAATATCCGACACGTCCTGCATGACGATCGGATTGCGCAAGTCCGGCTTGTCGGTGCCGTATTTGGCGAGCGCCTCGCTGTAGGGAATGCGCGGAAACTTTTGCGTCACCGGCTTGCCCTCGGCAAACTCCTCGAACACGCCGCGCAGCACCGGCTCGACGGCTGCAAAAACATCGTCTTGGGTGACGAAGCTCATCTCGATATCGACCTGGTAGAACTCGCCGGGCGAGCGATCGGCGCGCGCGTCCTCATCGCGAAAGCACGGCGCGATCTGGAAATAGCGGTCGAAGCCCGCCACCATGATCAATTGCTTGAACTGCTGCGGCGCCTGCGGCAGCGCGTAGAACTTGCCGGGATGCAGCCGCGACGGCACGAGATAGTCGCGCGCGCCTTCCGGCGAGGACGCAGTCAGGATCGGCGTCTGGAATTCGAAGAAGCCCTGCGCCTTCATGCGGCGGCGAATGGAATCGATGATCGCCCCGCGCTTCATGATGTTCTGGTGCAAGTGCTCGCGACGCAGGTCGAGGAAACGGTACTTGAGCCTTATTTCCTCGGGATATTCCTGTTCGCCGAATACCGGCATCGGCAGTTCGGCGGCCGGCCCCAAAACTTCGATGTCGCGGATATAGACCTCGACTGCGCCGGTCGGCAGGTCGGGATTTTCCGTGCCCGCAGGGCGGCGCCGCACCTTGCCATCGATTCGCACCACCCATTCCGAGCGCAGTATCACGGCCGTCTTAAACGCCGGGCTGTCCGGATCGGCCACCACTTGGGCGAGGCCGTAATGGTCGCGCAGATCGATAAACAGCACGCCGCCATGATCGCGGATGCGATGGCACCAGCCGGAAAGCCGGACCTCGGTGCCGATGTCGCTCTCACGGAGCGCGCCGCAGGTATGGGTGCGGTAGCGATGCATGCTCATTCCGCCGCATGAAATTAAGTGAAAGGTGGCGCACAACCGCATGGCCTTCCTTGCTTTGTCAAGCGTCCGCCGCGCAGCGCCGCGGCGCCTGGTCCAGACCGCCTCGACACAATGGCACCGATCTGCACACTCCGGTCGCAACACTCCATCCGACTTGGAGCGAAAATGAATCGCAAATCGTCCAGTAAAACCGCGGCCGCGGCGCCGGTGCTGACGGCGGCAGAAGCGGTGGTCGCTACGCTGATCGCCCATGGCCTAGACGCGATCTACGCGCTGCCGGGCCTGCAGAACGACCCGCTGTTCGACGCGCTGTTTCGGTTTTCCGACCGACTGCGCACCGTCCACACGCGCCACGAACAGGGCGCTGCCTATATGGCGCTCGGCGCCGCGCTCGCGACCGGCAAGCCGCAGGTCTATGCCGTGGTCCCGGGACCCGGCTTTCTCAATTCTGCGGCGGCCCTCCTCACGGCTTATTCGATGAATGCGCCGGTGCTGGCGCTGGTCGGGCAAATCCCTCATGCCGATATCGGCCGAGGCCTCGGCCACCTGCATGAGATCCGCGACCAGACCGGCATCATCAAGCGGCTGGTCGATCATGCCGCGCTAATCGCTAAGCCCCAGGACGCTTCGCGCACCACCGCCTTGGCGCTTCGCGCGATGCGCGTCGGCAGACCCGGTCCGGCGGCGGTCGAATGCGCGATGGACGTCTGGAGCCGATCGGCGCCAGTCCGCGTCCAAGATCCCCTACCGATCCCGCCGCCGAAGATCGACACGGCGGCGATCCGGCGCGCCGCCAAGCGCCTCGGCGCGGCCAAGCGCCCGATGATCGTCTGCGGCGGCGGCGCCCAGGATGCCGCAAAAGAAATCACCGCATTGTCGGCCATGCTGCAGGCGCCGGTGCTCGGCTATCGGCGCGGCCGCGGCGTGCTCGACAGCCGCGATCCGTTGAGCGTGACGCTGCCGCTCGGGCGCGATCTGTGGGGCGAGGCGGATGTCGTGCTCGCCGTCGGCACGCGGCTTCTCGCGCCGATCCGGCAATGGGGCATCGATCGCGATCTGGCAATCATTCGCGTCGATGCCGATGCCAACGAGCACAATCGCCTGCACAAGCCGGCACTGGCATTGACCGGCGACGCCAAGCCGATCCTGCAACATCTCATCGCCGAACTGCCGGCGCATAATATGAAACGCACATCGCGCAAGGCAGAATTGCAGGAGCGGCAGGCCGCCTGGCGCAAGCGCCTCGCCAAACTGTCACCGCAAATCGTATTTCTCGACGCGATCCGCGCCGAGCTCCCCGAGGATGGCATCCTCGTCGATGAGGTCACGCAGGTCGGTTTCGCCGCGCGGCTCGTGTTCCCGGTCTACAAGCCGCGCACTTTTTTATCGCCTGGCTATCAGGACCCGCTCGGCTGGGGTTTCGCCACCGCGCTCGGCGCACAACATGCACGGCCCGACGTGCCGGTCGTGGCGATTTCGGGCGACGGCGGCTTCCTTTTCACCGCGACAGAGCTTGCCACGGCGATGCGCCATCATATTCCGCTGGTCACCATCGTGTTCAACGACGGTGCCTTCGGCAACGTTCGGCGCATCCAAGAGGAACGCTACGGCAATCGGCTGATCGGCAGCGACCTGACCAATCCCGATTTCGTCGCCTTTGCCAGCAGCTTCGGTGCTGAAGCCGTGCGCGCGAATACGCCCGAAGAGTTGCGCGTCGCATTGCGGCGTGCCTTTGCGCGGCGTGATCGCCCGAGCGTCATCGAAGTGCCGGTCGGACCGCTGCCGAGCCCCTGGGAATTCATTTTCATGGAAAAGATTCGTGGCAAATAAGCAGCAAGTAAGCGGTGCATCGCGCGCCGTGCGGGCTTGCCCTAGCCCAGCGCCTGAACGACATTAAGAGTCAGCAATGGTTTCTCAATCCGTTTCCCCCGCTTCGCTCCAGCCGATCACGGCGACATCCGAACTTGCCGATGCTTGCCGCCGCATGGCGAAGCATCCTTTCGTCACGATCGACACCGAATTCCTGCGCGAGAGTACCTATTATCCGCTCCTCTGCGTGGCGCAGATGGCCTCGGCCGATGAGGCCTTTGTCATCGACGCATTGGCGCCAGGCATCGACCTTTCGCCGTTCTATGCGTTGATGGCGGATGAGAAGGTGATGAAGGTGTTTCATGCCGCGCGCCAGGACATCGAAATTGTCTGGCATGCGGCCAAGCTCATTCCGCATCCGATCTTCGATACGCAAGTCGCGGCCATGGTGCTCGGCTACGGCGATTCGATCTCCTACGACCACCTAGTGCAGCGAATCACCGGCGACACGCTCGACAAATCGCACCGCTTCACCGACTGGACGCGCCGGCCGCTGTCGGAGCCGCAATTGCGTTACGCGATTTCCGATGTGACCCATCTGCGCGACGTCTATCTCAAACTTGTCGCCGATCTGCGGGAGCGCGGCCGCGCCGAATGGGTCGAGGATGAGATGCGCGTTTTAACCTCGCCCGATACCTACCGCCTCGAGCCGGAGAACGCCTGGCAGCGGCTGAAGACGCGCGTGCGGAAACCGAAAGAGCTCGCGGTGCTCATTGAAGTGGCCGCTTGGCGTGAGCGCGAGGCGCAGGCGCGCGACGTGCCGCGCTCGCGCGTGCTCAAGGACGAGGCCATCGCCGACATCGCGGTGCAGGCGCCGACCAGCGCGGATAAGCTCAAGCACCTGCGCTCGCTGCCGAAAGGGTTCGAGCGTTCGCGTTGGGGCGAAGCGATCGTCGAGGCTGTCACGCGCGGGCTGGCGCGCGATCCGAAGACCCTGCCGCGTCCTGCGCGCATCCATGCAGCGGCCAATGGCGCGGCGGTGGTCGAACTACTCAAAGTGCTGTTGCGGATGATTTCGGAAAGCCATCACGTCGCCGCGAAAGTCATTGCCACGGTCGACGATCTCGAGCGCATCGCCGCCGACGATCGCGCCGACGTGCCGGCGCTCACCGGCTGGCGGCACGAACTATTCGGCGAAAAGGCGCTGGCGCTCAAGCACGGCAGGCTCGCGCTCGCGATCGAAAACGGCCGCGTCACGGTGGTCGAGCGGTGAAGGGGCGCGTCCAAATAGGACGGCAACAGGGTGCGCGGTTTTATTTATCGACGCCTATTGTGCTTTACGGCCGGAACCCCCAGGTCATTTAACGGGCAAGCATCGGCTAGCCTGGGAGGTGCCGTTTAAACGGAGACGTACCGAAATCTCCGCCGAACTCTCCGCCGAACTTTCGGTCCTTGGCAGTTAGCATCCCCGTTGCCGTCGGTAGGCGCGAAACAAGAAACCAAACTTTAGCAGCAATCGTGGGTGCCCGCTGGTGCGGGCATTACGCGCATTCGTTTGCTGCAGAAAGGGGCACCCATACGTTTGGATTCAAAACCACAACGAAGGGATACCAACATGCCTATGATCACCACAAAAGACGGCGTCCAGATTTATTACAAGGACTGGGGCAAAGGTCAGCCCATCGTATTCAGCCACGGCTGGCCGCTCTCGGCCGACGACTGGGACGCGCAGATGCTGTTCTTCCTCAATCGCGGCTATCGCGTCATCGCCCATGATCGGCGTGGCCACGGCCGATCCAGCCAGACGGCCGACGGCCATGACATGGATCACTATGCCGATGACCTGGCGGCACTAACCGCGCATCTCGATCTGAAAAACGCCATTCACGTCGGGCATTCCACCGGCGGCGGCGAAGTGGTGCACTATCTGGGACGGCACGGCGAGAGCCGGGTGGCCTGTGCGGCCATAATCAGCGCCGTACCGCCGCTGATGGTGAAAACGGCGGCCAATCCGAAAGGCCTTCCCAAGGAGGTTTTTGACGGACTTCAGGCGCAGCTCGCGGCCAATCGCTCGCAATTCTATCGCGCACTTCCGGAGGGTCCCTTCTATGGCTACAACCGGCCGGGCGTAAACGCCTCGGAGGCCGTCATCGCGAATTGGTGGCGGCAAGGCATGATGGGCGGCGCCAAGGCGCATTACGACGGCATCGTCGCCTTCTCACAGACCGACTTCACCGAGGACCTCAAGAAGATCACCGTGCCGGTGCTGGTGATGCACAGCGAAGACGATCAGATCGTTCCGTATGTTGCCGCCGGACCGTTGTCGGCGAAACTGCTGAAGAACGGAACACTGAAGACCTATAAGGACTTCCCGCACGGCATGCCCACCACGCAGGCGGAAACGATCAACGCCGATCTGCTGTCGTTTCTGCAAGCGAAGTCGAGCAAACCGGCGGTTGCCGCTTAGGCGCTGGCACGCGGCTTACGGCAAAAAAATCGTGGCGGCGGATTTGCCGCCACGATCACGGGCCACCATGGTGAGGACGTCATGATACTCGGAATGTCGATTCCAGAATTCACCCTCTTGCATGTCGTTATTACGCTGATCGCCATCGGCAGTGGTCTGATCGCCGTTGGCGGAATGTTCGCTTCACACAGGTTGCCCGGTACCAGCGCACTGTTTTTATTCACGACGGTCCTGACGAGCGTGACGGGATTTCTGTTTCCGATTCACGGCTTCACGCCGGCGTTGGGCGTCGGGATAGTTTCCTGCCTGATCCTGGCGATCGCGTTGTTTGCATATTATGGCAAGCACTTGATGGGCGCATGGCGCTGGATCTATGTGGCCACCGCAATTGCAGCGCTCTATTTGAATGTTTTTGTTCTGGTGGTGCAGAGCTTCGTAAAGGTGGCGGCCCTTAATGCCCTGGCGCCGACGCAGTCCGAGCCGCCATTCGTCATTGCGCAGTTGGCCGTGTTGGCAATCTTTATTGTAATCGGCCTTGTCGCCGCGGGTAAATTTCGGCCCGCATTATCTAAGTGACTCGATAACTGCTCCGGCTTGATGCCGGTTGCCTTCCACTGGCGGCAGAATCTCACCCCATCAGCATCACCGGCTCGCGCCCGATCAGGCGCGCGAGCGAGCGCAGCCGGTTGAGCACGCGGTCGCCGGCGAGCGCCGCGAATTCGTCGGGCAGCCGCAGCGCGAGACGATGGCGCTCGATCGCGAGCGGCGTCTCCTTAAGAACGCCGGGCATCGCTGCCGAAACGACATAAGCGAGCCGCAACGCGGCGCCCAGCACGCGCGCGCGGTCGAGGAGCCGCGTGGAGACGAGCTCGCGCAGCCGAGGCGAGAGTTCGTCGTCCATCACCAGGCCGACATGGCGGAAGAACACCGCCAGCGCGAGATAAGCGCGACCCTGATGATCGATGCCGAAAAAACCGCCATGCGCGATAATGTTGAGCGATTGCTCGCCGCGGTAATCGGGATGCGCGCGCCAGCCGATGTCAGCCATCAGGCACGCGGCATGGCGGAGCCGGCGCTCCTCGCCGCTTTCCTCAAGGCCGGAAGTCGCCATGAAACGGTCGGTCCAAGCAATCAGCTCTTCACCATGGCGCGGCGAGCGCGAGCGCAATTGGTTGAGATGCCGCGCCGCTTCGATCAGCGCGTCCTTCTCCTTGTCCTTCCTCTTGAGCAGCGAATAGAGCAGGCCCTCGCGGATGCCGAGCGCGGAAAATACCACCTGCCGCGGCTTGCCGACGCGCAAAATGTATTCGAGCACCAGCGCCGCGTAGGGCAACAACGGCCGGCGCGCACTATTCACCACTTCGATATTGGCGAGCGTGTCGACGTCGACCCGATGCACGAGGCGTGCAAATTCGAGCGCCTCGTCGGTGCGGATCGCATAACCGTGCATGACGTGCAGTGGGTAGCCGGTCTGCCACATGTGCAATCGCGCGAACGAGCGCCAAGTGCCGCCGACGGCATAGAAGATGCGGTCCTCGCAAGCTTTGAGGACCGGCAAACCGCCCAGCGACTTCTTGACGAATTTCTCGGCTTTCTTGATTGATTTTGCCGAAATATCGGCGAGCGCCAGGCCGCCCAGCGGACGGCTCAAACCATGGCGCGCATGCATGCCGCGCACATCGACCAGTTCGAGCGAGCCGCCACCGAGATCGCCGACCACGCCATCGGCGCGATGCACGCCGGAAATTACGCCGAGCGCGGTGAGCTCCGCCTCGCGTCCGCCGGGCAGCACTTCGATGTCCGCACCGATGGTGCGCTCAGCGAGCTTGATGAATGGCGCACCGTTTTTGGCATCGCGCACCGCCGCCGTGGCGATGGCAAAGATTTTCTCGACCTTCATCGTTTCGCACAGCGCGCGAAAACGCTTGAGCGTCGCGAGCGCGTGCTGAACCGCGTCGGCGGCGAGCAATCGCGTCGATTGCACCTCGCGACCGAGGCCGCACAGGGCTTTTTCGTTGAACAGTTCAGTCGGGCTGCGCGTCAGCCCCTCGTAGACAACGAGGCGTACCGAATTCGAACCGATATCGACAACGGCAACTGGCGGACCGTGATCGAGACGTCCTTGGGCATCGGAGTTGGCGCGTGGCATGGAATCAAATGCTTAAATCCGCCTCAAATAACAGGCGCGGCTCGATAACTAGGTGAATTCGCGCCCGCCAGACTTGCCTGACGTGAGTTACGTGACATGGCCGCCGCAACCTACGCGATTCGCGCGTGCGTCACATGCGTTCCGGCCGGTGACGCAAACGCGGGATGGAATCCTTGGGCGACTTGCCGCGGCCGGACAGGCTCGGATTGGTCATGAAATAGGTCGTGGAGTTGAAGTTCTCCTCGCCCTGGCCCGGCACGATGCGCGACGACGAACCGTCGCCGTGCAGCTGCCAGCTTTGCTGGTTGTCCTTGAAATTGGCGACCATGATCTGATCGAGCACTTGTTCGTGCACGGTCGGATTGAGGATCGGGCACAGTACTTCGACACGGCGGTCGAGATTGCGCGGCATTATGTCGGCCGACGAAATGTAGACGGCCGCTTTCGCATGCGGCAGGCCATACCCGGCGCCGAAGCAATAGATGCGGCCGTGTTCGAGGAAGCGGCCGACGATCGATTTGACCCGGATGTTCTCGGACAGTCCAGGAACGCCCGGCCGCAGGCAGCAGATGCCGCGCACGACGAGATCGATCGGTACGCCGGCGCTCGATGCTGCATATAGCGCATCGATGATATCGGGATCGACCAGCGCGTTCATCTTCATCCAGATCGCGGCCGGCCGGCCGGCTTTGGCGTGGGCGATTTCCTCCTCGATATGCTGGTGAATGCGTTTGCGCAGTGACAATGGCGAAACCGCCATGCGCTCGAGCTCGGCCGGCTCGGCGTAACCGGTGACAAAGTTAAAAACGCGGCTGACGTCGCGCGCAATGATCGGATCGCAGGTGAAGAACGAAAGGTCGGTGTAGATGCGTGCGGTCACCGGATGGTAATTGCCGGTGCCGACATGGACATAGGAGGCAAGCGAGGTGCCCTCGCGCCGGACCACTAGCGACAGCTTGGCGTGGGTTTTCAGTTCGATGAAACCGAAGACGACTTGCACGCCGGCCCGCTCCAGGTCGCGCGCCCAGCGGATGTTGGCCTCCTCGTCGAAGCGCGCCTTCAATTCGACCAGCGCGGTGACGGACTTGCCCGCTTCGGCGGCCTCGGCCAGCGCTCTGATGATCGGCGAATCTGCCGACGTACGGTAAAGCGTCTGCTTGATCGCAACTACTTCGGGATCACGCACGGCCTGCTGCAGGAACTGCACCACCACGTCGAAAGATTCGAACGGATGGTGGATTACCATGTCCTTCTGCCGGATGGCGGCGAAGCAATCGCCGCCGTGATCGCGGACGCGGCCAGGATAGCGCGGTGCATAAGGCTCAAATTCCAGATCCGGCCGGTTGAGACTGGCGATCTGGCCCATCTCGTTGAGCGCAAGCACGCCGTCCACGGAAAAGATGCTGTCGTCGGAAACATCGAGCGCGCGCTGCACGAAGCGCCGCAATTCGTCGGGCATCGTCGCCTCGATATCGAGCCGGATCACCGAACCGCGCCGCCGCCGCTTGAGCGCCGTCTCAAACAGCCGCATCAGGTCTTCCGCCTCTTCGAGGATTTCAACTTCCGAGTCGCGGATAACGCGGAATGCGCCGAGCCCTTTCACCGCGTAACCGGGAAAGAGCTTGGCGATGAATAAGCTGGTAACGCCTTCGATCGAAATCAGCCGCGCCTCGCCGCCTTCCCTTGCCTGGGGCAGCCGCACGAAGCGTTCGATGCGGTTCGGCATGCGGATCAGCGCGTTCATCGCCTTGCCGTCCTTGCCGCGAGCAAGCTGCAGCGCGATCGTGAAGCCGAGATTGGGAATGAACGGGAACGGATGGGCCGGATCGATTGCGAGCGGCGTCAATAGTGGAAAAACATGGGCAAGAAAATAATCTTCGAGCCAAACTTTTTCCGCGCGCGTGACATCGGGACCATCCACAAGCACGATACCGGCCGCCGCGAGTTCAGCGCGCAGCGTGCGCCATTGCGCCTGCTGGTCTTCGACGAGCACCGCGACGGCTTCGGCGATGCGAACAAGCTGCTCGGCAGGGGTGAGCCCTTCCGGGCTTTTGGTGCTGATACCTTCGCGCAGCTGCGCGCCAAGACCGGCGACGCGCACCATAAAAAACTCGTCCAAGTTGTTCGCCGAGATCGACAGGAACTTGAGCCGTTCGAGCAGCGGGTTGCGGCGGTTCGCCGACTCTTCAAGGACGCGGCTGTTAAAATCCAGCCAGGACAACTCGCGGTTGATAAAGCGATCGGGGCTGGCGGCGATGTCAGAAGCGGGCTGCCGCTGATCGGGTTCCTGCGGGCGCGGCATTTCCAGCCGCCGGGCGGCGACTGATTCCCGAGGCGATACAGCAACTTGGCTCGTTTCCATTGCCGATCCGTGTTCGTCTAACGCTAGTTTGGCCACTTTCGTTACAATCCGATGAATGCCGCCACGCGACATAAGGAGGCGCGGCACGCCGTCCCGTCAAGCCCGGCGCATCCACCATCAAATCCAATCAAAATCGGGGCGATCCGCTCGCGTAAGTCAGCCGCGGTCGCGGAACAGTTCTGCAGCCAAGGCGCGGGTTGGCGGCCGGCCTTGCCGCAAGGCCTCTTGGTCCAAGGCGATAACCACGCTGCGAGCGGCTGCAAAGGACCGCTCGATTCGGCTCGCGATATAACTGACGAGGCTGTCATCTAGGATAAGCTGGCGATCGGCCGCAAGTTTCACCATGACGCCGCGCAGCATCGCGTCGTCGGGCGCTTGCAACAGCGCAGTCGGGATCGCTCGCAGGCGGGACACCACGTCTGGCGTAGATATCTGCCAGGCCGACGGGGCGGTTCGGGCCGTGAACAGGAGGAAAACCTGCTCTTCACGCGCGAGATTGATCAAATGAAACAGTGCGCGCTCGTCGATCCCAGAGCCAGCATCCTCAATCACGAGCGCGCCGGTCGCTAACATCGCCGGCACCTCGAAGGCACCGATGTTTATTGCCGAGACGGTGCGCGCACCTGCGGCCGCCGCCCAGACATTCGCCAAATGGCTCTTGCCCGAGCCTTCGGGTCCGATCAGCGCTACCGCGCGCGACGGCCAGTCCGGCCAGGCATCGATCAACGCAAGCGCCGCCTCATTGCCCGGCCCGGGCAGAAAATCTTCGCGTGCAAAGCTTTCCGGATGGTCGAGCGCAAGCGCAAGCTGGCGGGGACGAGAGGACATCTTGTCCGAGGTTGTTGCGTGCGAAGACATTCCCTAACGATCCACTGGCCTGACGATCCACTGGCCTGACAATCCACTGACCTGACGATGCACTGGCCGCTTAAGGCGGCCGATTGCCGGTATAGAGCGGACTTGCAAGATAGCGCGCCAGTGCGAAGCGAATGAGGACACCGGAGGCAGCGGCCAAAGGCACCGCCAGCAACAGCCCGACAAAGCCGAACAGATAGCCGAATGTAAACAGTGCGAACATCAGCCAGACGGGATGCAACCCGACACTTTTGCCCACTAGCTTTGGCGCCAGCACATTGCCTTCCATGAACTGGCCGAACACAACGATTCCCGCGACGATCGCGATCCGGCCCCAGTCCGGGAAAAATTGCGCCAAAGCGACCGCAAGCGAGAGTACGAGCGCGGTCAGCGAGCCGATATAGGGAATGAAGCTGATCAGCCCCGAAATGACGCCGATCAGCAAGCCGAAGCTCAATCCCGCCAGCGTGAGTCCCGCCGCATAGTACGAGCCGAGGATCAGGCAGACGCTGGATTGACCGTGTACATAGGCGGAGATCGTCGCATCGATCTCACGGCCGAGACGGCGCACTGTCTCACGCTGCGTGAGCGGCACCAGATGATCGATACTCATGATCATGCGATCCCAATCGCAGATCAGATAGAACGCTACCACCGGCGTGATGATCACTACCGAGAAAATTGAAATCAGTGCTTGGCCCCTGGTCCAAAGTGAAGCCAGCACGGCAGTCAAATATCCCATCGCCTGGTTCGTCAGATCGCCTACGGATTTGCCGGAGCCAAAGAGATTGTCGCCGATAACACGCTTGATCCATGGATGGGCGGGATCGCTCACCATCGCCTGGAGGCGCAGCGTGTAGGCCGGAGCGTTGTCGATGAAGGCGGAGAATTGCTGTGCCAAAACCGGCGCGATGAGCAGCACCAACAATGTAAGCGCGGTAACAAAGCCGCCGAGGATGACCAGTGCGGCAACAAGCCGGCTCATGCCGCGTTTGGTCAGTCGATGAGCCAGTGGATCGAGCGCGTAGGCGATGGCGATACCGAGCACAAACGGCAGCAGGATGGGACTGAGCAGCCACAGCAGGCCGATCAAAATCGCCAGCGCGGCGATCCAAAACACGATGTTGCGCTCGAATCGCATGGCGCTGCCTTAAAACCTAGTGACCGGCGCCGAAGGAGTTCATGTGCCGGACCCATTCGGCGAGATAGAAGGCGATCGAAAGGAGCGTCAAGAGCGCGACCGCAGCCATGGTCAGTCTCGACAGAAGAGTAAAATCAAAGCCGAACGCCTGCTCCGCCAGGACCAGAACCGCCAACAGAATTTGCGCCACGGTATTGGCTTTCGACACGAGCAGCGGACGCACCGGCATTGGCCGGCCGACCAGCCAGGCCAGCATGAAGGCGCTGATAATCATGATATCGCGCGAGACGACAAGGATAACCAGGAAGATCGGCAGCACGCCGACAATCCCCAGCGATACATAGATGGAAACGATCAGCGCCTTATCGGCCAGCGGATCGAGGTAAGCGCCAAGCTCGCTCTTCATGTGGAAGCGCTTGGCGAGAAAGCCGTCGACCGCATCGCTGATGCCCGCCGCAAGGAACAACGAGAAGGCGATGCGCATCTCGCCCAGCGTGATCGCCCAGACCACGATAGGCACCAGCAAAATCCGGCCCAAGGTGATTAGATTTGGGATGCTCAAACTGTCCCCAGCCTCCAATACGCTTGCGCGGACCGGCCGCGCGTTGCCCCATCCGCCAACCACGCCGTGATATCCGATTCCCGGCGCGCCATTGTTTGCAAGCCAAATTATAGCGGCGCGCCGGCCTGCTTGCACACCCCGCGATTCCGACGTAGGAGGCGCGAGCAAAGCCTACTAGGATCGAGCAAGGCTCGGCCGTCTGCATTGGTGATTTCGTGGGAGATGCACGCTACGCGGCCGCTGGTGTCGACATTGATGCTGGCAACCGCCTGGTGGAATTGATCAAGCCGCTGGTGCGCGCGACGGCGCGGTCCGGCGCCGGTGCCGAAATCGGCGGTTTCGGCGGGCTTTTCGATCTCAAAGCTGCCGGTTTCACGGATCCGATTCTGGTTGCCGCGACCGACGGCGTCGGCACCAAAGTCAAGATCGCGATCGAAACCGCGCGACACGATACGATCGGCGTCGATCTTGTCGCCATGTCGGTCAACGACCTTATCGTGCAGGGCGCCGAACCGCTGTTCTTTCTCGATTATTTTGCCTGCGGCAAACTCGATCCGGCGATAGCGGCGACGGTGGTAAAGGGCGTCGCTGCGGCTTGCCGCGAAGCCGGTTGCGCGCTCATCGGCGGCGAGACTGCGGAAATGCCTGGAGTTTATCAGCCCGCCGATTACGACCTCGCCGGATTTGCGGTCGGCGCGGTCGGGCGAAACGACATCCTACCGCGTGCTGACATCGCTGTCGGCGATGTTGTGGTCGGGCTCGCCGCGAGCGGCGTGCATTCCAATGGGTTTTCATTGGTCAGAAAGATCGTCGGCGACGCCGGCCTGAAATGGCAGGTTTCCGCGCCGTTCGAGCCCGCGCGAAGCCTGGGCGAGGCGCTGCTGACGCCGACGCGGCTTTACGTGCGCTCTTGCCTAGCCGCGATCCGCGACAGCAAGGCGGTCAAAGCGCTGGCGCACATCACCGGCGGCGGCTTAATCGAAAATATCCCGCGCGTTCTGCCGCCCGGACTTGCCGTCCGCCTGCGGCTCGATCGCGTGCCAGTCTTGCCGGTATTCAAATGGCTCGCCGCGACAGGCAATGTCGGCGAAAAGGAAATGCTGCGGACGTTCAATTGCGGCATTGGCATGGTGGCCGTGCTCGATCCGCAAAAAGCGGACGCCGCCATCGCATGCCTGACCACGCATGGCGAGAAAGTCGTCCCGCTTGGCGAAGTCGTTGTGGCGGAGGCTGGCGGCGCCGTCGCTTTTACCGGACATCTTGATCTGTCGTGGCCGCCGCGATGACGAAGAAGCGCGTTGCCGTGCTCATCTCCGGGCGCGGATCGAACATGGTCGCGCTGATCGAGGCGGCGCGGGGCAAAGACTACCCAGCCGAAATCGCGCTCGTACTCTCGAGCCGGCCTGATGCTGCTGGGCTCGCGCGCGCCCGCGACGCAGGCATCGCCACGGCAGTCGTCGATCACTGCCGGTTTGGCGACGACCGTGAAGCGTTTGAACGCGCGCTAGACGACGAGTTACGGAAATATCGGATCGAGCTGATATGCCTCGCCGGCTTTATGCGGCTGTTGACATCCTGGTTCATCAGACGCTGGCGCGGCCGCATCCTCAACATTCATCCGGCATTGCTGCCGCAGTTCAAAGGCTTGCACACGCATCGCCGCGCGCTCGATGCCGGCGTGAAGCAGCACGGCGCGACGGTGCATTTTGTCGTCGAGGAAACCGATGCCGGACCCATCGTCCTCCAGCAATCGGTGCCGGTGTTGGAAAGCGATACTGAAGAGACTTTGGCGGCGCGCGTTCTGGAGATCGAACACCGAATCTATCCGGAGGCCCTGCGCCTGGTTGCCGAAGGCCGCGCCAAATTTGCTGGCGCCCGTGACGAGGCTCCCGCGCGCTGATCATTTCGTGAGTCATTCAAATAAAAGACGGGAAAATAAAAGACGGGAAAATAAAACCCGCGGGCAAATAAAAAACCCCCGGTGTGAGGCCGGGGGCTACGAGAGGCCGGACAGACCGGCCTTTGGTTCACGCAACTTTCAAGTTTTCCGCCGAGGTTCGGCCGCGGTTTGTGACCAGTTCGTACTCGACCGTTTGGCCCTCGTTGAGCGTGCGCAAGCCGGCACGCTCGACGGCAGAAATGTGAACGAACACATCCTTGTCGCCGCTCGACGGCTTGATGAACCCGTAGCCCTTGGTCGGATTGAACCACTTGACGGTGCCCTTCTGCATCGTCTGTCTCCTAAGTCATTCCAGATGTCAGCGAAGACACGACCGCAGAGCATGCACATCGCGTGCAATTTTGCGATACGCGCCACAAGCCAGATTTTGGGGGAAAGTCCGAAGCGGGGAAGTCCAAGGCGATCTTGTCGGCAAGGCAGCACCGGCCGGAAAGCCAAAATCCGATTGCGCCGTCAGCAAGCCGTAAAAATACGGCGCAAGCATGGCTGTGGGTTTAGCGCCGCCTCGCCCATATCTGAAAAAATTTAGCAACAAAGAGTGCGGCAAGTCCGTCCTTTCTTGGACGGCTGCGCGCATGCGATTGCAGCCACCGCTGCCATAATCCGCCGGCTGCGATTGCCAGCACCGCACCAGAAACGGAAGCCGCAAATTCGACCTGCCGCGCCACAGTTCCGCCGAGCGCAGCGAAACGCGCGGAGAATACTGGATCGGTCGCCATGGTCTGCCCGCCAATCCAGCCGAGCAGCGCCGCGCCGGCCCATATCAGAATCGGAAAACGATCGAGCAACGCCGCAACGAGCGCCGCACCGACGACCAGCAGCGGGATCGATATGGCAAGCCCGATCGCCAGCAAGAGGAAATCGCCGCGCGCGGCCGCGGCGATGGCGACCACATTATCGAAGCTCATGACGATATCGGCGATCACGACAATCAACACCGCGCGCCACAGAAGCGCGGCTGCTTCGATTTCGTTCTTGTCGCGGCCTTGCGGGACGAGAAGCTTTGCCGAAATATACAAGAGCGCCGCACCGCCGATCAGCTTGAGGTAGGGCAGCATCAGGAGCGAGGCGAGCACCACGGTAAAAACGATACGCAAGAGCGCGGCGAGGCCAGCGCCGACGATGAGTCCCCAGCGCCGTTGCTGCGGCGGCAATCCGCGGCACGCCATCGCGATCACAATGGCGTTGTCGCCTGACAGCAAAACATTGATGAAGATGATCTGGCCTACGGCGATCCAGAACGCCGTATAGCCGAGCTGATTGACGCCGGCGGTAAACCAATCTCGCCACAGTACCGGACTAAAATATTCGGCGAAGAGAGCCACCGCACGGCGCCTCAGCCGACGATTTCGTTGCCGGCAAAAAACTGTGCAATTTCGCTAACCGCGGTTTCGGGCGCATCCGAGCCGTGCACCGAATTCTCGCCAATCGATTTTGCGTGCAGCTTGCGAACGGTGCCGGGAGCGGCCTTGGCTGGGTCGGTCGCGCCCATGATGTCGCGGTAGGCAGCCACCGCGTTTTCACCTTCGAGCACCTGCACCACCACGGGTCCGGAGATCATGAAATCAACGAGCTCGCGAAAAAACGGCCGCGCACGATGCACGGCATAGAACGTTTCCGCCTGCTCACGGGTCATCTTGATGCGCTTTTGCGCCACAATGCGCAAACCCGCTTGTTCGATCATCGCGTTGATGGCCCCCGTCAAATTGCGGGCGGTGGCATCGGGCTTGATGATCGAGAACGTGCGCTCGATCGCCATCACATCATCCTTGGGGATTGCAAGCGGCGTGGGACTGCGCGGGCTTATAGACCTTCGCTCGCGCGTGGGGCAAGCGCGCGGAAGCGGGATGCAAGCGGGATGCGAACGGAATGAATATGCCATGAATACGGCTTCGGCGAGCCGCCCCGCAAAACGAACGCCCCGGCCATGGCGCCAGTTTGGCAGCGGTCGGGCCGTTTGCACTGACCCGATATGTGTTAGCTCCTCACGGTCGGCAGCGAGCGCACCAGCAATCTGTCAATAACGACATCGCCGATTGCAACTTTGAGATGCCGCAGTTCCGGTGATCAGACAATTTCGCGTGAGCAGCTCTTTGTCATTGCGGCCATGAAGCTGGATCACTTTCCAACGATTGATGATCCTTGTATACGAACCGGGAACAAAGCGAACACGCTCGGAGAGAAAAAATGGACGCCAAAACTGACGAGAGCGCCGGCAAGTGCCCGGTCATGCACACTGCTTTAGCCAAGACGAACCTTGACTGGTGGCCGAACCAGCTGAACCTTCAGGTTCTCCACCACAACTCCACCCTGTCCAATCCGATGGGCACGGCGTTCGACTACGCCAAGGAATTCAAGAGCCTCGATCTCAATGCCGTGATCAAGGACCTGCGTGCCTTAATGACGGACTCGCAGGAATGGTGGCCGGCCGACTTTGGCCACTACGGCCCGCTCTTTATCCGCATGGCGTGGCACAGCGCGGGGACGTACCGCATCGCCGACGGCCGCGGCGGCGCCGGCGCCGGCCAGCAGCGGTTCGCCCCGCTCAACAGCTGGCCGGACAATACGAACCTCGACAAGGCGCGCCGGCTGCTATGGCCGATCAAGCAGAAACACGGCCGGAAAATTTCCTGGGCTGACCTGATGGTTCTGGCGGGCAACGTCGCCCTTGAGTCGATGGGTTTTAAGACCTTCGGTTTCGGCGGCGGCCGCGCCGACGTCTGGGAGCCCGAAGAGCTCTACTGGGGCCCGGAGGGGACGTGGCTGGGGGACGAACGCTACAGCGGCGAACGCGAGCTTCAGAATCCGCTCGGCGCGGTGCAGATGGGACTGATCTACGTGAATCCGGAAGGGCCGAACGGCAAGCCGGATCCCCTCGCGGCGGCCAGGGACATCCGCGAAACGTTCTTCCGCATGGCGATGAACGACGAGGAGACCGTTGCGCTCATTGCCGGCGGGCACACCTTCGGCAAAACCCACGGCGCCGGCGATCCGTCACTGCTCGGTCCGGAGCCGGAAGGCGCCTTCATCGAGGATCAGGGCCTCGGCTGGAAGAGCAAGCACGGCACAGGTTTCGGCGGCGACACCATCACCGGCGGTCCGGAAGTCACCTGGTCGCAGACGCCGACGAAATGGAGCAACCACTTCTTCGACAACCTGTTCAACAACGAATGGGAGCTGACGAAGAGCCCGGCCGGCGCCCATCAGTGGAAGACGAAAGGTAGCGCTGCCACGATCCCGGACGCTCACGATAAATCGAAGAAGCATGTGCCGACCATGCTGACCACGGACCTTTCGCTACGGCTCGACCCGACCTACGAGAAGATCTCGAGGCGCTTCTACGAGCATCCGGACCAGTTCGCGGACGCATTTGCCCGGGCGTGGTTTAAGCTGACGCACCGCGACATGGGCCCGATCGTGCGCTATCTCGGCCCGCTCGTGCCGAAGGAGGCGCTGCCGTGGCAGGACCCGATTCCCGCCGTCGATTACAAATTGATCGATGAGCAGGACATTGCTGCTCTAAAAGCCAAGATCCTCGCCTCCGGTTTGTCCATCTCCCAATTGGTTTCGACGGCCTGGGCGTCGGCTTCGACGTTCCGCGGCTCCGACAAGCGCGGTGGAGCGAACGGTGCGCGCATTCGCCTCGCGCCGCAAAAGGATTGGGACGTCAATCAGCCCGCTCAGCTGGCGAAGGTGCTGCAGAGACTCGAGGCGATCCAAAAGGAGTTCAACGCTTCGCAGTCCGGCGGCAAAAAGGTCTCGCTTGCTGACCTAATCGTTCTCGGTGGCTGCGCCGCGGTCGAGAAGGCCGGGAAAGGCGCCGGGCACAACGTGAAGGTTCCCTTCACGCCGGGGCGCACGGACGCGTCGCAGGAGCAGACCGACGTGGAGTCGTTTGCTCCGCTGGAACCGACCGCTGACGGGTTCCGCAACTATCTCCGCGGCAAGCAGCTCATGCCGCCTGAGGAGGCGTTGGTGGATCGAGCGCAATTGCTGACGCTGACGGCGCCGCAGATGACGGTTCTCGTCGGCGGCCTGCGCGTCCTGGGTGCAAATGCCGGGCAGTCCAAGCACGGCGTCTTCACCAAGCGGCCCGAGACGCTGACGAACGACTTCTTCGTCAATCTGCTCGACATGAGCACACAATGGCAGCCGTCTGCTGACTCTGACGGCGTGTACGAGGGGCGCGACCGGAAAACCAACGAGGTCAAGTGGACCGGCACCCGTGTCGACCTGATCTTCGGTTCGCACTCGCAACTGCGCGCGCTGGCGGAAGTCTATGCGTGCGCGGACTCGAAAGAGAAGTTTGTGAAAGACTTCGTGGCGGCGTGGACCAAGGCGATGAACCTCGATCGCTTCGAGCTCGCCTGATCTCTGCGGAGAACTTTTTCGAGGTATTCGGTTTGGATCATGAGCGGACACCGTTGCGTCGCAGCGGTGTCCGCTTTTTTTGAAGAATAGAGCTGAAAGTCCGCTAGTGCCGCGAACCCGAAGTTCGCACGAGTTTACGGAGCCCGCCGATGCGAACTTCGGGTTCAAAAGCGGCACTACGAGGATAGACTTTGCTAGTGTCCTTACCGATTCCGAAGTTCGTACGAGCGCGCTGCAAATGCTGACGAACTTCGGAATCGGGACACTAGCAGCGCCGGCTACTCCTTGGCGGCTTGTTTACTGGCTTTAGAGGGAGATGCCGGTTTTTTCTTCGCGACCTGTGCAGATGGCGGCGCGGGCGCTGCCTGCCCCCGTTCGACCTCGGTGAGCCCGCCGCCTGCGAAATGATAGATGCCTGGCCGCGGACCGCTGTTAAATGTCAGGACTGCAGTGCGGTCGCCATTCGGACCCTTGCCGATCTGGACTGCGCTGGGTGATCCGGCGCGGAACACGACGTCGCATTCACTCATGCCAAGCGCGACGCCGCCGCCGAGCACACTACTAGTGTCGGCTGCGGGTGGGACGCCGGGAGCCTGGTTCGCCGCGGCAGCTGCGGGCGCTTGCTGGGGCGCTTGTTGCGGCGCTTGCGGCGCTTGCGGCGGCGGACAGGAGCCGTTGCCATCGACGAGATCCTTGGCGGTGATCGGCTGCGCGCGCTCCTTGGTCTCTTGAAGTTCGGAGAAAGCATAGCCGCCCTTGCGGCTGACGAATTCGAACGGCTTGGCGAACCAAGCATCCTTGTTTTCGTACTCAACATTCGCGCAGCCGCACAGCGCCAAAGCGGTGGCGAGCGCCACGACGATGCCGGTAGCGTTGGGTCGAAACTGCACCATGGCCCCCAGGTCCCCTGGTCTTCCCCTGCAGCCCAAACGGTCAGCAGAATGCGCCGGTTTGTGTTGCCAGCATGGCGGTCCGGTTATTTTAGCGAAACCCGGCGGTTTCGGCGATAGCTATTGCATGTCGAGAGGTGACGTGCGACAGCGCTGGAAATTGCGGAAAAAACAATATCTTGTGCGCAATAACCACGTCCACGCGGCTCCGCGCCATTGTGATGACTATCACAGACGTGGTGGCTCTTCGACGTAACACTCCATTGGGGAATGGTGTTCATATCCGGCAATGGCGCCGGAGCGTCGCCTAGATTGAGGGTTTTTCATGCAACTGCAATTCGTCGGTTGCGGCGACGCGTTCGGGTCGGGCGGACGATTCAATACCTGTTTCCGTCTCGTCGGTCGCAATCTCAACACGCTCATCGATTGTGGCGCGACCTCGCTCGTTTCGATGAACAAGCTTGCGATCAACCGCAATGAAATCGAGACAATCCTGATCACCCATTTTCATGCAGACCACATCGCCGGCCTGCCCTTTTTCATCCTCGAAGCCAATTACGTCCTCAAACGGAAAACGAGCCTTACCATCGTCGGACCGCCAGGCCTCAAATCGCGCTATGCCGCCCTGATGGAAACCGCATTTCCCGGCACGCAGGCGATGGACTGGTCGTATCCTTTGACGCTTCGCGAATTTGAGATCGGCAAGCCCAACCAGGTCGGCCATATGCGGGTCACGCCTTCTCGGGTGCTGCATGATGAACGCGCCGGTCCGTGCCTTGGATTGCGGATCGAAGCCGAGGGCAAAGTGATCGCCTATTCCGGCGATTCGCAGTGGACGGATTCGCTGATCGGGGTTGCGCGCAATGCCGACCTCTTCATCTGCGAGGCCTATACGCGGGACAAGCCGGTGGCCACGCACATGGCGCTCAGCTTGCTCGAACGCCACTTGGACCAGATCCGGCCGAAGCGGCTCATCCTCACGCACATGAGCAACGACATGCTGGCGCGCCGCGGCGAGTTGCCGTTCGAGACTGCGGAGGACGGCATGGTCGTTGAGATTTAGGGCGCGCGCTCATCAGTTGAAACAGCGGATCGCTAATGTCCGTTATGCGGCGCATTTCAGACTCAAGCCGGACATCGCGTCACTTCCGAGTTGGGCCAATAGGAGACATTCGCCACCTGATCATCAGACACGCTGTTTGCGGGTGTGATTGTGTAACACCACACTCAATAATTATGTGAATCGCAGTAAGCAGGAACTGAATGATGGATTGCTGCGATCATTG
>Ga0193751_1000673_pt1 | contig 25042 bp, 21 predicted proteins | sample L1c2metaG_FD_143050 | JGI IMG/M metagenome (GOLD analysis project Ga0193751, IMG submission 143050) | Soil microbial communities from a riparian zone of the East river system, Colorado, United States - L1c2 | ecosystem: Environmental > Terrestrial > Soil > Riparian zone | place: USA: East River... | reverse complement strand
GCCGCGTTGGGGTGGACGATCCGATGGCCCGGCCCATAGAGGAGCGCAGCCGGCTGCACCGCGCGCACGGGCCGCGCGCGGCCGGGGCCGTGGCGGCCGCCGCGGGCTGGCGGCCGCCGTTCGGGGCCACTGGCCTACTCGAGGTTGTCCCCCGCTTGTCCACCGTCGTCCGCGCTCGTCCCCACAGGGGGTCCGGGGCGAGCCCAGCCGCTACGTCGCGCCGGGAGCCCGGAGCAGGAGGACGGGCGCGTACGCTGCCAGAAGCGCTGCCAGGCCCCCGGGCGCCTAGACTCTCCGGGTGGCCATGAGCCCTGGTCCGAGAGGCCACCCGGCGGCCTAGTCATGACACGGCGGCGACTCCACCCTGGCCTCTCCGATCCGCGCCAGCCCCGTCGGGACCTCGAGCGAGTCGTCGTGGAAATGGTCGTCCACGAGCTCGAGGCGGAGGGCCACCTGGTGACCGAGCTCTGGTACCCGGACCGGCAGCGGAACGACCCCCGCATCGCTGGCCGGCGGCCCATCGATGCGGCCCTGCTCGTCGATGGTGAGCCCGCCGGCGTCGAGGTGACCGGGTTCTGGACGACCGTCCAGGGTCGAGCCGCGACACAGGCCTCGGCGATCGCCCGGGAGCTCGAACGGGTGGTGGCCGAATCAGGGCCGCCTCTGTGCGTCCTCCCGGTCCTCGTCTACGACGCCGGGAGCCTCGACGCCCAGCGTGGTCGCGCCCGCCATGGCGACGCCGCGGCGATCGCCGAGGTCCTCGTCGAGGCGAGCCACTCAGCGGAGCCGGTGCTGCGGGAGCCCATCGTCGACGCGCGCCTCCCGGGGTGGGTTGAGAGGCTGACCCTCACGACCGTCGCGTGGCCGGCTCGGGTGTCGGTCACAGTCCGACCCCGGCATGGCGACGCCAAGATCCGGCAGACCCTCGAGGAGCGCGTCGCGAGCAAGGCCGCCCAACTCGCCGGCTGGGGCTTACCCATCCTCGCGATCGAGCCCTGGACGCCGACCGCCCTCGACGAGCTCGTGGCGGAGCGCATCGTCGCCGGCGACTGGCCCTTCTGGCGCGCCTACCGCTGCGACGCCTCGGGCGCCCACCGGCTCGGCCAGCGGGCCGCGGCAACCTGACCTGCACTTCGCGCCCAGTGCTCGCGATGTCACGGCTTGCCGGCCGTCCTGGACGGGTGACCGCATCCTCAGTCCTGGTGGTCGCTGAGCCGCGCCTCGCTCTCGATCCGGGTGCCGTCCGGGAGCTCGATCACCTCGCGGTACAGGTTGTGCTCTCGGTCGATCGTCAGCGCTCGGCCTCCGCCTCGACGGCGGCGGCGAGTCGGGTGAGCTCCTCGCTGCGGCCGGCCGGCGTTTCGTTCACGCCGCAGAGCATATGTGCCCGTCCAGGAGCCCCCAGGGAAGCCGTGACATCGTCCTCGTGGCGTCAGCGTCCCCGACGGCCTTGTCACGGCATGGCGGCCCCTGCTGCCGCGGTTACGCTGGCGATCCTGTGGCCACGCCGTCCGGCCCCCGCAAGCGCCGCGAGCTACCCGACGGTACGCAGCGGCGAGTCGGCGCCGACCTGGCGGCCCGCAATGCCCGACGGCTGTACCGGGCCGGCGCTCGGCTCCTCGTCGCCGGATCCGCGGCGCCGGCGGCGCCCCTACTGGCGGCGGCGCTCGAGGAGGCCGTCAAGTCCTTGGCGCTATCCCTCGCGCCGGACCGTCTCGATGAGACGGAGCGTGATGTGATCCTCGTCGACGTCCTGTACGGCCCGCAGAGCCACGACGCTCGCCTTCGGCTGGCTCGCGACTGGTACATCGGCGTCGAACCGGGACTCGCGATCGCGCTCCTCGTCGGCGCGGCCGCCCACTGGTTCATCGGCCGCGGCGAAGCGGCAAGCGAGGCGCGGTTCATGGCCGCCTACCGGGAGGCCCTTCCGCAGCTGGCGCCGGCCCTGTCGACGGCCTGGGAGCTGCGCGCCCGAGGCCTCTACGTCGACTGGCGAGCCGATGGGACCTGGACGGACCCGGGCGTGGTGTCAACGGGCGAGGTTCGGGAGCTCCGGAGAGTGGCTGCGCGCTTCGTCCGGGCGGCGCTCCGCGCCTCGAGGAATGAGCCTGGGGGCACCGACTCAGATGGGCCTCGCGCGCCCGCTCACGTCGGTGGACCGCTGACCGACCCAGGCGCCACGGAGAGCCGTGACAGGCCGATCGGTGGCGCCGACCCCCCGCAGCGCCCGTGTCACGGCTTGCCGGCCGTCCTAGCGCGCCAGCGACGCCCACCCCGCCCCCACCCTGTGTACAAAAACCGTGGGTTTTGGACGCGCACACGCACGCCTGGGACGACGTATGTGGTATGTCTCAGAAAAGGCATTGCGGCGGACTTGGCCCGCCGGCCCTGTACGGTCGGCGCTACTCAGCCACGCGGCAGGCTGGTACGGCTGGGTTAGGACCATCGGGGGATACGGCGACCCCACCAGACCCCACCACAGTGCCCCTCCCATGACCGAGATCGAAACGGGAGTCATCTACTGCGACGACAGCCTCTGGCGGCTGGCGCAGCTCCCCGCTGCATCGGTTGATCTCGCGTATCTCGATCCGCCGTTCTTCTCGAATCGGCGCTACGAGGTGATCTGGGGCGACGAGGCTGAGGTCCGGTCCTTCGAGGATCGGTGGGCTGGCGGCATCCAGGTCTACATCGAGTGGATGCGCGAGCGGCTGATCGAGGTCTACCGCGTACTGAGACCGACCGGCTCGCTCTACCTCCACTGCGACCCATCGGCCAGCCACTACCTCCGGGTGATGCTCGACGACGTGTTCGGTCGCTCCAACTTCCGAAGCGAGATCATCTGGAAGCGATCGAGCGCGCATAGCGATACGAAGCAGGGCCGACGCCAGCACGGACGCATCCACGACGTGATCCTGTTCTACTCCAAGGGCTCGACGTGGACGTGGAACCCCGTCTACCAGCCGTACGATCCCGCCTATGTCGGCAAGTTCTATCGCCACGTCGAGCCGGAGACGCGCCGCCGCTACACCCTGAGCGACATCACGGCGCCCGGTGGTGCCGACCCGGCGAAGCGGAACCCGCACTACGAGTTCATGGGCGTGACGCGCTACTGGCGGTACAGCCGCGACACGATGGAGCGGCTTGCAGCAGAGGGCCGCATCGTCCAGTCAGCGCGCGGCAAGGTCCCGCGACAGAAGCGCTACCTCGATGAGATGCCCGGCGTCCCCCTGCAAGACCTCTGGACGGACATTCAGCCCGTTTCTGCCCAAGGGACGGAGCGGATGGGCTTCCCGACACAGAAGCCGGTCGCGCTCCTCAAGCGCATTCTCGAGACGTCAACGAACCCCGGCGACATCGTGCTCGACGCGTTTTGCGGATGCGGGACCACCCTCGTGGCCGCGGAGAGCACGAAACGGCCCCGGCGCTGGATCGGTATCGACATCAGCCCGACCGCCGTCGAGCTGATGCGGCGGCGGCTCGAAGCAATGAACGTCACGGCCAAGCTCGTAGGGATGCCCGACAGCGAGGCAATGCTGCGGACGCTCAAGCCGTTCGAGTTTCAGAACTGGATCATCCAAAAGCTCGGCGGCACACACGCACCGCGCAAGAGTGGCGACCTCGGTGTCGACGGCTATTGGTTTTTCACGCATGACCCTATCCAGGTCAAGCAGTCCGATTCAGTCGGGCGGAACGTGGTCGACAACTTCGAAGCAGCCATCGAGCGAAACGGCAAGCGGAAGGGCTATATCGTCGGATTCGATTTCACCCGCGGCGCTGCCGAGGAGGTCGCGCGCGTCAAGCGGACCCGCGAGATCGAGATCGTCCTGATGCCCGTCCGGGACATCCTCGACGAGGACCGCACCCGCCGGGACAAGGTTGCGGCGGGCTCAGGGCCACGACCGACGGACACACAGCCGACCGCGGAGGAAGTGCGCCGGCGGGTGATCGCCGACCTCGCAGCGGCCTCGCCGGAGCTCGATGCTGGTCCAGAAGCGCCGCGATCTCCTCGCACGTCCAAACGTGGTCGGTCGGCCCCGCTGCCATTGCGGGAGTCCGGGGATACGGATTAGAGACTCGACCTACTCGGGGAGATTGGTTGACTCTCTGACCCGACCCGACGCATGATCCAGCGCGCTCCGGTGCTTCTGGCGGACGATCGCGAGCGAGGAGGTCGCCGGGGACGACCAGCCCCATCTGAAGGTCCTCATCCACGGCATGTTCGACCAGAGCCGGATTCTTGAGCTGATCGAGTTCTACATCGACTGGGCTGACAGTGGCGGCAGGCTCAACAAGCGCCTCGCCCGCTACAGCCAGTATTGGGGCGTTCGCGCGGTCATCGAGAACGTCACCCGGGCCTGTGCACCGGACGGCGACCGCCGCGGCGGGATCGTGTTCCACGGTCAGGGCTCGGGCAAGAGCATGGAGCTGCTGCTCGCGGCCAACCAACTCATGCGGCTGCCCGAGCTGGCAAGCCCGACCATCGTCATCCTGTCGGACCGGAATGACCTCGACGACCAGATCGTCGACAACGAGTTCGGACCTTCCAAGATCCTGCCCGAGCCGGTGATCCAAGCCGAGACCCGCGCGAGGCTTCGAGACCTGCTCGATCGTGCCGGCGGCGGGATCATCGTGACGACCATCCAGAAGTTCGGGCTCGACGCGGGGACGCCCAGCGCGGAGGCGGTGATCACGGACCGGCGGAACGTGATCGTGATGGCGGACGAAGCCCACCGGACGCAATACGGCCTGGTCGACGGCTTGGCTGCCGACATGCGTCGATCGCTCCCGAACGCCACCTTCGTGGGCTTCACGGGAACCCCGGTCGAGCTGAGCGATCGCTCCACCACCGGCGTGTTCGGCGACCTGATCAGCACCTACTCGCCGCAGCAGGCCGTCGAGGATGGAGCGACCGTTCCGATCTACTACCAGAGCCGAATCGCACCCCTCCACCTCTCGGAGGAATCCGAGGAGTTCCTCACGGCCGCCCTCGGCGAGCTGACCGCCGACATCAGCGAGATCGACCAACAGCGGGCCTTCGCCCAGTGGGCTCGCCTGGAAGCCATCCTCAGCGCCGAGCCCGTCGTTGATCGCATCGTCGACGACGTCCTCGCGCACTGGGCGCAGCGCCGGGCTGCCCTCAAGGGCAAGGCCATGCTCGTCGGCATGAGCCGGGCGATCGCGGCCCGCTTCTACGAGAAGATCATCGCCAAGCACCCGGACTGGCATTCGGATGACGACGACAAGGGCATCTTAAAAGTCGTGTACACGGGTTCTGCCGCCGACCCGCCGGAAATCCGGAAGCACGTCCGCAGCAAGGAGGCGCTCGATCGCCTCAAGCGGCGTGCGCAAGACCCGGACGACGACCTCGAGTTCGTGATCGTCTGCGACCTCTGGCTGACCGGGTTCGACTCCCCGGCGCTCCACACCATGTATCTCGCCAAGCTGATGAAGGGCCACGGGCTCTTCCAAGCGGTGACTCGGCCGAACCGCGTCTTTCGAGACAAGCCGGCCGGCTTGGTGGTCTCCTACGTCCCCGTCCTCGATGCCCTGAACGCTGCCATCGGCCAATACGCGAAGGGCGGCGGATCCCCGGTGGGTGCGCTGCTCGAGCAGGCCGAGAAGGCACTCCTCGCGACGCACGACGTCGTCAAGGGCATCCTCGCGCCGCACCCGTGGAAGTCGGCGGGGACTACGGCGTCAGCCCGCCACGAGCAGATCCAGTCGGCGGCGGCCTTCCTGGCGGCCGACAAGGACAAGGACGAGCGATTCCAGAAGCGGGTCCTTGCCCTCGTGAAGCTGTTCGCGATCTGCGGAGCAACCGACACGGCCGCGTCCATCCGGGACGACGTGCAGTTCTTTGCAGCGGTGCGCGCTTCGCGGGCCAAGCTGACGAGCGACGAACCCCTCGGGAAGCCGTCCCGGGAGCAGTTCGACACCGCCATGCAGCAGCTGATCGACGGCGCCATCGAGGCGGACAAGGTCATCGACGTCTACGCCGCTGCCGGCATGGACGAACCCGAGATCTCGCTCCTGTCCGAGGAGACCCTGGCGAAGCTGACCGGGAAGCGGCACCCAAGCCTGCAGATCGCCCTGCTCCAGAAGATCCTCAAGGGCAAGATCGGCGCCCTCGGGCGAGTCAACCTCGTACGCAGCATCGACTTCTCGCAGGCACTCGCGGACTCGCTTCAGCGCTACGAGAACCGAACGCTCACCGACGCGGAGATCATCAGCGCCCTCGTCGAGCTGGCGAAGGGCCTTCGCAAGGAAGAGGACCGCCCCGGTGAGATCGGTCTCAACAAGGCAGAACTCGCCTTCTACGACGCGGTCATCCGCAACGAGAGCGCGATCGAGCTCGGGGACGAGACCCTGAAGGCGATCGCCCGCGAGCTCGTCGTCGCAATCCGCTCGAGCGCGACGCTGGACTGGCGCGACCGCGAGAGCGTCCAGGCCGAGCTGCGCCTCAAGGTCAAGACGTTGCTCAAGCGGCACAAGTACCCGCCCGATGGCCAAGAGGCGGCCACGGAGTTGGTCCTCGAGCAGGCGAAGCTGTTCACCGAAGACCTCCTGGGCGCCGCGTAGCCGCGTGGACCCCGAGACCCCTCTGCCGCCATATCCGCCGGCCGACATGACGGCGGCGGAATTCGAAGACTGGGTGGCGAAGTTCATGAAGTCACTCGGAGCAGCAACGCCCGGCTTCGAAGTCACTCGGCACGAGAAGGTGGCCGGATCCGACGGGACCTATGACATCGACGCCACGGCCCGTTACGAGGTCGCCGGCGTCAACCACCTGATGCTGATCGAGGCGAAGCGCCACAAGAACTCGATCAAGCGCGAACTCGTTCAGGCGCTCTTCCAGAAAGTGCAAAGCACCGGCGCTCATAAGGGCGTCTTGGTCGCGACGGCGCCATTCCAGTCGGGCGCGATTGACTTCGCGATCGCGCATGGCATCGCGCTCGTCGCCGTCACCGAAGGTCGCTACACGATGCTGACGAAGAGCCTCGACCCGAGACCGACGTTAAGCCGAGAGCTGGCGGCCTCGCGTTTCGGCCTCCCGATCTTCGTGGGAACCGCCATCTACGAGGGGAGCTCCGCTACGTCCATCGGCTTCGGGACGATCGACTTGGACGACCCGGAGAGGACTGCGCGATTGGTTCTGGGAGCCTAGCCGTTCGCGTCCGGGGTCCTCGGCGTGCGTCCTTGGGTCGTCGCACCTCGACCACGGCGCCTTGTGGCTGGCTTTGTGCTCGGGCCGATAACTGACGCTGGCTCATCAACTGGTGCGCTCGCAGCTGGATCTGGTTGATCACTAGGCTCGGCGTCCGGGTCTGGCTCCTCTGGCTCCTCCGGCTCGTCGTCATCCCGACCGAAGTCCCCGAATTGGCGTGGCCGCCACCCACCGGCGTACCGCTTCGCTAGGCGAACGACGGCAGCATCCGAGTCGGTGGCATCCGCGTCCGGATCTGGAAGCGCGTCGATGGCGGCAATGAGTTCCGCTTCGGGCAGGATCGAGGCCAGCCAGTCCCAGCCGAGAACCGATTCGCGTTGGACGGTGACCTCGCCCATGGAGTAAGAGCTCGTCTCAGAAGCCGCGCCACGCAGCACTCGCGTAAGGGCGCGCGCATCGCTCAGAGTCGTACGCACCCACTCGACATCGGCAGGTGTCTTCGACTCGACGATGAAGTCGAGCAGCCGAAGCAGATCTCGCTCGTTCGCGAGCTGCTCAGGCGTAGCGGCTTTGATGTCGCTCCGAAGCTGCGCCTCGAACGCGGCTTGAGCGGCTCGCGAGATGACCTTCGATCCAATGCTCTTGCGATCTCCGGCAATGAAGATGAGCCAGAGGCGACCAGAGAGGGTCGGGATCCGCGGCAGGGCAGCACGGACGATCTCGTCGCGCCGGCTCCTGGGCTTCGCCTTCCGCAGCAATCTGAGAACCACCCGATGGAGTTGTGTCTCGGGGTCAGCTTGGCTACTAAAGAGCGAGCTTTGCCGTTGCGGGAGGCGCGGCAGCAGATTCTGAAGGCCGACGATGGCGTCCGTCGGATCTGCCGGGTAGGTATGTTCGAAGTCTTCGAGCCTGCTCAGGAGCTCGCCAAGCAAGTCGTCGGGAAAGGCATTGAGCAGCGCGTCTAGTTCGTCCACGTGGCTGAACGCCTCATACACGGCCTCGACGACCGGCGTCGGGAGTTCACTGGGCGGAAGCGTTCTGGCGAAGTAGATCGCCAAGACTTCGGCATTCGCGACCCTCCGCTCGGCGCGCCACAGCCGCGCCCACTCGGGCCCATGGTTCATGTTGCCCGTGAGTGCTTGGGAGGCTGGGAACACCCAGTGCAAGAGCGCGTCGACGGCGCCCACCCGATCCGCGCCGTCCCGAACAAGATCGGCGAGGGCCTCCTTGTATTCCGCTCGCCGGGTGCCGTACTGATCTCCGGCCCCGACGAAACCAGGACTGGTCTGGGTGAGCGGGACAACAAGGTCGGGGAGTTTGTCCCAAACGCCCGGCATCAGGGCTCGAAATGCCTCGAGTACCAACAGATCTGCCAGATTGATCTCGGTTCCGAGATCGCGAACGGCTGCGCGGGCTGCGTTCGCGTAGCGCCGAGCGTCGCGCGGCGTACGGAGGAGTGGGTCAACGATCAGTGTTTTGGCGTTGCCCCAGTAACGCTGATCCAGCGGCCGGTGCGCAAGCCGGTCGAGGTCGCGATCGATTGCCCGGTGCGCCATCGAGGAGATCGCCCGAACGCTCACGGGCGGTATCGGGTACAGGACTTGGATGATCTTCTCTAGGTAGTCACGACCGAGATCGATGTCTCCGAAGCCGAGGGCTTTCTCGACCCGCTCGCGGTCGAATGCGAGCAGGTAGGTCGTGCGCGGGAAGTCAGCGACCAGACGAACCAGCCGGACGACATCACGGATGTCCGTTTGTTCGAGGCGGTCGAGATCGTCGATCACCACGACGAACTGGCGGTTCGCCTGGGCAAGCGCCGCCTCGATGTCCCTCCGCACGCCTTGAACCGACGCCGACCCGAACTTCGCTTTCCGATGGAGCAGCCTGGCGACACCACTGACGACCTTGCTGACGCCGCCGAACGCGCCGCCGGCTACCGGAATCCCTGACAGCGGGCTTAGCAGGTCGGCATACGACTCCAGTCGGTCTGCTGCCGACTTCAAGGCCGCGTCGTCCTTCGACCTGAGCTGCGCGGCCAGCTGGTCGAAGAAGTGGAGCACGAGCTCGTTCGTTCCTGAATAGAGCCAGGGGTTGAACTCGATGACGACGACTTCCTCGCGGTGTTCGTCGAGCCGGGCGCGGACCAAGTTCAGAACGCTTGACTTCCCGCTTCCCCAAGGTCCGACGACCGCGGCCGCCATCGCGCCGCCGGCAAGGAGGTCGTCGGCGATCCCGTCGGCAACCTTCGATCGTCCGAATTGATCGTCCTCTCGCCGGCTGATGGGCCGGTCGTCATCGAAGGCGGGCTGAGGCTGTGCCATGGCCTCAATCGTCTTGGCTCGCGGTTCGCCTGTCCAGTCCGCTGACTTAGCCGCAGCGCTGGATTCGGTCTCCCAGCCTCACGAACTCCCCCGGATTCCGCGCAGGGGGGAATCGCTCACCCCGAGGCCTCGTCGAGATGGGCCCGGAGATCAACTCCGAGCCGGCCTCAATGATTTTTGGCCAAGCCTTCTAGGAAGCTGAGCGGCACCGGGGCATTGTTGATCGCAGAGCCGAACGGCCCGCTTAACTGGGCTCGGACCTCTCCCGCGAGATCGCGGCGATACGGTGGCACGTCCGCGTTGTCTGGATAGCCATTCTGTTCGTGGCGACCCATGCTTTGAACGGCTCGTGCTGAAGTCGGGCGGCGAGATCTGACAACGTCGGAGGAAGTCGGAGACGGAGGTGTCCGGATCGGTCGCGCCGGCCTGGATCTCGGTCAACAAGCTCACGTCAGCCAGCATACCGATGGGCGGCCCGGATCACGCCGGTGCCCAATTCCGGACTAGAGGCATCTATTTTCGACTCAGGTCGGCTATGGAGGCACCTTTGAAGTAGGAAGCTTTCGGAGGCACGAAGGCCGACTTTCGTTGCATCAGATCGCTCGAACCGCGTAGTCGCGATGGCGCTTGCCGGCGAGGACCTCGTCGTACCAACTTGCCAACCCGCGCGGCGCCGTCCCGGTGCACCTCCGCACAGGAACGCAAGTTCGCGGCGGGCTTCTACTTCGAACGAGCGGGACTCGATTGCCTACGAGGCGCCCGGCTCGAGGGCGCGTGGAGGTGGCGAAAGCGATCAGGCCGCACGAGGTCGTCTGACCCCGACACCCCCGCGGCAGCCAGGTGCCAGATTGAGCTCACCGCCGCTGTCCCCACGGCCTACCGTATCTCGCGCTTGATGCCGTTCCGCTGTCGTCGTGCTCCGAGTATCGGGCACACAGGCGGCTCGGCCTTCGCAGCTGCTCGCGCGCGTAGCGGGCGACCGAGGGAGGAGAAATGGAGAGACAGCTCATTTCAGCGGCGCGCACGCGCCCCGGCAGCGCCACGGCACATCTACGAACGCCAGTGGCGGCGCTGTTTCTGGCGTTCCTAACGATCGCAGCATTGGCTGTGAGGGCCCTGTCGCAAGGCAACGGCCCGCTCCTCAATGCCGGAGGCCCCGGCAGCTCAGCGGCCGCCGCCACCGGTACCCCAGTTGCGGCCGTGGCCCTCAGTGCCTTGTTGGCACCAGCGTCTGTGTCCAAGTCGGATCCGCGGCTGCTCTACGACGCCAGTCCCGATGGAGCTTGGGCGGCCTATCGAACCTCATGGTCCGGCCCGGGACCGCTCTACCTCGTTCGGTCCGACGGGTCGGCCACGCCGATCCTTGTCGGACCGAACGACCGCCTTGAGCCGCAGGCAGCGCGGTTCTCGCCGGATGGCGCCCGGCTGGCGGTTGTCGATGGCGCGGGCGCGCTCTGGACGATCGATCCACAGACTGCTCAAGCTCGCGAGATTGCCGCCGATGGGCCATGGGGTTTGGTCTTCGGCCGATCCGTCCGCTTCGGTGATAACGATCACGTCTACGTGCAGCTGGTGGGCTCGGTTGAGATGCCCATCCCGTCGCGGCTGGGCGTCGTCGACCTGCGGGACGCCTCGGTGGCGGTCCTCTCAGATGACACATGGGCCTACGCTCCGCGACCTTTGGACGGCGGCGCGCTCGCCTATCTCCACCTCAACGAGGACGGGAGCTACACGGCGCGACGCATCGACGGCAACAAGGTCACCGACATCGGCAACGTCGGCTTCATCCACGGCGGCTTCGACATCAGGGCCGATGGCGCAGTGGTGTTCTCCGACGGTGATCAAACGCAACTGATTCAGAGCCCCGGGCAGCCAGCTCGGGCGCTCGGCGCGGGGACGAATCCTCGGTTCACAGCCGACGGATCGAGCGTGATCGTTTACGACAATGGGGCGGCCCTCTCAAAGCTCATGGCCCTCGACGGGACCGTCGAGGCCACGTCAGCCTCGACCTTCGTCAACGCTGTCTCTACTGGGAAGGGTTCCTGACGATGTTGACCCGCACTCCCAAGCTGATCTGCACCCTTGCCGCCGCGGCGACGCTACTTGTTGGTCTTCCCGGCACGGCCGCCGCAAGCATTGGGCCCTACACTTTTCCGTTCTACCGGCCGCACACCATGACCCAGGATTACGGCCCGACGAGCGTGACGGCCGAACCGGCCGGCCACGGCTATGCCCATTGGCATAACGGCATCGACTGGTCGATGAGCATCGGAACCGATATCGCCGCGAGCAATGGCGGGACGATCGGCAATCTGAAGGAAGACCTATACGACGGGCAGGGCCCGGATCCGAACGGGCAAGGTAACTACGTCTTCGTGAGTCACGGCAGCTCGCGGTGGTCGCTCTACTACCACCTGACGCACGGCGGAGTCCTGTATGCGACCGGAACCGCTGTATCCGCCGGCCAGCACATTGCCGACTCGGGCAACACGGGTAACAGCAGTGGCCCGCATCTCCATTACTCGCTGATGACGACCTCGACGTGCCAGACGAACAGCTGTGACACCGACCCGCGGCTCTGGACCACCAGCCCCGGGCGAGTCCCCTTCGAGGCCACGTACTACAGCGAGAGCAACGGCGGTACAGAGCACGTCATCCAGGGCACGACGATCCAACATTGGGTGAAGTTCAAGAACACCGGGGGCCGGTCCTGGTCGACGAGCAACGACTCTCTCGGGCATGGCCGAATCATCCTGTACTCGACCACCAGCACTGGCGTATCTACCTCCGTGAGCGCCTTTCAAGCAGCCGACTGGGAGTCGTCCACGATCGTGACCCAAGCCGATCAGAGTTCGGTTGGTCCCGATGCGATCGGCACCTTCACGTTCGGCTTGAAGGGCAATCCAAGCCCAGGTAGCTACACCAACTACTTCAATCTGCGGGCCTACGCGCTGGCCTGGTTCGACTACGGCACGATTGGTGATTACTACATTCCGATCGTGGTCGATCCAAACTGCCAAACGGGTTGCTGAAGGAATATCCGCCCAGACACCAGAGCTCGGGCCGGCCGATTCGGCCGGCTCGAGCTCGTATCGGTGACCGGCACGACGCGGTCCGCGTCTGGTTCGAGGTCGGGAAAAAAGGAGTGGAACACTTTTTACGTCTGGTGACTCGTATAGGTTGTGATCGCCCAATCAATCCACCCTATGGAGTCTCGCTCTCGAATGAGCTCGCCTGAGGCGCCATCCGAGTCCGTCTTCACGGCCATCGTCGAGCGCTTCCACACGGACCTACTCCGGCTCGCATACGCGATGTCGGGCGATCGGACGACAGCCGAGGATGCTGTTCAGTCCGCTTGGCAGGCCGCGTGGCGATCGCGTCATGGGCTGCGTGAACCAGACAAGATCCGGGGGTGGTTGTTCACGATCACTGCGAACGAGGTTCGCCGCCAGTCGCGACGCCGCCGGCTCACCCAACGGCTTGGCGAGCGAGCCAGCGAGCGAAGCTCAGTCGTCGAGTTCGTGCCTCGCGACGTGGATCTCGCGAGGGCCTTGTCGCGACTGTCCATTCGTGACCGACAGATCATCGGCTTGCACTTCGGACTTGGGTTGACCTCCGAAGAAATCGGCCCCCAGGTGGGGCTCTCTGCCTCTGCGACTCGCGTCCGACTGCACCGAGTGCTCGGACGACTTCGCCTGGAGCTTGAGCCCGATGAGTAACGACGATTTCGAGCGACGGCTTGGTCAGCGAGTCCGCGCGTATCTCGAGGAGGGAGTCAGCGTGAGTGATCCAGCGCGAGCGGCAGAACATGCACGTCGGGCACCGCAATCGCGCTGGCCCGGGGTCTGGCGGGGGGTGTTGGCCAGCGGCAGCGTCATCGTCATCGCGGCCGTATTCGTCGGCGCGGTGCTGGTGCGGTCTCAGGGTCTGGGCATCGCTGGCGGCGAGCCGACTCCAGCACCGTCGTCTCCGACGAGCCCAGGGGCAACCCCACTTGAGACAAACGCCAGTCCCGAACCCAGCGCGACGCTCGCTCCCACGCCGTTCATTCCAGTGGCTTGGGCTCTACGTGCGATCACTCCGCCCCTGGGGCATCCCTCCATTGAAGTGCTCGGCGTATCGCCCGATGGCTCGGTCGTGCTGTTCAGGGACGCAGCCTCCTTCGACAGCCTATTTGTCGCGCTGAACGGTGCCGTCAGCCAGGTGATCGACCCGGGTCACGAGACAGGCACGCCCGTGACAGGGCGACTGAGCCCAGATGGCGACTTCGTCGTCTTCGACGACGCGTCCCAGCTCTATCGCTACGACATCGCCAGCAACCAAGTAACGACGTTGCCCGCGGTCGGCCAGGGTGGACTGCAGTGGTGGGTATTCGCCTCAGAGACCACTCTTGCAGTCGTGACGGCCACCACCGACACGCCGATCCATCCGACGGCCGTGTGGACTCTGGACATTCCGACCGGCGCTGTCGCGCAAGGATCAGGTCGGACCGATGCTGGGATTCTCTTCGCGACGAGTAAGGGCCTCGTGCTCGAGGTAGACCGCAGCTCGGCCCACGACGGTTCGGATCTCGTTTTGTATCTCGTCCCGTCACGGAGCGGGACTGACCAAGAGTGGGCAGTGCTGGGCGCAGCGGACCTCGTCGCCGTCTCGCCCGATGGCGCCACGGTTGGGTGGTCGAATGCGACGGGCGCCTGGCTCCTCGCAGTTGACACGGGTCAGAGGAAGAAGATTGCCGCGGCCGCTTCGGTCGGCTCCTTCGCGCCGGATAGCTCGGCCATCGAGCTCACCTTCGCCGATGGCCACGCAGAAGCTCGCGGACTCGACGGCGCCAAACTTGGCTCCGTTGATACGGCCGCCACCGCGGCCTGGGTGGGTCAGCCCTAGAGCGACGCGTCTTTGAGCGCCCACGCTACTAGCACCATGTCGAGCTGAACGACGAGGCTGTCGATCGCCTCATCGGAGGCCCGTGCGACGATGACTGATCTCGGCCGCGTCCGCGTAGAGCAGGAAACTCGGCATGGGCGTGGACGCCGGGAGATCAGGCGACGACGGCGCAGTCTGAAGCGGCTCCAAGCCGGCACCGTCGTTCGGGCCGCCCCTGAGGAGCCTCTTCACCCTCTCCGAAACGCGCCCGGGCTTCGGCGTCGGCCGGGCGGCCGCGGGAGGTCCCCCAGCGAGCGAGCCACCTCCGGTCGCCTCAAGTCGCTGTCGGACCTCGTCGGCTTCCTGGAGCTCATCGGCGCTGGGCATAGCCGGCGGCGTAAGCCCGTCGCCCTCCAAACGATCGATCTTGTCCATTGCTCAGATACCTCCTTCGAAACGCTCGGCTTCGTGGACGATGGCCCCAGCCGTGCGGCCGGCCCCGAGCCGCCCGATCTCCGGTCGCATGGCGTGACGCGCAGCCGCGCCGAATGGCTCGCGGGCGGCTGACGCGGGGTCACGCCGGGCGTAGTCGGTCACCGCCCGCGGGCCTCGCGGATGGCGTCGAGCGCCAGGGCCGCGCCTCGCTGCTCGAGCGCCACGGCATTCGGGGAGTAGCCGTTGAGCTCCCGAGCCGCCACTTTGGCAAGGGCCTCGCCGTCGCGCTCCTTCACGGCCTGGCGGATCAGGCGGCCGCGGAGCTGGCCGAGCTCCACCGTGAGAGGGGACATCCGGCGGCTGGCGCTCTTCGCGATGACGACATCGTCCCGACGGGTGGACTTTAGGAGAGCTCGGCTCGTGGCCTCGAGTGCGAGGGCGAGCGGCGACGTTTGCATGGCCGATCTCACAGTCCTAGCTGATAGTGGACGCGCCCGAGCTCGCGCCTTGAGCGGGCTCATACCGGCGCCACCTCGAGGGACTCGGAGCGCGCCGCGCCGTTAACCCGCGGTGAGTGGAGGGGCATCTCGACTCGGCGCTGGCGCATCTCCTCCTGAACGCGCTCGCTGCGTTTCCGGGAGTCATCGTCGACGTCGTCCTGGCGGAGCTCGCGCGCCGACGGGATCGGCTCGAGGGCGTTCCGCGCGCCGAAGATCAGCTGCTCCGCCGCCTTCCTCTTCCCACCGGCGATCCGGTCGAACGCGGCGACGACGGCCGGGAGCCCATGCACCTCGACAAGCCGGTCGTATTGGCCGAGTGCCCTGTCGCCCGCCCGGCTCCAGGGCTCGCCGGTCCGTTCCTGGAGTGCCGCGATCGCCGCCTTGTCGAGCTTCGGCAGGCCGCGCGCGCCGACGAGAGAGAGCGCGCTAGCGGTCTCTCTCGTCTCTACGGTCTCGGAATCGGTAGCGGTAACGGTACGGTCGCTGACATCGAGCGACTCAGCGCTGACAGGGGGGTGAGTCAGCGCTGAGTCAGCGCTGACGGTCCGGAGCCGACTGCGATGGTCGCGCTGGGCCCGGCGGTCGCGCTCGAGCTTGGCCAGCACCCGATCGCGTGCCGGTTCGAAGCGGCGTGTCCAGGACGCCTCCGGGATCAGGCCCTCGGCGTCGAGCAGGTCGACCTCGGCGAGCAGGTCAGCGAGGTCCTTGAGGCCGCTCAGCCACGCCGGCGCGACGTCCTGCATCCTGACCCGCTCCCCCGCCTTCCACGAGGCCGCGACGGTCGCCAGATAGGCGACGTGGAGACGGGCCAGGAGCGCCTCGTCGCGTGTGGTCCGGATGAGGGCGCGGACCTTGCCGTCGCCGTGGTCGAAGAACTCGACGTCGAGGTCCGCGTTCCGGAACCGCATCGCCCGCTCGTCGGTCATCGCTGGCCCGCCAGGAGATAGTCGGCGAGCGCCGATCGAGGGATCCGCCGGGCGCGCCCGATGACGATCGAGCGCAGCCGCGGCGGTTCGGCGGTGAGCTCGCGGTAGAGCCGGGACCGGCCGATCTTGAGCGCGGCTGCGGCTTCCGTGACAGTCAGCACGCTCTCGGGCGGGTCGGGCTCGGGCGCCTGACGGGCAAGGTCCTCGCGAATCGCCGCAGCGAGCTCGGCGACGGCCGCCTCGAGCCGCGTCACTCGATACTCTCCAGTCGCGGCGGCATGTCGTCGATCGCCAGGTCTAGTTCGCGGACCAGCCCGACGAGCCTGGCCTCAGACGCCCGCGCGAGGTGCCTCGCCTTGGCGATGACGGCTCGCTCGAGGAGCCGCTCGGCCTCCACGTCCCAAGTCCGGCCCTCGACGAACGCGAGGTCGTCGAGGGCGCGCAACGTCGCATCGTCGACGTTCAGGCGGATCGACGTGCCATGCCAGCGATCGTCGCGACTCACGTCGCTGCTTTCTACCCCTTATGTAGCCGCCGATGTAGCCGGGTTAGGCGCCGTCCTGCACGAGAAGCTCAGCGGCCCGGCGGATGACATCGATCCGCCGGATGCGCGGGGCTCGGCGCCGCATGGCCTTGTAGAGGTTGGACCGGCTTCCGAGCCGGAGCGCGCTCGCGAGCTTCGACATGTCCGGGTCTCGCTTCAGATCGTCGCCGAGCTTGTTCCACGCCGCGGCCGCTGCCTCGAGCAGGTCCTCATCACTATCCCAGCCGGTCGGCGAGGGTCGTGGGCCGGATGGCTCGGTCCACGCCGAGACCGCGCGATCGATGAACCGCCACGGATCGAATGGATCGTCACTCAGTCCATGATCGAGGGCCGGTTCTGGCTCGCCAGCGGCGGCTGCCGCGGCGCGCCGATGCAGCAGCTCGAGCCCGGCATCGATCTGCGCCGCCTTCGCGTCGGCCTGGGCCTTCTGGACTATCCGGAGGGCCTGCGCATCGCCAATCTCGGGCCGGTCGACGTTGAGCAGCCACAGGAGCCTCTTGGACTCGGCGAGGTCGAGTGATTGGGCATCGTGGACGGGCCCGCCCCCCGTGGGATCCTGGTGCCGACGCCGGCGCAGCGACGCTGGCCGCTCGCGGCGCGCGGCCTCGGTCGGCCCGTAGAGCCTCTCCTCGAGCTCGCGCTCGGCCCTCCGCTCGGCGCGATCGTCTGCGCGGCTCATGAACCGTCGCCGATCGCACGGTCGACCGCGGCCGCGACGCGGGCCGGGCCCTCGCCGACGGCGTGGCCGTAGATGTCGAGGGTGATCGACGGGCTCGCGTGGCCGAGGGCGTCGGCGACGTCACGGACCGGGACGCCGGCCGAGAGGGCGAGCGTCGCGGCGGTGTGACGCATGTCGTGGAGCCGCAGCCGTCCCTTGACACCGCTCCGGGCGACAAGGGCGTGCCAGGCCGACGTCACGGTCTCAGGCGCCCAGGGCCGGCCGAGCGGGTCGGTGAAGATCACGCCGTCTCGATCGACCCAGGCGGCGCCCGCGGCCGCCCTCTCCCCGGCCTGGGCGGCAGCTCGCCGCTCGAGCGCGATCCGACCGACGCCGGCGACAGCGATCGTTCGCCGCGCCCGGCGGCTCTTCGGCTCGGCGACCGCGTAGCCGCCCCCGGGCGCCCGGGCGAGGGCCCGGGCAACCGTCAGCGTGCCGCGGGACACGTCGACGTCACCCCAGCGAAGCGCGAGGAGCTCGCCCCGACGGAGGCCGGTCACGAGGGCCAGCGCGGCGAGCGGCCCGAGGGGTTCGTCCTCGACAGCCTCGAGGAAGGCCCGGGCCTCGTTCGCCGACAGTGCCCGCCGGGCCGGCTCGACCTGGCGGGGCGGACGGGCGATCTCGGCGACGTTCCGGGCGAGAATGCCGTCCCGGACCGCGTCGGTCAGGGCGACCACGAGGATCCGCCGGACGAGCGCGGCCGTCGACGGCGCGAGCGCCCGGGGTGAGCGCCGGCCGAGGCTTCGGGGTCGCTCGATGAGGTCCGAGGTCAGGGCTTCGATGTCGGAGGGCCGGAGCCTCGCTATCTCGATCCGACCGAGGGCCGGGATGACGTGGCCCCGGAGGGCCGCCGCATAGTTGCGGTAGGTCGCAGGGCGGACCCGGACCCGGACCGCGGCGAGCCAGCGCTCGAGCCAGAGTCCGAGGGCCGGGCTCCGGCCGACGGCGAGCTGGCCCTCGTCGCGTGCCGCCTTGAGCTTCCGCCGGACCTCGGCCGGGGTCCGGCCCGACAGACACCGCCGGACAGGACGGCCCGTGAGCGGGTCGGGCACCGTGATCGCGGCCCTATGGCGGCCGTCGGCGGTGGAGTAGACAGACCCGTCGCCCCGACGGCCCCTGGGTTTGCCGGTATCCTCGGTCATGGTCGGCGCCTCCAAGCCAGGCGATCGATCAGGGCGGCCTCCGGTGCCATCCGGGGGTCGCCCGCGCCGCTCAAGAGAGCCGGTTCTGCTGCCAGAACCGCTGCCAGCGCGCGTGGACCATCTTACTCGAGGTAGTCCTTCAGCTTGCGGCTGCGGGACGGGTGGCGGAGCTTGCGGAGGGCCTTCGCCTCGATCTGGCGGATGCGCTCGCGGGTGACGTTGAACTCCTTGCCCACTTCCTCGAGGGTCCGGGCACGGCCGTCCTCGAGCCCGAAGCGGAGCTGGAGCACGCGTCGCTCGCGGCCCGTCAGCGAATCGAGCACGGACTCCACCTGCTCCTTGAGCAGCTGGTGCGAGGCGGCTTCGGCCGGGGCGAGCGCCCCCCGATCCTCGATGAAGTCACCGAGGTGGGAGTCCTCCTCCTCGCCGATCGGGGTCTCCAGCGACACCGGTTCCTGTGAGACCTTGATGATCTCGCGGACCTTCTCCGGGGTGACCTGGACCTCCTGGCCCTTGGACATCGCCTCGGCGATCTCTTCGACGGTCGGCTCGCGGCCCAGCTCCTGGAGGAGCTGGCGAGAGACGCGGATGAGGCGGTTGATCGTCTCGACCATGTGGACCGGGATCCGGATCGTCCGGGCCTGGTCGGCGATGGCCCGGGTGATGGCCTGACGAATCCACCACGTGGCGTAGGTCGAGAACTTGAAGCCCTTCTCATAGTCGAACTTCTCGACCGCTCGAATGAGGCCGATGTTGCCTTCCTGGATGAGGTCCAGGAACGACATCCCGCGGCCGATGTACTTCTTCGCGATCGACACGACCAGCCGCAGGTTGGCCGACGTCAGCTGCTCGCGCGCGTCGCGCCCGATGCGGACGATCTCGCCCTTGCGATGGGCGAGCTTGGTGTTCTTCGGGACCTCCGGGTCCTGGCCGAACATCTTGAGCAGCTCGGCGTCCTTGCCGCTCTCGATCCAGCGCTGGAGCGCCGGATAGGCGACCTCCTGCATCGACCAGTCGTAGATAGCGCGCAGGCCGACGTTGTCGCGCGAGTCGAGATCGCCGTTGTGGACGGCGAAGTACGACCAGTCCAGGACGTCGCGGAACGTGTCCGGCGAGAGGTGCTCGGCGTACACGTGGACGAGCCGGCGGCCCTCCTTGATGAGGTCCTTCGTGCCGTCCGACTGGGCGTCGCGGGCGGCCTTCACGAGGTGGAAGTCCGGCGGCGTGACGAGGAGGTCGGCGGCCTCGGGCGCGGCGATCGCGTCCTTGACCATCCGATGGGCCTCGTCGCCGAAGGGCAGGCGGTGCTGCGGCTTCAGCGTCCGGGTCTTGGTCTCCGTGTTGTGGAGCGTCCACTCGTGGAGCGAGACCATGGCCTTCCACGGCTCGTCGACCATCTGCTCACCGAGCTCGATGGCCTTCGCCAGGACAACCTCTTCCTCGGCGGTCAGCAGGGCGACCTTGCCGATCTCCTTGAGGTACATCCGGACCGGGTCGTCGATCCCGATCATGTCGGCCGAGAGGGCCTCGAGCTCTTCCGGGGTCGGCTCCTCGAGCTCGGCCGCATCGAGCTTCGCGGGAGCGTCGGCAGGCAGGCGCGCCTCGCGTGCCTCGCCGTCCTCGCCGACGACCTCGACGACGGCGTCGTCGTCGGCATCGACGTCCGGGGCGAGCGTCGCCTCGACGTCCTCCTCGTCTTCGGTTTCGTCCTCGTCGACGTCGCGGGTGCGAATGCCGGCGAGCTTGGCTTCCTCGAGGTCGGCCTTCGCCCGACGGGGTCGAGTCAGGACGGCTTCGACGAGCTGCTGATCGAGCGGATCTGGTGCCATGGGTGGGGTGCCCTCCTTGGAGTGCTTCGGTTGCGGTTGGTGGCGGTTCTTGCTGGGTTGGTCAGGCCCGCACCGGGACCGGGCGGGACAGGAGATGGGCTTGCTCGCGCCGGCGATGGAGCGACCGGCGCTGGTCGTTGATAGCCTGGCTCTCGCGGACCAGCTGGTCCATCGAGGTGCGGGCGGAGAGATCGGTGCTGCTCTCTCGCGAGGCCTGCTCGGCCTCGGCGAGGGCGTCCTGGATGTAGGCCGAGCGCTCGTCGAGCGCGCGCTCCTCGAGGTCGATCGTCAGGCGGTCGATCTCGTAGCCGATGTCGCCATCCGAGAGCTCCCGCGGGTTCGGGTCGCGCCGGGCGAGGACCGCCTGGGCGAGCGCCGCCGTCTCGGGGTCGAGCGACTGCACAAGGGCGGTGAGGCTGAACGGCGGGCGGATGCCCTCGTCATTTGGTTCGCGCGCGAGGAGCACGGCCCGGAACAGCTCCCGGGCGACGGTGTTCGGCAGCTGGTCGGGCCCGATCGAGTCGAGGATCCGGACCTGGATCTCCGGGACGAGCAGGAGCAGTCGCAGCAGCTCCGCTTCCTGGGGCAGGACGCCGCGGAGAATCTCGCCCACGGGCAGGGCGTCGGCCGAACCGACGATCGAATCGGCCGAGATCCGGCCGGCACTCGCGCCGCCGCGATCCTGGCCGTTGCCACCGCCGGAGCTGCCGGGTCCGCCGTTGCGCCCGTGGCCGCTGAGGCCGGTGGCACCGCCCGGCCGCTCGCCGCGCAGGACCTCGAGGAGGACCCGCTCCTCGACGCCCGAGGCGCGATGGACGAGCTGGAGATACGCGTCGCGCATGACCGGATTCGGGACGGCCCGGATCGTCGGCATCAATGCATCGACGAACCGCATCTTGCCGCCGGGGGTCTTGAGGTCGTAGGTCTTCGCGTTCGTGTCCACGAGGTACTCCACGATCGGCTGGGCCGTTCGGACCTCCTCGCGCCACCGATCCGGCTCGTCGCGCAGGACCTCGTCGGGATCCTTGCCGTCGGGCAGGCGGACGACGCGGACCTCGTCGAGCTCGATACCCGTCTCGGTCGCCGCGAGCTGGCCGATGAGGCCCTGGAGCGCCTGGACGCCGAACGTGCCGGCCTTCTGGCCGGCGGCATCGACGTCGTACGCCAGCGCGATGCGCTTGCCGTAGCGCGTCAGGAGGGCGACCTGGCCCGGCGTGAGGGCCGTGCCGAGCGAGGCCACGACGTTGTCGAACCCGGCTTGGTGGGCCATGAGCGCGTCGGTGTAGCCCTCGACGATCACGGCCTGGCCGGACTTGCGCATCGCGCCCTTGGCCTTGTCGATGAGATAGAGCGAGCGGCTCTTGTCGAAGAGCGGCGTCGCCGGCGAGTTGAGGTACTTGGGACCGGTGTCGCGGCCACCCTCCCCTTCCGAGCCGAGGATCCGGCCGCCCATGCCGGTCGCAGCGCCGTTCTGGTCGCGGATCGGGAAGAGGACGCGGTTACGGAACCTGTCGATGACACCGACGCCGCGCGACGCGGAGCGGCCGGGCGATGCGAGGCCGACCTCGACGAGCTCCTCGGACTTGATCTGGCGCGTCTCGACGAGCCGGCGGCTCATGACGTCCCAGGCATCGGGCGCCCAGCCGAGCTGGAACGTCTCGATGGTCTCGTCGCTGAAGCCGCGGCCGTGCAGGTAGTCGAGCGCGAGCTTGCCGTGCGAGGTCGAGGTCAGGACCTGGTGGTAGAACGCGATCGCGGTCTCGAGGACGTCGCGCAGCCGGGCTCGATGCGCGTCCTCGCGCTTGGTCCGCTCATCGATCTCGACGCCGGCCTTCGCCGCGAGGGTGCGCAGCGCGTCCGGGAACGGCACGCCGTCGCGCTGCATGACGAAGCTGAAGACGTCGCCGCCCAGCCCGCAGCCGAAGCACTTCCAGGACTCGCGGCTCGGGGTGACCGTGAACGATGGTGTCTTCTCACCGTGGAACGGACACAGACCCTTGTAGGTGGTGCCCGCCTTCCGCAGCTGAACCGTCTCGCCGATCACGTCGACGATGTTCAGCCGGCTCTTGACCTCTGCCGCAACTCCGCCAGCCGTCTTCCTGAACCTCCGCGTACCTTCCCCTGGTCCCTACGACGCAGAACCCGAAGAAGTTCCGTTCCGACTCGGTCCACGGCTCGACCACCGCTCCGACCTGCCGGACATGCTTAGAGGCCTGTCAAGACTTGACAGACCATCCGAGTTGAATGCTACCCCTTCGGCACCCCTCTTGACAAGGCCCTTGTCAATACCCCTGGGGTGTATCCGGAGGAGCCTCGGCCGGCGCCGCGGGGGCGGAGTCGACCCAAATCCGCACGTTGTTTGTCACGCCCCCGTGGCGCGCCTGTCGCCCGGTTGCAGGGCGCGCGCGGGACCCTTCCGGCGCTTCAGGTCGCCACATGGGAGCGATGTCGCGTCGTCTTGCGACCGCCCTGGTCGCCGCTGCTCTGATTTCGGGGAGCATCGCCGGGAGCGTCTCGGCCAAAGGCGGGAACGGCGGGGGTGGCGGTGGCGGCGGAGGCGGCGGAGCTCCCGGCTACCAGGTCGTGAACGTCGGGGCCTACGGCGGGGAGCCGTCCATCGCAGCCGATTCGGCCGGCCACCTCTACATCGCTACGCCGAGCGGCGGCACGATCACGTACCTCCCCTCCGAGCGCGGCAACTCGTGGCAGCAGACCGCCACCGCCGATCCGAACAGCGGCGACGACTGCCTCGCCTCCGACCAGTCCGGCGCCGTATACCTCTGCAACCTCGCCGGCAGCGAGGGCGTCGCGCCGCTGCAGGCCGACGTCTGGAAATCGGTGAACCTCGGCGCCAGCTGGACCCACGGCGAGGGCACGCTGCCGCAGTGCGCCACGAGCTGCTCGGCGTTCGGCGTGGACCGCGACTGGGTCGCGGCCTCGATCCTCTCGGGCAAGAGCACCTCGAAGGCCGAGGTCGTGCTCATGTACCACGACTTCTACGGCCCGAGCCAGATCTGGGTGAACATCTCGCACGACGGCGGGGCGACGTTCGGGACACCGATCGAGGTCCTCGGCTCGCCGGCCGTCACGCCGGGTGTCGTCGCAGGCACGCTCGTCGCTCAGGGCTACACCTTCTGCAACACCATCCCTGCGGGCGTCGGGATCGTGCCACCGGGCAAACCCCACGCCGGGCGGATCATCGTTGGCTGGATCGCAGCCGACCTCGCCCAGAACGCCACGGGCTGCAACGTCACGATGGGCCAGGCCTTCCACACGGCCTGGATCTCCTACTCCGATGACGGCGGCCAGAGCTGGACCGCGCAGCAGGCCTTCGACGCGGGGATCGGGCACGACATGTCCACCCCGTTCGTCGGGTTCACGCTCGACCGGGTGGGCAATCCGTACTTCGGGTTCGACGTCAATCTCAACGCCAATCCCGCGACGTGCGCCGCGGAATCCACGGCGGGCACCGTTCAGACGGACTACTCGTGCGAGTACGACATGTACGTCGTCTGGTCGAACGACGTCGGAGCGACGTGGGACGGCGGCGGCGGGCTGATCGCGGGCAGTGCCGCGCAGGCCTACCGGGTCAACACGACCGCCGAGACCGGCACCCATTTCTTCCCGGCGATCGCCGCCGGCAATCCGGGCCAAGTCGACGTGGCCTATCTGCGGGCGCCGCAGATCCTGCCGACCGACCCGCTCGGCAAGGCCGATCCCGGCGGCTGTGCCGGCCCGGGGCCGGCCAACGGCAACCCCACGACCTTCCCACCGGCGTGCACATGGAACCTGTATGGCGCCCAGTCGACGAACCTCCCGAAGGGCGTCGCCGGGGCAACGTGGTCGGTCACGCCGATCACCTCGACCCCGATGCACATCGGCGACATCTGTAACCTCGGCATCTTCTGCGTCGCGCCGGCCTCGAACCGGAACCTGCTCGACTTCATCAGCGAGTCGCTGGATGACCACGGCTGCGCGCACATCGCCTACGCGGACGACAACCTCGTCAACCTGCTCCGCGACGCCAACCAGACGTCGGGTCCCTGCCTCTGACCTGATCCACTTCGCCGGCGAGGCGCCCTCCCCTCGCTTCGCCGGCAGTGGTCCGCCTCTGTCCTCTGGGGCACCGACGCAACCAAGACAGGGGCCGCACCGTCACGCGACCGTGATACCGCCGCGGCCTCGTACGGTGGTCAAAATCGGAAACTTGGATATCGTCTAGCCGTGGCGCACGTCCCTTCCCCTCGAGTAAGCCGAGCCCTGCCCGCCGACCTCGCTGCCGACCTCGAAGAGGCCGAGGGCGGGATCGCCCACGTCGCCACGGAGACATGGGCGTCCGGCTACCCGGCCGACCGCAGGCTCCAGACGGCGGTGCCGGATGCCCTTCCACGCACGCTTCCCCGGCCGCTGGCGGATGGGCTCGGCGGCTTCGGGCGGGCGCTCACGCTCGTCGTCGAGCGGACCCGGGCCGCCTGGTTCGTCGCTCCGATCGCGATCGCGCTGGCGTCACGTCTCTACTCGGTGCTCCTCCTGAGCCTCGTCCCGGTGGTCCAGCCGGTCCTGTCGGTGCCGCACCTGACCGGCTTCCGGAGCCCG
>Ga0193751_1000672_pt1 | contig 25151 bp, 24 predicted proteins | sample L1c2metaG_FD_143050 | JGI IMG/M metagenome (GOLD analysis project Ga0193751, IMG submission 143050) | Soil microbial communities from a riparian zone of the East river system, Colorado, United States - L1c2 | ecosystem: Environmental > Terrestrial > Soil > Riparian zone | place: USA: East River... | reverse complement strand
GGTCGCCGTGTAAGTGAAACTGGCGGTCGAGTGTCAGACGCCGACCTAGACGACGGTGCTGCCGCCCAGATCCAGACCGCGCAATTCCGATTGGAGTCCCTGCGTCGATTGTTCGGGCAGGCCGGCGGACAACGACATCAGCGCCATCACCAATACGCCGGACATGCCGCCCAATACGAACGCTGCGAGCAACCACCACACGGTAAATCCGTCTCCATCCATCGCCTTCTCCATCCCGCGAAGTTGCGGTAGGTATCTCTTGGACTGGCTTGGATGCGCGAAGTTCGGGGCTCCTTATAGCTGACGGCGCTATGGACCAGCGCTCCGACCTTGAAAGCCGTGCTAGCGCCGCACCCCGGGAGCTTCGATGGGTAAGCCTTGCGCGCGCCATGCGAGGTAGAGCTCCACATCGGTGAGCTCCGGCGCACCGGCAGGCGGCATCTCGGCGCGGATACCGGACAGGCATGCGCGAATTCTCCGCTGCAGCGATCCCATCGTTTGCCATTCGAGCTTGTACGCGGGGAACGCGTTGCCATGACCCTGGCTCAGCGTCTCCGCGTAGAGCCGCTTGCCCCAGTTCTGATCGTGGCATTGCGCGCACGACAGGTTCATCTGTCCGTGACGCGCCGTATAGAAAGCGCGGCCACGCTCGAAAGCGGCACGCGCCGCTCCCTCGACATTCACTGCCTCAGGCATACCGCGCGATTGATGCGTCACATAAGCGCTGAGCGCGAGAAGCTCGTCCGATTCGCGCGTCAGCGCGGACACACCCTGGCGACGAACGCGGCAATCATTGATCCGCGCCTCGAGATCGAGCATCGTTGCGGACGACGCATCGTACGCCGGATAGCGTGCAGCGACTCCGCGCATGGACGCGCGCGCATCGCCATGACAGGCATTGCAGCTCTTGCCGTCGCCGCCTTCGCGCCACAGCTTTTCGCCGCGCTCGATCCACAGGAATCCCGGATTGGCGACATCGTCGGATTGCATGCTGCGCACATCGGCACCGGCAAACTCGACGCCGGATCGCAACGCGTCCAGCGGCAGCGCGCGTTGCTGAGCGTGCGCTGGAGAAATCGCCCATGCGCCGGCGACGGCGGCAAGCAAAACGCGGTGCATGGTCAGACTACCTTGACGGCCGCCTGCGCGACGCCACGCTCGCCGGCATCGTCGATCCACTCGAAGTCGAGCGTCCCGGACTCGCGTCCGGTGACAAAGAAGCGCAGATAGGGATTGGCCGCGATGCCCGAGCTCATGCGCACCGCGAACACGGGCTCGCCGTTGTAGCGGCAGGCAAACGTGCGAATGACGTTGCGCGGAATCGACTTGCCGACGGTGTCGGTGCGATAACCGGTTTCCATGGCATGGCGAATCGAGATGCGCACCTCGAAGGGCTCGCCCCGGCGGATCTCCGGGGACACGTTGACGCGCGAGTCGGCCATGGTGTGAGGGACCCTCGTTAGGTCTGGTCGAGACAGCCGGCAATGGTCACGAGAACCTCCGCTGCAGCCGCGTACAGCGCACCGTCGCTCATCACCGCGAGAGCGACCACGTGCTGAGCGCCTGCGAGACGGATGCGCGAATCGATTTCAACTCTGGCGGGCGGCGATGGAAATTCGAACACCGCCATTTCGGGAACGGGATTCACCTCGGAAAAAAGATGAATCGCCTGCAGCGTCGAATTCGCCGCGAAGGGACCGGCCATCGTGATTCTCATCGGCACCGACTGGCCGTTGTCGGCAAGCGAAGGCAGCTCGAGCTTCAGGCGCTCCCAGCGGGGCGAGCGTCCGGCGAGGAATGATGCGAGCGCAGGAATGGCGGGCAGGTTCTGCGCGGCAGCCGGCAAGACACGCGCCACCGTCAGCGCGGCGGCGCTCTGCAGCAGACGTCGACGCGAAATCCTCAGCTCCCGCGACGGTTTTTCGGCGCTCATTTCAATGTCGCGAGATAGGCCACGACGTCCTCGATTTGACCGGCATCCAGTATGGGTTTGCCGCGAAAGGCGCTTGCGACGCGATCGAGCCCTTCGGTGCGATAGTAGCTCGGCATGATCGTCGCGGAGTCGAGTCGCAGGTTGTCGGCAACGCGCAGCCGCAGCTGGGCGACCGAGAGCTTGTTTGCGATGCCGTCGAGCGGCGGTCCGAGATTGCCCGAGAATCGGATGCCCGGATCCGACAGCGCATGGCACAGGATGCAGTTGGCCGCGTCGTGCGCGAGGATGAGCGCGCGCCCGCGATCGGGATCGCCCTTGGCGCCGCCGATCGGGTCCGGGATGCCATCGCCCACGACGCGCAAGGCCGGACGCGCGGGCGCGGTTCCCTGAGTCTGTTCAGCCGCGATCGCGCCGGGCACCATCGCAAGTAGTGCACAAGCGGCGAGCGCTGCGCGCCGGTGCAGCTGGAGAGTGCCACCGATGAGCCCCGCGCGCTTCCGGGACCTCGAGTCTGTATTCGCCTCTCCGGGCGAAGGAATTCTTCCTGCATTTTTACCGGCCATGGCAATAATAATACGCCGCCGGCGACGCCTGCCGGATGTCGCCAATTGGAGTAAGCTTTACGCTGTCGGCAACAGGCCACGCGGGTTTCTCCCGACCCACAAAGAGCGGCAACAGGGCAGTCAACAGTTCGAGGAGGCACATGGCAAAGCTCAACATCAACGGCAAGGTCCGCGACGTGCAGGTGGAGGCCGATACGCCTCTGCTGTGGGTCATTCGAGAAAACGTCGGCCTCACCGGGACGAAATACGGCTGCGGCGTCGCCCAGTGCGGCGCGTGCTCGGTGCACATCAACGGCAACGTGATGCGCTCGTGCTCCATCCCGGTCGGCTCGATCAAGGCGGGCGACAAGATCGTCACCATCGAAGGACTTTCGGCGACGAGCTCGCATCCGGTGCAAAAGGCGTGGGCACAGCTCGATGTGCCGCAATGCGGCTATTGCCAGTCGGGACAGATCATGGCGGCGGCAGCGCTGCTCAATAAAAATCCGAATCCGAGCGACAAGGACATCGACGACGCGATGACCAACATTTGCCGCTGCGGAACCTACGCGCGCATCCGCGATGCGGTGCGCATCGCGGCGGGGACGAGCCGTCCGGCCCGCGCGAGCGCCGGCGACGACAGCGTGACAACGGCCTAGCCTCGAGGAGATCCGCATGAAAAAAACGATCGAAGGGATCGGTACGACCAGTCTTTCGCGCCGCAAGTTCATCGTCGGCTCGGCGGCCGCCGGCGGTGGGCTGGCGCTGGGCATGCAACTCCCGTTCGGCATCGCGCCCGCCGACGCGCAAGGCGCGCGCGGCAGCGCAGAGAGCATCAGCGAGATCAATGCGTGGGTTCTGGTCAAGCCGGACGATACCTGTGTCATCCGCGTGGTGCGTTCCGAGATGGGGCAGGGCACGCTCACCGGCCTGGCCCAGCTCGTGGCCGAAGAGCTCGAGTGCGATTGGAGCAAGGTGACCACCGAGTCGCCGACCGCAGGACAGAACTATGCACGCAAGCGCATCTGGGGCGAGATGGGGACGGGAGGCAGCCGAGGAATCCGCACCTCGGAAGATTACGTTCGCCGCGGTGGGGCGGTCGCGCGAATGATGCTCGTGCAGGCCGCCGCGGACCAGTGGAAGGTGCCGGTTGGCGAGTGTAGCGTGTCGAATGGCGTCATCACGCACGCGGGCTCGAACCGCAAGACCACCTACGGCAAGGTTGCGGGCGCTGCGGCCAAGCTGACCGCGCCGGATCCCAAGAGCGTCCAGCTCAAGGATCCGAAGCAGTGGAAGATCGCCGGCAAGCCGATGAAAAGGCTCGACACCGCCGACAAGCTCAACGGCAGCAAGATTTTCGCGATCGACTTGAAGATGCCCGGCATGATGAACGCGGCGATCAAGGCGTGCCCGGTGTTTGGCGGGAAGCTGGTGAGCTTCGATGAATCCAAGATCGCCGGCATGCCCGGCGTTCGCCGGGCGGTGAAAGTCAACGATGCGACCGTCGCCGTCGTGGCGGACACCTGGTGGCACGCGAAGACCGCGCTCAATGCGCTGCCGATCGTCTGGGACGAGGGTCAAGGCGCATCGCAATCGAGCGCGATCATCGCCGAGCGCCTCAAGGAAGGCCTGACCGCGGAGGTCGCCTATCAATCGCGCAAGGAAGGCGACGCGCTGAAGGCGATCGATGGCGCGGCCAAAAAAGTCGAAGCCGTGTACAGCACGCCCTTTCTCGCCCACGCAACGATGGAGCCGATGAATTGCACGGTCAAGATCTCCGGTGACAAGGCGGAAGTCTGGGTGCCCACGCAAAACGCCGAAGCGTCGCTCGCTGCGCTGTCGGAAGAATCCGGTCTGCCGCTCGACAAATGCGAGGTCTATCGCATCGACCTGGGGGGAGGCTTCGGCCGGCGCGGCGGCACGCAGGACTATGTTCGCCAGGCGACCGCCATCGCCAAGCAATTTTCCGGCGTCCCGATCAAGCTGATCTGGAGCCGCGAAGAAGACATGTCGCATGACTTCTACCGGCCGATCTCGCAGTGCAGCCTCGCCGCGGGGCTCGACGAGAGCGGCAAGCTCACGGCGCTGCACGTGCGCATATCGGGCCAGTCGATCAATGCGTTCCTGAATCCATCATCGGTCGCGGACGGCAAGGACGAACGGCAACTTCAGGGGTATTACGAAAAGGCGGGCGACGCGCAGCTCGGGTACACGTTCCCGAACCTGCTCATGGAATACGCGATGCGCAATACCCACGTGCCGGTGGGGCCGTGGCGCGGCGTCAACACCAACCAGAACGCGGTGTACATGGAATGCTTCATGGACGAGGCCGCTCGTGCGGCGGGCGCCGACCCGCTGGAGTTCCGCCGCGCATTGATGCGCAATCATCCCAAGCACCTCGCGGTGCTCAACGCGGCGGCGGAAAAAGCCGACTGGGGCAAGCCCCTGCCGCCCGGAATTCATCGCGGCATCGCGCAGTTCATGGGATACGGCAGCTATTCGGCGGCGGTCGCCGAAGTATCGGTAAGCAGCGAGGGCAAGCTCAAGGTGCACCGCATGGTGCTGGCGCTCAATTGCGGGCATGCGGTCAATCCCAATCAGATCGCCGCGCAGGTCGAAGGCTCGGTGGCGTACGGGCTGACCGCGACCATGTACGGCGAGTGCACGGTCGACAAGGGCCGCATGGTCGAGCAGAACTTCGACACGTACCAGATCATGCGGCTCGCCGAGATGCCCAAGGTCGAGACCGTCATCGTGCCGACCTACGACTTCTGGGGCGGCGTCGGTGAGCCGACGATCTGCGTCGTCGCGCCTTCGGTGATGAACGCGATCTACGCCGCCACCGGCAAACCGGTGCGGAGCCTCCCTTTGAAGAACGCCAAACTGGTATAGCGCTCGCCTTGAAAACGAAAAGGGCGCCTTCACGGCGCCCTTTTTTAGCGATGTAGTAGTTCCCGTACCCAAGCCCCAAAAAGTTCGGAGCGGGAAGTCTAACATTGCTTTTTGGCGGTGAATCGCTGGAGGCTATGTGCCCGTGTAGGACGTAGTCCTATGGCCCCTCACCGCGGAGTCGCGTCACCGCTGCTGTTTTACGCAATCCGGCTGAATCGCTGGCATCAGAGGTGATCGAGAAACGGAATCCGGAGTTGGGCAGTCACGCGCGGGATCGCAGTGCATACCAATCCACCCTTCGCGTCATGAACATCACTGCAGCGATCAGCGCGAAGACCAGCAGCGAGCCGAGAAGCAGGGCGTTGTCCTCGGAAACGAGTAAGCCGTACAAGGCGCTGTAGAGCGCGGTCAGCACGACCGCAAATCCCAAGCCGCGGGCTACGCCTCGCAGCACTGTGGCGAGATACGCGCCGAGCAGCGCAACGCAAGCCGACGAAGCGATGGCGTACGCGATCCAGAACGCGACATGCTCGGAGAGCCCGATCAACAGCAAAAAGAACGTGACGAGTGCCAATCCCACCAGGAAATATTGCGCCGGATGTATCGGCAGCGCTTTCAGCACCTCGAACAGAAAGAAGCACGCGAAGGTCAGGCCGACGAACAGAAAGCCATACTTGAGCGCACGGTCGGAAAGCGAATAGATGTCGATCGGCTCGATGAAGCGAACCTCGATTCGATCCGCGCACACGCCGCACGAGGGCTTGGCGTCCGACAGCGTAAGTACCTGTTGTTGCGCATTGGACGCGAGCGCGCTCACCTTCCACTGCGCTTCAAACCCATCTTTCGACAGTCGCTGCAACTCGGGCAAGGGAAGGAATTGACCACCGAAGCTCGGGTGCGGCCAGTTCGAGCGCAAAGTTATCTGATCATCGGCCGCGATCGGAACGAGGGAAAGCGATTCGATGCCGTGCACGCCGATATCGAGCGTGTATCCCACCCGCTGCGGCTTTGCCGGGTCGAATTCGGGAAGCGTCGCATGCAGCCCGCTGCTGACGGTGGATATCCCGCTTCCACGCTCCACCGAGGTTTCCTTTCCGTCCCAGGTGAGCTTGGGCGACCCGATCAGTCCTCGCGGATCGCTCAGCAGAATCGCGAGCGAGGGCTTGCCCCACACGATCCTTGAATCGAGTTGCCTGCGCTCGATACCGGGCTTTCCGTCGAAGACGAATTCCCCGCGTGCCAACCCCTGCCAGTTGAACACGCGCGCCTTGAACAAGCCACGCGACTTGGTCTCGACGGTTGCGTTGCCCGTCATGTTGCTGTTGAGCGCAAAGAAACGCGCTGTGCGATAGATCCGCCGCGTCTCGACCTTCCTCGCGCGGTCTTCGAGGGCGGTCTCCTCGTATTCCTCGATGTAAGGTATCGACAGAATCGGCCCCGCCAATGTCTGCTTGCCGTAGCTCTGCGACGCCAGCTCCTGCACTACCGCCTGCTGGCGGCCCCAGCGCTCGGCGACGATCCCGTCGATCATCTTGAGCGGTACTTGGAGCAGGACAAAAATCGCGGCGATCAAGGCCGCCTTGATGAACAAGGATTTTTGCACGGTGCGTTTCTCGAAAGGGTCAGAACCGCCAGCGTGAACCCCAACCCGGCCTATGCCGCGACGCGACTGCGATACTTTGTGTCCGAAGCATGGCAAAGCCCGGTGCGGGCAACGCCGGTCGAGTGGACATCCGCGCATTCTTGGGCGTAGGATGGACCGATAACTCGAACCCCAGGGAGCCTCGTTGCCTTAACGGAAAGGAGCAAACCATGTGCTATGAATACAGCGATTGGGCGTGGAAGGCGCGCGCGGCCGAGCTCGCCAAAAAGCAGCGCCAGCTCGCCGAGGAGCAAAAAAAGTCGCGTGAGCGCACCGAGCCGGCGGCACCCGACGCGGCGCCCGCGACGCCCGGCAAGGAGCACGAGCCGGTACCTGCCTGAGAAAAGCGACCTGCAGGCTCAGAAAGCAAAGCCCCGCGAAAGAGCGGGGCTTTTTTATGGCAGAGTAACGGCGGCAATAGTACGGTGAACGTGTTGCATGCCTTGGCGGCGAGTTCACGAACGAATTGCGGGGCATCCGGGGAGGGCGCGTTGGCATGGCCGTGACGATCTATGACCTGAAGCCGCGTTTTCAGGCAGTGCTGCGCCCGCTGGTCGCGCGGCTTGCCGCTGCCGGCGTCACCGCCAACCAGGTGACGGTGTTCGCTGCGCTCGGATCGATCGTCGTCGGGGCTTATTTATGGTTCGCCGCCGAGCGCGTGTGGCCCTTTCTGTTTCTGCCGCTGTGGTTGTTCGTGCGCATGGCGTTGAACGCGGTGGACGGCATGCTTGCGCGCGAGTTCGGTCAAAGCTCGGTCCTCGGTGCTTATTTGAACGAGCTAGGCGACGTCGCGTCCGATGCAGCGCTGTACCTGCCCTTCGCGCAGGTGGCGCCCTTCGGCCCGTACTCCGTGGGCCTCGTCATCGTGCTCGCCTGCATGTCCGAAATGGCCGGCGCGCTCGGGCCGATGGTCGGCGCACCGCGCCGCTATGACGGCCCGATGGGAAAAAGCGATCGCGCGTTCGTCTTTGGTGCGCTCGGGCTCTATGTCGGCATGCACGGGCCGCTCGACCCTGCTGTTTTCTGGCTGATGCCAGCGATTGCGCTACTGATCGCGTGGAACATCGTCAACCGCGTTCGCCGCGGCATGACGCAATCCGCTCACGGTTGAGATTCGCGTCTGCGATGGCGAAATTTGGGTCCCGGGTGGCCGCCCGCGCGCTATGCAGCTTCGCGCGCATCTTGACCGGCGCACGCGCGCTCTGGAAGGGTTGCGCACCGACGCTCGACCAGCGCATCTATTACGGCAATCACACCAGCCACGGCGATTTTGTCCTGATCTGGGCATCGCTTCCCGATGCTTTACGAGCGCGAACGCGACCGGTGGCGGGCGCGGACTATTGGGAAACCAGCAAGCTGCGGCGATGGCTGATCCACGATGTGCTCAACGGCGTGGTGATCGAGCGCACGCGGACCGAAGGCAAACCGGACGCAGTACAGCAGATGATCGGCAGCCTCGAGAAGGGCGATTCGCTGATTCTGTTTCCGGAAGGGACGCGCAATGTCAGCGATGAGATCCTGCTCCCGTTCAAACGCGGGATCTGCCTCGTCGCGAGCGCGAAGCCGACCGTCGAATGCGTTCCGGTGTGGATCGAGAATCTCAATCGCGTCATGCCCAAGGGCGAGTTCGTGCCGATCCCGCTACTTTGCACGCTGACCTTCGGCGCGCCGCTGAAGATCGAACCGGGCGAGGACAAGGAAGCGTTTCTCGAGCGCACGCGCAGCGCGCTGCTCGCCCTGTGCCCGCCTCGCGCTTGATTCGTCGGAGAAGCCCATGCAGATGCCCAATATCGCACCGCCGCCGCCGCAGCTCATGACCCTGTTCGCCGGGGTGTTCGGCGTGCTGCTGCTCGCAAGCGCCATCGGCTTCATGCTGAAGCGCGTGCTCGCGCGGGGCGAGCCGAGCCCGACGATAGACAATCTGAACCAGCGCGTCAGCGCGTGGTGGGTGATGGTCGTCGCGCTCGGACTGGCTTTTGCGTTGGGAAAGTTCGGCGTCGTCGTGCTGTTCGGCTTCGTATCCTTCGTCGCCTTGCGCGAGTTCGTATCGCTGGCGTACACGCGTCGCGGCGATCACTGGGCGCTCGCCCTGGTTTTCTTCGTCTTCCTGCCGCTGCAGTACGTGCTCGTCGGCATCGAGTGGTACGGCCTCTATTCGATCCTGATCCCCGTTTACGCGTTTCTGGCGCTGCCTATCTTCGCCGCGTTGTCGGCGGACACGACGCGTTTTTTCGAGCGCGCCGCCAAGCTGCAATTCGCGTTGATGATCTGCGTGTACTGCATCTCGTACGTGCCGGCGCTGATGATGTTGCGCATTCCCGGATTCGACGGCGGCAACGTTCTCTTGATCGCGTGGCTGGTCCTGGTCGTGCAGTCGAGCGACGTGCTGCAGTATGTCTGGGGAAAGCTCTGCGGCAAGCACAAGATCGCCCCCGCGCTTTCACCATCGAAAACGGTCGAGGGCTTCGTCGGCGGCGTCGCGAGCGCGACCCTGCTCGGCGCGCTCCTCGTCTGGCTCACGCCGTTCGCGCCGTGGCAGGCGGCGCTGATCGCGCTTGTCGTGAACCTCATGGGCTTTGCCGGCGGACTGGTCATGTCGGCGATGAAGCGGGATCGCGGCGTCAAGGATTGGGGAACGATGATCGAAGGCCACGGCGGGATGCTCGACCGGCTCGACTCGGTGATTTTTGCCGCGCCCATCTACTTCCACATCGTCCGCTATTGGTGGGAGCCCTGAGCGCGCGGGCCGCCGCGAGAGTTGTGCCATTGTTTTCGTACCTCGAGCGCGAAGGCAAGGTTTTTGGGGAGATCGATCATGGGCAAAGGACGCCTGGAAGCATTCAGCGATGGCGTGATCGCCGTCATCATCACCATCATGGTGCTGGAGATGAAGGTTCCGCACGGCACGGACCTGGCCGCGCTGGTACCGTCGATTCCCGTATTTCTAAGCTACGTGCTGAGCTACGTCTATACGGGGATTTACTGGAACAATCATCATCACATGCTGCACGCCGTGCAGCACGTCAACGGACGCGTGCTGTGGGCCAATCTGCATCTGCTGTTCTGGCTGTCGCTGGTTCCGTTCGTGACCGGCTGGATGAGCGAAAACCATTTCGCCGCCGTGCCGGTGGCACTTTATGGTGTCGTGCTGTTGATGGCCGGCGTGGCGTACTACCTGCTGGCGCGCAGCCTGGTCGCGCAGCACGGCAAAGATTCGGCGTTGGCGCGCGCGTTGGGCAAAGACGTCAAGGGCATGGTCTCGATGGTCGTCTATGCGGCAGCGATCGGATTGTCGTTCTGGAATCCGTGGGTCGCCTGCGCCTTGTACGTCGCGATCGCCGTCATGTGGTTCGTTCCCGACCCGAGGATCGAGCGCACAATGGCGAAATGAGCTGCTGCATGCGGTCGCCGCGCCAACACCCCGCGCGGCGCGGATGCGCGCTTGAGCGTCCTACGCCAGTTGCGAAATGCCCGCCAGCAGCCAGCCTGACGTGCCCCTCACCGGCTTGGTGAGGTTCCACACTTCGTCGATCGACTTCGGCAGCGGCTCTCCGTCCTCGCGCACGCGGCCGGTAAAGCGGACGCTGACCCAGTATTTGTCGCCCTCGGTCGCGACATCGAGAACATCGGCGTCGAGCGTGACGATCTCGGTCGGCTGATGCGGGCCGCGCTCGTCCAGCTCGCGGTCGATTTCCGCGCTCATTTCGGATGTCATCACCGACGATAGCGCTGCACGGTCGGCGTTGTCGTAGGAGCGCTGGATCTGGATGTATTGGCGCTTGGCTTCGCTCGCAAAACCTTGGGCGTCGAATCCCTGCGGCAGGGGTTTTCGCGTCACGCCGAACGCCGGTGGAGCGGGCTCGGCGGCGAGCACCGGCTCGGTCCTTTCCGGGCTGCGCCATCCGGGAACTGCAGGAGCTTCATACGCCGTGGACGCGGTATCGTTCGTAACGGTCGGCGCGTCGGCATATTGCATCCGCGCTGCCGTTTGGCGCCGGCCAAGGAGCATGCGAACGACGAAGATGGCGCCGATCACGAGCAGCGCGATGAGGAGCACGCTGCCGAAGCCTTCCGACAACCCGAAGTGCGACATGAGCGCCGCGAGTCCGAGGCCGGCGGCGATGCCGGCGATCGGTCCCAGCCAGCGCGAGGCGCCCGATGGAGCCGGGGCCGGCGTTGTGGCGGGGGCTGCGTTGGCGGCGGCGGATGCGGGCGCGGACGGTTGGGTTTGCGAAGCCGCATTGCCGGCAGGCGTTGTTGGCGCCGGCGCGGGTCTCGACGGCACGACGCTCTCGCGCTGCGCGCCGAGGCTGCGCCCCCCGCCCATGCGCCGGGCGTCGGCGAGATCGGCGAGCGTAAGCGTCAATGCCGCGATTGCGGCTACAAGCAGGATCGGTGCGCGTTTCATGAGTCCTCCGGTTCGGGCTTCCACAATATGGAGCCTAAGACGTCCGGACGCAAGGATGCTGGGGCATCGTCCGAGAGCGCCTCGACGCCGCGAAGCAGTGGCTCAAGCGCTATCGATCATTGTAGAGGCGCATAGTTCGCCGGAATCCAGCTGTAGCCCTTGTTCTCGGCCCGGATATGCCCGATACCGGGAAAAGAGAGGTGCGCTGCCGCCACCCAATAGCCGCGACGGGCAGCGTCGGCGAATGCCCGCTTGCGCTGCGCCGCCGCATCCTTCGGGTCCGTGTCGAACTTGATCGTGACCGAGGGGTCGGCAAACTGCACCGCGGCGACGTGAATCAGGTCTCCCAAGATCGCCAGCTTCTGCTCCTTGCTTTCGACGATGTAGGTCGTGTGGCCCTTGGTGTGGCCGTGGCTTGACATCGCCGTGATACCCGGCGTCACCTCGGTGTCGCCGTCGAACGGCTGGAATTTCCCCGCGATGGCGTAGGGGTTGAGCGAAGCCATCGCGCCCTGGAATAAGCCTTTCGAATCCTTGGGCGCTGCGTCCATGTTGGCTGGGCTGAGCCAGAAATCGGCGTCGTGCTTGTCCGCGCGTACCGTCGCGTTGGGAAAAGCGACCTTGTCGCCGGACATGAGGCCGCCGACGTGATCGGGATGCATGTGCGTGATGTAGATTTCGTCGACCTGCTCCGGCTGGTAACCCGACGCTCTCAGATTGGCGATCAGCTTGCCCAGCGTCGGGCCGAACAGATTGGCGGCACCGGCATCGATGAGAACGAGCTTCGTGCCGGTATTGATGAGGTAGGCGTTGACCGAGGTGTCGACGGATTCCTTGAGATACCAGCGCCCGAGCGCTTTTCTCACCTGTTCGGGCGTCGTGCGCGTGAGAAGCGTGGTCACCGGCAGTGCGACGGTGCCGTCCGAGAGAGCAGTGACCTCGAAATCTCCCAGCATCATTCGGTAAAACCCTGGCGCCTGCGTCTTGGCCATCGGCGCCGCCGCTTGCGGTGCGCCGATGAAGAAGATGCTCGCAGCTATCGTGCCCCAAGCTGCGAATATCCATTGAGATTGCATGGAGATTTCCCGTCGTTGTGGGTAGGTTTGGCGAGCAGCGTGAAAGTGAAAGGCTGGCATTGGCATTTTCGTTATAAACGCAGCTGCGCGATGAACGTTCGAGGTCATGGTGAGTGGACATCGCCCGCGTCCGCTTCTAAGATGGATGCGCGGGCTTTGGCTAGCTTTTCACTTTCCAGGGTTGCATCATGCCCAATCCGTTCGTTCGCGTCGAATTGCATACCGACCACGTCGTGCGCCAGCGGCGTGGCTCGCTTATGTCGGCGCGACAATGTGGGGGAGTCAACGCGAAAAGCCCAGAAGCTCGGGGCCAAGATCGTGCAGGACGTGATGAAGGTGGGCGGCTTCGGCATGATGAGCGTGATCCAGGATCCGACAGGCGCGTATGTCGCGATGTGGCAGCCCATCGGAAAAATTTGAAATCGCTGCCGCCTGATCGAGCGAGAGTACTCATTTTCTCCTGCCGAGCGGACCTATGAGGGGCCACGCCATGCGTTATCGCAACGATCCCTATGGGATGCGATTGCCGATCAAGCTCGACACCGCCACCAACGGCGAGTTCGAGCCGATTCCGCTCGAGGCGATGCATCACCGCGCGCGGCGTCTCGCGCTGGACGCGGCGACCGCCAACGCCAAGCGCCTGGGGCTCTCGCGCCGCGCGTTCCTGGTTTCCGCCTGCGGCGCGGCGACCACGCTGCTCGGCATGAACGACGCCTACGCCGCGGCCAACCGCCAAGGGGGCTACTACGAGCTGCCAAGCGACGCCGCGCTGGATATTTACGCAGCGCGCTCGGCGCTCGACCGCAACGAATTCATTTTCGACGTGCAGGGTCACTTCGTGAATCCGACCGGCGCGTGGACGCGCGCGCTGCCGCCGGGCGCGCAGCCGCTCAAGATGTTCGCTGACAACAATCGCTGCGTCGCGCAGTCCGCGGGCACGGGCTTGGGCTATCTGCAATGCCTGGGTGCGGACGAATTCATCAAGGACATTTTTCTCGATTCGGACACCGACCTGATCGTGCTGTCGTTTGTGCCATCGACCCGCAAAGGCGAGCCGCTGACGATCGAGGAGGCGGCCGAGACCGCGCGCATCGTCGAGAAAATGCAGGGTACGCATCGCATGCTGGTGCACGGCCGCGTGAATCCGAACCAGGAGGGCGACCTGGAAGGCATGGATGCGCTTGCCGAGCGCCACAAGATCTCTGCCTGGAAAACCTACACGCAGTGGGGACCGGCGGGCAAAGGCTTCTTTCTTGACGACGATGCCGGGATCGCGCTGATCGAAAAGGGGCGCAAGCTCGGCATTCGCAACGTCGCGGTGCACAAAGGGCTGCCTTTCGGACCGCAGTCGTACGAGCACTCGACCTGCATCGACGTTGGCCGCGTCGCGAAGCGCTATCCCGATGTGAATTTCCTGATCTATCACTCGGGGTTTGTTACGACCAAGGCCGAGGGTCCGTACGATCCGCGCCGAAGCGACGGCATCGACGCGCTGGTGACGAGCTTGCGCGACAACGATGTTGCGCCGGGTTCGAACGTCTACGCCGAGCTGGGGTCGACATGGCGATTCCTCATGCGCGACCCCGATTCGGCCGCGCACGCGCTGGGCAAGCTTTTCAAGCACGTGGGCGAGGACAACGTGCTGTGGGGCACCGATTCGATCTGGTACGGCTCGCCGCAGGATCAGATCCAGGCCTTCCGGACCTTCCAGATTTCCGAAAGCCTCGCCGACAAGCACGGCTATTCCAGGATCACGCCGGCGTTGCGCGCCAAGGTGTTCGGGCGCAACGCGCTGAAGGTCTATTCGATTCCGGAGGACGTGCTGAAGGTTCATCTCCCGCGCGATCGCGTCGCACGCGATCGCGTCGAATATCGCGCGCACGCCGATCCAAGCTTTGTCACGTATGGGCCGAAGACCCGGCGCGAGTTCCTGACGCTCAAGGCCTGGGCCGGGTAGACTCCCCGTGCGCCAAGCTTAAGCATGGCCGCTAACGTTTAATCGAAAGCTCTTCATGGATACCTGCCGTCACTTCGATCAGATCCGCGCCGTACGTCCAAGCGCCAATGGCTGCGAGGATTGCCTGCGGACCGGCGATGAGTGGGTGCATCTGCGCCTCTGTCTCACCTGCGGCCACGTTGGTTGCTGCGACGAGTCGCCGAACAAGCATGCGACCAAGCATTTTCACACAACGCATCATCCCCTGATCCGCTCCTTCGAGCCGGGCGAGGAATGGGGCTGGTGCTTTGTCGACCAGGCGATGTTCGACTCGATGCCGGAGCCGTGATTTGATCACCCCCGATCTGCTCAAGAACGTGCCGCTCTTTGCCGACGTTCCGGCGTCCGAGCTCGAGGTCATCGCGGGGCGCATGGCCGACATCGATTTGCGCCCGAACGATTGGCTGATCCAGGAAGGCGAGGCCGCGGCGTTTTTCATCGTCTTGTCGGGAAAACTGGAGGTGCTGAAATCCTACGGCGGCGTCGAGCGGGTGATCAACGAGTACGGGCCGGGTACCCACGCCGGCGAGCTGCCGCTTCTGCTGGGATCGCCGGCGATTGCCAGTCTGCGGGCGACGGAGCATTCGCGGGTGGCCCGGCTCGAGCAACACGACTTTCGCGACTTGATCGTGTCGTGCCCGGAGCTCAACGCGGAGCTGATGCGCACCATGGCGACGCGCATCAACCTTTTGCAGCAAGTCGTGTCGGCAACACCAATCGCCAACGTGACCATCATCGGCCATCGCTTCGACCTCGCGTGCCACGAATTGCGCGACTTCCTGGCGCGCAACCGCGTCGCGTTCCGCTGGCTCGACCCGCGCGATCCGGAGACCCGTGTCGGATTGCCTGCGGAGCTCCAAGCCGATGAGACTTTTCCAGTGGTCGTGCTTGCCGATGGGTCGCGGATGGTCACGCCGAGGTTTCGCGATCTCGCAGAGCGGCTGGGTTTGCAGACCCTGCCCAAAGAGTCTTGCTACGACGTGGCAATCATCGGTGGGGGCCCCGCCGGTCTCGCCGCCGCGGTGTACGGCGCGTCCGAGGGATTGCGCACCGTGTTGATCGAGCGTCAGGCGCCCGGTGGACAGGCGGGCACGTCGTCGCGCATCGAGAATTATCTCGGCTTCCCCACGGGCGTGTCCGGTGACGAGCTGGGCACGCGCGCGCTGCATCAGGCGATGCGCTTCGGCGTCGAGATCGTCGTGGCGCGCGAAGTTGTCGGCATCGATGCCGATACCGAAGGCGCGGCCCGTGCGGTGTTGCTCGATGGCGGAAATCGCGTCGATGCCCGGACCGTCATCGTCGCCAACGGTGTCGCCTGGCGCCAGCTCGACCTGCACGGCGCCGATAGGTTCGTCGGTCGCGGCGTCTACTATGGCGCCGCGCGCACCGAGGCGCTGATGACGCGCGGCCGCGATGTCTATCTCATCGGCGGCGGCAACTCCGCGGGACAGGCGGCGATGTTCTTCGCCAACTACGCACGCAAGGTCACACTGCTCGTGCGCGGGCCTTCGCTCAACGCGAGCATGTCGCACTATCTGATTGCGCAACTCGGCACCAAAGCCAACGTCGCCGTGGAAACGCTGACCAAAGTCGTCGGCCTCGAGGGCCGCGACCATCTGGAAGCGATCATCGTTGAAGACCGCCGCAGCGGTGCGCGGCGCCGCGAGCCCACCGACGCGCTGTTCGTGCTGATCGGCGCGGATGCGCAGACGTCGTGGCTTCCACCCGCGCTCATCCGTGACGAGCGCGGCTACGTGTGCACCGGCCGCGACGTCATGGACCTGGTCGCGCGCCGGCAGGGATCGTGGCCGCTCACGCGAGACCCCTATCTACTGGAGACCAGCGTGCCCGGCGTCTTCGCTGTCGGCGACGTACGTCACGGCTCGGTCAAGCGCGTCGCATCAGGCGTGGGCGAGGGCAGCATGGCCATCGCCTTCGTGCATCAGTACTTGAGCGAGAAAGAGGAACAAGGCGCGACAGCCAAATCTTCGCGCAGCGATACGCGACCGCGCAAGGCGGCGTTTACCTAGCAGTTCGCGAAAGGCGCGGTGTGCACGCCGAGGCCGTTCGCGTGCGCCGTCCACGAAGTGCCTGGCGCCCCTAGCGCTACCGGCTTCGAGGCGCCTTTTCCTTTTGCGCGGGGGGCGTCGTTTCGGTCGGCGCCGGCGCTTCTTTTTCCCTTCGAGTACCCAGGCGTAGCAACGGGTTTTCCTTGATCTTTCCCGTCACTTCGCCGACATCGGTCACGACTTTCTTGGCCTGGTCCTCGATAGCGGAAAATTTTTCGATCACCCTCGGCAGTTGGTCCAGAACGCTGGTGAGGCTGCTCTTTTCCGACGGAATTTCCGGGATCTGGCCCTCCGGCGTCGCGGCAACCAGGGTCTGTGCGTTGGGAGCGCCGCCAGTGAGCTCGATGAAGACGACGCCGGTGATGCCCTTCAGCTTCAGGCTCGCCTTGGTGTCGGTCTTGACCGGCGCCTCCTTGCGCAGCTTCACATCCACCTGCACCTTGCGCGCATCGGCCGGATCGAGCGTCATGACCTTGACCGTTCCGACATCGACGCCGTGGAACTTGACCGGATCACCGAGCGCAAGCCCGCTGACCGATTCGTTGAAATGGATGCGGTAAAGGACGTCGTCACGGTGGCCCGAAGTCGACAGCCAGACGAAGAAAAACGCTGCGGCGACCGACAGCACGATGACAAACAGGCCCTCGATGAAATAATGCCTATCCGTTTCCATGGCTATGCTTCCTTGCGGCCATCGCGCCCTGCGCGCGTGGGCCGTGCAGAAATTCGTGAACCCACGGCTGATTGGACCGCATCAGCTTATCGAGCGTTGCGACGGTAATTTTCTTGTCGACCAGCACGGCGATGCGCTGGCAGATCGTGAACAGCGTAGTGAGATCGTGGGTGACGATGACAACGGTGATGCCCAGGCTTTGGTTGAGCCGCTGAATCAAGGCGTCGATGCCACTCGCCATGAGCGGATCGAGGTCGGAAGTCGGCTCGTCGAGAAACAGAATGCGTGGATCGAGTGCGAGCGCTCTCGCAAGCGCGGCACGCTTGACCATGCCGCCCGAGAGCTCGGAGGGAAACTTGATGCCGCTGTCGGCCGATAAGCCGGCAAGCGCGAGCTTCATCGCCGCGATTTTTTCCTGCCCTTCGCGCGGCAGATCGGTATGTTCGCGTATCGGAAGCATTATGTTCTGCGCTACCGACAGCGAGGAAAACAACGCGCCTTGCTGGAACAGCACGCCGATGAGCGAAGCTTTTTCCGCCGGGGCGATGGTATCGATGCGCTTGCCGTTCAAGAGAACCTGGCCCGCGTTCGGCCGATGCAGCCCGGTGAGGGTCTTGAGCAGAACCGATTTGCCGGATCCCGATCCGCCCGCGATGCCGATGATCTCGCCGGGCAGGATGTCGAGGCTGATCCTGTCATGCACTTCCTGTTTGCCGAATCGGTTGACGATGTTTCGCGCTGAAAGAATCGGCTCTGCGCGACCGGGCGTCCGCGTATTCATATGCCGAGCTTCTCGAACAGGATGGAGAACAATGCGTCGAGCACGATCACCACGAAGATGGACTTGACCACGGCACGGGTCGTTTCCTGGCCGACGCTTTCCGCCGAGCCCCTCACCCTGAGGCCGTGCATGCAGCCGATGACCGCGATCAGGAAGCCGAAGAGCGGCGCCTTGACGAGGCCCACGAACAAGTCGCTCACGTCGACCGCGTGGCGAACCCGATCCACGTATTGCAGAGGCGATACATCGAGGAGAAACCTGGAGATCATGGCCCCGCCAAACAATCCCATGATGTCGGAGAAGAAAGTCAGCAGCGGCAGGGTGATGACAAGGGCGATCAGCCGCGGGACCACCAGCATCTCCATCGTATCCATGCCCATTACTTTGAGCGCATCGACTTCGTCGCGCGCCTTCATCACGCCGATCTCGGCCGCGAAAGCCGAGCCTGAGCGTCCGGCGACCATGATGGCCGTGATGAGGACGCCCATTTCCCGCAACATCGACACCGCCACCAGATTGATCGTGAAGTCCTCGCCGCCGTATGGACGCAGCTGAGCCACGCCCTGGTAACCGATGACGATGCTGATCATGATGGCCATCAGTCCGATGATCGGGAGCGCATGGATACCGGTTTCCTCGATGTGGCGGGAAATCGAAGGCAGCCGGAGGCCGCGTGGGTGAATCAGCGCGTTGCCGATCGCACTGGCTGCGCGCCCGACGAAAGTGATGATATCGACGATGTCATGCCGGGCGTCGTCAGCGCCTTTGCCCAGCTGGATGATGACCTGCTGCCACCTCGGAATGGATGCTTGTCTCGGCAGCGGCTTGAGATTGAGCCCGCACACGAGATCGAGCAGCGCCTGGTGCTCGGTGCTGATGCCAGTCAACTCAATGCCTCTGTTGCGCAGGCCGCACAGAAACAACGCGCCGGGCGTGTCGAGGCTGCTCAGGCCGCTCAAATCGATCGCGCCGGATTTTCGCTTCTTGGGCCAATGCGCGAGAGACCTTTCGGCTTCGGTGAGGGTGCGGATGTCGAGCGCGCCCTGAAGCGCTGCGGAAGTGCCTTCGTCGCTGAGGGCGACGGTCAAAGAGGATGACGCGGCGGATTGTGAAGCCATGATTGCATAAACAAGGGCGGCGAGTCATTCGCAAGCGCTGCGTTCCGGTAAGCCTCGGTCTGATAGCTTGGATTTGCGGACAGCGCCGAAAATTCCCGCGGTGGACGATCAGGCCGAGCGCTCGCATGCGCGGGCACCCAATCGAATCGATAGCCCCGCGCCATAACGCGCACGCCTGTCGCAGCCCTTCTGCCGATTTTGTGCAACACAGCCGCGCTCTTTCGTCCGACCAGGGTTTCAGTCAGCGAGCCTGGCTATCGACAGGCGCGGCAGGTTCCGAGTTGGACGACGGGTTCTCCTTGCGCCAGACCATCGATCGTCGAACACGCTCGTAGCCGCTGGGATGGTCATAGAACACGAATTCCTCCAGCGGCCCGGGATGAAGCTTGCGGTACGTCGACAGGCGCATCGACGCCATCGCAAACCCTTCGGGCTCGCGCGCGGCGTTCAGTCCGAAGGCATCGGCTTCGGCTTCGACCGTTCGGACGATCGTGTTGTCGAGCGGCGTCATGAAAAATGAAATCACCAGATAAATCGCGAGCATCAACGGCAGCGCCGCGGGATCGGCGCGGTCTCGAAGCCCCAGCTTGGCTCCCCGTCGGGTCAGCGCGCGGTCGAACGCGAGATGCAGGACAAACAGAGCGATCGCGACGACCAGCGTCGAATACACCGCGAGCATGAACGCGTGATTCAGGACGTAATGTCCGATCTCGTGGCCGAGCACGGCCTTGATTTCGGGCAGCGACGTCTTGTTGAGCAGATTGTCGTTCAGGCTCAAACGCGCGACGCCGAGAAGGCCGGAGACATTGGCGCTGATCCGCTTGGTCTGCTTCGACGCATCGAACCATGCGACGTGCTCGGTCGGAACCTCGTTAGCGCGGGCGAGCGAATAGACGGCATCGCGGACCGGGCCTTCGGGCAGAGGCTTGTAGTCGTTGAACAGCGGCGCGATGAAGACCGGCGCCACGAGGTCGAGGAAGAGCGAGAACGCAAACACCAGCCCGATGGCCCATGCCCACCAGCGGGCGCCGGCGCGGCGGATCGCGGCATAGAAAATTGCGATCGCGCCCGTGCCGAGGACGAGCGTGACGGCGAGCCCGATCAAGGCTTCGCGCAGCCACCCGGCCAGGCTCAGGTTCGACAAGCCGTAATGATGCTCGCGCCAGTAGTCGACGTAGAGCGACAACGGCAATTGGAGGATAAAGTTCGCGACCAGAAACAGCGCGGCGTAGACCATGACCCTGAGCCGGCGGAACCGCGTGACGCGCTCCGCGATGTTGCGCATGCGTACCGACCATCCTGAGAGCAGCAGCAGGGCCATCACGCCGACGCCGTAGAGCAGCTTCCACAGCCGCAGCCAATAGCCGCCTTCGAAATAGGCGTCGGAGCTCGCGCGCTGCTCGGGCGAAAGCAGGTCCAGCCAGGCTTGCGTCGCACGATCGACGTCGAAGCCCGGACCCGATTGCGCCGAGTCGGGCACATGAAGCCCCGGCGGCAGATCGCGAACGATCGCGGAGTCGGCAAGCGCGTTCGAACCGCACGTCAGTCCGACGAAGAGAACGCAGATCAGCAGTAACGCTATTCGCATATCCGTTCCCGTTCCGGCGCATGCGCAATCGCGGCGGCGCCACGATCACGGCGCTGCAGCATGCAGACGTGCCCCGATGGGTATATTAGCTTAGGAGCTTTTGAACAGGCTCGCGCGCGGCCGCGCGGACGGTTGAACAGGGGCCGATTGCAACGACTATCGAGCGGGGCGATTCATCTTGTCGCGAAGGCCGACAAGCGACGAGGCGGAAGATCCAGCATCCGGACTTCTGGCGGGAAGACGCGATGGGGGTTTCGCGACCAAGGCATGGAATGAGGGACGCGACGAGCTTTCTTCGGTGAATGCATCGAAACGGTACACTTTCACAGCGCTATAATTCCATCCCCGTCGCGTGCACAGTGGCGCTTGTTGGAGAGACTCCGTGCGGCAAGAAGCAGTCTCCGCGCAGCCATTGGTATACGCGGGCAAGACAGCTCTACTGGCGGCGCTTTATTTCGTCTTGGCCAAGCTTTCGCTGCCGCTCGCGATCCCGCCAGGTTACGCGACGGCCGTATGGCCCCCTGCCGGCCTGGCGCTTGCCGCTGTCCTCCTGGAGGGCAATCGGGCGTGGCCCGGAATCTGGCTCGGCGCGGCTGCGGTCAATTTCACGGTTCAGGCATCGATGGTCGCCGCGGCGTTGATCGCCACAGGCAACACCCTCGAAGCACTGGCGGCCGCAGCGCTGGTTCGCCACTACATCGGCGTTTCGCGCAGCTTTGACCGAGGCGAGGATGTGTTCAAGTTCGTCGCCGTGGGCGCTGCCGCTTCGACCGTTGCGGCGACGACGGGTGTTGCATCGATTGCGATGCAAGGCGCGATCGCATTGTCCGATCTTGCTACGAATTGGTGGACTTGGTGGCAAGGCGACACCACCGGCATTATCGTCATTACGCCATTGCTTCTATGCTGGAGCGTTCGTGATGCCCCGAGGTGGTCTGCCGACAGGAAGGTCGAGGCGGCGGTCTTTGCCATTGCGCTGGCAGTCGTCGGATACAGCGTATTCGGAACCAGCGCCGCCGGGCATGACTTCGAACCGCTTCCGTTTGTAACGCTGCCTTTGATTGTTTGGGCGGCATTCCGGTTCGACCAGCGAGGTGTGACGGCGACCATTGCCGCATTGTGCGCGATCGCCGTTTCCTACACGGTCCTCGGTCGGGGACCATTCTCGTCCAGGCCGGGCAATGTGTCGCTCCTGCTGCTCCTTGCGTTCGTCTGCGCGGTGGCGATGACCGGGCTCGTGATAAGCGCAATTGTCGGCGAGCGGCGCCGCACTTTGGAGGCCCTTCACCGCAGCCGTGACGAGCTCGAGGCACGCGTGGCCGCGCGCACGGAAGAGCTCGAACGAGCCAATAGGTCGCTGCAGGAGGAAATAAGACGTATTGAGATGCTCGAACGCAGCGAACGTAGAATGAACGAATTCCTTGCGATGTTGGGGCACGAGCTGCGAAATCCATTGGCCCCCATTCGAAACGCGCTCGATCTCATGCGACTTAAGTCCGCCGGCGATTCGACGCAAGAGTGGTCTCATGGCATTATCGATCGCCAGGTTTCGCAATTGACCAGGCTCGTAGACGACCTTCTGGATGTCGGCCGAATCACCAGCGGCAAGATAGCGCTGCAAAAAGAGGCCGTGGAGGTCAACGCCGCGGTCCTTCGCGCCGTGGAGTCGTGCCGGCCGCTGGCCGATGCCCGGGGACATGCGCTCGAGGTGCTTCTCGCGCACGAGCCGCTTTTGATCGAGGGCGACCCGGTTCGCCTTTCGCAGATCGTTGTCAACCTCTTGAGCAACGCGGTCAAGTACACGACCAACGGCGGCAAGATCCAGGTTGCCGTTGCAAGGGAAGATGGCGACTGGGCCGTCGTCCGCGTCAGGGACGATGGCATGGGCATGTCGGCGAGCCTGATTCCGACGGTTTTCGATCTCTTTGTGCAAGGGGAGCGCTCGCTGGCCCGTACCGAAGGTGGCCTCGGTGTCGGTCTGACAGTCGTTAAACAGCTAGTCCACATGCACGGCGGATCGGTCGTCGCGCAAAGCAGCGGCCCCGACATGGGAAGCGAGTTCGTCGTCCGGCTACCCATCCTGACGCAAAGGCCGTCCACGAGCGGACCTGTTTCTCGCTGGGAACCACCGCTGTCACGGCCGAAACGACGGGTGTTGATCGTCGACGACAACCACGACTCGGCGGATTCGCTCGCAGCAGTCCTGCGCGCACTCGACCACGACGTGCGGACACTCTACGACGGCGCAGCCGTGAGCTCGGTCGCAGAGGAGTTTCAACCGCAAATAGTGCTCCTCGACATCGGCCTCCCGGGAATGAATGGCTATGAAGTCGCCAGACAATTGCGCAAGTCCGCGAAGCTGCGAAGCGCTATTCTGGTGGCATTGACGGGCTACGGCAGGGACGAGGACCGCGAGCAGGCTCGCGAGGCCGGATTCGATCACCACCTGGTGAAGCCTCTCGAGCCGGAAGCCCTCGAGAGGATCATCGAGTCAATAATCGCTTAGTCGTACATTCCGCGCTTAGCTATCTTCGCGGCGCCAGGTTTCGACTGATTCCGGGCGAGCATCGGACGCACCGCGAGTGTCACCGTGGCGAGGGTGTATGGAATTCAACAAACACGTCGCTCAGAAAACAAACGATCAAACGATGTACCGTGTCTGGGTGCTCCTGGGGTGAATTTTGCACGTGCCGGACATCTCATCTGTGCAACGCACTTCGGACCCTCTTCCAGATCCGGTGGCGAAACGATAATCCGCCATGGGGACCGGCGTCCTCGACGCGATATCTAATAGAACGATCGTTCGGAAGCGTCAGTACGACCGGTTTTGGTCGATCGAGCAGCCCACAACAGAAGCGTGTCGGTGTGGCTTACACGGTACCGCGAGCCCTCGCCTGCGCCCTAACAGAAACAATGGCTTGTAAAATTTTCACGCTTCTTGCTTGCATTGCACACTACGGCTGCGCATCTACAGCAGTTTTTGAAAGGGCCTCCGGTGAAATTCTTGACTAGTGTTCTAAGCGGTGCCTGTTTGTCGTTACTTGTTGCCGGTGCGTCTGCTGGTCCAGTGAGCCAGTACTACCTTACCGCCGGTGATGAAGGTACGAATTGGGTAGTGCAGGGGTCCGGCGTGGTGAACACCTGGAGCCAGCAGCACCCGGGCGGCGGGGGCGAGTACGCAATCGCGGTGACGGGAACCGTGAAGACGTTGGGAAATGGGAACTGCGGCGGCGGCGCTGGTTGCGGGCTTGGCTCCCAGTACACGCTCGGCGGGACCTATACCGGCACCAATTATCCGTATCCGCCAGTAAATGGAGCCTTTTACGACAGCGCGAGCGACGGTGTAAACAACTACCTTGTCGATTTCCAAGGCGGCACAGTATGGGAGACTAACGGTTCCTATGCGAACCCGGTTCAGCTTTTTAACGTTGGCTCGGGCGGGTTCCTCGGTATCACTTACGACCGAAGCGACAACACACTTTGGATTTCGCAGTTCTCGGGCAACGCGGTCAGGCACTACAGTCTCGCCGGAGCCTTGCTGGGCTCGTTCAATGCTACGGTCGTTCCGAGCGGGCTATCGTCGCTCGCGCTTGATCCCGCGGATGGAACGCTCTGGATGGGGTCACAGAGGACGGAGGGGACGTTCTACCAATACAGCAGAGGTGGCGCGCTCTTGAGCACACAATCGTATGCAGCGTTGCAAAGTCAGAATACCCTGGGTGGAGAATTTCGCGTACCCGAGCCCGCATCGCTTGCCCTTCTCGGCATTGGCCTTGCCGGTCTGGGCTTCTCGCGCCGTCGCAAGTCGAACTAATTCTGGCGCGACTCGCCAGCACCCCGCCGCGCGGCGGGGTTTTTGCTCGCCAGCAAGTCTGTAGCGCGAATCCAAACTCCAAGCGAACCGTCTTTACTGCCATAAGCCCTTTTGGCAGTTTTGGCAGCGGCCTGGGCGGCATGTTTAGCGTCGGCGCTATTGCGTGCGACGGATGCCGCCGAAGTGCCCTGACCAATGGCAGTATTGATTTTGACTTGCGACGCGCGCCGTAAAGCCGCCAACGGTCGGAGTATTCTCAACTACGTCGAATGTTCCATGGAGCGACACTGTTCTGCAAAATGATGTTGGCGCCCCAGCCCGACTCGGCAGGACTCCGAAGCAATATCCCACGACCGCCAAAAATATATTTCATGTGTTGTAACAAGTAGTCAGGCTTTAGAATGAGAATTTCCATCCTGGACGATTATCACGACACGCTGCGCACGCTTCGATGCTTCAGCAAGCTCGAAGGCCATGACATCACGATCTGGAACGATCACGTTCAGGACGTGAACTCGCTGGCCGAGCGCCTGCGGGACACCGAGGTGCTGGTGTTGATACGGGAACGCACCCAGATCAGGACGCCGCTGCTGGAGCGCTTGAAGAACCTGCGTTTGAT
>Ga0193751_1000671_pt1 | contig 25153 bp, 21 predicted proteins | sample L1c2metaG_FD_143050 | JGI IMG/M metagenome (GOLD analysis project Ga0193751, IMG submission 143050) | Soil microbial communities from a riparian zone of the East river system, Colorado, United States - L1c2 | ecosystem: Environmental > Terrestrial > Soil > Riparian zone | place: USA: East River... | reverse complement strand
TATTCCGATGGCGGCGCGACTATCGAAGACATGGCCAAAGCCGCACGTGAGCGGGGATGGACCTACATCGGAATCTCCGATCATTCGGAGTCTGCGTTCTATGCCGGAGGAATGAAGCGCGACAAGCTGGCGCGCCAACACGACGAGATCGATGAGCTCAACTCGAAGACAAAAGGCTTCAAGATCCTCAAGGGGATCGAAGCCGACATTCTCGCCGACGGTCGCGTTGATTATTCCGATGACACACTCGACACGTTCGACTATGTAATCGCATCCGTGCATTCACGATTCAACATGGACGGCGCCGCGATGACGCAGCGCGTTCTCAAGGCAATGGACGATCCGCGGCTCACGATACTCGGCCACCCAACCGGGCGTCTGCTTCTTACGCGCGAGCCGTACGCCATCGATCTCGAGGCTGTCATCGAGAAGGCCGCCGACACGGGAGCTGCGATCGAGCTCAACGCCGACCCGCACCGACTCGACATGGATTGGCGGCACTGCCGTATGGCGAAGGAGATGGGAGTTCCAATCGAGATTGGCCCGGACGCACATTCCGAGAGTGGACTTGATTATATGGAGCTCGGTATTGCAATGGCGCGCAAAGGGTGGCTGGAATCCGGTGACATACTCAATGCGAGATCCGCTCGCGACGTGGCAAAGTTTGCGCGCGACAGACGAGAGAAAGCATTGCGGACTGCGGACTGATTGCCGGCTACGGACCAACTGCGGACTCCGGACTAATGGCAAAACGAACTGCAAAGCGAAAACCTCGTGGTGCTGCCTTAAAGGCGCACGCACTGGAGGTTCTGGCGCGGCTCAAGAAGGAATATCCGGATGCGCACACAGAACTCGACTTCGAGACTCCCTTTCAGCTGCTCATCGCGACGATTCTGAGCGCTCAATGCACCGACAAACGCGTGAACATGGTAACTCCGCTCTTGTTTCGAACATTTCCTACTCCCCGCGATCTCGCTTCCGCCGACGTGACGCAGGTCGAGGACATGATCCGAACCACCGGCTTCTTTCGCAACAAGACCAAGAGCCTGCTCGGTATGTCCGGTGCACTCGTCGAGCGGCACAATGGCGAAGTTCCGCGAACGATGGCGGAGTTGGTCGAGCTTCCGGGCGTCGGTCGCAAGACCGCCAATGTCGTCCTCGGCAATGCACTCGACGCGAGCGAAGGCGTTGTCGTCGATACTCATGTTGGCCGTTTGTCCATCAGGCTCGGCTTCACGAACGAGACCGACCCGGTGAAAGTGGAGCAGGTTCTGATGCGCCTCATTCCGCGTGAAGACTGGGTGGGGGTCTCACACTTGCTGATATTCCACGGCCGAAGAGTTTGCGTTGCGCGCGCGCCAAAATGTGCTGCATGCCTGCTCAACGACATCTGCCCGTCGAGCCGGGTATGATGTTATCATTTACCGACTTTCCCCTCTCAGCGATTGACCGATAGACCGATTGACCGAGAAAAATGACCCGACAAGCAACGATAGAAACGAACCGCGGCACCATGACAGCCGAGTTGTACGACGACGCCGCGCCGAATACAGTCGCGAATTTCGAGAAGCTGGCTAACCAGGGCTATTACGACGGCGTGAAGTTCCACCGCGTGATACCCGACTTCGTGGTTCAGGGCGGAGATCCTCTCTCGCGCGACCTTCCCGAAGGTGACCGCCGTATCGGAACAGGCGGACCCGGCTACAAGATCGACTGCGAGACGGCCGGCAATCCTTACAAGCACGAGCTTGGCTCGCTGTCGATGGCGCACGCCGGCAAGAACACCGGCGGCAGTCAGTTCTTCATCGTCCTCGACGAGAAGAACACGCGTCACTTGAACGGAGTTCACACGGTGTTCGGCAAAGTCACCGGAGGGCTCGACGTGGTAAAGAACATCACGCAGAACGACACCATGACGAAGGTCAGAGTGTCTGATTCACAGAGCGCGAAGGAGTAGCAAATGGCGCCCAAGCAAAGCACGGATCTGGGTGCGGGGCTGAGAGGTCTGCTCCTCGGCGGATCGGTGCTGTTTCTCCTTTTGCTGACGATAGTGTGGCTGACCAACCGGCATTTCGAGGGGAAAAAAGAAGCCGAAGTGAATTCCGCTCCGCCTGCAGCGGGGGCGCCACATATCTCGCCCACCACTCCGGGCGCTGCGACCGCGGGAGTTGCTCCCGGCCCGGCGGCTCCTCCGCCACCCGCTCCACCCGCCCCCTAACCTTCGCCGGTCACCCGGTGCCCTTTACCGGGTACGGGGAAGCGGGTACGGTCAACGAATGACAGGCCCGCCGCGTATCAATCCTGAGGAACGCGATCTGGTCGCTGCCGCAAAGGCGGGCGATCGGGAGGCTTTCTCCGGGCTGGTCCGTCTCCATCAGAGGCGAGCCTACCTGGTGGCCCGCGCGATCGTCACCGTGCATGAGGACGCCGAAGATGCGCTGCAGGATGGATTCGTACGTGCGTTTCAGGCGCTCGACCGATTCGATCCCTCGCAGACGTTCGGGGCGTGGCTCAACCGAATCGTCGCGAACGCGGCGCTCGATCTCACACGCCGGCGAAAGGTTCGGAACACCGAAGAGCTGACCGACGCTCTTCGATCACCTTTCAAGGATCCCGCCGAAAATGCGGAGCTGCGTGAGCGATTGTCGGAGGCTCTGGGAAAACTCCCGGAGCGTGCGCGGTCGGTGATTGTGCTGCATGATGTAGAGGGTTACACGCACGTCGAGATCGGCGAGATGCTCGGGATTCCGGGCGGAACGGCGAGATCGGATTTGCACCACGCGAGGCAGAAGCTTCGCGAGTTACTGAAGGACCTGAGAGGTTAGAGAAATGACAGACGAATTGAGGTTTCCCGATCCCAACGAGCGGCGCGTTGTGCGCGATGCAGACGCGCTCGACGAACGCACTGCGCGCGCGATCCATGAAGCGTATTTGCCGCCCGTTGCACTCGGCGCGCCTGAGAACGCTTACTGGAGCGCGCTCGAGCAGCGGATCATGGCGCGAGTCCGAGGCGCAGATCCCGTGCAACGCGAGCAGGGATATTGGTCTGTTCTGAATGGCTGGGCGCAGGTGGGACTTGTCGCCGCCGCAGCGCTGTTCGCAGTGGGCGGACTCGTCAGCCAGCAGCTTGGCGAGCCCGAGGAGCAGGTCGCCTATGAGTCCGTGGTGCCGGCTTCGACGCCCGAGACTGTGTCGGCTCCTGCCGCGCTTCTGAACGCGTCGAACACATCGGCTGAGCGCGATGCCGCGCTTCAATACGTCCTCTCCTACTGACCGGAGCAGATGATGCAGCAGTCGAAATGGTACGCTCTGCTCTTCCTACTTGGCGCCTTCGTTGCAGGTGCGGCCGTCGGGGTTGCCGGCGACCGTACGATGGAGCACAGCCGACCAATGGCTCGTGGGCCGAGATCGCCGCTCGATCGCATGGCGAACGACCTCAGTCTGACCCCTGCTCAGCGGGCAGCATTCGACACGATACTGGAGAATCGCCAGAAGCAGATGCGACAGCTTTTCGCGCCGATTCAACCACAGATGGATTCATTGATGGCGCTGGGAAAGGTCGTACGCGACAGCACTCATGAGCAGCAGTTGAGGCGCGTGCTGACGCCGGAGCAGCGGGCGAAGTTCGACAAGATGCACGAGGAAGCGAAGAAGCGCGGCGCCGATGCGCGCCGCAGGTGGGACAAGGACATGGGGCCTGGACCAGGCAGACCGGGACCGGGCAAACGGTAATTCGATGATTGGAACGAAAGCAGTACTTACGGCATTGATGATTTTTCCCGTGGGGTCGATGGCGCAGGTTCCGCAGCCGGTTCAGTCGGTGCTCGATACCACGGCCACTCCCATAACGCTGGCTGAAGCAATCCGTCTGGCGCAGCAGAATGCGCCGGCGACAGTGCAAGCGCGCGGCGATATCCAGACTTCCTCCCTCGCGGTCAAGCAGGCATACAGCCAGTTCCTGCCGAGCGTCAATCTTTCCGCGGGCACGTCGCGACAGAAAGGCGATCGCTTTGATACTCAGGGTAACCTTGTTCCATTCACGGGTCAGCCCGCGAGCTATTCCACCGGCATGAACGCGAGTCTTCAACTGTTCGATGGTGGCCGGAGATTCTTCGACATCAAGAAAACGAAGGCCGATGTAAATGCGGCCGAGGCGACGGAAATCACGCAGCGGTTCCAGATCGCGCTTCAGGTGAAGCAGCAGTACTACAACATTCTTGCCGCGCGCGAATCACAGAGTGCGGCTGAAGCACAGATAGATCAGGCAAACCAGCAGCTTCGCGCCGCGGGGCTTCGCTTGCGAGCCGGTGCAGCTACTACATCGGATTCGCTGCGGTCGGTAATTCAGCTGGGCAATGCGCAGCTCGCGCTTCTCACCGCGCAGAACAACCTGAGCCTCGCCAACGCAACGCTCACGCGCCTGGTTGCGTCACCGCGTCCGGTAACTGCGACACCGTCGGATACGATCGATCAGCGAGTTGTGATTCCGAGTCTCGCTGAGCTCCAGCCGCTCGTTCAAAACGCGCCGGCGGTGCAGCAGGCCGAGGCGCAGCTGGAATCGGCAAAGGCCGCGTATCGCTCGTCGAAGACGGCGTACTTCCCGACGCTCAACATGAATTTCTCGCGCGGCGGAAGCGGACTCGATCCAGCATTCGGACTGGGCGACAAACGATACGCGTACAATCAGAGTCTCAATTTCAGTCTTTCGTTTCCGCTCTTCAACAACCTGACGCGCGAAGTGTCGGTGCTCCGCGCGTCGGTGGCTGAAGACAACGCCGAAGTGTCGTTGCGTGACGCACGGTTCGCCGCGCAACAGACACTCGTGCAGGCGCTCGGACAGATGACGACAGCGGAACGGCAGGTAGACATCAATTCCGCTTCGGTCGCTGCGGCGGTCGAGGATCTCCGCGTGCAGCGCGCGCGTTACGAGCTCGGCGCGAGCACGCTGCTCGAGGTTCTCACCTCGGAGACCGCGCTCGACCAGGCGCGCACCTCGCTCATCAGGGCACGTTACGACTATCGCATTGCGAAAGCGCAGCTCGAAGCGCTCATCGGACGCGACCTCTAGGAGATGACCTTGAAACGCTTTCTTGTGGCGGCGCTGGCGGCTACAGTGGGAGTCACCGCGTTCGCCTGCTCCAGAAACAAAACCGACACCCTGACGATTCCACTGCAGCTGGTGAGTCGCCAGACGATTGTCGTAACAGCTGAAGCCACTGGGGTCGTGGAGCCAATCAACGTCATCGAGGTAAAAGCAAAATCCTCGGGACAGATCACGGCGATGCCGGTCGAGACTGGAACTTTCATCAAGCCCGGCGACCTGCTCGTGCAGCTGGACACGCGCGACACGCGCAATGCTTACGAGCAGGCAAAGGCCGACCTCGATGCAGCGAGCGTGAATCTCCGCGTGGCGAAGCAGGCAAAAGACCGTGCCGATCAACTCTACAAGGATCGGATCATCACTGCTGTGGAACACGAAGCGGCGCAGGTCGCGTACGCCAACGCGCAGGCGACGGTGCTCCGCAACCGGGCAGCCCTCGACATCAGGCTGCAGAATCTCCAGGACGCAACAGTGCGTGCGCCGGTATCCGGCACAGTGATCGAGAAGGACGTCTCGCTCGGGCAGGTCATCGCATCGGGGACAGGGACCTTCGGCGGTGGGACGACAATTCTCAAGATGGCCGATCTCACCAAGGTTCGTGTGCGCGCGCTCGTGAATGAAACCGACATCGGAAAGGTTCATCCGGGCCTGGCGGCAACCGTCACGGTAGATGCATTCCCGGATCGGCCTTTCATGGGAACGGTCGAGAAGATCGAGCCGCAGGCGACGATTCAGCAGTCGGTAACGATGTTTCCCGTTCTGATCAGCATCGACAATCAGGCGCGATTGCTGATGCCTGGAATGAATGGAGAGGTGTCGATCGAAGTAGAGCGGCGAGACAATGTTCTCGCGGTGCCCAACGACGCGGTGCGCAGTCCGAACGAAGTCGCGTCCGTTGCGCCGCTTCTTGGATTGGACCCCGACTCAGTGCAGGCCGAGCTTCGCAAGCAAGGTGGTGGACGAGGCGCTGGTACCCGCGTTGGAAGCAATCAGGGACAAGGCGCGCCGGTGGACGGAACGGCTGGTGGCAATACCGCCAATGCGGAGCTGACGAGCACAGCAGCGCAGGGACAGGCGGCACAGGGTGGGCAAGGCGGACAAGGTGGTCAGCGCGGTGGATTCAATCTTCCGCCGGTCACCGACAAGCAGTGCGAAGCGGTAACCGCAACTCTTGCAAAGCATCCCGAAGTACAGACGAAGATTTCCGATTTGCGAGCGCGCATGATGTCCGGTGAAATCGACCGGCAGGCGATGCAGGCAGAGATGCAAAAGATCTACACCACCGCCGGACTCGACGCGGGCATCGCGAGGGCGTGCAACTTTCGCCAGCGAGGTACAGGCGGTGCGGCCGGAGCGAGTGGGGCTGGTAGCGCGAGTGGGGCCGCGGGTGCAGGGAGCGCACAATTTGGCGGCGGCGGCGCGTCTGGTCGCGGAAGCGGCGGACGCAGAGGCCTTGTCTTCGTTGCGACAGATACGACCAAGACCAGGAAATACGGTCCGCGCATGGTGAGACTTGGCGCGAGCAACTTCGACTACTCCGAGGTGTTGAGCGGCGTCAAGGAAGGAGAGCTCGTCGCGATCCTAAACGTCGCCGCGCTTCAGGCAAAGAATCAGCAGGACATGAATAACATTCGCGGCCGAGCCGGCGTACCAGGAATTCAGAGAGCCCCAACCACAGGCGGCGCTCCGGGTGGTGGTGCGGGCGCCAGGCCTGGCGGCGCAGCCGGTGGCCAGCGCGGAGGAGGCGGTTGATATGAGTTTGCCGGCGAGAAGAATCGAGACCGCCCCTTCAGGAGGCGTTTCGTCGGGGATTCCCGACCTGAGGAAGAAGGGCAGCAACGAAGCGATGCTCATCAAGGAGATCGTCATCGTCGCGCTGAGTGCGCTCCGCGCGAACAAGATGCGATCATTCCTCACAATGCTCGGCATCGTAATCGGTGTCGCGGCGGTCATCGCGATGGTCGCCATTGGAAAGGGCGCGCAGAAATCCATCAGCGATCGTATTGCCGGGTTGGGAACGACTCTTCTCACGGTGCGGCCAGGTGCAGCTCGCGGATTCGGTGTGGCAACAGACGACAACGCGAAGCTGACCGTATCCGATGCCGCAGCGCTCGAGAAGCGCGGGCAGAATTTTGCCGCGATCGGCCCGGAGATGGGGAAACGCGCGATGTTCCAATACGGGAGCACGAACGCGATGACGCAGATCACCGGTGCCAAGCCTAACTATGCGGAGATCCGGAAGTACACGCTCGACGCGGGCCGCATGTTCAACGACGCCGAAGAAGCAGCGATGCGACGCGTCGCCGTTGTCGGATCGGCAGTGGTTGACAACCTCGGGCTCCAGACGCCCGAAGCGTTGCTCGGAGAGAACGTGCGGATCGGCGGGATTCAGTTCGAGGTGATCGGAGTCTTCGCATCGAAGGGGCAGACCGGCGGATTTGGAAACAATCCCGATGACTTCGTCCTCATTCCATTGTCCACCGCGCAATTTCGCGTGATGGGTTCCGACCGGTTGAACAACATCGGCGTGCTGGCGATCAACGAGAAGAAAATCCCCGAGGCGCAGGCGGAAATTCAGTCGATTCTTCGCCGGGAGCACCGGCTCGCGCCCGGCAAGAAAGATGATTTCGACATTCGAAATCAGGCGGAATTTCTGAACACGTTCGCAGAGACGACGAAGACGTTCACGTTCCTGCTGGCGGGAATTGCGGCGGTGAGTCTTCTCGTCGGTGGAATTGGAATCATGAACATCATGCTCGTGTCGGTTACCGAGCGTACGCGTGAGATCGGAGTGCGGAAGGCGCTCGGGGCGACGCGGGGGGCGATACTGCTGCAGTTCCTGATCGAGGCAATAGTTCTCTGCCTGCTCGGAGGACTCGTCGGGGTCGTGCTCGGTGCCGGCGGTGCGGCGCTGCTGAACAAGCTTGGCGGATTCAACACGACGGTAGATCCGGCCGCGGTTGCGCTGGCGTTTGCGTTCTCGGCGGGAGTTGGAGTGTTGTTCGGAGTGTGGCCCGCTCGGCGTGCTGCGTCGCTGGATCCGATTATCGCGTTGCGCTACGAGTGATCTGGTAAGACACTGATATACGAAACGGGCCCCGTGCAATGCGCGGGGCCCGTTTCTATTCAGGTGTCGGTCAGTTGTCTGCGTGCTTGTTAGATGTTGTCGGGATCGAGCTTCCGTTCGGCCTTGCCGAGATTCTTCTGGATCTTGCCCTTGGCCTGCTCGGTTCTTCCCTTGATATGCTCGCTCGTATTGTCGGTTGCGTCCCCGAGGTCGCCGCGAAGATTGCCCTTCATTTCCTTCGCCTTTCCCTTGATCTCGTTCTCGGTTCCGCGCTGGTTCAGGTCCTTATCCATATAACCCCCCACAACGATGCGTTCTATTTGATTACACGCTTCCCGCCGCGGTCGCGACGGAGCAGATGGTAATAAGGCAAGCGATATGCCGCAGCAGCGTCTATTTCGTACATTCGACGGGCATGGTTATTGACCTTGGTTCGGTTTTTATTCAGCGGGTGATCGTCCAGCTCTCCCAGAGGATTCCGCCCCATCCTTGATCATCCCGAGGCCGCTCCTTCCGGCCGTCGTCTCGCAAAACTCACAATGCTTGCAATCGGTGTCGTCTACGGCGACATCGGCACAAGCCCTCTATACGCGTTCCGCGAGTGCTTCAAGGAAGAGCACGGTCTGGTTGTCGACGCAGCCAATGTGTACGGCATCCTCTCGCTGATCGTATGGGCCCTGATCATCGTCGTCAGCATCAAATACATCGTCTTCATTCTTCGCGCCGACAACCGTGGTGAGGGAGGCGAGCTGGCGCTGCTCGCGCTAATTCTCCAGACGCAGCGGCGCGACGGCGACCGGCGCCGGCGATTGATAATCACGGCTCTTGGGCTTACCGGCGCATCGCTACTCTACGGCGACGGCGTCATCACACCAGCGATGTCGGTGCTCGGAGCCACGGAAGGGCTCGAGGTGGTGAGCCCGGCATTTCGATTCCTTGTCGTTCCGGCAACGCTCGGCATTTTGTTCGCACTCTTCCTGGTGCAGAAAAAAGGGACCGCTAAAGTCGGCCGGGTTTTCGGACCATTGATGGTTGTCTGGTTCGTCGTCATCGGTGGTCTCGGACTGATGGAGGTTGTACGCGTACCCGAAATTCTCGCGGCAATGAATCCAATTCACGGCGTGCAATTTTTCGTTCGCCACGGATTGGGAGGATTCGTCATTCTTGGTGCAGTGGTGCTCGCGGTCACGGGAACCGAGGCGCTGTACGCCGACATGGGACACTTTGGTCGCAAGCCGATTCGTCTCGCCTGGTTCTCGCTCGTGTTGCCTGCACTTCTTCTCAATTATTTCGGGCAGGGAGCGCTGCTCCTGCGCGATGCATCGATGGCGGAGAATCCATTTTACAATCTCGCGCCGAGAATGATGCTCTATCCGATGATCGCGCTGGCAACTGCGGCGGCTGTCGTCGCGTCGCAGGCATTGATCTCTGGAGCGTTCTCCATCACGCAGCAGTGCATTCAGCTCGGCTACTGCCCGAGATTGTCGATCGTCCATACATCTTCCACGGAGCATGGGCAGATCTACATGCCGGGAGTGAACCGCGCACTGATGGTTGGATGTCTTCTCATCGTGCTCGGCTTCCGTTCAACCACGCGACTGGGCGCGGCGTACGGCATCGCGGTGACGGGATCAATGGCGATCACGACAATTCTTTTTGCCACGCTCGCGCGCGGACGATGGAACTGGAGCTGGCCGAGGGTGATTGGGCTGGCGACGATCTTTCTGATAGTCGATCTGTCGTTCTTCGGGGCCAATGCGCTGAAAATCGCGCATGGCGGCTGGGTACCGCTCGCAATCGGATTGGGCGTATTCACCTTGATGACGACGTGGAACAGTGGCAGGAAAGTCGTGCAACAGATACTCGCGCAAGGCTCACTTCCGATGGATCTGTTCCTCGCCGACGTCGAAAAGCGAAAGCCTTACCGCGCGCCGGGCACCGCTGTCTTTCTGACGTCAACTCCGGAAGGTGCGCCGCTCGTGTTGCTGCATCATCTCAAGCACAACAAGGTTCTGCACGAGCATGTGATACTGTTGTCGATTCTTTCGGCGAATGTCCCGGAGGTACCGAATGCCGAGCGCATGACGGCTACTCCGCTGGGTCAGGGCTTTTCGCGCGTCGTCGCCAAGTACGGATTCATGGAGAAAGCGAACGTTCCTGCCGTCCTCAAGAGGTGCAAGGATTTTGGCGTCGTGGTCGACCTGAGGGACACGACCTATTATCTGGGGAGAGAGCGGCTGTTTCCCACCGGGAGAGCCCATCTCGCCCAGTGGCGAAAGAAGCTCTACATCTTCCTGTCGCAGAACTCCCGAAGCGCAACCGAATACTTTGCCATTCCCCCCAACCGAGTTGTGGAGCTGGGTGCGCAGATAGAGATGTAGCGGGTTGCGGGTCCGATGCGTGCTATTGAGATTCCCTGACTTCCAGCGGGAATCGAAGAATCGGGCCCGCACCCGAACCAGGCACCACACATCAGCACCTCCACCGAGGCAGCCCCAACCGGGCAGCGCCTCCGACATCTGACCCTTCTCGCACTCGGCGTCGTTTACGGCGACATCGGGACCAGTCCTCTCTACGCGCTGCGCGAGTGCTTCAGACCCGAGTACAGACTTGCAGCCACGCCGGCGAATGTCTACGGCGTATTGTCGCTCATACTCTGGGCGCTCACTCTCATCGTCAGCATCAAGTACATCGTTTTCATTCTGCGCGCCGACAACCGCGGTGAAGGTGGAATTCTCGCGCTTCTCGCGCTCATCCTTCAGTACTCGCGCCGAAAGACGGATGACAGAATCCGCCGTTATATCATCATTCTTGGATTGGTCGGCGCCGCTTTGCTTTATGGCGACGGGATCATCACGCCGGCAATCTCAGTCCTCGGGGCGGTCGAAGGCCTCGAGGTAGCGACACCGGCCTTCAAAGTTCTCGTGGTCCCGATTTCTCTGGCAATCCTTGTTGGGCTGTTCATGGTACAACACAAGGGAACCGCGAAAGTAGGGAGAATTTTCGGACCGATCATGGCGGTCTGGTTCGCTTCGATTGCTCTGCTCGGCATAGTAGAGATTGCCGTCGCCCCCGAGATACTCAAGGCGATGAATCCTCTGTATGGAGTCCGTTTCTTTTTTGCGCACGGCTTCGCTGCGTTCGTCCTTCTCGGCGCGGTAGTGCTGGCAGTTACGGGTGCCGAGGCACTTTACGCTGACATGGGACATTTCGGCCGGCGGCCAATTCGCATTGCCTGGTTCGCTCTCGTCTTTCCCGCTCTTCTGCTCAACTATTTCGGTCAGGGTGCACTGATTCTTCGACATCCCGAGGGTGCGCTCAACCCGTTCTTCATGCTCGCTCCGCGCATCTTGCTCTATCCGCTGCTTGCTCTGGCGTCGATGGCAGCGATCATCGCTTCACAGGCACTCATCTCCGGCGCATTCTCACTGACGCATCAGGCGGTTCAGCTCGGCTACAGTCCGCGCGTAAACGTAATTCACACCTCGGGAACGGAAGCCGGACAGATCTATATACCGGAGGTCAACGCGGCGCTCGCGATTGGATGCGTTCTTGTCGTTCTCGGATTTCGCTCGGTGAGCGCTCTGGGTGCAGCGTACGGAATTGCCGTCACCGGCACGATGGCGATAACGACGCTGCTTTTCTACGTGCTCGCACGGTCCCGGTGGAACTGGAGCATGGCCAAGGCAGGATCGCTCACTGCCGTGTTGCTCATTGTCGATCTCGCTTTCTTCAGCTCCAACGTTCTCAAGATTGCCAAAGGCGGCTGGGTTCCGCTCGTCCTCGCGTTGATGATTTTCACTTTGATGACGACATGGTTCCGAGGAAGAAGAATCGTTCTCAAGCGGCTGCATCGCGGATCACTTCCGCTGGATCTGCTTCTCGAGGATGTCGCCAGAAACAAACCTCCCCGGGTTCCGGGAACTGCGGTGTTCATGACTTCAGACCCGGATGGCGCACCCCTCGTTCTGCTCCATCACCTCAAGCACAACAAGGTTCTTCATGAGCACGTGATTCTCCTGTCGGTGATGTTCGCGAATGTACCGGAGATTCTGGAGGGTGAGCGAATCTCGGTCACGTTGTACAGCGAAGGATTTGCGCGAATCAAGGCGCGCTATGGGTTCATGCAGACCGCGGACGTTCCCGATATTCTGCGAGGTTGCGCGACCGAAGGCATCGTAGCCGTTCCATCACAGACGTCGTACTATCTGGGACGCGAGCGTCTGCTAGCCAGAGGAACTTCGCCAATGGCGGCGTGGAGAAAGCAGTTATTCATCTTCATGTCGAGGAACTCCCGGTCGGCGACGGAATTCTTCAACATTCCTTCCAACAGAGTGGTCGAGCTCGGCGCGCAGATAGAGCTCTAGTCTCGGCCTCTTATCTTTTCGATGTCGCGGCGGTCTTTTTTTGTTGGCCGCCCAGTCTCGTAACCGGTTGCGGAGTTCATCGCTTTCACATGCGCAGCCATGACGTCGCGCTGTTTCTTCGACTCGGCGTCTTCCTCGTATAGCTTTGCCGCAACAGGAGCGGACCCACGCCGCTCCGAAACATCCTTCACGGTCACTATATGCTCGTAAGGTCCGATGCGGATTCTGATCTTGTCGCGAGCCTGCACGAGCTTCGCGCGTTTGGAGCGTTCTCCGTTGACTTCTATCTTGCCGCCGTCGATTGCGGCAACGGCCAGCGCGCGAGTTTTATAAAACCGCGCGGCCCAGAGCCATTTATCCAGTCTTACGCGTGATACAGAATCTGGCAAATTATGACCTCGTTTCAATCTGCAAAGGAAGTGACCACGAAGAACACGAAAGGCACGAAGAACTGCAATTTCAGGGGGACCCGCCATCGCGGCCAGATACTCGAGACGCGAGGTGAGTTCCCATTAAGAAAGATTTTCTTCGTGACCTTCGTGCTCTTCGTGGTCGCTTCCCCTGCAGCTGCGCAAACCTCTGCTGTTCCCGGAATTCAGGATAACAGCTTCCTGATGGAAGAAGCCTACAATCAGGAGCAGGGGATCGTGCAGCACATCTTCACGTTTCGCAGATACCGCGGAAGCTCCGACTTCGATGCCTCGTTCACGCAGGAATGGCCGGTCGGCGGCATCACCCATCAATTGAGCTATGACCTGCCGCTGATCCGGTCGGCGCGCGAAACTGGTCTCGGCGACGTACGAATCAACTATCGCTATCAGCTCGAGGGCAGCGGAGAAACGCGCCTCGCCATTTCGCCCCGGTTATCGCTGACACTGCCGACCGGCGATTGGAAGAAAGGTCGCGGAAGTGGCGCAGCAGGAATCGAAACGATGATACCCGTGAGCTATGTGCTCTCACCGGTTTTCACCACGCATTCGAATGTTGGAGTCGCGTTCACGCCCAACGCTCGCAACACCAGCGGTGCGCGCGCGAACAGCTTTGGGTTGACTCTCGCGCAAAGCCTTATCGTCGGAGTCCATCCAAACTTTCAGTTTCTCGTCGAAGCTGTTTACACACGCGACCAGAGCGTCACGGGCGAGAATTCAACCGAGTGGACCGACGACTTCGTCATTTCACCCGGAGTGCGCGGAGCGTTCAATTTCGCGTCCGGGCTTCAAATCGTACCCGGGTTTGCGGTCCCGCTGGGCGTGGGGCCGAGCAGCGGAGACCGCAGTGTGTTCTTCTACTTGAGCTTCGAGCACCCGTTCACGAAAACCGGGCGATAGAAAAAGTCTATTTCGATTTCTTGAGAGAATCGGCGCGGATCTTTGCCTTTCGTTCCGCTTCGACCTTCGTTCGACTCGACCTGGTCTTCCATTCCGAGCTCGGTGTTCGAATGCGATAAACCGAACCCGGCGAGAGCTCCTGAAGTCGCCGCCACTCGGATGACATTTTCATTCTCTCGAGCTGCGGCATCATTTCGCGCATCTTCTCCATCTGAGGCATCGACTCCATCAAACGCATGTGCTCCATCTGCGGCATCGACTCCATGAGACGCATCCGATCCATCTGGGGCATCGGATTCATCTGCATCATCGGCGGAAAGTCTGTTCCATCGCGGTAAATGAACGAGCTGCCGGGGCCGTCTCCGAAATTGATGAACGCTCTCGATCTCATAAGATCCGAAGCTCGGCCAGCCGTGACCTCGACATCGCGGATGCGGCCGCCCGAGTAGACTCGAACGTTCACTCTCGATCCGGGCGTCAGCTTCGCGACTTCCCGCTGCAGACGATGCGAAGGCAAGCCGCTCGCATACCCGTCCTCGATGTCGCCGGGGGCAACGCGCAGATCGACGCCATTGATCGAAACGATTCGATCGCCTTCAATGATTCCAGCATTCTCAGCGGGGCCCTTCGGCGTCACCGATGAGACAAAAACTCCGAGCGTGTCGCGTGCGGTCCCGGTGGGAGAAAGCTGAAGACCGAGCGCCGCCCGCTTCATCATCGCCGAGTCCATCCGGACACCAAAAGCGCGGTCGAACGTTTTCCGGCATTCCACCTTCCCTTCGCCCGTTGACGCGCATTCCTCGCCCGTCGCGGGGACCTTCGACGGCGTGGTTGACTTCACCTGGGCCGCGCCTGGCACCGCGGCACCGACAAAGGCCGCGGCACACGCAATCTTTGATAAACCTTTCATTCGTTTCTCCGTGGAGTCTGGTTTTCATCTTGTCTGACAGCGGGACCGCGTCTAGGGGTTGCCGCCGCCTCGTGCCGCACCTCAATCTTCAGTCGATGACCTCCCCAGTTTCGGGCCGTATCATGCTTCCCGATCGATTTACAATCGATCGGGAGATTGGACGCGGGGGAATGGCCGTAGTCTACAGCGCCCACGACCATCACCTCAGTCGGGAGGTGGCCATCAAGGTCATGGCCGAGGAGCTGTCATCGGTAGTTGGCGTCGAGCGATTCCAGCGCGAGATCGACGTGATGGCGAAGCTCGTGCATCCCGGAATCGTAGCCCTGTTCGACTCGGGGGAAGCCGACGGACGACTCTATTACGTAATGCCGCTGGTGTCGGGCGAGACATTGCGTGAGCGCCTCATCCGCGAACGACGCACGACGATGGAGGATACTGCTGCGTGGGGTGCGGACATCGCGGATGCGCTGGCTTATGCCCACGGACTGGGGATTGTCCACCGCGACGTCAAGCCCGAGAACATTTTCACGATCGGCGGGCGAGCCGTTCTCTCCGATTTCGGCATTGCCCGCGTTGTACACGATGTGGCCTCGCCGGCTGCGTCTCTGACCACGGCGGGCATGGTGATCGGAACGATGACCTACATGAGCCCCGAGCAGGTTTCGGGCGAAGCTGAAATTGACGGTCAATCCGATCTGTACAGTCTCGGCTGCGTTCTGTACGAGCTGCTCGCGGGCGTTCCCCCCTTTGTTGCGCGGACACCGCTGGGTGTGCTGGCGAAGCATCTCAGCGAGACGCCGCGTTCGTTGAAAGAACATAACGTGCGGATGTCGCCGGAGATGGAAGCCATTGTGATGCAGCTTCTCGCCAAAAACCCCAAAGACCGGCCGTCTGGAGCTGTGGAGGTTGCCCGCGCACTTCGGTCGGCGCCAGCCGCTGGGCAGTCTGCCAGAAGCGTCGACAAGAAAGCCGCCGAGCCTTTGGCCTCCCCGACGCCTGCGGACGAGCTGGTTACAAAGGGGCTGCAAGCCTGGCGACGAGGTATACCGGGCGGCGCAGGAGCGCAGCTTACGCTTCAGGAGTCACGCGCGTATTTCGAGCGCGCGTTGGCAATCGAGCCTCGAAACGCACGCGCCCTGTCTGGCATGGCCAACTATTACGGCGTGATGGCGACCCGCGGCTACCTCGACCGCGAGACCAGTTTTATCAAAGCCCGTGAGTTTGTTTTCTCCGCCCTTGCCGCCGATGATAAATGCACCGAGGCACACACGTTCCTCGGCTTGACGGCGCTTTACGTCGACGACGACTTCCATGCCGCGGTGCGGCATTTTCGGCGCGCCCTCGAGCTCGACCCTAACGAGCCGGATTCGCTGCGCTTCCAGAGTGTGGTGCTCAAGATCCTCGGACGGCTCGACGAAGCAGTCACGATCGCGCGTGAGGCGACCGCGCGCGCGCCCGATGCAGCTTCGGTTTGGAATGGATTAGGCGACACGCTCATTGCCGCAGGCCGAAACGCCGAAGCCGTCGACGCACTCAAGCGTGCAATCAGTCTGAAGCCCGGCTACGGTCCCGCGCTCGAGCGACTCGAGCTTGCACTTTTTCGAATTGGCGAAGTAGATCGCGCTCTCGAGACACGCGTCTCGAGACTTCGCGTGGCGGGGTATGGCGAGCGAGCGAAGACTCTCGAGCGCGAAGCAGCCGAGGTTGGCTTCGCTGAGGCGCGGCTTCGCGACGTGAGACGCGAGGTCGATCAGCTTCTGGCTGAAGCGGAGAAGAACGATCCATTCATCGAACATGTCACCAGTCGCACTCCAGCCGACTGCATCGTAATCGCCTACGCCGAGCTCGGAGAGTGGACCAAGGCTATGGACTGGGTGGAGCGCGCGTACGAACGGCGGCCGGGGCGACTTCGCAGAATGCTTACGGATCACCCGTACGACCATCACGGACTCGCCGTTGATCCACGATATGCACGTCTGCTGAGAGTGGCGGGTCTCGAAGAGCTGCTCTAAGAAGACGAAAAAAGCGATATTTCAGAATGTCGACGATGCTCGAAGCACCCCAACGGGAAAATCCCGAGCCCGACCTCCACGCTTTCGAGCACCATTGGCAGGACGAGGCTGACGCGGCCTACCTGTATCGCATTCTCGCCGCCGCCGAGCCGGATCAGAAAAAAAAGGACATCTACGCCCGCCTGGCCGAGGTCGAAGACAGGCACGTAGTCGTCTGGAGCGACCTCATGAAGAGCCACGGCCATCCGCTGAAGACTTTTCAGCCGAGCGGCCGCGCCAAGCTGCTTGCCCGCGTCGGCAAAGTGTTCGGGCCCGGATTTCTTCTCCCGATGCTGCTCCAGGAAGAAGGACGTGAGGTAAAGGCATACCTCGATATGCATCGCGCGACGCCGCAAGGCGCGCCCGGTGGTGGCGAGGCTCTCACTCTTGCGAAGGAATCGGCTGAGCACGCGACGACGCTTGCTGGAATTGCAGGAAAGAAAGGCGAGCCCTGGCACCGCACTGAATCGGGCGGCTTCCTTCGCAATGTTGTGTACGGATTCAACGACGGTCTCACCGCCAACTTCGGACTTGTCGCCGGCGTGATTGGCGCGACACTCACCGGGCAGAAAGACCATGCGGTGATCGTCGCCGGAGTTGCGGGCGCGATCGCTGACGCACTTTCGATGGGATCGAGCGGCTACCTCGCCGCGAAGAGCGAGCGCGAGGTATATGACTACGAGATCGCGATGGAGAAGGAGGAGGTCGCGTTGATGCCGGAGATCGAGCGCGATGAGCTGGCGCTGATCTACGAGGCGAAGGGAATGGATCGCGCGCACGCGCACGAGCTCGCGACGCGAATCATGGGCGACCCCGCGTTGATGCTCCAGGAGCAGGTACAGGAGGAGTTGAAGATCGGTGAGCAGACGATCTCGCCATTCCGTGAGGGATGGGTTACCGGAGTGGCGACGGCATTCGGGGCAGTGATTCCTGTGCTGCCATTCTTTTTCGCGCATGGGACGACGGCGATAGTGCTCGCATTCACCATCGCGATGGCATCGCATTTTCTCGTCGGCGCGGCCCGGTCTATTTTCACTGGACGCAGCGTGTTCCGATCGGGGCTCGACATGTTCGTCGTGGGAGTCGGAGTTGCGGCGGTCGGGTACTACGTCGGGGGATGGATCGGGGGTCACCTGTAGGAACAGCAACAGTGCAAGACAGTGAGACAATGAGAACGACGGGCCGCCCAGTAAGCGGCCCGTCGTTCTCATTGTCTCACTGCCTCCCTGCGCTGTTATATCGTCTTACACGACGATGCTGAGAAGCCGACCCGGAACGAAGATGATCTTTTTCGGTGATCCATTCACAAATTTCGCAATCGACGGCTCCGCCATAGCCAGCGAGACTGCTTCGTCCTGGCCAATGTCCCGCGCAACGTTCAGCCTCCCCCGGAACTTCCCGTTGACCTGAACCGCGAGCTCGATCGTGTCCTCTTGAACTAATCCGGCATCGAAGCCCGGCCACCCCGCATCGAAGACACTCTCGGAATGGCCAAGCCTTTCCCACAGCTCCTCGGCGAGGTGCGGCGCAAATGGAGCAACCAGCTGCACCACAGGCTCGACTTCCTCTTTCCGCGGCGTACGCTCTCCCCGACGAAGCACGTTCATGTATTCCATCATCGCCGCAATTGCCGTGTTGTAGCTGAGCCGCGGTATGTCTTCGCCAACTTTCCTGATCGTCTGGTGCAGCTTCCGCATTACATCCGCTGAGTCATCCGCAGTTCCCTTCCCACTTTCGATTGCAGTAATCGTCGATGCCCACAGCCGGTCCAGAAAACGCTTCACCCCCGAGATGCTCGCGTCGCGAAAATCGCCACCTTCCTCGAATGGGCCGAGGAACATGAGGTAGCCGCGGAATGCATCGGCTCCCCACGTTGCGATGTACTCGTCGGGAATCACCACGTTGCCGCGGCTCTTCGACATCTTCGCGCCGTTCCTGATGATCAGACCATGCGCGCGGAACTTCACATACGGCTCCTCGAAGTCGAGGTAGTCCATGTCGTGAAGTACCATCGTCACGAAGCGCGAGTAAAGCAGGTGCAGCACCGCATGCTCGTTGCCGCCGATGTACGTATCGACGGGCAGCCATTTGCGGATGAGCTCAGGATCGAAGGCGACATCATTCAATCCAACACTAGGATAACGCAGGAAATACCACGCGCTGTCGAGAAACGTGTCGGACACATCGGTCTCACGCCTTGCCATCGCGCCGCACTGAGGACACGCCACGCGATACCAGTCCTCATGGCGCGCGAGCGGCGAAAGTCCTGAATCGTCCGGCTTGAAATCTTCGACGTATGGAAGCACCACCGGCAGATCCTTCTCCGGAACTGGAACCGCGCCGCATTTGTCGCAATAGATGATCGGGATTGGCGGACCCCAATACCGTTGCCGCGAGATGCACCAGTCGTGCAGGCGGTAATTCACGACCGGTTTTGCCAATTCTTTTTGCGACAGCATTTCGACGATCGACGTTTTTGCGTCGGCAACCAGCATTCCATCAAACTCGCCTGAGTTCACCAGGCGAGCCCCCTCCGAACCCGTGTATGCCGAGGAGAAATCGGCCTGTGGGTCGTCACCCTCGGCGCAAACGACGCGGGTGATCGGCAGGCCGAAGACCATCGCAAACTCGAAGTCGCGGTCGTCGTGCGCGGGGACGGCCATGATCGCGCCCGTTCCATATTCCATCAGGACGTAGTCCGCGATCCAGATCTGAATTGGTTGGCCCGTTGCGGGATTCATCGCATACGAACCCGTGAACACACCGGTTTTCTCTGTGCTCGTCTTGCGCGTGACGAGATCCTGCCTGGCCGTGCGCTCGAGATATGCGCCGACGGCCGCGCGCTCGGACGAACTCGTCAGCTTCTCAACCAGCGGATGCTCGGGCGCGAGCACCATGTACGTCGCGCCAAAAATAGTGTCGGGGCGAGTTGTGAAGACGCGGACTTCTGCCTTCTCACCAGTCGCCGTCTCGACAGGAAACACGAGCTCCGCTCCCTCCGACCGGCCGATCCAATTACGCTGCGCAGTCTTTGTGCTCTCCGACCAATCGAGATGATCGAGGTTGTCGAGCAGGCGCGGAGCGTACTCGCTGATTCGGAAGAACCACTGCTCGAGCAGCCGCTGCTCCACCGGAGTTTCGCAGCGCTCGCATCGTCCGCCTATTACCTGTTCGTTGGCGAGCACCGTCTTGCAGCTGGGGCACCAGTTGACCGCTGCCTGCTTCTTGTAAGCCAGACCTTTTTTCAGAAGCTGAAGAAAGACCCACTGCGTCCACTTGTAATAATCGGGGTCGGTTGTGGCGAGCGAGTGACTCCAGTCCACCATCAGGCCGGCGCGCTCAACCTGCCGCTGGAAGTTGGCGATGTTCTGCGGAATCAGGCTGGTTGGATGTTGGCCAACCTTGAGTGCGTAGTTCTCCGAGTGGATGCCGAACGCATCGTAACCAAATGGCTCGAAGACGTTGTGTCCCTGGAGCCTCTGGAATCGTCCATATATGTCGTTGCCAACGAAGGCGAAAAGGTTGCCCACATGGAGCCCTTCCGCCGACGGATAGGGAAACATCATGAGGGCGTAATACGGATCGGGAGCGCCGGCGATGTCGGTCGCGTTCGTTCCGCGCTCACGCCACCTGTCCTGCCACTTCATCTCCACAGCCTGCGGATCGTACTCGTCGGCGGGGAACGCGGTGCGCTGGTCGTCGATGTTGACCGGGTTGTTCATGGTAACAAGCTAGCGGGGCTGTAAAGCACTTTCACCTCAGGCAGCTCAGGGCACACGATGCATCCACAGTTTCCGTTGACCGAGACAGAGCGCAGAATGACTCCGGGTTGGGCCGGCATTCCGATCGTCGATGTCAAAGCCCCGGGTTTCTTTTCGCCGGTTGCCGGTATGCTCCAGCGGCAGGCAGCCGCCGTCATGGTGCTGGCACTGACGGTATTTCACCTCGGAATTGCCTGGATTCTGTATCGGCTGTTTCACGTCCTCTCACCCGCCGCACGGGAGGCGTTTCTGGCGTCGCCGGAAGTGCACTCGACTTTCACGCTTGCCGCGGTGTGGGTAGTAGGCCTGCTGCTGCTCGCTTGTTTGTTCGTGCTGCGTCTGATCGAACGGCAGGTGACGAAACCGGTGGCCGAGCTGGCGCGCCTGTCTGAGGCAGTGGCCAGCGGCGAGCTCTCCGTGCCCTTCACCCCGTCGCGCGTCAACAGCGAAGTTGGACGTCTGAGCCGCGCGACCTCAGGAATGATTGTGGCGCTCCGACGCCTCGCGAGCACCATGCGCGCATCTGCCCGCGACACAACGACTCTCTCCGCTCAGATCACCGCTGCATCGGAGAGCGTAGCGATGGCCGCACAGCAGACGGCATCCACATCCGGCGCGCTGAGCAAGGAGTCGAGCCAGATGGCGAAGACGATCAAGGAAATCGCTGACGACGCCTCCAAGCTCGAGGAGATATCGGCATCGCTCCGCGGCCGGGCGCAGGACAACCTGCGGCGCGAGCGGAGACTGCGAACACTTGCGCAGGAAAACAGGGCACGGCTCGACGAGAGCTCGCGTGCGCTCGAGCTGCTCACAACAGATGCCAGCGCGAGCGCCGAATCAATCGAAGCGCTGGCGATCGCCGTGGACGAGATTCGCGCCTTCCTGACGCTCGTGCAGAAGATCTCACGTCAGTCAAAGCTCCTCGCCCTCAACGCAGCGATGGAAGCGGCGCGCGCCGGCGAGCAGGGCGAGGGATTCGGAATCGTTGCCGATGAAGTGCGTCGTCTCGCCGCAGATTCCGCGGAAGCTGCGGAACGCACGGACCTGCTTGCACGTGCGATGCTCGAGCGTGTAGGACGCTCGCGCGAGTCCGCCGCAAGAACGCTGGGCACTCTGCAGACGGTGCACGACGCTACGCATCATGGGCGGCAGTCGTTCATGCAGGTGGAACAGGGTGTCATCGACGCCGAAAAGTGGAGCGCATCGATCGAGACGGCTGTCGAGGAATCGAATCGGCTGGTGGTGGACATGACCCAGCGGCTCGACAACCTCGCGCTTGGAACCGAAGGGTTCGCGAGCGCAATGCATCAGGTAGCGGCAGCGAGCGAAGAGCAAAGTGACAGCATCGACGAGATCGCCGGCGCCGCGAACTCGCTCTCCTCAGCTGCGCGCCGGGTGGCTCAGCTCGTAGGAACGTTCAAGCTGGGTGACACGCCATCGCGGTCGATGCCGGCCGTTCAGAACTTTTGAACAAATAGGCTGCGTCCATCAGCCGCGCACCTGAAGCGTCAGCGACTGAGTACTGAAAACCGGAATAAGCGGTCGCGCTGCCGAAGCGTCCGTCTTTCGAGAGCGCGTAGTAGCTCATGTCATAGCGGGGTCTCCCCCGATCGTCGAGCAATCGCTTGGGCGTCATCGCAACCATTCGCTCGAGTGCCTTCAGGCAGGCTGCTTCGGGCGATAGACCCAGACGCATCTGCTCCACGATGTAGAACGCGCCGCAAATCCGGATGTTCGACTCACCCAGTCCGGTTGCGCCCGCCGCGCCGACGGTGTTGTCGCAGTACTGTCCGGCACCGATGATCGCTGAATCTCCGACTCGTCCCGGAATCTTCCACGAAAGTCCGCTGGTTGTCACCACCGACGAGATGTCGCCCGCCGCATTCACCGCATTCATGTTGATCGTCCCCGTTGCAAACTTGATCGCAACGGGAGTCTCGTGATCGAGCCACGCATCATTGCCGTTGAGACACGACTTCCACTTGAGCCAGTCCTGCCGGCTCTTGTCGGTGAGAAGATTCTGTTCCTTGAATCCCATCTCGAGAGCGAACTTCTTCGCGCCGGCGCCGACGAGCATGATGTGATCGGTGTAATCCATCACCGCCTTGGCGACGAGGGATGGGGTAGCGATGTCCTCCAGCGCTGCGACCGCGCCGGCCCGTTTGGTTGGACCGTGCATGCAGCACGCATCGAGCTGAACCACTCCCTCTTCATTGGGAAGTCCACCAAGCCCAACAGATTGATCGGTTGGGTCGAGCTCCTGGATATTCACGCCAGCAATGATTGCATCGAGCGTGTCCGCGTTCTGTTTCGTGATCAGGTCGTAGGCTTTCGCGACTCCGCGGATTCCGTTTGCCGACGCAACTACGACAGGTCTGGCGGCTACTCGAGGCGGAGCCGTTGATGCCGATGAGGAACGAGGGAGTGTCAAGCTGGCGGCTGCCGCCGCGCCTGCACCAAGGAATTCACGACGTGAGATTGTCATCCGTTACTCGATGCAGGAGGGATTTTACCGGCTTCACATAACGTATTTCACGAGTGTAGTTTCACGCTACCCATGACCGATCCTACCCGGCGGCGCGAGCGTGATCTGCTCGGCGAGCGCGAAGTCCCCGCCTCGGCGCTATACGGCATTCAAACGCTTCGCGCGATGGAGAATTTTGCCATCAGCGGAGTGAAGCTATGTGATTTCCCGACCCTGATTGCCGCCATTGCCGCCGTAAAGGAAGGTGCGGCAGAAGCGAACCGCGAGCTCGGTCTGCTCGAGCCAAGTATTGCCGATGCGATTGTCGCCGCATCGAGAGAGATTCGCGGGGGCAGGCACCACGAACATTTCCAGGTGGACATGATTCAGGGTGGGGCCGGGACCTCCACCAATATGAACGCCAACGAGGTCATTGCGAATCGCGCCCTCGAGCTGCTCGGCCATCCGCGCGGGAGCTACGACATCGTCAGTCCCAACTCTCACGTCAATCTGAGCCAGTCGACGAACGACGTTTATCCGACGGCAATAAAGCTCGCGATGCATTCGAGCATCGAGCAGCTCCGGGCGGCAATGGGCGCGCTGGCGGGTGGATTTCTGCTCAAGGGAGAGGAATTCGCGCCGTACCTCAAGATGGGGAGGACTCAGCTTCAGGACGCCGTGCCGATGACACTCGGCCAGGAGTTCACGGCTTTCGCTCATACCATGCTCGAGGATGTAGAGCGGCTGGGCGAAGCGCAGGCGCTCATTCGCGAGATCAACATGGGCGCGACGGCGATCGGAACCGGAATCAACACGCCACCGGGATATGCGGAGAGTGTGCGGGTTGCCCTGTCGCGAATCACGGGACTGGAGCTCATCACAGCACCAGACCTGGTGGAAGCGACTTCCGATACCGGCGTGTTCGTCCAGCTGTCCGGAGTTCTCAAGCGCTGCGCTGTGAAGCTTTCGAAGATCTGCAACGATCTCCGGCTCTTGAGCTCAGGTCCGCGAGCGGGACTGGGCGAGATCAACCTGCCGCCCATGCAGCCGGGCTCGTCGATCATGCCGGGAAAAGTGAATCCGGTGATTCCCGAAGTCGTGAATCAGGTGTGCTTCGACGTCATCGGGGGCGACATCACGGTGACAATGGCGGCCGAGGCGGGGCAGCTTCAGCTGAACGTCTTCGAGCCGATCATCGCGTATCGCTTGTTGACGGGAATGATAATTCTCACCCGGGCATGCGATGTGCTTCGCGTGCGATGCGTCATGGGGATCACGGCGAATCCCGACAGGATGCGGATGTTCGTCGAGCAGTCGATTGGAATCGTAACTGCCCTCGTACCTGTCCTCGGCTACGAGAAGGCGACGGAGATTGCGAAGGAGGCACTGGAGAGCGGGCGCGGTGTTTACGATCTGGTTTGCGACAAGGGACTGATGACGCGCGAGGAGCTCGATCATGCGCTCAATCCCGAGGCGATGACGGGTCTGCGCGATGATCCAAGTACCCTCCCGGTACAGTACGGCAAAGGTTAGCTTGTAGCTGTTTTTCCACCCTCAGTGGAGCGCGACACGCAGGACGGCTGAGCGCTCCGACACGAAGGTCAAAGGATCAAGGAATGAAAGGCATTTCCCGCCTGCGGCGGTTTGCACCGTTTGGCATGATGGTCGTGCTGGCGCTGACTCTCGCCGCGTGCGAGCAGTCACATCCGAACACGACGTTCACGCCGCATTCGGACTATGGACGGTCGATCGATTTCCTCTGGGACCGGCTGCTTCTTCTCGGCACGATCGTGTTTGTTCTTGTCGAAGGCGGCATCATCTACATCGTCTTTCGCTATCGCAAGCGTGAGGGAGACCAGCCGCCTCCGCAAACGCATGGCAATGTCGTCATCGAGATTTTCTGGACGCTGATCCCGGCGTTCATCCTGCTGTTCATTGCTGTGCCAACCGTGCGGACAATCTTCAAGACGCAGGCAAAGGCCGTTGCCGGCTCGCTTCAGATCGAAGTGACCGGCCATCAGTGGTGGTGGGAGTTCCGCTATCCCGAGTACGGGATCATCACCGCCAACGAGATTTATATCCCCACGGGCCGCACGGTGAACTT
>Ga0193751_1000670_pt1 | contig 25156 bp, 25 predicted proteins | sample L1c2metaG_FD_143050 | JGI IMG/M metagenome (GOLD analysis project Ga0193751, IMG submission 143050) | Soil microbial communities from a riparian zone of the East river system, Colorado, United States - L1c2 | ecosystem: Environmental > Terrestrial > Soil > Riparian zone | place: USA: East River... | reverse complement strand
CGCGGTTGATAACTCGAAGGGGAATTCGTAGACGCTCGCGACTCAAAAGCCAGATGGGAGACATCGTGCGGGTTCGAGTCCAGACAGGGCACCCTTCATGTTTTCTTTGATTTAGACGAAGTTCCAAAGCTCGCCACGTCGTCCTAGCGGGTGCGGGTGAGGACAGGACACGCTAAACATTATGGTTTCCAAGGGCCTCGTTGCCGTTGATGCAATTGCTCCGAAGTTCAGGGGATGTGTAGCGTCTGGACGTTGGACTCTGTGCCTAGGTGCTGGTATTTCGCGTGGCATTACGCCAACATGGTTCGACCTCACGATGGCTATCGTGAATATAACATTCGGCTCGCATTACGATCGCCCAGCTTTTGAACAGCTTGTCGCGACTTCCGGATGGAGCCTTGATGCCTGGATTCAAGCCGCCGCCAACGAATTTGTTGTGTCTGGCCGGACGCTAGATGAATTTAACGATCTACTCGAATCGATCTTGTATGACCAACTGCGAAAAGATGCAAGCGGTTTGCCTGTTTCGAGACATTTGCTACAAGTTCTAAACGATCCGACACTATCTGAAAAAAACCGCATCTTCGATGTTTGTGAATTTTTTGAAAATACATATAAGGACGCATCGTTGATAGGAGTAGTTCATTTTCTTATTGCTGCTGCAAAAGCTGGACGCAAACCTTACGCAATAATCACCTTTAACGCAGACACCTTGCTTGAAACTCTCATTTACCTTTTTCTCCGGAGAGACCATTATAAAGGTCCGGGGCCGCATGGTAATCCGCTCTATCACTACAAGTCGGTTAACCGACCTACACTAATTGCGCATCATCAGTACAAAGAAAAAACGAGCATCTTTCATTGTCATGGCACAATTATGCCGCGATTGGCGGCGCCACCGCGTCCGAAGGATTCCAGGGACAGGCTTGTCTTTCTTGAGCAGGAATATTTGCGAATCGCAAGCACGACGGCGTCGTGGCCGGAGACGCTATTCCTCTTCCACGCTCAGACGACTCGTATGGTATTCGCCGGCCTATCAATGTCAGATGCAAACATTCGACGCTGGATGCGCGCGAGCGAGACGGAGCTTTCGCTTGACTACGTCCGCGTTTTTAGCGGAAAGCGCGTCAATCCCGAGCACCTTTGGATAACTCGAAAGCCCGCGGATATAACCTTGACCAGACTCAAACTCGTCTCAATGCTTCATCTTGGAATCCGTCCTGCATGGATCAGCGATTGGGCGGAGCTTGAAGAGGCGCTATGCAATATGCTTGCCATCTGACGTCCGGCATCTGCATATTCGCCACATTCGATGCGCGAGATAGCGCGCCTCCCTGGTGGCGACTATTGTCGCCAATCTCCCAAAAGCTGCGGATAACGGATTCTGATGGGGCCAGCCAAGTCACAGCCGCTTCGTCAGCAGCACCCAATTCGTGCCGGGATGCTGCCAGTCTTCCTTGACGATCTTTCTTTGTGCGGCTTCGCGGTAGCCGCGCCGCTCGTAGAGCCGGCGCGCGCTCGTGTTTGTATCGGTGACGATGAGGCTCAGGCCGGGCTTGCCGGCACGGGCGGCGCGCGTGTCGGCCTCGGCGAGCAGTGCCGTGCCCAGGCCGTGGCCGCGGTGCTGCGGGTAGGCGGCGAGTGCGTGCACGTACCACGTGTCGGGCGCCATGCGCGTCAGGTCGTGCAGCGGCGCCAGCATGGCGGGCAGGGTGTCCGGAATGGGCTCCGCTTCGGCGCCGAGCGGATAGCCGATGAGCGCGCAGGCCGGACGGCCCTCAAGCTCGCCGATAAGCGCGTTGCGATAGGAAATGCCGCCGGTTTCGCCGCGCACGCGTTTGCGGCCGATATCCCACGGATCGCCGCCGGGGCCTGCCAGCTGCGTCCACAGGCATAGCGCAAGGCCTTCGCTGGCGAACTGCACCAGTTCCGCCAGGGCGGCCACGTCGGCGAGCGTTGCGCGCCGAAAGGGGGTGTCGATTTCCGCCATCGGGCGCGCTCCGCGTCTCCTTCATGGCATTTTCTGGGCATCTTCTTGGCATCGTTACTGTCAAATGAAACTACGGTGACAGCAAGCGCGAGGCGGATGAGTTCGCATCGCCGGGAACCCCGGGGGCAGCGGCCAGAAGTTGCGAAGAATCAAAGCCTTATCATGGCCATGACGCGGCGCGACGCGCGGCGGGGGAGGTCCCCCGGCTCGCGCCACGTGCTCCGGTTCACCCATTAAGTTGTTGCAAACGTCCGGGCCAAAGTGCACCGTACCTCGCTACTCGCAGATTCACTCCCAGGAGATGCTCTAATGTCGACCGGTACCGTGAAGTGGTTCAATCCCACCAAGGGCTACGGCTTTATCCAGCCGCAGGGTGGTGGGCAGGATGTGTTCGTACACATTTCCGCCGTCGAGCGCGCAGGACTCAGCACACTCAACGAAGGTCAGCACGTCGAGTACGAGGTGGTCAGCAATCGCGGCAAGTCCTCGGCCGAGAACCTCAAGGTAAAGTGACCCCGCCGGCGCAAGCCGGCCCGCACTGAGAGCGGAATGCATCACCCGGAAAGCCCCGAGCTGACGATCGATGACTTCGCGGCGACGGCCAACTGGTATTTGACGGTCCGGTGCAACAATCCAAAGTGCGCCCGACTGATTGCATTCCAGAAGACGGAATTTCGCGGCGGTGAACCGAACCTGCGGCTTGCCGTAACCGGCAAGCTGTCGGTCGATTGCCCGCATTGCAAGCGGCTCGTGCGCTTCCGCGGGGAGCAGATCGAGCGCAGGAACGTCGTGCTCAACCAGTAGCGCGGCGCATTACAGTTCCGCCGCCGGAACCTCTTCACCCCTCGCGCGCGCGAGCGCGTTCGCATCCTCGGGCTGCGGCGCGCCGCGCCGCTGTGCCCGCTCGCCCGATTCCTGCGCGCACTTCTCCACGTGGGCGGAGCGGTTGACGATCTGCAGGTTGGGCACGCCCCAGAACGCCAGCAATCGCGGCCATGGCTCGCCGCAATGGTCGCGCCAGACCTGGAACAGCGGCACGCGATGATCGACCTCGGCGTCCTTGAACAGGCGCCCGCCGGTCAGGCGGCAGCGGCGTTGCTGCAGCCCCTTGAGGTGGCGCACGTGGTCGCTCGGCGCCGTCCACAGGTTCCAGGCGGCGACGCAGCAGCTGTGCCAGCTTGCGTTCTTGTTGGGGCGGCGGTCGTCCCACAGGTCGCGATGCCAGCCGAGCCGGAACACCGGCTGGCCGCACACGCAGCAATGGCCCGGGCCTTTCGCGTGCGCCGCCTCGCGATAAGGCGCGGGCGGGGCCCGGAAGCTCGCCGGTAGCCCCGGCGACGCCTTGCCGCCCGCCTTCGCTGTCCCGGCCAGGCGCCAGGTCCAGCCGGCCGGCGCGCCGCTGCGCGCCGCCAGCGCGCGGGCGAGCTTGTCGGCGCGCACCGGGTGGTGGCGCCAGTAGGATTCGATGGCGCGGCGCGGGGTCGGCGGCACGAACGGCTTGCGCAGCGCGTGCGCCAGCACGGTCGCGGGAAAAATATCCGGCAGATGACGCAGCAGCCGGGCGCGCGCCTTGGCGTTGCGCTCGGCGCGCCACGCGGTTGTGGCCAAAACCATGACGGACGTCCCCCAGCGGGCAGAACGCCCGCCGCCCGATTGTCCCGGCAATGTCTTGCCAATCCGTAGCCGCCCATGAAGCATGGGACGACGCGCAACCCAAGTGGAGAAGCCCGATGAGCCTTGCGAACGCGACCGGTCCGGTGCTGTGGGCGCTCGATGCGCGCGGGGTTGCGACCGTCACGCTCAACCGGCCCGAGGTCAACAACGCCTATGACGGCGGCCTCATCCAGGGCCTGCTGGACGCCATGGACGCGCTCGCCGGCGCCGCCACCCTGCGCGCCGTCGTGATCAAGGGCAACGGGCGGCATTTCCAGGCGGGTGCCGATCTGAAATGGATCGAGGCGGTGCGCCAAGCGTCGCCCGCGGAGAACGTCCGGGTGTCGCAGGCGACCGCCGAAGCGGTGCGGCGGCTCAACCGCGCGCCGGTCCCCACCGTGGCGCTGGTGCAGGGCGGCTGCTTCGGCGGCGGCACCGGCATCGTCGCCGCCTGCGACGTAGTGGTGGCGGCCGACAACGCGATCTTCTCCATCGCCGAGGTGCGCTGGGGCATCACCGCCGCCATCATCATCCCGCAGCTCAACGACGCCATCGGGGTGCGCCAGGTGCGCCGCTACGCCCTCACCGGCGAGCGGTTCGGGGCCGAGGAGGCGCGCCGCATCGGCCTCGTGCACGAGGTCGTGCCGCTCGCCGATCTCGACGCGGCCGGCGCGCGCATCGTCGGCCAGGTGCTCGAGAACGGCCCGGACGCCCTGGCGCAGACCAAGGCGCACGCCCTGGCGGCGACGTTCGCCGACGTGGACGAGGCGGCGTTCGCCCAACTGGTGGCCGCGCACGCCGCCAAGCGGCAGACCGCCGAAGCGGCCGAAGGCCTGGCGTCGTTCGCGGAAAAGCGCGCGGCGCGCTGGTCGTGAAAATTAAGGAGACGAACATGCTTGAGCGCGCGCTGCTCGCTGCCGCCGTCCTGCTGCTGGCGTTGCAATCGCCGGTGCTGGCGCAGGCCGGAACGGCCGAGCCCGACGACCGGAAGGCGCTGGCCTACGCGGCAATCGACCGCAACGCCGAGCAGATCTATCTGCTCGGCGACTCCGTCTATTATTTCGCCGAGCTCGGCATGCAGGAGGTCGAGAGCGCAAAGCTCGTCAGGGAAACCCTGGAGGCGGCCGGCTTCACGGTCGAGACCTGCGGCGCCGGCATGCCGACGAACGTCTGGGCCTATTGGGGCAAGGGCAAGCCGCAGATCGTCATCGTGTCGGAGATGGACGCTTTGCCGAACGGCTCGCAAACGCCGGGCAGCATCGAGCGCAAGCCGCTGATCAAGGGCGCGCCCGGTCACATGGAGGGCCATAACACCCACCCGGCGATCGCGGTCGGCGCCGCCTACGCGGTCAAGCAGGCGATGGAGCGCTACGGCATTCCCGGCTCGGTCGCGATCTCGCTCGGGCCGGCCGAGGAGCAGATCATCAGCCGGCCCTACCTGGTGCGCGCCGGCCAATTCAAGGACGCCGACGTCGCCATCCTGCTGCACATCGCCGACAATTTCAGCGCCGGCGTCGGCTTCCAGAACTACGCGGCGATCAGCGCCAAGTTCACCTTCCACGGCAAGCAGGCGCACGGCGCCATCAATCCGTGGGACGGCAAGGATGCGGTCGACGCGGTCGAGCTGATGGACATCGGCTTCGACAAGCTGCGCGAGCACCTGCACCCGACCTACCGGGCGCATCGCGCCATCACGTTCGGGGGCCTGCAGCCCAACATCATTCCGGAGACCGGGCAGATCTGGTGGTTCGTGCGCGATGCCGACATGCCGTCCGCCAAGGAGACGTTCGACAAGCTGGTGAAGATCGCCGACGGCGCCGCGCTGATGACCGGCACCACCTACGACATGCGCATCGATGCCGCCGCCTGGCCGCAGCTCGCGCTGCGCGCGGTCGGCGAGACCATCCAGGCCAACATCGATGCGGTCGGCATGCCGCAATGGAGCGAGGCGGAGCAGGCCTTCGCCCGGGAATTCCAGGCCTCGCTCGGCCTGCCGGTGACCGGCCTCAACACCAAGCAATATGCGTTCGCCCAACGGCCGCAAACCGCGGCGTCGAACGACAATGTCGACGTGACCTGGGTGGTGCCGAGCGCGATGCTGTATTACCCCGGCAGCGTTCCCGGCGTGCTGTATCACAACTGGCCGGCGGGCGTGACGCCGACGAGCGGCATGACCCACAAAGGCATGATCGCCGCCGCCAAGGTGCTGGCCGGCTCGATCCTCGATTTCCTCACCCGGCCCGAATTGATCCAAAAGGCCAAGGCCGAGCACGCGGAGGCGATCGGCCGGATCAAATATTTCGAGGTACTGCCGGCCGACGCCAAGCCGCCGCTCGATCTCAACAAGGAGACGATGGATCGCTACCGGCCGCAGATGCGGCAGTTCTATTTGAACAAGCCGGTGCGATTCGACTGACGCGCCCATGCCCGACGCCTATCCGCGCGACCTCCTCGGCTACGGACGCACGCCGCCCGATCCCCGCTGGCCGGGCGGCGCCCGCATCGCCGTGCAGTTCGTGCTCAATTACGAGGAGGGCGGGGAAAGCTCGATCCTGCACGGCGACGCCGCCTCCGAGTCGTTCCTGACCGAGATCGTCGGCGCGCAGCCGTGGCCGGGGCAGCGCAACCTGGTCGCGGAGTCGGCCTACGAGTACGGCGCGCGCGCCGGCTTCTGGCGCATCTGGCGGCTGTTCACCGCACGCCGCGTCCCGCTCACCGTCTATGCGGTCGCGATGGCGCTGGCGCGCAACCCGGACGCGGTCGCCGCCATGCGCGAGGCCGACTGGGAGATCGCGAGCCATGGGCTGCGCTGGATCGAATACAAGGATTTCGCCGAAGCCGACGAGCGCCGGCATCTCGACGAGGCGATCCGCCTGCACGCGCAGGCGACCGGCGCGCGCCCGCTCGGCTGGTATCTCGGCCGCGGCTCGGTCAACACCCGCCGGCTGGTGATGGAGGAGGGCGGGTTCCTGTACGATTCCGATTCGTACGCCGACGACCTGCCCTATTGGGTCGCCGGCCCGCGCGGGCCGCACCTCGTCATTCCCTATGCGCTCGACGCCAACGACATGCGTTTTGCGGCCCCCCAGGCTTCAATTCCGGCGATCAGTTCTTCGCCTATCTGCGCGACAGCTTCGACGTGCTGTACGCGGAAGGCGCGCAGACGCCGAAAATGCTGTCGATCGGCCTGCACCCGCGCATCGTCGGCCGCCCGGGCCGCATCGCGGCGCTCGCGCGCTTCCTCGATCACGTGGCGGCGCACGAGCGCGTGTGGGTGACCCGGCGCATCGACATCGCCCGCCACTGGCACGCGCACCACAAGCCGGCGTCATGAATTCCGACCGCTTCCAGGTCCGCGCCATGCGGCCGGAGGAGATCGCGCTCGTAGCCGACTGGGCGGCGGCGGAAGGCTGGAACCCCGGGTTGTCCGACGCGGCGTGCTTCGCCGCGGTCGACCCGCACGGGTTCTTCGTCGGCGAGCTCGACGGTGCGGCCGCCGCCACCATTTCGGTCGTCAACTACGGCGACCGCTTCGCCTTCCTGGGGTTCTACATCGTGCGGCCGGATCTGCGCGGCCACGGCTACGGCCTGCGCACCTGGGATGTCGGTATCGCCCACGCGGGCGCACGCACCATCGGCCTCGACGGCGTCATCGCCCAGCAGGATAACTACAGACGCTCAGGGTTCACGCTCGCCTATCGCAACGTGCGCTACGGCGGAACCATCGCGGCCGGCGCGCCCGTCCCGGGTGTCGTCGATCTCGCCAAGGTGCCGTTGCGCGACGTGTTTGCCGACGACGCCACCGTGTTCCCGGCGCGGCGCACCGGTTTTCTGCGCGCCTGGACCAGCGCGCCCGGCCACGTGGGCCGCGCGGTCGTGCGCGACGGAAGGCTCGCGGCCTGGGGAGTGATCCGCTCCTGCCGCAGCGGCTGCAAGATCGGCCCGCTGGTGGCCGACGACGAGGCCGCCGCGCTGGCGGTGTTCGACGCGCTGGTTGCCGCCAAGGGCGGCGGCGAAATCTATCTCGACATCCCGGAGCCGAACGCCGCCGCCGCAGCGCTGGCGCGCGCGCGCTGGCTGGAGCCGGTGTTCGAGACCGCGCGCATGTACACCGGTCCGGTCCGGCCGCTCGCGCTCCCGCGCCTCTACGGCATCGCTACCTTCGAGCTGGGGTAAGAAATCTTCGTAGGATGGGTTGAGCGTCAGCGAAACCCATCGCCTTTCAATCGGCGTCGGAATGATGGGTTTCGCGTTCGCTCAACCCATCCTACCGGCTACGGCGTCTCGCCGTCGTCGTCCTTGTCGGCCTTGCCGCCGATCTGCTTGAGCTTGGCGAACACCGCGTCGACGTCGAGCTCTCCCGACGGCCGGCCGGCCGGCGCGCCGGGCTCGGGATGCGCTTCCGCGGCGGTCGTCACCTCGGCGGGCAGCAGGGTCGCGCCGCGCTCCTCGGGCTCCGCCGGCTTGTCCTTGGCGGCGCGCTGGACCTCGAAGTCGAGGTCGAGCTGGGAGCACAGCCCCAAGGTCACCGGGTCCATCGGCTGCAGGTGGGGGGCGTTCCAGTGGGTGCGGTCGCGGATCGCCTGGATGGTCGACTTGGTGGTGCCGACCAGGCGCATGATCTGCGCGTCCTTGAGCTCCGGATGGTTGCGCAGCAGCCACAGAATGGCGTTCGGCCGGTCCTGCCGGCGCGACACCGGCGTGTAGCGCGGCCCCTTCTTGGACTTGGGCTGCGGCAGCCGCACCTTGGGGTCGGCGAGCTTGAGGTGGCGCTCCGGGTCGGCCTCGGCCTGCTCGATATCCTCGCGGCTGAGCTGTCCGGTCGATACCGGATCGAGGCCCTTGATGCCCTGGGCGGCGTCGCCGTCGGCGATCGCCTTCACCTCGAGGGGGTGCAGCTTGCAGAAGTCGGCGATCTGATCGAACGTCAGCCCGGTGTTCTCGACCAGCCAAACGGCCGTTGCCTTCGGCATCAGCGGCGAAGCGGACATGGCAATCTCCTCGGCAAAATCTCCCTGGCGCTCCGCCCGCCCGCGGGCGAAGCCTCGTGTCATCAGGGATGACAGGAAAGTGACGGGAATATAGGCAGCCGGGGCCGCCCTGTCCAATGCTGCATGCGGTCGCGCGCCACGCTTGCGCGTGCTTGACAGGGCCCCGACCCCGGCCCATGTCGGACCTGGGACTGCGCCGATTCCGGTGCCCAGATGATTGCCCACGCCATCGCCCATCCGTCCGACCAGAAACCCAAGCGGCGCGTCGTTTTGTGCGCGCCGCGCAGCTTTTGCGCCGGCGTGGTGCGCGCGATCGAGACGGTCGAACGGGCCCTCGACATGTACGGTCCGCCGGTCTACGTGCGCCACGAAATCGTCCATAACCGCTACGTGGTCGATACCCTGCGGGCCAAGGGGGCGGTATTCGTCGAGGATCTCGCCGAAGTGCCCGATACCGCCGCTCCGGTGGTGTTCTCCGCCCATGGCGTGCCCAAGTCGGTGCCGGACGAGGCGCAGCGGCGCCACCTGTTCGCCCTCGACGCCACCTGTCCGCTGGTCACCAAGGTCCATCGCGAGGCGGAAATCCACCACCGCCGCGGGCTCGAGATCGCCCTGATCGGCCATGCCGGCCACCCGGAGGTCGTCGGCACCGTCGGGCAGCTTCCGGCCGGGTCCGTCACCCTGATCGAGACCCTCGCCGACGCCGCCGCCTATGCGCCGCGCGATCCCGCGCACCTCGCCTACATCACCCAGACGACGCTCTCGGTCGACGACACCGCCGAGATCGTGGCGCTGCTCAAGCGGCGGTTCCCGACCATCGTCGGGCCGCACAAGGAAGACATCTGCTACGCCACCACCAACCGGCAGGAGGCGGTCAAGCGCGTCGCCTCCGGGGTCGACGCCCTGATCGTGGTGGGATCGCCCAACTCGTCGAACTCCCAGCGCCTCAAGGAGGTGGCCGAGCGGGCCGGCTGCCCCTACGCGGTGCTGGTGCAAAGCGCCGCCGAGGTGGATTGGGGCCGGCTCGACGCGGCGCGCAGCATCGGCATCACGGCCGGTGCGTCGGCGCCCGAAGTGCTGGTCGAGGAAATCATCGACGCGCTCGCGGAGCGCTACGACGTGAGCATCGATACGGTGGCGGCCGCCAACGAGGACGTCTTCTTTCCGCTGCCGCGCGCGCTGCGGGACCATCAGCCGGCGCAGTAGGGCGCGGGGAGTCGGGGGCGGAATGGCGGTCTATACCGACGTCGCGGCGGAGGACCTCGCCGCGTTCCTGGCGGATTACGAGCTCGGCGAGCTGCTGTCCTACAAGGGCATTGCCGAGGGCGTCGAGAACTCGAACTTTCTCGTCCACGCCGCCCGCGGCTATTTCATCCTCACGCTCTACGAGAAGCGGGTGGCGCCGCACGATCTGCCGTTCTTCCTCGGCCTGATGGAGCATCTCGCCGGCCGCGGCCTCACCTGCCCGCTGCCGGTCAAGAACCGGCACGGCAAGGTGCTCGGCAGCCTCGCCGGCCGCCCGGCCGCGATGGTCACGTTTCTCGACGGCATGTGGATCCGCCGGCCCAACGCCGGCCATTGCGCCGCGCTTGGCGAGGCGCTGGCGCAATTGCATCTCGCCGGCGCCGGCTTCGCGCTCAAGCGCGCCAACGCGCTCTCGGTCGACGGCTGGCGGCCGTTGCTGCGGGCGGCGGCCGGCCGGGCCGACCGGCTGCAGCCGGGGCTCGAGCAGGCGATCGCGGCCGAGCTCGATGATCTCGAGCGGCAATGGCCGCGCGACCTGCCGCAGGGCGTGATCCACGCCGACCTCTTCCCCGACAACGTGTTCTTTCTCGGCAACCGTCTGTCCGGCCTGATCGATTTCTATTTTGCATGCACCGATACGCTCGCCTACGACGTGGCCATCTGCCTCAACGCCTGGTGCTTCGAGCTCGACCATTCCTACAACGTCACCAAGGGGCGCGCGCTGCTGCAGGCCTACGCCAAGGCGCGGCCGCTCTCGCCGGCCGAGCGCGCGCGGCTGCCGCTGCTGGCCCGCGGCGCCGCGCTGCGCTTCCTGCTCACCCGGCTGGTCGACTGGCTCGACGTGCCGGCCGGCGCCCTGGTGAAGCCGAAGGACCCGCTCGAATATTTCCGCAAGCTGCGCTTCCACCAGGGTCTCCGCAGCGTGCGCGATTACGGGATCGCCGAATGACGCAGCCGCCCGCCGGACTGACGCACGTCACCGTGCACACCGACGGCGCGTGCTCGGGCAATCCCGGACCCGGCGGCTGGGGCGCGATCCTCGCCTGGAACGACCACGAGAAGGAGCTCAAGGGCGGGGAAGCGCACACCACCAACAACCGCATGGAGCTGATGGCGGCGATCGCCGCGCTCGAAGCGCTCAAGCGGCCGTGCAGCGTCGATCTCTACACCGACAGCCAGTATGTGCGCGGCGGCATCACCGGGTGGATCAACCAGTGGAAGCGCAACGGCTGGCGCACCGCCGACCGCAAGCCGGTCAAGAACGTCGATCTGTGGCAGCGCCTCGATGCCGCCCTGGCGCGCCACCAGCTGCGCTGGCATTGGGTGCGCGGCCATTCCGGCCACGACCTCAACGAACGGGCCGATCGGCTGGCGCGCGAAGGGCTGGCGGAGGCCAGGAATCAGTGATCAGCAATCAGTGATCAGTAACCAGAAAGAACGGAAACCTGATCCCTGACTCCTGATTCCTGACTCCTGATCCCTGGTCCTCAGATCTGCTTGAGCAGATTGTCGGCACCGGAGACCTCCGCCTTGCCGGGCGCGTCCTCGATGTTGATGCTCTTCACCACTCCGTCATCGATCACCATGGAATAGCGCTTGGAGCGCACGCCGAGGCCGTTCGCCGATGCGTCGAGGGTGAGGCCGAGCGCCTTGGCGAAATCGGCGCTGCCGTCGGCCAGAAACTCGACCTTGCCTTCGGCGCCGGATGCCTTCTTCCACGCGTCCATGACGAACACGTCGTTGACCGCCGTGACCGCGATCGTGTCGATGCCCTTGGCCTTGATGGCGTCGGCGTTCTTGACGTAGCCGGGCATGTGATTCTTGTGGCAGGTCGGCGTGAAGGCGCCGGGCACGGCAAACAGCACCACTTTCTTGCCCTTGAAAATATCGTCGGTCGTTTTCGGCGCCGGCCCGTCCGGCGTCATGGTCCTGAAAGTCGCGGCGGGCACGCGGTCGCCGGCCTTGATGGTCATGGCGGTCTTCCTCTCACAACAGTTGGCGAATGGGGAACGTTGCGTTCCGGTGACAATGCGGCCGTTCAGCTCGGTCGTCCGGCCGAGGGTTCTAATTTACCGGCTTTCTGTCGAAACGGAAACCGGGTCGGTTCCGTTCACTCGAGACGGGTTTCGACCTCGATGGCGTCCTCGGCGGTGACGGCGGTGAGCCGCAGCACGGCGCCGTGGGCGGGCGCGCCGGGCGGCAGCCCGTCGAGCTCGAACGCAAAGCGCCGCAGCCCCGGCGGCGCGCCTGACACCGGCGCTGGCAGCGGCAGTGACCAATCGGGCGTCGGGCCTTCGGCGAATAACTCGAGGTCGGCGCCGGCGGGCGCCGCCACGTCGACGACGATGCGCGGCCGCGCGCCGCCGTCCTCGCGATGGATTGCCCGAATCGACAGGGGACCGCCTTCGCCGAGGCGGACCGGCTTCGGCACCCGCGCCTCGCTGGCGGCGAGCGCCGCGTCATAGGCGCCGTCGCCCGGAAGCGGCAGCTCGCCTTTCGCGTCGACCGGCACGCACAGCTTCTCGCAGATGGCGTAATCGAGATCGAGCCGGAGCAGGACCGGCTTTGCGGCGTCGCGCGGCACGACCTGCAGCGGCAGGATCACGCCCTGCTTGTAGCCGATCGACGCGCCGCCCTCGTCCGTGAAGGCGTGCGGGGCCGGAAACTGCATCGTCACGGTCGCGACATTGTCCGAGCGGTCGAAGCGAAACCGCGGCGGCATGCCCGAATCGCCCGGATAGCGCCAATAGGTCTTCCACCCCGGGCCTAGCTTGATTTCGACCCCGGCGCGCAACGTTGCGCCCGGCGCCGCGCCCGGCCTGGTGCCGGCGATCAACCGCATGGAAGCGCGCGGTCCGCCGTCCCAGGCCGACGCGTCGGCCGCCGTCGCCGGCCCGCTGCCCGCCGCAAGGAGCGCAAAACCGCAGGCAAAACCGGCTATTGCGGCGCCCGTGCCTGAAATGCTGCCAGCCATGCGGCAGATTTAGGCGGAGCCCCCGGCGCCGCGCCATTGAATTCGCCGTGATCGGCGGTCTGCGGCAACATGGTAGCGGCATGCGTCAACAAGTTTAGTTTCCATCCGGCGCGCGAACGGGGTAATCTTGCTCAATGCGCATCGGAGCGAAGGGCGGCAACAAGCCGGCCGGACGAGGGTATCTCGACGGCCAGATGCTCATCGCCATGCCGACCATGCGCGACGAGCGCTTCACCCGATCGGTGATCTACGTTTGCGCGCACTCGTCCGAAGGCGCGATGGGGATCGTCGTCAACCAGCCGGCGCCCAACATCCGGTTCTCCGAGCTGCTGGTGCAGCTCGAGGTGATCCCGGCGGCCGAATCGATCCAGCTCCCGCCGCGCGCCGGCGTCGTCAAGGTGCTCAAGGGTGGGCCGGTCGAGACCGGGCGCGGCTTCGTGCTGCACTCGGCCGATTTCTTCATCGAGAATTCGACGCTGCCGATCGACGAGGGCATCTGCTTGACGGCGACGCTCGATATCCTCAAGGCGATCGCGCGCGGCAACGGGCCGGAGAGCGCGGTGCTGGCGCTCGGCTACGCCGGCTGGGCGCCCGGGCAGCTGGAAAACGAAATCCAGGAAAACGGCTGGCTGCATTGCCCGGCCGATCCGGAGCTGATCTTCGGGGCAGACATCGACGGCAAGTACGGCAAGGCGCTGCGCAAGATCGGCATCGAGCCGGGAAAGCTGTCGAGCGAAGCCGGGCACGCTTAACAGTGACCAGTCATCAGTGACCAGTCATCAGTGACCAGTGATCAGAAAAAGTCTGATCACTGATGACTGGTCACTGAACACTGACTTAGCCCGCCGACTCCAATCCGTCCTGGCTCAACAGCTTCTGCGCCTCTGCGGCCGACATCGGCTCGCCGAACGCGTAGCCCTGCGCGTATTCGCATCCGAGCTGATAAAGCTCGGCCGCGTCGGCTTCGGTCTCGGCGCCTTCGGCCACCACGTCCATGCCGAGGTCGTGGGCGAGCGCGATGATCGAGCGCAGGATCACCGGCCGCTTGCCCTTGCCTGTAGTGCGCACGAACGACTGGTCGATCTTGATGGTGTCGAACGGGAAGCGCTGCAGATAGGCGAGCGAGGAATGGCCGGTGCCGAAATCGTCGAGCGCGAGGCCGGCGCCGAGCTCGCGCATGCGGGTGAGCATCTGGGCGGCGTACTCGGGATTGTCCATCACCATCGACTCGGTCAATTCGAGCTTGAGCGTGCCGCGCGCCAGCGCCGACCGCGCCAGCACCGAGCGCACGTCGTGGATCAGGTCGTGCCGCAGCAACTGGCGCGACGACACGTTGACGCTGGCGAACACCGGATAGCGGCGGCGCGTGGCGCGCTGCCAGGCGGCGAGCTGGCGCGCGGTCTCGGTCAGCGCGAACAGGCCGAGCTCGACGATCACGCCGATTTCCTCGGCCATGGCGATGAACTCGGTGGGCGCGATCCGTCCGAGCTTGGGGTGGTCCCAGCGCATCAGCGCCTCGAAGCCGGCGACGGTGCGGTCCTCGAGCCACACGATGGGCTGATAGACGAGCGAGATTTCCCGCCGTTCGAGCGCGCGCCGCAATTCGGTTTCGACGGTCAGCCGGTCGCTCTTGCGCGCGCGCATCGCCGGCTTGAACACCTCGATGCGGTCGCCGCCGATGCGCTTGGCGTGATACATCGCCAGCTCGGCGTCCTTGAGCACCTCGTCGCGCGCGCGTTGCTCGCCGTCGGCGAGCAGGAGCCCGATCGAGGCGGTGAGCAGGATCTCGCGATCGTTGAAGGCGATCGGCGCCCGCAGGGTGCGGCGGATCGTATCGGCAAAGGCGGTGATGCGCTCGGGCTCGCGCTCGGACAGCAGCAGCAGGCCGTACTGGTCGCCGGCGAGGCGCGCGAGCGTGTCCTGCGGCTTGAGCAGGCGGCCGAGCCGGCGCGCCAGGGTGAGCAGGATCGAATCCCCGACCGCGACCCCGACCGAGTCGTTGACCTTCTTGAAGCCGTCGAGGTCGATCACGATCACGGTCGGCCGGATGGCGGCGTCGTTGGCGAACGACAGGGCGGCCTCCAGCCGGTCGAGGAACAGCTCGCGATTGGGCAGGCCGGTCAGGTTGTCGTGCACCGCGTCGTGCAGCAGGCGCTCCTCGGCGTTCTTGAACTCGGTCACGTCGGTGAGCGTGCCGACCATGCGCACGACCTCGCCGTCCGACCCGACCACCGGCCGCGCCTTCAGGGTGAACCACAGGTAATGGCCGTCCTGGGTGCGCAGGCGCACGTCGAGCGAGAGCCGGCCGCGCCGCTGATCGATGATGCCGTCGAGCGTCGCCCGGAAGCGGTCGCGGTCGTGCGGGTGCAGCACGTCGAGCCAGCGCGCGGCGGAGCTTTCCAGCGTGCCGCGCTTGAGGCCGAGCAGGTGCTCGGTCTCCGGGCTGGTGAACACCTTGTCGGCGCCGACGTCCCAGTCCCAGATCAGGTCGCCGGCGCCGGTCAGCGCCAGGGCCCGCCGCTCGACGTCCGACACGATGGCGGTGGTGATGCCGCCGGCGAACGCGTGCTGCATCACGGTGAAGCCGATCAGCATCACGATCAGGACGAGCCCGCCCAGCAGCGCCGGCGCGATGATGTCGTTGGTCACGATGCCGGTGACGGCGAGGCTGGCGGCGAACACCCAGGTCACCAGCAACAGCCAGGTCGGGATCAGCAGCACCGCGCGGTCGAAGCCGTGGGTCGCGAGGTACACGACGAGGCCGAGGCCGGCGACGGCGATCATGGCGAGCGACATGCGGGCGATGCCGGAGGCGACCGGCGGATCGAACAGCGCCAGCCCGACCAGCGCGCCGAGGAAGACCAGCCAGCCGGCGGTGATGTGCGCATAGCGCACGTGCCAGCGGTTGAGGTTGAGATAGGCGAACAGGAACACCAGCAGCGTCGCCGCCAGGATCGCCTCGCCCGAGGCGCGCCACACCCGTTCCGCGTCGATCGACAGGTTGAAGACCTTGCCCCAGAAGCCGAAGTCGGTGCCGATATAGGCGAGCACCGCCCAGCCGAGCGCGGCCGAGGCCGGGAACATCACGCTGCTCTTGACCACGAACAGGATGGTGAGGAAGAGCGCCAGCAGTCCGGCGATGCCGATGACGATGCCGAAATAGAGCGTGAAGCTGTTGATCTTGTCCTTGTAGGATTCCGGCTCCCACAAATAAAGCTGCGGCAGCTTGTCGGTGCGCGTCTCGGCGACGAACGTGATCACCGCGCCGGGATCGAGCGTGATGCGGAAGATATCGGAGGTGGGGCTGTCCTGGCGCTCGGGCGGATCGCCGGTCGAGGGCGTGAGGTTGACGAGGCGGGTGGAGCCGAGATCCGGCCACAGCAGGCCGGAGCCGACCATGCGGTAGCGCGGCGCCACCAGCAGACGATCGATCTGGTCGGTGCCGTTGTTGGCGAGCGCGAACACCACCCAATGCGGGCTGGTCCCGCGCGAGCGCACCTCGATGCGGCGAACGATGCCCTCGGCGTCGGCGGCGGTCGAGACCTGGACGCGGTCGCCTTCGCCCTTGGGACGCTCGAGCGCGTCGGTAAGGTCGATCGCCGAAGCTTCGACACCGACGTTGACGGCGTCGACGGCGCGCACGGCCGAGGGGACGAGCGTCGCGACCATGACGATCGCGGCCCAAACTACGGCGCGGCAACGACGCAAGCGACCCCTCCCGACTGGCGGCAGCCTATTAGAGCATTTTCCCGCAAACGTGGGCAGCGGTTTTCCGCAGCAAATGCGACCAAATAAGGATTCGGCCCCCGTTTCCGATCAGCCCCCGGATAGGCTCTTCTGGTACCTCCTTGCCGCGCCATGCGCCACTGGGTGAACCGCCGCAGGCGCCCTGTTATTGTCAAATTCGTTAACGCGCGCGCTCATGGGCTCGATGGGCCGCGGACCCGGCCGAAGCCGGGCCCGCGCGCCTCAGCCGGCGAGGCGCGTCCGCATGCAGGCGCCCGATGATGAATTACACCGTGAGCACGATCTTGCCGATGTGCGTGCTCGTCTCCATCAGGGCGTGGGCGGCCGCGGCCTCGGCGAGCGGAAAGGTGCGGTAGATCACCGGCTTGACCTTGCCGGCCGCGATCAGCGGCCAGACGTTCGCCTCGAGCGCCCGCGCGATACCGGCCTTGTCGGCGACCGCGCGCGCCCGCAGGGTCGAGCCGGTGTGGATGAGGCGCTTGAGCATGACGCGGCGGAAGTCGACGGTCGCGCGTGGGCTGCCCTGAAACGCAATCTGCACGACGCGGCCCTCGACCGCCGCGGCCTCGTAATTGCGCTCGATGTAGTCGCCGCCCACCATGTCAAGGATCAGCTCGGCGCCCTTGCCGCCGGTCGCCGCCTTGGTGGCCGCGACGAAATCCTCGCTCTTGTAGTTCACGGCGACGTCGGCACCGAGCTTGCGGCACGCCTCGCATTTTTCCGCCGAGCCCGCGGTGGTGATGACGCGGGCGCCAAACGCCTTGGCGAGTTGGATCGCGGTGGTGCCGATGCCCGAGCTGCCGCCGTGCACGAGCAGCGTCTCGCCGCGCTTGAGACCGCCGCGCTCGAACGCATTGTGCCAGACCGTGAAGAAGGTCTCCGGGATCGCTGCCGCCTCGATCAGCGACAACGACGGCGGCGCCGGCAGGGCGTTCGTCTCATGGACCGGGCAATATTGCGCGTAGCCGCCGCCCGCCACCAGGGCGGCGACCTTGTCGCCCGGCTTCCAGCGCGAGACGCCAGCGCCGAGCGCCACCACTTCGCCGGCGATTTCGAGGCCCGGAATGTCGGAGGCGCCCGGCGGCGGCGGATAGCTCCCCTGCCGCTGCATCACGTCGGGCCGATTGACGCCGGCGGCCGCGACCTTGACCAGGATCTCGCCGGCCCCCGGCGCCGGCACCGCACGCTCCTGCGGAACCAGAACCTCGGGACCGCCGGGCGCGCGGATCGCGATCGCGGTCATGCGGGAGGGCAGGGGGGCCATGGGATTGTCCTTGCGCGATGATCGAACGGGCGCGGCGGTATAGACGGGCGCCGCCCATGTGACAACCGGCGATCGGGCGAGTAATTTTGCGATGCGAAACGGAGGCGCGACGATGGACGAAGATCTGCTGCCGAAAAAGAAAACCGTGCACGAGATCGGGCAGGATCTGAGCCTGCTGTCGATCTCCGAGCTTGCCGAGCGCATCGCGCTGCTCAAGGAGGAGATCGCCCGGCTCGAAGCCACGGTGGCGAGCAAGAGCGCAACCCGCAGCGCCGCCGATCAGTTCTTCAAGCGCTGACGCATCCCTTGACGGCGGATGCCGACAAGATTTTCCGGCCGCTTAACGCCTTGTTAAGCTTTCTCCATCATTACTGAAATCGTCCAGCTTCTGGACGTCGAGTGGCTCCTGTCCACTCTGTTTGACGCCTCCCTGTTATCACCTTCGAGCCGCCGGCAACGGCGGCTCCTTTTTTTGCCGCGGCCCGCTCGCTGGCCGGGTGGGTGTGCCATTTGGGGACGGGGCGGTGGCGCGGGCCTTGCACGGCCCAGTTTGCCCGAATGTCATAATTCCGTCCTGGACACGCCGGCCGGTGACGGGCAGCATGGTTCCTTGTTGCGTGTGTGAGGGGCGGTCATGTCCGACAAGTTGGCTCACGATGCCGCACCGGTGTCGTTCGGAGCGAAGCTCGCCGGCTCGCAATCGTTCGCCGGCCTGTTCCGCGACGGCATGGCGCTGGTCGAGGAGACCGCTGCCTATCTGGACGGGCCGGGGCGCAAGGAATCCAAGAGCCTGGAGCGCAACGCGGCGCTCGCCTACGCGACCGAGAGCATGCGGCTGACCACCCGGCTGATGCAGCTCGCCTCCTGGCTGCTGCTCCACCGCGCCGTCAACGAGGGCGAGATGTCGCTCGTCCAGGCCAGCCAGGAAAAGACCAAGGTCAAGCTTTCGGCCGCCGAGCCGCCGGACGAGGAGATGGCGCGCCTGCTGCCGCAGAAGCTGCGCGACCTGATCGCCCGCTCCCTCAAGCTGCTCGAGCGGGTGCGCCGGCTGGACGCGACCATCCATGCGGCCGCGCTGCCGAAGTCGCAGGTCAATCCGGTGGAACGGCAGGTCGGCCTGCTGCGGGCCGCGTTCGAACGCGACGCGCGCTGATAAAGCCGGTCAGGTTTTGAGAAATCCGGAAAACTTCTTCTGGAACCGGGACACCCGTCCGCCGCGGTCGACCAGGTGCTGCTGGCCGCCGGTCCAGGCCGGGTGCGACTTGGGGTCGATGTCGAGGTGAAGCGTGTCGCCCGGCTTGCCCCAGGTGGTGCGGGTCTCGAACTCGGTGCCGTCGGTCATCACCACCTTGATGGTGTGATAGTCCGGATGGGTCTTGGCTTTCATGGCTCGCGCCTTCCGCGCCGGCGATCCGGCGCCCTTTTGGCGGTGAATTGACGAAAAGTCGCGGCTCTATACCCGATGGCGCCTGCCCGGACAAGCGGCCCAAGCCGCGCGACGACTGCCGGGCCGGGCGACGGTCCGATTACGTGTCCGCAAGGTCGACCACGCCCCCGACGACCTTTTGCCGATAGCTCCGGTGCAGCTGTGATGGCACGAGAAGCACACAGGCGCCGTCATCCCAACGCTTGAGGATCGCCGCCATCGCCGAAACGTTGGATCGGCCGTTGCCGATGAACTTCTCGCACCGGAGCGCCAGATAGGTATCCCGCATCACCTCCGCGCCGAGGCGAACCCGGTCCACGGACGCATGGTAGTGGATGCCGAGGTCATTGCCGGTGCGTATGCTATCGGTCACGATGACGCGGCCGGCATATCTTTCCTGAAAAACCGCGACGCACCGCGTATCGTCCGTGAGCAGCAGGATCCGCCATGACGGATCCACACGGTCGATGACGTCGAAATAAAGTTTGTTGAGACGATCGAGGTCCGCGACCTCCAGCATCTTGTCGGAGCCGCGGACATGGACCGCGACCGTCGGCAATCCGCGTATGTGGCGGCGGTAGAACTCCTCGACCTGCGATGCGATGGATTCTCTCGGCCGCAGATACGTCGCCACCAGATAATGATAGACATCCTGGAGGGATTTGCCGCGCAGCTTGTGGGCCGGCGGAATCCACGGCAGCAAGTCCACGACCCCGATGAAGAAGTCGCTTACCGCGACCGTCTCCGGACGATTGAGAAAATACAGGCCTCCCATCCTCGCGCCCGGGCCCTGCCACTTTGCATTGTCTTCCTCGCGCAGATTGCTGGCCGACCACTTGGCGGGGAAAAAGCTCGCCGCGCCGAGGGCCGGCAGCGAGTCAAGCGCGAACGCGGAAAGCGACTTGAAATACAATCGAAATGCGTCACGGTCCGAGCCATCCGTGAACAGGCTGTTGCTGCCCCAATGGGTGACCGGAACGCGATCCGTCATCTCGGCGAGCAGAAGACAGCCCAGCACATGGCTGACATCGGACCAGAATCCGTATCCCCAGGCTTTTATCAGAAGGAACCGTGGGCCTTGCGGCGCTTGCGGGCGAGCGGCGCGGGAGCGCGCGTTCCTGACCTTCTGCAGATTATCCCCGGCGGGCGGGAAAGGAGGATCGCAGGCCAACGCCTTCTCGAAATGGGCTATCGCCTCGTCATGCAGTCCGAGTTGCGCGGCGATCGCGCCGATGAGGTTGAAAGCGACTGCGTGGCCCGGAGCCACCGCGAGCACGTCCCGACAGATAAAATCCGCCAAAACGAGTTCGCCTCGGGAGATATGGGCGGCTGCCAATCCAATCGCGTCTTCGATGCTCTTTCCGCCGACGCCGGGCATTCTGCGATCTACACCGAGGTTGCTCGCGCACGAACCAATCGCGCAGTTGCGAATATGCTGCAGACCAGCCGTAGCGTAAAGGATTCCTCCCGGTCTTGAGACGTTGGTCGAGGGGCTGGGCGATGGCCTTTCGATCTCCGCGGCATCGCCTTGTGCGGCCTTGGAGTTGAGTCGGCAAACGACGTGGGATAGCCCCGACCAGCGCCGCGCCCGGAGCGGGTCGCGGCCGGCGGGCTGCGCGAGGAGCTTGTTGTTGCGATGACCGAAGTGGAATCCTACAGCCAATTCGGGCAGGACCGGTTCGTTGCTGAAACGATCTATGCCGGGAAACGCGGCGGGTACTTTGTCGAGGCCGGCGCGGGCGACGGCCTGTGGATATCGAATACGCTGCTGCTGGAACGACGCTATGGATGGAACGGGATTCTGATCGAGCCGACGAGCGCGTTCGCGGCGCTTCAACGAAATCGCCCCGGGTGCATCTGCGACAATTCCGGCCTCGCCAGCGAGCCGGGCACGATTACGATGGTTGAAATTTTTGACCGCGGCCAAGCCGCCATCTCGCCCGCGGCCAAGGAGAACCTTCTTCTCTCCCGTTCGACGAAGGACGGACAGCGCGTCGATCTCGCCGGCATGAATTCGTATTGGGGGGTGGCGAAGAGGCAATATTTGATAGAGGCGCGGCCGCTCGCCGACGTGCTGAGGAACCACGGTGCGCCCAAGCGGATCGATTATCTGAGCCTGGACGTCGAAGGGTTCGAACTGGAAATCCTGCGGCTTTTCCCGTTCAATGAGTACCAATTCGGCTGTTTGAGCATCGAGCGGCCGCCGCCCGAGTTGCATGACCTGCTGCGCAACAATGGTTATGTCTTCAAAGGCAGGCTCGGCGAAGACTGCATCTATTATCGACCGGGTTGAACGAAGCTGCGACGAGGCCCGGGGCGTCGGCCGGAGTGAACGCGTGGCGTATCGCCGCACGCGCACACCCGAGCGGGCCTGCGTGGCAATCTGCGGCGGCAACAAAGGCGCGTCGGGACCGCGTGGCCGCGAGCGCGGCCGGGCCAGGGCGGCGATGCGTTGCCGCGCAATTGTCATTGCAGGCTCGGCGCGGCATTGTCCCGCCCGGCGGTCGGCTGCGGCCGTGCGAGAGGATCATGAATTTCAGCGGCAACGACGGACGCGGCTGGTCGGCGGCCGAACCCGCGGCGCCGGCCGCGGCGACCCCGCGCGGACGCGGGAAGCTCAAGCCGCTCGTCGGCCTGCTGCCGTACATGCGGCGCTACCGCGCCATGGTGGCGGGAGCCTGCGTCGCGCTGCTGGTCGCCGCGCTCGCCACCCTGGCGGTGCCGCTGGCGGTGCGGCGGATGATCGATTTCGGCTTTTCGGCCGAGCGCGTCGAGCTGATCGATCAATATTTCGGCGTGATGATCGGCGTCGTCGCGGTGCTCGCCGGCGCGAGCGCCATGCGCTACTACCTCGTGACCGTACTGGGCGAACGGGTCGTCGCCGACCTGCGCACGGACGTGTTCGCGCACATCACCCGGCTGTCGGCGGCCTTTTTCGACACCGCCAAGACCGGCGAGATGGTGTCGCGGCTCACCGCCGACACCACCCAGATCAAGGCGACGGTCGGCGCCTCGGTGTCGATCGCGCTGCGCAATCTCGTGCTGTTCTTCGGCGGCAGCGCCATGATGGTGGTGACGAGCCCGCGCCTCTCCGCCTTCGTGCTCGGCGCCATCCCGCTCATCGTGCTGCCGCTGGTCGGCTTCGGCCGCGCGGTGCGCCGGCGCTCGCGCACGGCGCAGGACACGCTCGCCGACGCCACCGCCTACGCGGCCGAATTGATCGGCGCCGTGCGCACGCTGCAGGCCTTCACCAACGAAAGGCTGGCGGTCGCGCGCTTTGCGGCGGCGGTCGAGCGGGCGTTCAGGGCGGCGCGCATGTCGACGCGGGCGCGGGCGGCGTTGACCGCCATCGTCATCTTTCTGGCGTTCGCGAGCGTCGTCGGCATCCTGTGGGTCGGCGCCCAGGACACGCTCGCCGGCCGCATCACCGCGGGGCGGCTCAGCCAGTTCGTGCTCTACGCGGCGTTCGCCGCCGGGGGCTTGAGCGAGCTGAGCCAGGTGTGGGGCGAAATCTCGCTGGCGGCCGGGGCCGCCGAGCGCCTCGCCGAGATCCTCGCGGTCGAGCCCGCCGTCAGGACGCCGGCCCATCCCGTGCCGCTGCCGGTGCCGCCGCGCGGCGAGGTCGCGTTCGCGGACGTGCGCTTCGTCTACCCGACGCGGCCTGACGCCGCCGTGCTCGACGGCGTCACCCTGCGCGTGTCGCCCGGCGAGAAGGTCGCGATCGTCGGCCCCTCCGGCGCCGGCAAGAGCACGATCTTCCACCTCATCCTGCGCTTCTACGATCCACAGTCCGGGCACGTGAGCTTCGACGGCGTGCCGATCGCGGACGCGGATCCGGCCGCGCTGCGCTCGCGCATCGCGCTGGTGCCGCAGGACGTCGCGATTTTCGCCACCACCGTCGCCGACAACATCCGGTTCGGCCGCGCCGACGCGAGCGATGACGAGGTCAAGCGCGCCGCCCAGCTTGCGCTCGCCGAGGAGTTCATCGCCCGCCTGCCGCAAGGCTACGACACCCCGCTCGGCGAGCGCGGCATCACCTTGTCGGGCGGCCAGCGCCAGCGCATCGCCATCGCGCGCGCGATCCTGCGCGGAGCGCCGCTGCTGCTGCTCGACGAGGCGACGTCCTCGCTCGACGCCGAAAGCGAAACCCTGGTGCAGGCGGCGCTCGAGCGGCTGATGCAGGCGCGCACCACCCTGGTCATCGCCCACCGCCTGGCGACGGTGCTCACCTGCGACCGCATTTTGGTCATGGACCACGGCCGCATCGTCGAGGAGGGCACCCACGCGAGCCTCGTGGCCGCGGGCGGCCTCTATGCGCGGCTGGCGAAGCTGCAGTTTGAGATGAAATAGCGAATAGCGAATAGCGAATAGCGAATAGCGAATAGCGAATAGCGAATAGCGAATAGCGAATAGCGAATAGCGAATAGCGAATAGCGAATAGCGAATAGCGAATAGCGAATAGCGAATAGCGAATAGCGAAGAAAGGGAGTCCTGCCTGCCGTCTGCTCTTTGCTTACTATTCGCTATTCGCTACTCGCTATTCGCCCTTTTTCCCACCGCATCACATAAACCGGCGCGCCCGAGCGCGCATTGACGTCCTCGCCGGCCACCGCGAAGCCGTGCTTGCGATAGAAGCCGACCGCGCGCGAATTGTCGGTGTTGACGTGAAGCTCGAGGCGCGCCGGCGAGTGGCGCTTGGCCTCGTCGAGCAGCATCTCGGCGACGCCGGTGCCCCACGTCTCCGGCGCCACCACGATCTGGTCGAGATAGCCGGTGGCCGTGTCCACGGTCACGAAGCCGACGAGGGCGCCGCCGGCCTCGGCCACCACGATGGCGGCGCCCGGCACCAGCTCGCTGCGCCAGCGCTCGCGCCACCAGGCGACCCGCGCCGCAAAGTCGATGGCCGGATAGGCTTGCTGCCAGGTGCGCCGCCACAGCTCGATCGCCGCCGCCTCGTCGGCCGCCTGATAGGGACGCAAGACCGCGGCGGGTTCCGACATCAGAGCATGATCCCGAAAAAGCCTGCCCCGCACTTGATGCGGGGTGGGTACCGGTTTTCGGAAAAGATCATGCTTCAACAATAAGCTAAAGCGGGATGGCGTTTCGAGGAAAAGTCATCCCGCGTTAGGTCCGGCGAAAAACTGCTTGAGCATGCGGTTGACGATGTCCGGCGCCTCGACCTCGGGCAAATGGCCGTAGCCGTCCAGCACCTCCAGCCGGCCCTGCGGCAGCGCCTTGATCAGGATCGCGGCGTTCTTGTCGAGCGGGTTCACCTTGTCCTCGCTGCCCTGGATCAGCAGCACCGGAAAGGTGAACTTATCGGCCACGTCGGGGCTGTAGAAATCGGCGAGCCCGAGCTTGACCCCATGCATGAACCCGCGCGCGCTGGTGGCCCGCAGGGTGTGCTGCACGATCGCTGCGGTGTCCGGCGGCGCCTTGGAGCCGAGGAGGGCCGCGACGCGCGCTCCGAAAGCGAACCCGCCCTTGGCGATCTGCGCCTCGCGGGCGGCGATGATCCGGCGCTTCTCTTCGTCCGGCATGGCGCGCTGGCCGATGCCGGTGCCGGTGAACGCCATCTTGATCACGCGGCCCGGGTAATGGGCGGCGAAGCACTGCGCCACCCGCGTGCCGAACGAGTTGCCGACGATATTGATCCGGTCGAGCTTGAGCGCCGCCAGAAAATCGGCGAGCGCGTCGGCGAAGTCGCTGCAGTCGGGCCAGTCCTTCACCAGCGCGTCGGACAGCATGTAGCCGGGCGCGTTCCAGGCGATGACGCGATATTGGTCGGAGAGCGCCGCGAGCTGGAAGCGCCAGTGCATGGAGTTCGCCCCGACCCCGTGCAGCAGCACGATCGGCGGGGCGTCCG
>Ga0193751_1000669_pt1 | contig 25172 bp, 34 predicted proteins | sample L1c2metaG_FD_143050 | JGI IMG/M metagenome (GOLD analysis project Ga0193751, IMG submission 143050) | Soil microbial communities from a riparian zone of the East river system, Colorado, United States - L1c2 | ecosystem: Environmental > Terrestrial > Soil > Riparian zone | place: USA: East River... | reverse complement strand
ATTGGAAAAATCGGTCGACGCCAAAAATCGCGATAACTTCGTCGTCGCCTTCGATAAGCTTAGTGCAGGCTGCAATGCGTGCCACCATACGCTCGATCATGCGTTCATCGTGATCCAGCGCCCGGCTCTGTTGCCATATAGCAATCAGAATTTCTTACCACAGAAGTAGACCGGCTCACTCGCTTGCCGCTCGTCGCCGTTGCGCATTGAGATCATTTTTCGCGCGCTTGCGGCGAGCCGAGCGATCGGTGATTCGCACGGAACTTGGCCCTCACTTTAACGCAACCCACGGTAAGGCGATGTCCGCACAGTATTTCTCGGCCGCAGGACAGGGTATCCGGCAAACGGCTTTGTTCTTGAATTATCGGTCAATCCGGCCATACTGCGCGAATTGTGCTATGCAGCACGGGGTGGGGTCTCCTTGGAACAACAGAGTAGCGACATAGCAACTTTGTCGGCGGCGACCGCCTGCAATGTGCTCATGATCTATCCGCGCTTCATGGCGGATTCCTTCTGGAATTTCTCGGAAGCCTGCGAGCTCGTGGGCGCCCGTTATCCCGCTATTCCGCTCGGCTTGATCACTGTGGCGGCACTGCTGCCCAAATCTTGGAACGTCCGGCTGGTCAATCGCAACACCGAGGAGCTCAGCGAGAGCGACCTCGCCTGGGCCGATATGGTGATGACCGGCGGTATGCTGTTTCAGCAAGCGGACACGCACGATCTGATCGAGATGTGCCGTGCACGCGGTTTGCCGGTTGTTGTTGGCGGGCCCGACGTGAGTTCCAGTGCGCACCGCTACGCATCGGCGAATTTCCGCATCGTCGGCGAAGCTGAAGGAATCATCGACAAGTTCATTGCCGCTTGGGAGGAAGGCCAGCGCGAGGGCACTTTCGAGTCACCGAAATTCCAGGTCGACGTGACTAAGACGCCGATTCCGCGGTTCGATCTTCTAAAGTTCGATCAATATCTTTACATCGGCGTGCAATTCTCGCGCGGCTGTCCGTTTACCTGCGAGTTCTGCGACATCATTGAGCTCTATGGCCGCGCGCCGCGGACCAAGACCCATGCGCAGATGCTCGCCGAGCTCCAAGCGCTATACGATCTTGGCTATCGCGGTCACGTCGATTTTGTCGACGACAATCTGATCGGCAACAAAAAAGCGATCAAAGCTTTCCTGCCCGTGCTTGAGCCTTGGATTAAGGAGCACGATTATCCGTTCGAATTCACTACTGAGGCCTCGCTCAACCTCGCCGATGATGCTGAACTGCTGCAGATGTTGCGAAGGACAAATTTCTTCGCGATTTTTGTCGGCATCGAGAGCCCGGACGAGGAAACGCTTACGGCGATGCGCAAGAAACAGAATACACGGCGCAGCATCGCCGGGAGCGTGCACAAGATCTACCGCGCCGGCATGTCGGTCACCGCGGGCTTCATTGTCGGTTTCGATAGCGAGAAGGGATCGATCGCGCAGCCAATGATCGATCTGATCGAAGAAGCCAACATTCCGATCGCGATGGTGGGGCTGCTTTATGCGTTGCCGAACACCCAGCTCACGCGTCGGCTGGCGCGCGAAGGCCGTTTGTATGTCGATCATGATGCGGCGCCGGCCGGCAAGGGGGATCAGTGCACCGCCGGCGTGAATTACGAAACCAAACGCCCGCGCTTGGACATTTTGCGCGATTACCGCAAGATACTTGAAAAAACCTACGATCCGGACGCTTTTTGTGGGCGCTTGGAACGGCTGGCTGGGATGCTTGATTGCTCCGATCGGCGGAAGGAATTGCCGCAAGGCGACATCCGCGGCAGTGTGAGCACAATCAAGCTGGTGCACGATCTGTTGTCGCGCTTGCCGGAGGGCCGCGAGCGTTTTTGGAAAGCGTTCACGACATGCATGTCAATCAATCCCAATTCGGTGCGCGGTATAGTCACGCTGATGGCCTTTTACCTCCATGTTGGGCCTTATTCCCGCTATGTGATCAAGCAGATTGATCGCCAGATCGAAGATCTCGAGCAGGGACGCTTCATTGAGCCGAAATTGCTGCCGCCCACCCCAGCAGAGCCGATTGCGGTGAACGCGTGAAACGCGGGACTCTCCGCTAATTGCGGCTGGTTAGTTACTCGAATACGCGCTTGCCAAATTAATAGTTAGTCTGCTCGATTCCCGGCACAGTCAGCAGCGAAGAAATAGAGCGGCCGCGCAGGTCATAGAGCCTAGCATAGACGACGCCTTCACGCACGATGTCGAACATGACCGGCGCGTCGAGCTTGGCGCAGTAAAACTCACCGAGCACCATGGCGAAATCGGCCCCCTTGGGAATCCAAGTCGTGGTGAATTGCGGTCCGAGCGCAACCGCGACCGGCGGATGTGGGCCGCAGACCGCAATTCTCCATTGGGCGTGGGGGGGACGCTCATGGCGGTCGGCGATGTCGGTAAGCAACCGTCGCGATGCCTGGGTTAGCGACAGGCCCCAATAGTCGAGCATGTAGTTTTGCCGCGCGCGCGGCGGCCCGCCGGCTAGATGGTTGTAATCCGTGTACTCGTAGGGATGCAGTCGCGTCATATCGAGGACGGGAGAAGCGATGCCGATCAACAAAGCCAAGACGCCGGCGCCGACAGCGATCCGGCCATGGCGCGCAAGCCGATCGGCGATCTGCGTGGCGGCGAGGCCGCCAAGCGCGGCGAGCGGCGGTAACACAAAAATAAAATGGCGGACGCCATTATACATTGCGGGCCGCGTCGCCACCGTGACCAGCACCGGCAATAGAACGGCGAGCACTGTCGCAAGTAGCGCCGCACGACGGCCTGCCGCGGCCGTGCTGTGGTCGGCTTTCGATGCGATCGCGAAAATCGCGCCAGCCGTGCCGCAAAGTCCGAGCGCCAGCATCAATTCCGGAAGCTGGACCGCCAGCAGCGTTGGCACGTAACTGCGCGGCATATCGATGACCGGGATCAATTGGCCATCGAACAGTTCGCGCCAGGGTTTTTCGAAGAAATTGGAAAAATACTCGACAGCGCGGAACGGATTGAGCGGTGAAACGACGCTCCATGGCCAAACCAGGCCCATCAGGAGATACGCAAAGATTGCAGCTGGGATGAATGGCAGGAGAAACGATCCGCATTCGCTCAGCGCGATCCTGAGCCCACTCGCGCGGGACCTTACCGCGACAATGAATGGAAGCGGCAGCAGGGCGGTTGCAATCGCAAAGCCTCCCAAAACGCGCGCGCCGATCGCGAGCCCAACGCCTATTCCGCACAGCGCGATGGTTGGGGGCGTTGCACGCGGATATTCCTCAAACGCACGGACGAGAGCGAGCAGCGCAATCGCCATGACCGCGGCAAATGGTCCATCTTTGGCGTTGATGAACATATGTCCGTAGTAGAGAGGAGTTGCCGCGAGCAGCAGCAGTCCTAGCAGGCCGGCGAGCGGCCCGCCGAGGCGCCGGCCAAGGCGCCACGTCGCGAATAACCCTACCAATCCCACCGCAGCTCCAACGAGCCGCCGCGTTTCGAGAAGGTCGAACGGCAGGATTTTTGCGGCCAGAGTTGCAATGATGTCGAAACCGCCGCCGTACATGTAGAGATTCACAAACGAAAGCGCGCGCTGGTCGGCAAAATTCGACTGGTAAAGTGAGACCAGTAGGGCGCCGTATTGGGAGTGCGTGTAGTCGTCCCAACCGAGCCCGTAATCGCGAAAGGTGGCCAACGCAATTGCGGCAATGAAGGCCAGCACACCGATCGCGAGCCAATCCAGCCAAGGCGCCGATTGGATTGCCTTCGATGACAAGCGCAGCGACGTCACCGCAGCTTGATGATGCACGGTCAGCCTCTGTTCAGATTTAAGACTAAGTTCATGAAGCGCATCCGCGCCCCTGACAATGCGGCAATGCGCTGCGACGCTGAATTAAATTCATCTTTGCCTCGACGGCCACGCCCGAATGCAAGAAGCGGGGCGAAACGCCCCGCTGAAAGATAACGCCGATGCGGCGTCGTTACTTCATCACGGCCTCGAACATTTCGCCGACGTGGTCCCAATTCACCAGGTGGTCGAAAAAAGCCTTCAGATAATCCGGCCGCCGATTGCGGTAGTCGATATAGTACGAGTGCTCCCAAACGTCGCAGCCAAGAATCGGCTTGCCGCCGTGGACGAGCGGATTTTCGCCGTTGGGTGTTTTCATCACGGTGATTTTGCCGTCCTTCACCGCCAGCCAGCACCATCCTGAGCCGAATTGCGTGATGCCAGCCTGGATCAGGTCTTCCTTGACCTTGGCCAATGGTCCGATGTCGGACGTGAGTTGCTTCTCGAGTTTTCCTGGAAGTTTGTCGCCACCGCCGCCTTTCTTCATCCATTTCCAGAAATGAATGTGATTGAAATGTTGGGCGGCATTATTGAAGAGGCCGGGATTTTTACCGAAGGTGCCCTTGACGACCTCTTCTACCGGTTTGTTTTCCCATTCGGTGCCTTTAGCCAAATTGTTGCCCGTGTTCACATAAGCCTGATGGTGTTTGTCATGATGGAATTCGAGCGTTTCGCGCGACATATGCGGCGCCAGCGCGTCATACGGATAAGGAAGTTCGGGCAGGGTGAATGCCATTGGTGTGCTCCTCGATGTGAACTTGACGGGGATGGATGCCGGTGCAACGGCCTTGGAACCTAAAAATACCCTCGAATTCACGACGCGCCAAGGGCCTGGCCTAGCTAACCTGCGTATAGGTCGCGTTTGTTTCTAAATAGCTTTCCGGCGCGGTGGCTAACCGTGTCGGCCCCAACCCACAATTTACAAAACCGCCCGCCGCTGGGGAAACCCCGCGACGACGTTTGCGCGTGGCCGGGCACAAAGGACTGTTAATGCAAAATCATCCTCTAGAAATCCTCTCAGATCGGTGTACGACACTCGCCGCCCGCGTCCAAGAGGGTCAAGTTTCATTCATTGATGCCATTGATTTGGCGTATAGCGCCGCAGATTTTGCGGGGCTAATCGACTCCTACGGCGATGACAAGATTCAGGGCATTCTGGCCGACGCCTTTATGGGCGCCCGCCAATGAGTCTCAGCGCAGTGGAGAATGCGCAGCTAGATGCGATCGCACTAAGACAGGAACGCAAGCCAAAATTCCTGCTCTATCGCGAGCTGGAAACGGCAAGCCGCAAGGAGTGGCTTGTCCATAATCTTCTCGGTGCCGGCGATGCTTCCGCGTTCTATGGCGTTCCTGGCAGCGGGAAATCGGTATTGGTCGAAGATTTGGCCCTGCACGTTGCGGCTGGGCGAGAATGGCATGGGCGCCCTGTCAACCGCGGTGCTGTCCTTTTCGTGGCGCTGGAGCGCAAAAAGCTGGTCGAGCGCCGGGCTATTGCCTTTCGGGAACGCCATCAAATCGAGGATATCCCGTTCGCCATCATTGGGGGCATGTACGATTTGCGGAGCGCCGAGGCGGTTAAATCCATCCTGAATGCCTGTCGGGCGATCGAGGAAGAAACTGGCGAAACGCTTGTCCTGATCGTTATCGACACAATTTCGCGCGCCCTCTGCGGCGGCGACGAAAATTCCCCCAAAGACATGGGCGCGATTGTTGCCGCTACATCGCGGCTACAGGCTGAAACCAAGGCGCACATTCTATGGGTGCATCATATGCCCCAGGACGGTGCGGGGCGGCTTAGAGGGCATGGCGCATTGCTGGGGGCGATGGACACCACGGTGCACGTCGAAAGGCTAACCGATGTGCGAACCGCCACGGTTATGAAGGCAAACGATGGCGAGGAAGGCGAGGGAGTAACTTTCACGCTAGAAAGCATCACCATCGGCCCGGAAACAACCGCCCCGGTAGTTGCCCCGGCTGATCCTGCATTGGCCCGAACCGCTACGGCAAAGCGCAAGCTTTCCGGCCGCACAAAGCTGGCGCTGGATTGCCTAATCGAGGCCACCCTGGCCCACGGCAAACCGGCGCCCACAGAATTGAGTCTGCCGGCCGATGTGAAAGCCGTCACCCTCGATCAATGGCGTGATGAGCTAATTACCCGGAACGTCATTGACCGGCAGGCAGCAAACCCGCGAACAGATTTCCGGCGATGCTTGACGCAATTGGTGGGCCGGGGATTGGCCGCAACCCATAATAATTTGATTTGGGCGGTGTAGCAGGGTGTAGCAAGTGTAGCACCTCTAAGAGGTGGTGCTACGCTACGCTACAGCTGACCCGTAGCAACTGCTACGAACTGCTACGCTACGCTACAAGTGCTACACTCTCGGACAACCCATGAAAGAAAACGGACGCGGGCGCTTCGCTAGAGGCGCTCAAAATGTTTTTGCGGCCAGGACGGGCAGGGTTCAGAGAAATATCCGCCGAGCGTTCGTTGCTGTGAACGGGCGGCCGCTGTGCATCGCTGAACTACTTGCGCGCTGTTATCCCGCGGCTCGCGAGCATCCGCACTGGCATCGGACAAACATTCACCGCGCGGTGAGGAAGTTTGCTGTTCCTATCGGCCAATCTCGGGCTCGCGGCTATCCGATTATTTGGGCGCCTAATGCCGAGCTGAGACGCTTAATTTCGGGATTGTGAAACAATATCCGTTGACCCGTTTCGCGAATGGGTGTAACACGTCATGGTTCCTCGATATGTTTCACGGAGGGGGACCATGCGGCAAGCGATCGGCTACATTCGGGTTTCGACGGCAAAACAGGGCAAATCCGGGCTTGGTTTAGACGCCCAGCGAGAGGCTTTACGGCGCTTTGCCGAGGTTGAGGGCTATGCCTTCGCGGAAACCTTCACCGAGGTTGAAAGCGGCAAGCATGGCGAGGATCACCGGCCGGCGCTTGGAAAAGCCCTAGAGCGCGCCAGACGCGAGCGGGCGCCGATCATTGTCGCCAAGCTCGATCGGCTAAGCCGTGACGTGCATTACATCAGCGGGCTTATGAAGCATCGCGTTCCGTTCATTGTGACGGAGCTGGGCGCGGACACTGACCCGTTTTTGCTCCACATCTATGCCGCCCTGGCCGAAAAAGAGCGCAAGCTAATCAGCGATCGCACCAAGGCCGCTATGAAGGCCGCCAAAGCTCGCGGCGTGCGCATCGGTGGGCTGCGCTCGAAGGGCATTGAGCTAGAGCGGGAAGCAAAAGAGCGCGCCCTAGCGCTTGCTGGAGTCTTTGCGGGGCTCTCTGGCCTCTCGGCTCGCGCTGCCGCCGAAGAATTAAATAAGCGTAATGTGCCAACGCCAGCGGGCGCCAAATGGCACGCGACGCAAGTGATTAGGGTGCGCGAGCGCCTAAAATGACTCAAAGGCGGTCGTGAGTGCGTTTTGTTGTTTGATGCGTGTCTGATGCGCTCAGCGTTTCGACTCACCAGCGGCCATTTCTGAGTCATTGCGGGCCATATCCTCAAAGGAGGGCCGGCCCATGCTCGTAATGAGAGACCCCCGGGGGTGTTTTCCCTATTAGAACGGGTCCCATCTGACAAAAGTAACTAGTGCCGGGGATTACGGGGAAAGCCGCAATCGAATCTTGCAGCTCAGAATTGCCGCTCTATACGGATCAGGCGAGCCGATTGCGTGAAACAGGAGAAGTCGATGACTGCAGAGATTATACCTTTCAGGGGATTTAAGGACCTCAACGCGCTGGTGGATGAATGGTCGACCAGGGCGGCTCGCCACCAACTCCGCATCGTCGCCACTCCCGCGCCGGACGATCGGGCCTCCGTAAAGCTCGAAGAACTCCGCCCCGGCGCCCGCGAGCAGTTCTTCGCCGCTCTCCGGGCTGGCAACGTCGATCCGTGGCTGGCTGAAGTGTTTGCCGAGCTCAGCAAGATTCTCGCGACCTCAGAAATGAACAAGATTTAACTCGGAGCGCCAATCCCGCCGCATAGCCGGCGCTACATTGGATTTCTATGGCCGATGAATTGCGAAAGAGAAGAACACAGACCTGGGGCGATCTAAACCATATTCCGCAGCGTGAGTTGCGCCCATCATGGCCCGACCCTCGCCCCGATCCCGTGGCAGAAGAAAAGGCAACCAGCGTGTTTACAGTGCGCTTGGGTAAGCGTGACCGCGATCGGCTCGAAAAAGTTCAGGCAACGCTTGGCACGCCGACGCTAAACCGGACTATTAAAGCCCTCATCAGATCGGCGCATGCGGCGCATGGGCTGCTGTATTCCAATGAGGTCGAAGATTAAACTTTCGTAATGAGGGGCCGTTTTGATACCATTTTGCGCGTTTTGGAGACCATTAGTGAGAGGGCATATTTCGCCTCAACTTGGCCCGCGGCATTTTTTTTGCCCGCCCGTGATATCAATTCCGCGTAGCGTCAAGAATAGGTAGCAAGGTCCTGCTACATCGCGCCCGGCCGTTTTGCTGGGCTTTTGTTTGTCCGCGCCAAAGGAGGCAAGAATGGACGATTCCGAAAAATTTGTTTCTTTCCGGTGCCCGCCGACACTGGCGCGCGCAATGGCCAGGGCCGCTGATCGGGATTTCATTTCCATGAGTGACATAATTCGCCAAGCCGTCATCAAGGAGCTGCGCCAGCGCGGCCTCATGGACGAGAGGGCGGCTTAACTGGTGCTCCGGCGGGTACTGGCCCCTTATGACTGAAATCTTCGAAAAGGGACCAATCGCCGTGGCAAACCGGGCCACTTATTGGCTCTTTCAATGCTATGCTCGCCCCAGTAACGGGGATAGCAATGCCAGATTCGAGCGGACGACTTACAGACACAGACAACCAGAAAATCCAACGCTGGTGGGACCAACATTGGAAGGCACCGGTGACGTGCCCTGTTTGCAAGACGACGGACTGGATCATCGCTCCGCATGTTGTGAACATTCAGAGGCACGCGGCGGATGCAAATGCAAGCAATACGCCCACCTATCCTCATATCTTAGTCAGCTGCAAATTCTGCGCGCATTCTATGTTTTTCAACGCTGTGCAGATGGGAGTTGGCGCAACGTTTGTGCCTTCTCCTCCTCCAATGACAGCGGGGCTAGGGTTATCCGACGTATTGGGCGTCGGCGGCATTCTTGGTTCTTCAAGTCCTTTTGCTCCTCGCAGCTTAGCGGACCTAATAAAGAAAAAAGATTGATAAGGGTATGGCCGCAAGCGGACCAGTCACGGGGGATGTTCCGTCGGGCGCGACGATGCGGCCGCGTTACATGGGCCGCATTATGAATACGTATCCGGTGAGCGAGCCGGAAATGGAGCAAATTTCGTCACTCAGCGCCCAAGCAACCGCCTTTTTTTCAATTGCTTCTTTTTTATTTGGAATCGGGGTCAGCATTTTTGTCAATGCGACATTCTATGTGGAATTGACACCAGAGGCGAAGGTGGCAACGAAATATGTTGCACCGCTTTTAATGGGCTTGGGTCTAATTTCTGCATTAGCGGGCTGTTGGGCTCAATATAAGCGTCGCAGTACATGGGCGCGGATCAAAGCGGAGTCTAATCCGGTGCAGGCTGTCGCGCACACAACGGAACTTGTGGTTCAAAGTGAAGCGGCCGAAACAGAAGAAGTCCTTACGGCTCGTTAAGAGCGCCCCCCTTCGATTACACGGAACCGCTTCCGCCGATCTGGCGCCGTCGTTTCCGGTGTGATCGGAAAGTCATTGAAGGCGGCAACCACGCTGCGTAATTATGAGACTATTTGATTGGCTACGCCGGTTCTGGCGTCGCCTGTTTCACCACACCCGAAATAATGATGCGCCTAGGCGCGTGACCTGGATCGGCTGATTAAGCGGCTAAGATCAATCAGCCTAGAAAGTATCCAGGTTGCTAGCCACGCCGCAAAGATTCCGACAACGGCCGCCGCATAATTATTTGGCGTCCAATGATAGGCCGCGTTCGACATCGCGACCGCGCCGATAATCAGTAATTGAAGCAATCGCCACATGGCCGATCCCCCATGCCTAAAAATATAGGCTCGGGCGATTCCGGCAGCAAGGAATTTTAAGTAATGGATATCTCGCAACTTTCCGACGCGCAGCTAATCAATGCGCTCAAGGCTAGCGGGTCGCCCCCGGGCAACCTTAACTTTGACGACCTGATCCCGAAGTCAGGCGGGGCGCTAGGAACCAAGGCGAAGAGGACCGGAATGTTTGACGACATTCCGACGGCCCCCGCGCAATCTTCCGGGATGTTCGACGATATTCCGGTGCAGCGGTCCGGCTCTCTCGATTTTAGCGATCTCATACCAAAACGCCCCGATCTTTCATCAATGAGCGATGCCGATTTGCTGAAGGCGATCGGCAGGCAGCCCGAGGATGTCAGCACTGTGGGCGACATTGCCAAATCGGGCGGCATTGGTCTCGCCAAGGGCGTGATTGGACTCGCCGGCCTGCCTGCGGACCTGGCTAATGTTGCCGCGAGGGGCGTCGATTATGTCGCCGGCACGAACTTACAACGCTACACCCAACCTTTTCAGAACGAATTTGGCGGCCAACGACTGCTGAGTGAAACAGAAAAGGCCACCGGCGCTTTCTATCAGCCCAAGACAACGGCGGGGCAGTATGCACAAACGATTGGTGAGTTTGCGCCCGCAGTTATCGGCGGACCCGAAACTTTAGCGACCAAATTTGCTACCCGCGTTGCGGCACCAGCTATTTCTAGTGAAACGGCGGGACAGCTAACACAAGGAACACCGCTTGAGCCTTTTGCTCGGGTTGGTGGTGCAATTGCCGGCGCTGGATTACCAGGGGTCCTTTCGCGCGCCGTCTCCCCGGCGACCATTTCACCCGAACGCCAAGCGGCGGTCACGCTGTTAAAGAACGAAGGCGTTCCACTCGATGCCGGGGCCGTCACCGGCAGCAAAGCAGTCGGTTATATCCAAAGCGAGTTGGGCGATGCGCTCGGAGCTGGCGGGCAAGCCACCAAATCGAACGCGGCCACAATGGAGGGCTTCACCGCCGCCGCGCTAAGGCGCGCTGGTGTGCAAGGTGAGACCCGCGCCACTCCAGAGGTAATGGATGCAGCGTTCACGGATAATTCTAACGCCTTCAATTCAGTCGCCGCGCGCAATCCGGCAATTCCCGTTTCGCAAAGCTTTTGGACCGATATTGGAAAGATACAGACCGATTATGAAAACCTGACCGGTCAGCCATCCAAGCTTTTGCAACAATTCGAGGACCGATTAAAAAATCCGTCTGTTAGTCCGACAAAACTCACGCCCAGCGGATACCCGGCCACCATTTCCGGCGCGGCCTATCAAGATATCCAATCGGATATGGCGCGCTTTGCTCGGGCCACCTCGCAGCCCGAATTAAAGATGGCGCTTTATGATACGCGCGCGTCGTTAGATGGTGCCATTGGTCAGGGATTAAAGCTGATGGGCAACGCGCCCGATGCTTCGGCCTGGCAGCAAGCGCGCGGACAATACAAAAATCTTCTTGTTTTAGAAAAAGCGGTTTCAGGAACCGGCGAACAGGCGTCGGCGGGTCTCATTACACCCGCAGCGCTCGGACAAGCTGATCGGCAGATTTCTGGAATGCGGCAGTATGTGCGCGGCACCAGCAATTTCTCCGATCTCGCCCATGCTGGAAATATGATTCTCAAAGCGCTCCCGCAGTCGGGAACGGCACCGCGCGCCGCTGCGCACGCAATGGCTGGTATTGGAGGTGCCGCTATCGGCGGACATTTCGGCGGCATACCCGGCGTATTGGCGGGCCTCGTTGGTCCTGCAGTCATGGGGCGGGCGCTCTATACAAGGCCGGTGCAAGCTTATTTGAAAAATCAAAAAGGCGTTGGGCTCCGTCAGGTCCCATTACGTCAAAACGCGCTTACTGGCGGCGTTCTCGCGCTCCCCGGCGCAAATGGTCAATAAGGAGATTCGATGAGCAGCAATTTTTGGCCCAAGCAGCGGGCCTCGCGCCCTAACATTACGCAGAACACCGCGATAAGCACCGCTCTAACTAACACGTCGAATTTGTTGTCCAAGTTTGGCGGCGAGACCTATCAGATTCGAGTCTGGTCAACGCTGGCGTCTTGGCTCTCGGTTGGCGACAGCAGCGGCGTGACGGCTTCAGCCGGCAGCGGCGTTCCCATTAGCGCTAACGTAACCGGAGAATATTTCGCGGTTACGCCGGGGCAGTGGGCGGCGTTTCTCAGCTCGTCAACCAGCACCGGATTTTTCAGCCTAGTCGAGATGGCTTGAGGATTAAATGAGCGACCAACAAACAAACGAGATCGATTTAACCCAGCCAATTGGTCAACCCACCCCGGGTGGCCGATATGAAGAAATGGTCTCCGGCAATCCGGCGCCAAAAGAAACTTTCGGCGACGAGACCTTCAGCGGCGATCGCACCGGCCTTCAAGAAGCTGCCGACGAGGTCGTATCGCGCCGGCAACCAACTCGCGAGGAAGTTCAGGCCAAAGAGCCGATTGAGCGCGCCTATCAGCATGCCGGCGGCGAGAATGCCGGCAAGCCGATGCCAGCTAACGAAACGGTTTCTGCAGAACAGGCGGGCCATGATCTGGAAACGATTCGCGATGCCGAGCGTGCCGCCGACTTGGCTGCTCTTGACGCGGAATTGTTGCAGCAGCTTGACGCCGTACGCGCCGAGGAAATCCAGCCGCCGCAGATTGAGCCGAACCCGGTAGAAGAAATCCCGCCGCGACCCGAGGGCGCCGCGGGCGAACAGTCGGATAAGATGACTCGCCTGTTCGTAGAGAATCCGGAGCTCCTGCAAACTTTTCAAGCTTTCACCGAACAAGCTGAGCAGAAAGTCACGGCCGCACAGCAACAGGCCGCGCAATATGCCGAACAAGCCCGCCAACAATACGGGCAAGTGATCGCGCATAACGCCAATGTCGCGCTGGCTAGTATGTTTTCTCACTTCCCCGAAACCCGCGGCATGAGCGCCGAGCAGATTAATGCGGCGTTGCCCATTCTGGAAAAGAGCAATCCCGAACGCGGCGCCGCGATCCGATCTCATATTACCAACGTCACCCGCATGGCCGCAGAAGCCGCCCAGATGCAGACCCAGCAACTGCAAACGGTGTACCAGCAACATCAGCAAGCTTTTGCGCAAATGGGAGCGCAGGCCGATGAAGCTTATGACAAGTGGGCCGGAACCCAGGAACCCGACACTGGGCGCAGGCGGGAAATATCATCGTTTGCGACGAGTATGCTTCGCAATGGCGGCATGAGCGATCAAGAAATCTCCTATCATTGGAATACCTCGCCCCTGCTTCGGAGCCCGCTTGGCCAGCAAATACTCTTCGATGCAGCCCGCTATCGCATGGCGCAAGCCGCCGCCAAGCAAAAGGCGGTCAGGCCCGTTCCCACAGTTCAGCGCCCCGGCTCGCCAGTCGCCCGCGGCTCGGATCAGGACTACTCAATGGGCAAACTTAACGCCCAACTAGATCGTACCGGCTCGGTGAAAGATGCCACTGCCCTTTTGATAGCTCGGCGTGGGTCGCGACGATAAGGAGAAATTTTGATGGATGAGACAATGGAGCAATTCCAGGACCGCATTACGCGGTATTATAACCGGGATTTTGAGGACGCTTTCGGGGCCATAAAGGATGATTTCCTTAAAGCCTCGCCCGATCAGCGGAGACAATGGTTGCATGGTTGGGATCGGACGCTGGCTATGGAAACCAGGCCCACAAAACAACATGCGGAATGGATTTCGAAAAAGAGAGAGCTGGATCAGTTGCACTCTCTGTTGCAACGCGCCGGGCGATGAACCTTCCACAGCAAATAGAAGCGGCCCAACAAAAGAACGAGGCCAAACTAGCAGCCGAGATTGCCCCGCCAAAACTTGAGATTGAGACTGACGCGCTACTGCTGCTTCGACACTTTGCGGCGTGGTGCAAAGAACGCGGAATAAAAAGCTGCCCGGCGCAACCCGCGACTGTCGCCGCGTTCATCCGCTCTCAAAACAGTATCGGCGTACAGCGTGAACAAATCTTCGATGCTCTGCGGGCTATCGAGGCAATGCACGACAACCATGCTCTGCCTAATCCCGTCGCGACCGCTGCGGTGCGGGTAGAGCTTGGGCGCATATTGAACATCGAGGCCCCGCGGTCCTGGCCTAAGGCCGATCGCGTCAAGTTCTATTCGCTTCCGATTGAGGTGCGAGCAGTGATCGAACGGAGAGCGCAGCAAGACACAAAAGCGCTGCGCCGCCTCCAAAATGAAGTTGCACAATTACGCATTAACAACGAAAGGACTAACGACAATGCCAATTTCAAAAAAGCAAATTAATAAGGGGTTCCACGGATTCAAGGATGACTCCGCTGAGTTCTTGAAAGCCAAGACGAATCCTTGGGAGCAAACCGTATCGGGCGTCGGATATAATGGGACTCGCGACGACAACGAAGGTTATTCCCGCGGCGTCGGTGCTTACGCGGCCGATGATGAGGCGTTTCGTTCGCCTAGCTGGACCGGCGATAGCGATGTGGCGACCGACATTTACGATGTTGTGACGGGCGTTACTGGTCCGGGCGGCGAGATGGTTACGGGTGGCGGACCGTTGCCGCGAACTCGCAAGTCCCGTCGCGACGGAAGCAAATAATGGCGTTCCCGATCAAGAAACAGCAAAAGCCCGACCTCGCGAGCGAGATCCATCGCATCCGCGGCGACGTGGATGCCTATATCGACAGCAAAGTCATGGAGCTTAAGCAAAGCCAGTCGGGCAGCGGATTACCCGTCCAGGTGCTTCACCAAATGATAGCCAAGCCCGGTGAATGTCCGTGCCGCACTGGGCTCCGATTGCTGCAAGAAGATTCGCAATGAGTGAGTACGCCCCGCCGATGCTCGGCTTTGAGAACTACTGAGGCTCGCATTGAGGCAGAGCGGATACGCAAGCAAGAACTCAGGCAGCACGCGAATGTCGTGCTTCTTGAGGATTTTCGATAGGAGGCAAAATGGCTTTATTCGAAAAGAGTCAGCCCAAGACGGGAGGCCGTGCGCGCGGTACTAAAAATAAATTATCGACCGTCTTCCTAAACGATCTGTTGGCGGACTATGAGGCGCACGGAGCAGAGACGATCAAGATTTGCCGAGTCGAGCGCCCAATCGAATACATCAAAATGATTGCCGGCCTGCTTCCCCGCGAGCTTGAATTCACCGAAACATATTTGCTGGAAATGCCAGACGATGAGCTTCACACGGTCATTGAACATGTCCGACGACAAATTGCAGAACGCGCTATCGAGCTTAGAAGCCGAGGAGAATCGACGACAATTAATTAAATCCCTGGACTCGGACCTGGAGCAGTTCTGCCAGCTTTCGCTGAAGCTGCGGCCAAAATCCGGACCGCTGGAGCAGTTTGTTCTCAATCCGGCTCAGCGGAAGCTTCACGAGATTATCGAAGCGCAGAAAGCAAAAACTGGACGGGTTCGCGTCATCATCTTGAAGGCGCGGCAGTTGGGCGTGTCAAGTTATGTCGCGGCTCGGCTGTATCAGAACACGATCAACAATCCCGGTTTGCGTACAATAATCATCGGCCATGAGAAACGCGCATCGAGCAATCTGTTCCAGATTGTGAAGAGGTTTCACGATCACATGCCGGAGGAAATCAGGCCGTCGATCGGCACGTCAAACGCTGAGGAACTTATCTTCGACCGGCTCGATTCGGGCTATATCGTTTCTGTTGCGACCAATGAAGGCACCGGCCGATCGGCAACGGCGCAATTGCTTCACGCATCCGAGGCAGCGTTCTGGGCCGATCTGCCGCTCCAGATGGCCTCGCTGATGCAGACCGTGCCGGACCTTGACCGGACGGAAATTATCATTGAGTCCACGGCCAACGGCTACAACGATTTTTACACGATGTGGCGCAAGGCCGAGGCTGGCGAGTCGGAATTTATGCCGGTGTTTCTGCCGTGGTCGCTTGATGCGGGATACAGCAAGGAAGTCGGTCCGGACTTCGCAATGGATGCGGAGGAAAGCAAGCTCGCGGAGGTCTATGACCTCAGCAAAGAGCAGATTGCTTGGCGTCGAGCGAAAATATCCCAGCTCGGCAGTGCCGACTACTTTGCCCAAGAGTATCCGATTAACGCCAGCGAAGCGTTTATCTCATCATCGTTTGATAGCTTTATTCCCCCGGAGCTTGTCGTCAGGGCGCGCAAGGAACGGGCGGAAGCCTACGGGCCGGTAGTCATCGGGGTTGATCCTGCCGGCATGGGCGCCGATCGGACCTCGATTGCTTGGCGTCAGGGCCGCGTCATTACCAAGATCGAAAGCCGCAAGGGACTCGATACGATGGAGGTGGCGGGCTGGGTGCAGAAAATCATCCGCGAGGAAAAGCCATCGCGAGTCAATATCGATGTCGGCGGCCTCGGCGTCGGAGTCTATGACCGGCTTTATGAGAACGCTTCCAATCGCCGGACAATCCAGGCGGTGAACTTTGGCGGTAAGCCAGTGGAGCCGCCGCCATTGGATGAGAAAGGAAATCCAGCGGGCGGTCCCGCTAATCGACGCGCCGAAATGTGGGCCAATCTTAAGAAGGCACTAGAGGGCGGCCGGTTCTGTTTGCCCGATCGGGACTCATTACAGGCCGATCTGGTTTCGTGCGGCTACAAATTTAATTCGTCTGGCCAACTGGTGCTGGAAAGCAAGCAAGATATGAGAAAGCGCGGATTGCCATCGCCCGATGAGGCCGATGCTGTTGCCCTGTGCTTTGCTGATCCTTCTGGCTTTCCGCGAAATGCTAATTTTCATCGTTCTCTAACCGATCGTTACGAGGGCGCTTATGTCTGAGGTTCACCGCGTGATTGTGACGATAAAGCCGCCCAAAGCCGGCTTCGCGGGTCAGGTGGCGTATGGCTATTACACTTTAGTCGATGATGTCGTCACGATGGTGGACCCCAAAGGAAATACAGCGGATGACGGCACCGGGAAAAGATACAAGCGCGAGCTTGCGCCCAATGAGGACGCTCGGGCTGTCGCCTGCAAACTAACAAAGCAATTGCGATTGGCATTGCGCGGCGGCAACTCCGCGCCGGTCGGCGATTTCAATCGTAAGATCGCGTACCCGAAATTGTACTACTGAAGTTCAATTCCAATCCGCCGCTATGCTTTCCGCGATTGCTCAAGACGTTTCGCGAACGATTCTGAAGCACGGTCAGGAAAACGGCGGCGGGAGAGGCGTACCCTTTAGGATTGCGCGCCTCTTTCTTTTTCTGCGGTCGCACGGCCGTAGGAACGGCGAGGTTGAGTGCGTAGCGGCGCGCTCCCTCGCCACTTTTTCAATTCAGTTTTGCGGCGGCTGACTCGCTATCCCCGCCGCAGAACGGCAGAGGCCGCGGCTTGCGAATTGCGGCCCGGTCTCTGCTCCGTATTTTCGCGGGCTTGCTCATCCCTCCCGCGGAGAAAGGGCTGCGCTCTGGCCGGATGTACGCCGAGCGCAGCCCCCAACTATTTTGCAGCTCTACGCAATCCTGGCGAGAGCAGGCGCGAGCGCCTTGTTCATGCTCAGTCGCCAATCCTCTTCAACGTGGCCCAAGTAACCGCCGTCTGCCGAAAAAGAATGGCGACGGTCAGGCCATTCGTATCCTCTCGCTTCATGCTCATTCGCATAAGCCAAAAGCGTTGCCGCGCCGGCAAGGCTAGTCGGCGGGTGTTCGACGAAAGACCACGCGATTGCATCCGACCGATCTTCGGCGGACCAATACTCTGCCTGATTTGCCGTCCAGCGCGGATCATCATCCACACCGAAGTCTGTTCCGCGATGAGCGATGCTGTATGCACGGCAACGATCTGCGGGCAGCATCTCCTCTAATTCGACGGTGCGGCCTAGAATTTCGTGGATTTTGGATTGTGCCGCGCGATGTTCTTCGATAGCGGCGAATATTGGATCAGGACTTGACGCGCTTATAGCGACTGGAGCGGTAAGCAACGGCAACGCGGCTGCGCTGCTTACGAGAGTGCGGCGAGATAAGTTAGACATCGCGTCCTCCAATGGTGTGAGTGCCTTGGAGGGCAGCGACTCGGAATCCGAGCGGATTTTGCTATAGGGATCATGGGAGCCGGTCGCCCTCCGTGGCGGTTGGCTTCAAGTGGCGGTCGGGTGTTTACGCATCCGGCCGCTGCGCCTTTATATCAGGAAAACCTGAAATGTCCAAAGCTCAGTGGGCTTTTCGCCCCGCTGTACTGACGCGCGCCATTAAAGCCGCTGAGAAAGCAGGTAAGAATGTTGTGGGCGCAGAAATCGATTCAGCTAACGGCAAAATTGAGTTAAGATTCCAAAAGTCCGGTGCGTTGCCTGCCGAAACCGTCAATGAATGGGATGGGGCGGAATGACTCGGATCAGACTCGAATATATCCACGAGTATCGCGACCGGCACGGCAAGCTAAGGCGATATTTTCGCCGGCCGGGTTTTAAGCGGGTCGCGCTTCCCGGCCTTCCCGGCTCCGACGAATTCATGGCGGCCTATCAGCTTGCGCTGGCCGGTCAACCAAAACCGATTGGTGTCGAGCGCACGCGACCGGGAACAGTCAACGCTACAATCGTCGGCTACTACACCTCACTAGCCTTCCGCGAATTGGCGGCCGGCTCGCAGCGCAAATATCGGAATGTGCTGGAACGGTTTCGCGAGGAGCATGGCGATAAGCGGATAGCGTCATTGCCTCGTGACTTCATCGTCCGCGTGCTGGGCAAGAAGCCGCGCTATGCGGCACGGAACTGGTTCAAGGCAATCCGGGCTTTAATGAAATTCGCGGTCGCAGAGGGCTTCCGCGCCGACGACCCAACCGCCGACATTGCGCTACCAGCGCTCAAGAAATCGGCCGGGATTCATCCTTGGACCGAGGACGAGATTGCCCAATACGAGGCCACTCACGCCATCGGCACCAAGGCGCATCTCGCATTCGCGCTATTGCTCTATACCGGACAGCGACTGAGCGATGTCATTCGAATGGGGCGCCAGCACGTCCACAACGGCGCCATTACGGTACGCCAGCAAAAGACCGGGGCACCATTACAGATTCCGATTCGAGAAGAATTACAGCGTGCATTAGGCACAACGGCCGGAGAACACCTGACTTTTCTGGTCAACAAAAACGGCAAGCCCTATACAGCGAGCGGCTTTGGCGATTGGTTTCGCCGCCGCTGCGATGAGGCCGAACTACCGCAGTGCTCGGCGCACGGACTACGCCACACCGCCTGCACACGCCTGGCTAATGACGGCCGGACCACACACCAGATTGCGGCGATTAGTGGGCACAAGAGTTTGAGCTTGGTGGAACGATACACCAAGGCAGCCGACCAAGAGAGGCTGGCTCGGCAAGCCTTCGGTCTGGAACAGAAGAGAACAGACGTTGGCTAACCTTTGGCTCTGAAGTGGCTACCCTATCTGAAATGATTATTGAATTCGAGCAAAAGAGGAACCTGAAAAGTTCCTCTAGATAGGACCAATTCAAGCGTCTCGGCAACGTCCTCATCACAGCGTAAACGGCGATGGTGCCTAGTAACGAAGCCGCAGAATAACGCTTGCATGGGATCAAGGCATCGTCACAATATCGACGCAAATTGCTTTGATCCGCCCCGCAATAGAGATTGGGCGTATGTATTTGCTTTTGTTGGTGTTTGGTGCAGTTCTCGGTGCGGCGGGCGTGGTCCTTGCGCTGTCGGGTGTGTCGTTGCGCGACGGCACCTTCGATGCCGCTATCTTGACGCCGGGTATTGTTGCGGCGGTGGGAGGGCTTCTGCTCATTGGACTTGGGGTCGGGCTTCGAACCTTGCAGCGCATTGAGCAAGCGCTGGCAGTTCGCCCCATGCCTCGCGCTCTGCCATTGAGCGAAACCAAGCCTGCCGCGCTTACGGACGCGTCACGCGAGGCGCCGCCGATACCTTTCGCGCCAAAGGCCAGTCGTCAGCTTCTTCCCGGCGTCGCTCCGCAGGAGTCAGGCGATGCGGCAGAGAAGTCGCCGGACAATGTGGCTGCTCTCGGCAAAATGTCGCCAGCCTTGCCCACAATCGTAGTGTCGCCTGCGGATAAAACGAATGCTGCCGCTGCTACGCGGCATGCCGGAAAAGCCGGCAACGGAGCGGGCACTCCGCCAACAGCTTCCCAGCCTCAGACGAGCGCGCGGTCGGCAACGCCAGCCGAGCCACAAAGGGGTCCGGCGTTCGCTGCGCTGTGGCCAAAGGGACCGCGCCCATTGCGCGCCCCGCAGTCCACACCCGCTCAGACGGCTGCGGTACCGGCAATCGAGTCTCAGAAAGGTGCTGCGCAGGCGAACGACCCGGCACCTCCTAATCTTGACGAAAGCGCGATAACAGGGGTGTCCGTCCTCAAGTCGGGCGTCGTCAACGGAATGGCGTACACCTTATATTCGGACGGTTCGATCGAAGCACAGTTGCCGGAGGGGACGCTGCGTTTCGGCTCGATCACCGAGTTGCGCAATCACATCGAACAAAGCGCCTGAGGCAAATTTGCCGGGCTTGTGAGGGCCTAGGCCGCCGCGGCAAGCGCCGCGCGTGCATCGGAGCGCATGCGATCGACCATGGAACGGAAGCCGTTCGAGCGTTGCGGCGTAAGGTGTTCGCGTAAGCCCATGCCCTCGAACAATTTGATGGCGTCAACGCTCAGAATTTCTCTTGCGCTTTTGCCCGAATAGATTGCGAACAGGATTGCAATCAAGCCGCGCACGATATGAGCATCGCTGTCTCCTGCGAAGTTCAGCACCGGTCCGCCTGCGCCGTTCGGACGCACCGTGGTGTCGAGCCAGACTTGGCTCGCACAGCCCTGAACCTTATTGGCGTCACTGTGCGCGGCTTCGGACAACGGCGCCAGCTCGCGGCCCAATTCGATCAGATAGCGATAGCGGTCGTCCCAGTCATCCAGGACGGTAAAATTGCCGATGATTTCGTCGATGTCAGGCATGGTGCCGAGGCTCAACGCCACTCTTCTCATGTCGGCTTTTATATAGAGAGAGATGGCCGTGAGGTCGATATGTCGGCAGAGCTTGCGCCGCACGCTGCTTCCGTGCAGCCTTTACGAAAAATCACGCCGCGTGTCTGGGTTCCTTCCGCGGCGGTGGGCCGCGCCAGGGCGCAGCGAGATCGGCAGGGGTCAGCGTATTCTGGGAATCCTTGTCGGCCACAGGGCTGTCCGCCCCTGGTTTGACAACATGTCCGGAATTGCCGCTCGCTGCGTCTTTCCGCTTCATATTTTCGGTCACGAACTCGTAAAGCATCCTCGCTCCCGCCTGGGCTCTGGAGCCCAGCTGGCTTGCGACATGAGAACCGACGGTGCAGGCGTCGGGCTGGCGGGCGCAGAATTGGCGAAGGTCACCCACGGTAGCGGAGGCGGCTGAAATCGCGTCCGTCGCGCCGACCTGGCTAGATTCCGGCTGGCGCGAAGACCCACTCGGCAAAAGGACGAGAACAAGCCCCAGCCAAAACGCCATGCGCAAAAGAAAAAACATGACACTCAATTCCCCTGCGGCACGTCCTACCGCAGCCGAAAGGTTAGCAGGCAGCCTTGAAGCCGGCGTTGCGGCGCCCGCTACAATTTTGTCCATATTTGAAGAGAATACGCCGCAAATTTTCGAAGGTTTGGAAAAAGTTTATTTACCTTAATATTTCAGTGCATCCAGATGAGCGAGCATTCGACGATGGGCTTTGCCGCCAAATGCTGGTGATTTGGGGCCAATACGGCTCGCGCTTATACGTTAGCAGACTTCGCCATCCGACTTCACCGGCAAAATCCCCGCTATTACCCTGATTAGGGAAGGCCCAGCCGCGCCGTTTTAGCGTTCGCTTAAGCGGCCTTTGCGACGATCAAGCCTGCCAAATTGGGGGCCTGCCATACGGGGATACGGCCCAGTTCGAGGCGATGGCAACGATCACGATCTGGCGCTCCGCAGTGAACATCGCGTAGGTGCACATGTTTACCTCGTCGACCCGTTCGGACAGAACCGTGGAGAGCAAGCGTGGGTAGACGCCGCCGTCAAACGCTTTTCACGCGCGCGGCAAGATCGGCCGGAGCATTCATGCTTCAGGTCTGGACCACATTAAGCCGGCGTCCGGTCGATACCGTCGCGATCCTCACCGCAATTGCGGTGAGTACAATAGTTGTGGTGAATGCCGTTTTTTTGCAATCGAGTATGCGCGCCGCCCCGCTCTTCGATGCCAACAAATCAGCGAGCGTGAAAAGCGATTCACTCAAGCCGCTCGTAACAAGCAGCCCTATGCGCCCGGGTAGCCACATCGGCCGGCGTGCAGCCAGTTGTGGCCCGGCGCAATGATGCGATTGCCGAATTGATCGGCCCCTCGGCGCGGATCGCCGCCGTGCAGCGAGCCTTGTCGGAATTCGGCTACGGCCAGGTCAAAGCATCTGGGACATTGGACGACGCTACAAGCGCAGCGATCCAAAAGTTCGAACGTGAGCACAATCTGCCAAGCACTGGTCGTGTTTCCGACCGCTTGATTAAAGAGCTCGCTGCTATGGTTGGTCGCCCGATCGAGTAGTCGTAGCGCGGTGTCAAATGGCTGCGCGCCTTCGAAAATCCAGGTTGCGATCTCGATTTGGCGGCTGATTTCCAGAACGGCCGCCGATCTGCGATTATAGTTTGGCATCAGCAAAGTTTCCGCAGAAAAGACCGCAACAATGCGTCTCAAAAGCGCCCTATGGGTCGCCGCTTATTTGCGCCGCTGCCACGTCGAGGGTACTTCCGCGGTGGTGCGCCGGCGCGGCGCCGAAGAGGCCGGCGCTATTTTCGTGCGCATCTGCCGGCTCGACGGCACGTCGGAACTATTTGGGCCAGCGCCGCAGAGCGCGCTTGAGCCAGGCGCCAGTGACCGCATGTTTACGGCCTGCTTGGTATCGCAGCCGGCACCCGACACCGAGATCGACACCTATTTAGCGCGCGAGGTCAAATTCGATTCCGATCTGTGGATCCTTGAAGTCGAGGACCCCGCTGGGCGAAATTTTCTCAACGTCATCCGCTAGGGCACACAGGCTGTGGGGCGTAGGCTGGCGTTACCCGATTCGGAAAACCATTCAAGAAAGTCGGAACGAAAGGGCGCTAAGAGGCGTCGCGGCGGTCGGCTGGCCGTGACATGCTTGGGCCATGATGTGAGATTGGGTTCGCTGCGCGCGGGCGCGCGACGCTGTCTTCCCACAACATCGCACGATGTCGTTCCACAGGGCGATCTGTTTTCGGCAATGATTGCCAAATCGCCACCATGTGCTCGGCCGATTGTTTCGGTAATTCATGATGCAGTTCGGCGAGCGCTTGAACGCGAGCGACCGAATGACCGATTCTCATGTTGACGAACAGCAACATTCTATAGAGTGCGCCGCGTCCGATATTGACTGCTTTGGCAGCGGTCACGATCGGCTCACCGAGATCGTCATCGGCCAGGCGCCGGGCCTGGGCGCGAGAAATCTGCAGGGCTTGGGCCAGCTGTTGCGCGAACGCCTCGCGATTGCGGGATAGAACTGCAGCTTCCAATCGGTCACCGAGTCCCGCAGCGGGGCTTAATTGAACGCGTTCGGTCGGAAACGGCGCGATGACGTCGAGGTTCAAAAGAATTAAGCGCCGCTCGTCGGCATTGGCCGCGAAGAAAAGTTCGTCAAGCTCGCTCGCGATGTCGGCAGGAAACGGAACCAAACTATTGGGTTTGGCTGCTCGCTCCGCGGCGGAAAACGGGGAAGGGAGCTGGCGCCGCGTGACAGGAGCGTGCACCCATGCTGCGACCTCCGGCAGATCACCGGCGAGCCGCTCAATCACGCGCATCGGCGGCGAGGGGTAGCGCGCAAGACGCTCCGCTATGGTTGCGCGGGTGCCGGCATCCACTGCATCGAGAAGACGCAGCGCGAGTTCGGTGTAATGCCGCTCCTCGTCGGCCGTATGTGTTGGCTTTTGCAGGTACAGCTCAGTTAGCACGCGCAAAAGGGTGGGGCGCATATCGGGGCCGGCGCGCGGTCCGAAACGGGCCAGATGGTCTAGCCTCCATGGGCCTGCGCTCATAACGTAAACTCGACGGCAATAATCCGATGAAAAACCGTCGCCAAACTAAGCTGCCGCCGTTAGCAGAGCGTTAAGCCTAAGCCGTTGTCCGCAAATGGGTCGAACGACAAAAGGGCAGCCAAGATCGCGGCCGCCAGGGCGCTGATCGAACGGCTATGCGAGATATGGCCGCGATGCTTTTTCCTCTATCAGAGGAAACGTCGGCCGCTCAAGCTCGGCGTTCATCGCGACATTGCCGCGCTCGATGATGCCATCGCACCGAGGCAGCTGAGCAGCGCACTGCGCTACTACGTCGGCAATCGCTTCTATTTGGCTGCCTGCCGCGAAGGCGCTGACCGTATTGATTTGGATGGCAAGCCCGCTGGCAAAGTTAGTGCCGAGGAAGCCGCGAACGCCGCCGCCATCTTGGCTGGTCGCAACGCCAAGAGGCAGGCCAAGACGAACACCGTTCCGGTGATTACTGGGCCGAAGCGTCTTGGGCTCGGTGATTTGAAGGCAGCTGCTAAACGCCGTCGGCAGCAATTCGAAATGACAAGAAACTCATTTGGTACAAATTGTGAAAATGAAACACGAGAGGTAATTTAATAGCGAAGAGCCCGGCTCTCCCTCACGGATACCCGAAGCCCTTCGCCATTTGGTTTAGACACTGAAGCGTCACGAGCCGTCACAAGGCATACGCGACAAGGCATTTTATAAGCGAACGCCCTGCCACCTGCAAGCCTCCGTGACGGCTCCAACGAGGAGTTTATCGTCATGGATACGGCTACCTTTGAGACCTTACAATATCGTCAGAACGCCAAACGCAGCGACCCGTCGCCTGCGGCCCGGCGCCCAAAGCCGTCCGCGAGGCCGCAGGAGGTCTCGCCGGGTGACACCATCATCGGCACCGATGCAGTCGGTGACCTCGTCACCCTGTCGCTCGACGCCTCTCCGGAACAGTTGGACGGCATCGGGCGCGGAGAGATCGATTGGAGCGACCACAACCATCGCTACTTTGATCGCAATCGGAGAGAAGATCCGGAACAGGCTTTTCGAAGAGGCATGCAACAAGGCGCGCATCGCGTTTATCACGCCATCGAAGAGGCTGGCGTGCTCGATGAGAAAACCCTGCGACGGATCGCGCACTATTACGGAATAGAATTGTTCAACTGGCGGTACGCCAAGCGACGCAGGTTGGGGCGCAGGCTCAATCGCGATTGCGCGCCGTGGCTCGATCTCCGTGATAAGCGGAACGGGAGGCGGCGATAATCGACCTTCGTTGGCTCTCGATGTATGTCG
>Ga0193751_1000667_pt1 | contig 25212 bp, 22 predicted proteins | sample L1c2metaG_FD_143050 | JGI IMG/M metagenome (GOLD analysis project Ga0193751, IMG submission 143050) | Soil microbial communities from a riparian zone of the East river system, Colorado, United States - L1c2 | ecosystem: Environmental > Terrestrial > Soil > Riparian zone | place: USA: East River... | reverse complement strand
GCCGCGCAGCAGTTTCTGATTGAGCAGGGCGCTCTTGATGGGAGTTTTGCGTCCGCGAAATAATTTCAGAAAGCGATCGAGATCCACCTCCAGCGGCTCGATCCCGGCAGCATCGAAGTCTCCCGCCTTAGCGACGCTCAAACGCCCAAAGCGCCGCGGATCGACGAAGCGCAGTTCCCTGCCCGACGATAGTTTGATAATAGCGTGAGTATGCTTCGCGATCTCGGCTTGCGGCGCACATACTTGCAGCCGACCAGTCATGCCGAGATGGACAATGAACTGAGCTTGGCTGTGTGTAGTTTGCGTGGGGAGGGCGTCCCCGCCCGCCTCTGCCGTCATGATTGATGAAGCCCCCGTCGATGCGACTGCCGTTCCCTTGAGTTTCCGACCCGGTCTGCGGCCTTTCGCGGGCGAGAGCCTGCCCTGAGCCTGTCGAAGGGGCGCCCGCGCCACACCATCGAGGTCGAAAATTATGTGCTTGCCCATGCGGCGCACTGCCGCGATGCGGCTGTGTTCCAGCGTCACCGCAATCTCGGATGCAGACGACTTCAGCGGCTCCTTCTTCTGGCCGAGCCATACGGATTCTACGACGTCCCCCGTCACTTGCTTGGCGAGGCCTCGCGCAATGGTTTCGACTTCGGGCAGCTCAGGCATAAATATCCAAATGCTATCAACAGTCGCAGAATCGACTAAAAAGTATGTTTCTTCTAGCGCGCAGAGCTCCGGAGATTGCCGGCATCTCCACGGTACCGCGTTCTGTTGTCGCACTAAGACCATCCACGTGGGAAGGTCATGCCGGGACAGGTCGGAAGGACATGTTTTGCGGGGGGGCCCTTCCGTGTGTCGATGCTGACCCTCTGAGACCTGTCCCGCTTCTCTCACAGGCTGCAAGATGGAAGTGCTGCACCCAGTAGAGCAGCCAGAATTGGGATGCGGCGGCTTCTATCCCCCCCGCGCAGCTCTAGCGCGGTACATGAGGTCGTGCTGTGAAAATCTCAGGCTTGAGATGGAGCGAAATCTCGTCCAGATTTCGTTTGTTTTCCCTTTCCCTGGCAGTTCTTTCATTCACCTCAAATGCATTCGGCGCCAGCGGACAGCTTGCGCTGAACCCCTCAGCTATCAACTTTGGCAGTATCTCCGTCGGCACTAGCCAAATGCAATCCGTCACTCTGACAAATTCCGGGGGCTCGAAGTTGACTCTAACGCAAGCCACGCTATCACAGACGGCTTTCACGTTCAGCGGTCTGAGTTACCCGGTAACGCTCGCGGGTGGGCAGAGTGTAACCGGACACTTAACTTTTACTCCGCAGTCTTCCGGCACCGCCAGCGCGGTGCTCTCCATTACATTCAGTACTCAGAACTCAAATGGCAAACACAATAGTTCCGGCGGTTCCAATACGGTGACTTTGCCAGTCTCTGGCGTGGGCAGCGTTGCCTCTGGCCAACTTGCGACTACTCCAGCCAGCCTTGCCTTCGGCAACGTTCAAGTGGGCAATTCCCAAACGCTTGCAGAGACTCTCACGAACTCGGGGGGAGCGAATGTCACGATTTCTGGTGCCACCGCCATCGGCTCCGGGTTCAATGCAAGCGGCTTGAGTTTGCCGATAACTTTGAGCGCAGGCCAGAGTGTCGCATTCAGTATCACATTTGCGCCAACTTCGAGTACCAGCGTCAGCGGCAATCTAGCAATAACCTCGAATGCATCCAATTCCGCTCTGAATGTGCCGCTATCCGGAACGGGCGTCACGCCCGGCCAGCTCACGGCGAACCCAGCGAACTTAGGTTTTGGAAGTGTCGCCACCGGAAGCAGCTCTACACTGGCAGAGACGCTGACGAACTCAGGCGGCTCGGCTCTGACAATCTCCCAAATCACTCCCAGCGGAACCGGGTTCAACTTTAGTGGAATCGGCCTGCCGCTCACGTTGTCTGCGGCACAGAGCGTCACATTCAACGCTTCGTTCGCGCCGCAGTCTGCGGGAAGCGTCGCGGGAAGTTTCCTCATCAGTTCTAATGGATCGAATCCTGCTGTCTCCGTACCCTCGACGGGAACGGGCACGCTGCCCGGACAGCTCGCGGTCGCCCCCTCAATCATCAATTTCGGCACCGTTACGGTTGGAACCACGCAGAATCAGACAAGCACACTGAGTGCGAGCAGCGCCCCTGTTATCGTGACATCGCTGGGAGTCAGCGGATCTCAATTCTCCGTGAGCGGAATTGCACTGCCGGTTACGATCGCCGCCGGAAATAGTGTTTCGTTCCAACTGACGTTTGCGCCGAAGGCGGCGGGCGCCGTCTCAGCAAATGTTACGTTTGCGAGCAACGCCTCCAATTCACCGGCCGTGCAGTCGCTAACGGGATCCGGAGTGCTGCTGCAGCACAGTGTTTCCCTGGGATGGAATACGAGCACGTCGAGCAACGTCGTTGGATACAACATCTATCGCGAAACCTCGCCCGGAGGCCCGGCTACTCGGATCAACTCCGCTCTGGACACGACACCTTTCGACACTGACAGCACGGTCCAATCCGGCCAAACGTATTACTACGTTGTGACTGCACTGGACTCCGCGGGAAGCGAGAGCACTTATTCGAATCAGGTTCAGGCCGTGATCCCCTATCCGTAGCATTCATTGTCGGGTCTTCGGAAAATCGAGCGCAGTGAAGTTCGGAAATGAGAAAGACGAAGCGGTAAAGCGCTTGCTAAGACACCGGCGCTCGAGGAGATGTTCTTAATCCTTCAGCGGGACGACCGCGCTGCCGTCGCGGCAGAGTGTGGCAACTCTCTGTAAGTTGCCGTTCGCGCGGGGTAGGGTCATGACGGGGCCGTAGCAATAGACCGCATGTCCGGAGGCGGCGAAGTACCAGCGCCCGCCTTTAGAATGCTTTGTAATCTGGCTGGAAGGCTGGCGTAAGGGTTTCTGCGGAGCCCAAGGAGCAGCCGGCAAACTAAACAACAAGGCTAGGGTCAGGACCTTCATTACTCTTCCTGCAACTTTCCGCTTACCACCGGTCATTCACAGAACGAAAATCGTGCAATGTTCAGGTTTCGACTGCTTTTGAGTCTTGTTCCTAGATCGTAATCAGTGTCCGGACATCGTCCACCAAGTCTGATGCTGGTTTAGACGGCATTCGGAGCTGCGGTTTCTGGGTCGCCGCCGCTTTCGGCGTGCGAGGTTGCGGTCGTGCCTGGGAAGACGGGGCCTTCGTGTTTGGAGCCTGGGTTGACGGGTATGTCGACGGGTACTGAGTAGACGGGTGTCGCGCTGACGGGTCCTGGGTTGTAGCCGACGGCAATTGAGCCTGCTGACGGGATCTCGTCTTCATGCTGGAAAGTTCCGTGCTATCGCGGAAGAGTTCGCGAATCAGGGTGCGTTGCGACTCGATGGTTTGGCCCTGCTCGACAATCAGCATGGTCATCAGACCGTAGGAGATCAGAAACAGGACGGTCAACAGCGGCAACCAACCGTGCTTCTTGGGAACAGCGGAAGTATCTGTCAGCGACATTGTCGGTGCGGCGCGGTTTTCGAATAAAGGCATCAAAATGGCACCCCGGTCTTGCGCAAAGCGCAGGCACCTTGGCGAATTGCATCCCAGAAGCCAATATAGGAACTTTGCTTAAATGGATGACACCATGGGATTTATCCATGTTAGGGATGGCTTAGAAAGGCGGACGAAGTGCAATTCGCTGCACATTTTGAGCAAGCTCGATTGATTAGGCGCGCGATCCCGCATACCAAACCCTTTCTCAAAATGGGCTTTGGCTTACTTTGAGCCGTTCCGAGCGCCTTCTGAGCGAAGCATCCCGGCGTTTTCTCGCGCCATTACTGAGGTTACTTTTCCGGTAGGGCGAAATCTTCTAGTATCGATCCATTAAAACGTTTTAACAAATCCCTATCTCAGGAACCCCCATGCAGAAGCGGCACGTTTTGGTATTGCTTGTTCTTTTTTTCTACAGCTTTGGACCAAGAGCAACAGCCCAGAGCCAGCAACCATCCACCGAAAGCGGACGTAAAATCCTTCGCAAAATGACTCCCACGTACCCGGAGCTCGCCAGAAAAATGAACCTCGGAGGCACCGTCAAGGTCGTGGCCGTGGTGGCAGCGGACGGGGAAGTGAAATCGGTTGAACCCAAGGGTGGCAGCCCGATTCTGCTCAGAGCGGCCGAAGACGCGGTTTCCAAGTGGAAATTCGCCTCGGGCGGCGAATCCAAGGAAACCATTGAAGTCCGTTTCGCTCCGTAGTTAAGTTCCCACTCTGGGGTCACCGTGGCCGCACTCCAGAAGGGCGTCATCCTGACCGGAGCCGCCTTTCAGGCGAAGGGAAGAGCCTGCCCTGAGCGAAGTCGAAGGGATCTCGCGCGTATAACCAAGGGCGCGTTGCGTTTTCTATTTTCCCAACACCAGCTTGGCGATCGTCGCCAACTGCATGTTGGACGTGCCCTCGTAGATCTTCCCGATCTTCGCGTCGCGCCAGTATTTCTCCACGGGATAGTCCTTGGTGAACCCGTACCCACCGTAGATTTCAATCGCTAACGAAGTTACACGCTCGGCCACTTGCGAGGCGAACAGCTTGGTCATAGCCGCTTCCTTCACGAAGTTCACGCCCGCATCCTTCATGCGCGCGCAGTTGTAGACCATCAGGCGCGCCGCCTCAATCTCCGTAGCCATTTGCGCAATCTGAAACTGGATGCCCTGAAATTCGGCGATGGCTTTGCCGAACTGCTTGCGCTCCACGGCATACTTGCAGGCAAATTCCCACGCCCCGCGCGCCAGGCCTATCATCTGCGCGCCGATGCCGATGCGGCCTTCGTTCAAGGTCTCAATGGCGATCTTGTATCCCTTACCGGGCTCGCCCAGCACGTTCTCTTTGGGCACGCGGCAATCTTCCAGAATCAGCTCGCAGGTCGACGATGCGCGGATGCCCAGCTTGTCTTCCTTCTTGCCTACGGTAAATCCGGGGAAATCTTTCTCGACCAGAAAAGCGGTGATGCCTTTGTATCCCGCGCTGGGATCAATCGAAGCGAACAGTACAAACAATCCCGCCTCTTTGCCGTTAGTGATCCACAGCTTGCGGCCATTCAGCACATAGTCGGTGCCTTTCAGCGTGGCGCGCGTTTGTAACGCAAAAGCGTCCGAGCCCGAGCCCGCCTCGCTGAGGGCGTAGGCGCCGACCGTTTCGCTGGCCATCTTGGGCAGATAGCGCTTCTTCTGCTCCTCATTGCCCCAGCGCAGCAGGGCGTTGTTGACCAGCGTGTTCTGCACGTCGACGATCACGCCGGAGGAAGCGTCCACACGGGACAGTTCCTCCACCGCCAGAATCGCTTCGAAGAACTTGGCGCCCCCTCCGCCGTACTGCTCGGGAATTTCGATCCCCATCAGCCCCAGTTGGAAGAAATCGTGGATAAGATCTTTGTCGAAGACACCCTTCTCGTCCATCTCTTTCACCAGCGGACGAATTTTCTCGTCGGCGAACTGGCGGATGTTGTCGCGGAAAAGAACTTCGTCGTCGGTGAGAGTGGTCAGCGGGGCGGGCGGGGCGACTTGCAGAATGGCTTCGGGCATGAGGGCCTTCAATCGTCGGGATGCAAACTGTTGATTTTAGCATTGCTGCAACAGGTGATTCGGCTGGCGAGCTCCCGGCTGGATGAAACGTGGGGTATCCCCCCGGCTTTGCCCAATAACCCCCGAAAACTGAGTGAGTTTTTAGGCAGGATCGGGGATTTTGGGGCAGCGAAGCGAAACGGGGCCGAGATTTGAAGTCTCCCGCCCCGTTCGGTTTTCTTCCCTATGCCGGAACCGCAGCATGAGCGACTATCAGTTGCCACACAATTGAACCTCGTGCGACCGTGTGCTGGTGGTGATTTTGTGGGGGCAATGGGTAGCCCGCAACTGACGTGGCCTCACGACCACATTTTGTGCAACGGTAGACACCTGAATAGGGCGTATCGGCTCCGGGATGGTGACCCAGATCGTAAGCGCCCTTGTTGGCCTGATGCAAGAACTGTGAGTATTTATATTCGGCCATTTGGCCTCCTGTAGATGCTGTTCACTGCATATTGTTGACAACCACAGGAGGCATTCATAAGATCGTGGCGTTCGATCTTACTGGCTCCTGAAGTCAGTGACAACGGATCGGCGGGTCGCTCGGCCTTGAGAACTAAGCTGACCCGCCAATCCCTGCGAACGTCACTTCTACTGAAACACAAAAAGCGTCGAACAAAAATATAGCGCGAAATAGTTTTTGTGGAGAAGCTGTGGAAAACTCGTTAAAATCGATGATTTGTTGCGGAAATTTCTCGATACACGGTTCGCCCATTCTACGGTGCACAGTAGAAACAGCTACTATCGACAGTAACCGCAAGAACTACTGAAACGCGGGGCGTACGACAAGCTTCTCTAAGCGCCGGAAAAATTGGGGAACGTCCCGATATCACGAAACACTAGAATCCCCGTAATGCGAATCAATCGGTTTGGTTACTAGAACATCTGGCGGAGAGTCCGCGATTCGAAACTTCGACACATATTTTAGCAAAGTGGAATGCAGGGGAATTTAAGGGCAGTGTCGCAGCAACCTCAAGCAAGTAATCACTCGCGCTGCGATGCTGATCCCAGTCTGAGTCTAGAGTGCACGTTGGAGGCACTGGGGTCTTCCTTCGCAAGAGATCAAGCCTCTGAAGCTCCCGACGGATAGTTAATTTGTACTTGGTATGGAAAACTGGATGCAATTTCGACCACCATTTGGGGGCACGCATCAACAAGCCTACGATCCGCGCTTGTTTGCGCATAGCTGCTCGGTCACTTATGCGCACGTGATGCCGCCAAGAGCCAAATCCTTTTATCCATTTGCCGTATTCAGCTATATGTGAAGCCAATTCCGATCCCAGCCAAAGAGAACTCGCCAGTTCTTCCGACCGCAGGATCACGCAATCGACACCAGCCACACGAAGCCGATCCGTCTTTGCGTCTACGAGTAATATGTCCAAGTCAGAATCCAGACGGTGCATGTCGACGGCTCGCGAACCAAAGATGACGACTTCAGTCGACGCATCGACCACGTCCTCATAGGTCATCCCCGAATCGGACAGGAGGTCGCGGAGCCGGTTCTTGATGTGAACGTCAACCACTTTGCTTTCCGCCCCAATCTTCAAGTTCCTTGATGATTTCGCTCATTACCTTGTGTGCCTCTTGCAAGTCGTCAATATGGACTTGGTCTTCGTAACCGCTAATATATTCTTCGAATTGCTCTACCTGCTTCGTCAACTTGTGATTTTCGCCAAACAGGTCCTGGAACATCTCAGAAAGAGTTGGAGGCTTCTTCGGATTGTTGTACCCGGGGACGAGATTCTCCTTAATCATTTCCGTGATCGCTACATCAACGCAATACTCGACATCCGCGAGGTCGAAATAATACTTCGTCTGATCGTACGCCTCGTCCTCGGGTTCCACGTCGGCTTGTTGCTCTTCCACGTCGTCGCGCTTTTGTTCGGCTGCTGCCCTCGGCTCTTCTGGCGGCACTGCCGCTGGAAGTTCGAGTTCAGCTGCAACATGGGATTCTTCCGATAGGTCGAAATAATACCTCGTCTCATCGTACGCCTCGTCCTCAGCTTCTTCGCCGGCTTGTTGCTCTTCCACATCGGCGCGCGCTTGTTCGACAACCTCCCTCGGTTCCAGCGGCGCCCCCACTGGAAGTTCGGGTTCTGCTGCACCATGGGGTTCTTTAGACGGGCCGCCCACCGGGAATTCAGATTCGAGGTTCCCGATGAGGAATTCGTCAAGAATCTCGCCGACGCGCCGGATTTTTTCCTTATTTACTTTTTTTTTCTTGAGGTTCATGTCGATCGTGTGAACCGGAAACAGCAGCTTTACGCGCTGCTTCGACGGATCGTGGCGACTGCGTCGACTCCGATTCCGGAGCATAGATGATCACATTGCCTGGAGAGCGATCATCCTTGTCCATCTCCTGTTTTGCCGCTGTCGCATGCCAACCTGCAAACAGCAAGGTGAGAAAAGCCAATGCAGCATAAAAGAGAATATCCGCTTCCCAAAAGGCACGCCAGGTAGACCACTCTTCCAAGTCAGACCCTGCCGATTTTTTGTGCAGGTGATTAGTTATCCCCGGAACAAAGCGCAGCTTTACAAAGCTAGCCCTCACGATCGCATCGCCTGTTCTCGTAGCAACTGTTCTTAGGACTCGGGAAATTGCACTCTCAATCGCGATGCAGCGTTTACCGAATTTGTGACGGAGAGTTATTTGTTCCAATTCAAAGCGAAAGAAGAGACCTAAGAAGCCGAACAGTGAGACTAGCCACAACCAGGCGGGAATCTTGGCTGTCGAAGCACTTGCAAACACAGCTGCAAGGATAACTGTGATCGACCACCCTTTGATTGTGAACCGAAAAGCTCCAATCTTGTCGATTTTGTCCTGGAGGATCTTGTATTCGTTCTCCAATTTGTCGACGAACTCGGTTTCAATCGGTGTGAGTTGATCTACTGGCATATCGAACTATCGTCTCTGCTCGTTTACCACGGCCTGAGACTTTACACTAGTTTTTTCTAAATGCCCGGTCTTGACTTCTTTTTAGGGGCTATTGAGACACTTGGCGCGACTGAAGCCGCGCCCTTTCAAAACTCAGAAATGTAGAGGCAGAAGGAACGCTTTCAAAAAGCCAAAGCCCCGAGTATCGCTCGGGGCTTCGAGATACTAAACGACGTCCGCCAAACACTTACTATGATAAATGGGAATCTCCGGACGGGACAGACAAGACGTTCCCCAATTTTTCCGACGCGATAACAACTTCAAAGAAATCCACAGCCGCCTTGTGACATCTGACCTTGCGCTCAGCTTTCGATTCGTTCATGATTGCCCAAGCAAGGGCAGTAAATCGAGCGGGAGCGACAAAGGGCGATCTCGGCGAAGAATCAGGCCGCAACTCTTTTATTTCGCGGATTTTAGTATCTAAGTTCTTTGACAAACGGATTTTACGGGGAATTTCTTGCTAACTCGAAGATTCCAAAGATTCGGGGGGGGAGGGGGATACCACGATCGCTCAAGCCCGATTTTGGCATCACGCGAGATCCTTCACTTCGGCTGAAGAACGCCTCCGTTCAGGATGACGCCAACGGGACGCTAGGGGCGGGGGCGGGAGTGAACCAGCTTCAGAGTGTCCGCTTGCAGGATGCGTTTGATTTGGCTGCGGGCATGCACCGACCACGGGCCAGCGGTGTCGAGCCTGGTATAGGCCTGCCAGTGTTTCAGAGCCTTGCGTGGTTCGCGGATTTTCTCATAGGCGAGCGCGAGATTGTAGTGTGCGTCGGCGTAGGTGGGAGCAAGCTGTAACGCGGTCTTGTAGGTAAGAATGGCTTCCTGCACGCGTCCGGTTTCGTCCAGCACGTTGCCCAGATCGAAGTAAGCCAGGGAATAACGCGGATCGGCTTGAATCGCTTGCCGGTAATGTTTTTCGGCGAAGCCGAACTCCTGCCGGTTGTAGTAAAGCGTGCCCAGGTTGATGTGCGCCGCCGCGTGCGCCGGTTCAAGTTCGAGCACATGGTGATAGGCGGAAATCGCCTCTGCCTGCGTGTTGGGATCTTCTTCCAGCGCGATGCCCCGCGCAAACCATACCGCGGCCTCATTCTCGCGCGGCGTAGGCTCAGACTTTGGCACCGGCGTGCTGGTCACGACTTTCTCGCGCTCGGAAAAATCGATCAGGAACTGTCCTGCGATCGGTTCCAGAAGTTTCCCTTGATGGCGAAACGCGACACGGTGTTTCGCGGTGGACCATGCCCCGGCTTCGAGCAGCGGTTTCTCCACGCCCGAGGCCTGTTTGCGCATAGCATCCAACGACTGCCGGATAATCGCCGGCCGCACGCTCATGGCGCACAAGTCCCGAACTTTCTTGATTTCCAGGAGATCGGAAAACGAATAGGCTTCGGCAAACGTGACCAGTCCGACCCGCTCCCAGTTGATCAACTGGCGCGGTGTGATGTGAAGAATCCGGAGTAAATCAGCTCGACTGTACACAGGAATACTTGACGCCTTGCAACAACTCTGCCGACATTATCCGCGTGTTTGTGAGGTAAACGCAACTGGAATTGCTGTGAAACACTGTGGAGAACCTGGGATGATTTACATGCAGCGATAATGGTGCAACGTTTTGGCTTGTGGCGGAGGCAGTCTTGGCCGCGTTGCTTGCTCGATGAGGCTCGCGGGCGAGGGCCCCTTCGACTCTCGCTCAGGGCAGGTCCGCGCCACACTAAACGGCGACCGCCGCTTGATAATCCTCGTAGCTGCCTTTGAAATCGGTGATCTTGTGGTCGGTCTCGAAGTGCCAGATGCGCGTCGCCACCTCGTCGATCAAATCGTGATCGTGCGTCACCAGGAAAACCGTTCCGTGATAGCGCTGCAAGGAAATATTCAGAGCATTGATAGACTCGAGGTCCAAGTGGTTGGTGGGTTCGTCGAGCACCAGCACGTTCGGCTTCTGCAGCATCAGCTTGCAGAAAAGCAGACGCGCGGCTTCGCCGCCGGAGAGAACGCTGGTGGATTTCGTGGCTTCCTCGCGGGCAAAAAGCATTTGCCCCAGAATTCCGCGCAACTCCTCAGTAACGGCTGCACCGTCCCACTGATGCAGCCACTCGATCGCGGTCATGCCGCCCTCGATGAGGCTGCGATGATCCTGCGCGAAGTATCCGATTGAAGCCTCGTGACCCCAGATAACTTTGCCAGAGTCGACAAATGGCCCGTCGTAACCGCTGGTCTTGCGCAGCTCGGCGTCCGGCGTAGTCGGAGAATTCGCCAGCAGGGCGTTCAGCAGCGTGGTCTTTCCTGCGCCGTTGCGTCCCATGAGCGCGATTCTCTCGCCTCGCGTGATGCTGGCCGTGAAGTTCTTGATGACCTGTTTGTCGCCATAGGCCTTGCTCAAGTGTTCAATTTCCAGAATGTGTTTCCCCGAAGGCCGTTTCTGCTCGAACTTGATGAAGGGGCGCTGGATGTTCGACTTGGCTAACTCGGTTACCTGCAGCCGTTCCACTTCTTTGCGCCGCGACTGCACCTGGCTTGATCGCGTGCCCGCCGCGAAACGCGCAATGAATTCATTCAGCTGCGAGATTTTCTTCTCGCGCTGCGCATTCTGCGATTCGATCTGCGACCGGACTTGCGTCTTGGCTACGACCATATCGTCATAGCTGCCGGTGTAGGTGATGATGGTCTCGTAATCGATGTCGGCAATGTGGGTACAAATGCTATTCAGGAAATGCCGGTCGTGCGAAATCGCAATCACGACTCCATCGTAAACATTGAGAAATCCCTGCAGCCAGTGGATCGAATCCAAGTCCAGGTGGTTCGTGGGCTCGTCCAGCAGCAGCGCCTGTGGATGCCCAAACAGAGCCTGCGCCAGTAGGACGCGCACTTTCTGTCCGCCCTGCAACTCGCCCATTTTTCGCGCGTGCGCTTCGTCGGGAATGTCGAGCCCCTGCAGCAGAATGGCTGCGTCACTCTCGGCAGTGTAACCGTCCTCCTCGCCGACAATGCCTTCGAGTTCGCCCAGCTTCATGCCATCCGCGTCGGTGATCTCGGGCTTCTCGTAAATAGCGTCGCGCTCCTGCATGGCAGCCCACAGCCGCTTGTTGCCCATGATGACGGTGTCGATCGCGGAGTATGCGTCGAAAGCAAACTGATCCTGGCTCAGCACGCCCAGTTTGCGCGGACGCACCACCGTACCTTTTTGCGGTTCAAGTTCGCCGCTAAGCAACCTCATAAACGTGGACTTGCCCGCGCCGTTGGGCCCGGTCAGGCCATAGCGTTTGCCCGGCGTAAAGGCCGTGGAGACTTCATCGAACAGTATTTTGGCGCCGTAGCGCATGGACACATTGCTGACTGAAAGCATGTTTTCTTTGTAACTTCTTCAGGACCTGCGAGGAATTCCGCTTAAGACGGTGCGCAGCTGGAGTTAATAGAATACCACGCGTAGCCGCATTCTCACACGTCCCAAGGGTTGACGACAGTCGCGGAGATGTCGGCGAAATGCGTAACATTACGAGTCGCAAGGCTGGCATGATGCGCCAGGACAATGCCGGCAATCATCGTATCCCGCAACTCTCCTACTCGTCCTTTCTTCTGTCTCGAACCAGTGATCTCTGCGGCAAATCGAGCGGCCTGCTCATCGAAAGCCGCGATTCGGTGGTCGATCCGATCAAGCAGCCGTTCGAAATCTTCCGACAGCGAAACTCTCTTCTTTCCGGCCGGCATGACTTGCAATCCCGTCTGGATTTCAAGGATGGTGATTGCGTTGGTCCAGATGGAACTCTGAGGCTGCCGGTCCATCCACGACGCGACGCTGTGGTCCGGCGCATCACGCATTAGCGCGGAGAGAACGTTGGTGTCAAGAATAATCACGCTCAACTATTCGTCTATTCGTCGAACTTGGCCGGAAGCACGGGATGCCCACGCAATTCCTCAACTTCGAAATCGTAGCCTTTTCCTTTGAATAGAGCCGCAATTTGCGTTCCCAACCCCATCGCTGGTTTCTCAGTCTCGTTGGCCGCGTTCCGGAGAATGTCACGCACCTCCGCTTCCATGCTGCGGCCGTTGCGCCGGGCGCGGCGCTGGAGGCGGGTTTTCACGCCTTCTTCGAGCTTACGAACTACAATTTGCGCCATAGCCTCACCTTTGTCCAGGGTGATATCATGATATCACCCTGGACTGCGGAGGGCAAGAGCAATGTGTGATTCCGGCTTTCGTTTCGTCCTCTCAGTTGTGCGGTCCTTGTCCCACGCTCGCCTGCACCAACTGCTGCACCGGAGCAACCACCATCAGCAGCATATCCGCTTGCCGCGCCTTGGCTTGATCGATCGCTGTCATCTGCTGCGCCTTCCACGAATCCGGCGCAGGCTGGCCTTTGTCCAGATAGTCCAGCGCCTGCAGGCCGGCAGTGCCCAACGCCGACAGATTCTGCGACAAAGGCACATCTTCCTGTAGAAGAGACGACTGCTCGAGCAAGGGATGCAGCCGGGCATCGTTGTCCCGCCAGGTAGTGAGATACGAGCGGATCTGCGCTTCCGCCGCTTGATCCTTATACTCGCTCTGCACGAACCTTTGCACCAGATCGCTGAATTCTAGTGCGGTATCGCTCTCCGGACTGACCGCATCGATCATGCGGGTCAAAGGCGCATGGAAATCAATCGGCCCCTTCTGGTCGCTCCAGCGGTCGTAGTCCTTGACCGGCTCGACTACATCGGCAAGAACGCGCAGCGCCTCAACGTCAGTATTTCCAGCCATGCGTTGGAACATCTCCGTGCGCGCGGAGTCATGAGTCAGCCCGAGCCACTCAAGGTCATAACTCACGGCATTCATTCTCCGGTACATCGAAGCCACATCCTTCACTTCCTGCGGCGACCACAGGCGTTCAGCGATCACCGCATTGCGCGGCCAGATATGCGAATCAATATTTTCCGGAGTCACCCACTCCGCCCATTGGCAGGATTCACCGCCGAGAATAAGACTCTTCTGTTCCGGCGTTAAAGTTGCCGCAGCATCCGCCATGGGGTCGACGGCGTAGTGTCGGGACGCCGGCCACATCAGATCGAGGTAGTAACCGTACGAGAGCAGGCCCCTGTAGCCCTGTTTCGCCGCCTCCGCCAGAGACTTCTGTCCGCGCCAGGATTGCACGACGATCGTCTTAGGCAAATCAGGATGCAGGATTTCGTCCCAGCCAACCATGGTCTTGTGGTTTTTAGCCACGATCTTCTCCAGGCGCCGGTTGAAGTAGGCCTGCAAATCCTGATTGTTCTTCATGCCGTGCGCTTTGATGAACTCCTGAATTTTCGGATTCGCGTCCCACTGCTTGCCGTCGACCTCATCGCCGCCAATGTGAAAATAAGGATCGGGAAAAAGTTTGGCCATTTCCGCAATGAACTTTTCCAGAAATTTATAAGTCGACTCTCGGGTCGGATCCATGATCGGATCGATCCCTCCGCCTTCCAGCGTGTAAGGCCCCGCACCGCTGGAAAGTTCGGGATATCCCAGGAACCAGGAGCGGCTGTGGCCCGGAATGTCGAATTCCGGCATCACGCGAATACCGCGATCATGCGCGTAGGCAACGAACTCGCGAATCTCGGCCTGGGTGTAGAACATTCCATCCGACCCCATTCCGGTCAGTTTGGGAAACTTTTTGCTCTCAACGCGGAATCCCTGATCATCGGACAGATGCCAGTGCATCACATTCATCTTGACCGCGGCCATACCGTCGATGTTGCGCTTCAGCACGTCGATCGGAATGAAGTGGCGGCTCACATCGATCAGCAGTCCGCGCCAGGGAAAGCGTGGCTGATCTTTGATTGTGACGGCAGGCACCACGAATCCAGCAGGAGTGATTTGCACCAGCTGCAGAAATGTTTGCAGCCCGCGGATAATACCAAGTGTGGTCGGCGCGGTAAGCTTCGCGCCCGAATCTGCAACCGTAAGCTCGTAGGATTCATCTTCCCCGAGTTTCTGCACAGCCTCGCGGCCATGGTCAGCATGGATTTGCAGCGTTGGCGTGGCGCCGGCCTTCGGACGGAATGGAATCCCAGTCTGTCTGGAAAGTTGCGCTAGGAAGCGCTGAACTTCCTCGTCCAGCGAAGAATCGTGAGCGCCGGAGTTCGCGACGGCGAACGATTGATTGATCGCTAATTGGGCGGTACCCGGCTGTGCGCTCGCAGGCATGGGCATCAGATTGAGTTGCGGATGGGACTGGGCAGCAGCAAAAGACGCCGGCAAAAATAGAATTAGAACAGTCAATACCTGCAGCGTTTTCATGAGATCCCTCGATACGATTCACGGCCAATCTTGCGCACCATGGTAGATGCGCAGCAGTTCTAAGACTTGATCTTGAATCCTGTAGACAACGATGTAAGGCAGGCCAGGGAAAACTAGCTCGCGGGTTCCTTCGATCCGCCCCTTGCGGCCGCGGCGTGGAAAGTCTCTTAGACCGCTGCAACCATCGTACAGAACCGTCGCTACCTTGGCGGCTGCCGCGGGATTATCTTTCTGAATCCGTTGCACGATGTTGTAGAGGTCATTGGTGGCGGGAGTGGTCCAGCGCAAGCGCATCAGGAGCGCAGTATCTGCTTCAGCTTGTTTCCCACTACATCGTGCTCCACGAAATCTCCACGCTCGGCTGCTGCCAATCCCAGATTGACGGCTTCAATAAAACGAGTGTCATCTTCGAGATAGTGGCTCAACACCTGCTGCGCGAGTTCGTCTGTCCTGAGTCCTCGCTGCGCGGCATCTGCGCTAACTGTGCTTCTTTTTCGGGCTGCAGACGGATATCCATAGACTCAGTCTAGGAAGGTTAATTTTGACTGTCAAATGGTTTAAATCTTGCTTTTTAAGTAGTTCAGTGCCCTCCGCTCAACTCACGCACAATCGCGCCCACAAACTGTTTCGCATCGCCAAACAGCATGAGTGTTCTGTCTAGATAATAGAGCGGGTTGTCGATGCCAGCGAAACCTGGGCTCATGCCGCGCTTGATGACCATCACGGTGTGCGCCTTGTCCACGTCAAGGATCGGCATGCCGAAGATGGGGCTCGATTGGTCGGTGCGCGCAGCGGGATTGGTCACGTCGTTGGCACCGATGATCAGCGCGACGTCGGTCTGCGGGAAGTCGCCGTTGATTTCTTCCATCTCGATGAGGCGGTCGTAAGGAATGTCGGCCTCGGCCAGCAGCACGTTCATGTGGCCGGGCATGCGTCCCGCAACCGGATGGATGGCAAAACGAACCTCGACCCCCTTCTTGGTGAGCGCGTCATAAAGCTCGCGCACTTTGTGCTGTGCTTGCGCCACGGCCATTCCATAACCGGGCACGATGACCACCTTATTGGCAGCCAACAGAATCGCCGCGGCTTCCTCAGCAGTAGCGCTGCGCACCGGCCTGGATTCTTCCCCGGCTGCAGCGGATGCCTGCACCTGCCCGAAAGCGCCGAACAGAACGTTGGTGAATGACCGGTTCATCGCCTTCGACATGATGATCGACAAGATGAGACCGGAAGATCCGTCGAGCGCCCCAGCAATGATTAGCAGCTTCGAGTCGAGCACGAATCCCATGGCGGCGGCGGAAAGCCCCGCATAAGAATTCAGCAGCGAGATCACCGTCGGCATGTCGGCGCCGCCGATCGGAATCACCAGCAACACTCCAAAAATCAGAGACACGCCGACGATGATAGGAAAAAAGATTTTCGCTCCCGGATGCAGCACTAAGTACAAGGCACTTCCGACCGCAACCACGAACAACAGCAGGTTGACGAGATTCTGTCCTTTGTAAGTGATCGGCCGCTGCGGGAGGATCTCCTGCAGCTTTCCCGCAGCCATCAGGCTGCCGGTAAAGGTCAGGCCGCCGAGAATCACTTCCATCGACAGCACCGACATCATGAACTTGGGCACGTCGGGCGAGCGCAGATAAAACTCAGCAGTGCCAACCAGCGTAACGCACAGGGCCCCGAAGGCGTGACTGAGCGCGGTCCGCTGTGGGACCGCCGTCATCTGCACCATGCCGAGCGGGATGCCGATGCCGGAGCCCAACACGAGCGCGATGACGATCCACTTGTAGTCGACGATGCCGTGATGCAGCAATGTGCCGGCGATGGCCAATACCATGCCGATTTCGCCCGCGAGAATGCCGTGGCGCGCAGTCGCGGGAGAGCTCATCCACTTCAGCGACAGGATAAAAAGAGCGCTGGCGACGAGGTAAATGATTTCGATGACGTACTGGCTTCCGGCAAACTCGGTCATATTATGGCTTCGTGAATTGCGGCTTCGTTGTTACGGTTTGCTCGGACGGCTGGTTTTAAACATTTTCAACATGCGGTCGGTAATAAGGAATCCACCCACCACGTTGCTGGTGGCGGCGACGATGGCAATCACACCCAGCACCAACGCGAAGGTGCTCTTTTTCTCGCCGACGAGAACGATTGCGCCGACTACGGCAATCGCATCCAGCGCATTGGTGAGCGACATTAGTGGAGTGTGTAGTAGAGGTGAAACGTGGCGGATGACTTCGAAGCCGATGAAAGCCGCCAGCATGAAGACGAAGAGTGCGTCGATCAGACTAGTATTCATATATTGATTCCTGGTTCTTCCTGTCATCCTGAGCGCAGCAGGGCACCCCGTGAAGCAGACGCCTGCGAAGTCCAAGGATCCCTACTTGCGCAACAGAACTCGACAGTCAAAAGGCGTTCTCACCGAACCGCGCGTAGTGCACTTTGAAAGCTCCGAGCGAGCCTGGCGAAATGTACAAAGACTGCAGGGATCCTTCGACTGCGCAAGAGTTCGCCTTGCGAACTCTTGCTCCGCTCAGGATGACAACGCCCCGCCTGCCGTCGCTAGCGCCGGCATCTGGAAAAACTCCCGCACTCGAGCGTTTACCACTTCTCCGCCGTTCGTGATTATGGTCTCTCGAATAATTTCATCCTGCAGGTTCAGTTGCAGCTTGCCCTCTTTCACCATGTAGAGGAGAAATGCGGTGACGTTGCGAGCATACATCTGGCTTGCGTGATACGGAACGCTGGTTGCAAGGTTGATGGCGCCGATGATCGTGACTCCGTCTGCCTTCACGGTTTCGCCCGTACGCGTTAGTTCGCAATTCCCTCCGCGTTCTGCCGCGAGATCGACGATCACCGACCCGGGCGCCATGCCCTTCACCATCTCAGCGGTGATCAGCACTGGAGATGTTTTTCCGGGAATGACCGCAGCGGTAATCACAACATCACTGTCCGCTACAACGCGCGTCAACAGTTCCCGCTGGCGGGCATAGAACGTTTCATCCTGTGCGGTGCCGTAGCCGCGCGCGTCCTGGGCGTTTTGCGCTTCAATGGGGAGTTCGAGGAAGCGTCCCCCCAGGCTCTGAACCTGCTCTTTGGCGGCGGGGCGCATGTCGTAAGCGGACGCCACGGCGCCGAGGCGGCGCGCCGTCGAGATGGCTTGCAATCCGGCCACACCTGCGCCGATGACGAACACCCGGGCCGGTGTAATCGTACCGGCGGCGGTGGTCATCATGGGAAAAATTCGCGGCGAAGTTTCGGCAGCCAGCAATACGGCTTTGTAGCCGCAGCAAGTAGCCATCGAAGAAAGCGCGTCCATACTCTGCGCACGCGTAGTGCGAGGCATCAACTCCACGGAGAAAGCGGTAACGCCCGCGTTAGCGATCTGCTCGACAATTTCCGCGGAACCGAGGGGCCGCAGGAACCCGATCAGAGTTTGACCGCGGCGCATCAGGGGCAGGTCGGCTTTGCCGGTAACGTCGTTCGAGCCGTAACACAGTACCTGCACCACAATATCGGCGGCGGCGAATACTGCGGCGCGATCGGCCACAATCTTAGCGCCCTTTTCGGCATAGATCTTGTCCGGATAGCCAGCCTGCTCGCCCGCCCCGGCTTCCACGATGACCTCGAGTCCCGCCTTCACGAGATTAGGAATCGCCACCGGAACGAGCGCAACCCGGCGTTCCCCGGGATAACTTTCCTTCGGAACTCCAACAATCACGCGGCTCCAATCCTTTCGCCTACATCAATCGACAAAAAGCGAACTGAAAACACTAACAGATCGCGGGAGGAACCGAAAGGAGCGCAGGCGATTGCAGCGGACGTCGGAAGGGACAACTGTAGAGCAATGGCGGCATCTTGCCGACTGCCGAAAGTGGCGGCGGGACGGCGGCGCTACTTGGTGACGGCGCTACGCCGGAGCGCTACTTGGCGAAACGATAGTGCCAAACTCTTGCGGCGCCGATAAGATTCGTATCTTCTCCGAGTGAGGCCAGCGTCAATTCCGTTTTCTCTGCGGGAACAAAGCGGCAGCCGCTGCGGATAATTTCGCGAATGCGGTCCAGGAAAAGCGATGCGCTCTTCATTACGCTGCCGCTCAGCACGATGGCGTCCGGGGTAAACAGATTGATTAGATTGGCGAGACCCAAGCCCAGATAGTAGGACTCGCGTTCCACAACCCGGTGCGCGACCTGATCTCCCTGCTGCGCAAGTTCGCAGATTCTTTTGGCACTGATGCCTTCGCGATGCGGATGGCCCGCAGGCGCTTGCGCTTCAAACGAGGCCACCATGGCCGGACCGGCCGCCAGAGACTCCCAGCAGCCGTGAAACCCACACGAGCAGGCCGGTCCTGCCGGATCGATCACGTGGTGTCCAACCTCAGGATGAGCCCCGTCGACGCCACGATAAAGTTTTCCATCGAGCACGATCCCGCCACCAATCCCCGTGCCGACGGTCACGTAAATCATGCGGGAGCGATTCCGCCCCGCGCCCCATCCGGATTCGGCGAGCGCCGCGGCGTCGCCGTCATTTTCCAACGCCACACGCACGTTAAAAATCTGGGACAGATCCTTAACCGGACTCTTCCCGCGCCATCCGGGAAGAAAATCGACATCGCCAAATTCGCCACGCATGGGATCGACCGGGCCGGTCGATCCCATGCCAATGCCAGTGAACTCAACTCCCGCTCTTTGCGCCGTCTTGCGCAGCATGTGTGCGATCAGTTCGATTCCGTCTGAGTAACGGTTCGGGTCGGTCGGAGCTTCCATCCGCGAAAGCAGCTTACCGGTATCATCAACAATGCCGACCGCGATTTTTGTTCCCCCAACGTCGACCGCTCCGATCATGAATACTCCGGCGCCATTCCCTTCGCTTCTTCCAGAGTAATGCGACGCTTGTTCTTATACGACAGGTTCGACAAATGCACCGCAATCGCCGATCTGTATCCAATCTCCGGCGGCGCGTTTGGAGTGCCGCGACTGCGAACGCAATCGATCCAATTCTGCATATGGTTCTGGTTGGAACTGTGGCCGCGCGTGGCCTCCCCACTGGGTCGGTTGGTTTTCTCCGGCCAGTACTCGAGCGGACCTTCGAAGTGGTGTTCAAAGGTTCCGTCGCTTCCGAGGATGCGGTCGCCCAGTTCGTAATGCTTGTTGCTGAACGTGGATTGCCAGGTCACGACAATATCTTTTGGGAAATCGAGAGTGACCGCGATGGTGTCCGGCACCTCGCGCCCGTCTTTTTCCGAGAACACGCCGCCCGACATATACGCGGCCGACGGCAGCGGCAAATCGAGCGCGCCCATGATCCACGCAATCTGATGCACCATGTTTTCGGCGCAATTGCCGCCGGAAAATTCCCAGAACAATCGCCAGTTAATGAACCGGAAGCCATCGAACGGACGCTCCGGCCGCCCGTTCAGAAACGCACCCCAGTTGACATTCTGCGGCGTGCAATCCGATGGAACGGGCCGCACCCACTGCCCTTTGCCGTGCGGAGTGTTGCGGCTCATCCACGATTCCACTTGCGTAACTTTGCCGGCCCATCCGTCTTTGATCCACTGTTTAGCGTCGGCCATCGCGCCGGAACTCTGATGCTGCAATCCGATCTGAATCACGCGGTTCGATTCTTTCGCGGCCGCCAGGCATTTGTCCGCCTCCGGAATCGACCAGGTCAGCGTCTTCTCGGAATAAAGATCTTTGCCCGCCGCGAGCGTATCGAGAAAATGCCGCGCATGAATATGCAGCGGACTTGCCACGATCACACCATCGATATCCTTCATATCAAGCAAGCGGCGATGATCGTCGACAGCCTGAATGCCGGGCACTCTATTTTTCGCCTGATCGCGGCGCCGGGTATAAACATCCGCCATGGCCACCACCTCGACGCCGTGGACCGAGAGAATCTGTCCCAGCAAATCGTTCCCTCGATCACCCACGCCAATCATGCCAACACGAATCCGGTCATTCGCCCCGAGCACCCGTGAAGTTGGATACGCCAGCACCGCCGCTGTTCCTAGTGCGGCGTGCTTCAGAAAAGTTCGCCGAGTCTGATGGGTCGTTTGATCGGTCATAGGACCTCCATGAAACGAACTCATATCCTGCGATTTACAACGCGTCCGCCTGCTGTAAGAGTTTCTTCATGCCCGCCCAACTCTTGCGCGACGATTCCTCGGGCGAGCCGCCGCCATTCCAGTGCGTCTCCAGGCTCACGGCGTAGTGGTAGCCGTCGCGCTTCAGGGCCTTGAACTGGCCCGCCCAGTCGATGATCCCCCCGCCCATCGGCGCCCAGTCATACTTCGCCCCTTTCTTAACCGCATCTTTACAGTGGCAGTGGCCGATACGCTCTTTGGGCAGAAGATTGTAGCCGTCGGGATAAGGAGTCTCACCCCTGGCGGCGGCATTGCCGGGATCCCAGTTCAGCATCAGCGACGGAGTCTGCACCGCGCTCAAAACCTTGGCAGCTTCAGCGGCCGTCGCCGTATTGCAGGCCATTTCATTTTCCAGCACCAGGATGATTCCTTTTTTCGCCGCCTTCTCCGCAGCGTCCCGCAGCTTTTCGTTGATGGCAGCCCGATAGGGCGCCTGATCTTCCAGTCGCCAGAAGTCGAAGCAGCGCACCCGATCCGTCTGAAAAGACTTTGCCATTTCTATGGCGCGCTCCAAAACTTCGTTCTGCTGCTCCAGCGTAAAGTTCGCACCGAAACTTTTGGCCTCGCTGAACTTCGATTTCGGAGCACCCGGCCAGTCGACCTTGAATAGCGGGCTCGCGATATCGGTCACTTTGAGTTGATATTTTTCCAGAATGCGGCGCGCCTCGGCGACCTCTTTTTCATCGAGGCTGACAATGTTTTTCTTCCACATGCCGCGCAGCTCGATCCAGCTCATACCGAATTCGCGCGACGCCACCTCGCAGGCGTGCCCGAAATCCTGAGAAATTTCATCGTTGATTACTGAAACCCGAAATGGTGAACCTGAATCACTCGCCGCAAATCTGGATGCGGCTTGCGACGCCGTTATGGCAACCATTCCTGCGAGAAATTCGCGACGAGCAAACTGAACCGGCATGACTGCTCCTCGAACTCAATGGATCGCGTGGAAAACGCGCTAACAAATCTATCACCATCGAAACGCCAGTGGGTAGCAGACGCGGGAAGGGACCGCGAACAGCCAGGAGATGGGAATCGAGCGAATCGCGGAGAGGAGGTACAGGGCGCGCTAAGAGAGAAAGCGAAATTCGGGAACAAAACAAAACGCCCCGGACTCGATTTGAGTCCCCGAGGCGTCTGTTGATCAGCCCTCCCCCAAGTGCTGCTCAACAACCACTCTAACGTCGAGCCCAAGCCCGGTAAATGGCTCGCCCGTGCCATGTATGGCACGAACGTGGGGGTCGAGCAATAGAGTCCCAAGTCTCTGAAAATAAAGACGGTTGTGATGCCCTATAACAGATATGGGCGTGGCCACTCTCAAAGCCCATCCTTGGCTCTCGAGATTTGTGACGCCCAGAATGATCGGCAAAATGTACACTTGGTTGCGCCCTTCATGGCGTTAGATTCGTGTTTCGGCTCAGACACGCTCGGCACGTCAATTCGCAAGGAGGTCATATGGAACTCACTATTTCTACGAAAGACCTGAAAGCAAAGCTGGACCGCAAAGATGGCGTCAAGGTGGTCGAGACGCTAGCCCCTGAACGCTACCGCGAAGCCCATATTCCGGGAGCTTTGAACATCCCGCCTGACAAAATCAAAGAACTTGCACCCCAGTTGTTGCCCAATAAGAACGTTGAGATCGTGACCTACTGCTCGAACACGCATTGACACGCCAGTGAATATGCCGCCCGTGAATTGGCGGCTATGGGCTACACGAAAGTTGCGCATTATCCTGAGGGCAAACAGGGATGGATGGAAGCAGGGCTTCCCGTGGAAAAGGCTGCTTAGACTTCGTTGCGTCGCCGCGAACTTCTATCGCGAATTTCTATCGACAGCCCAAGGAGGCCGTCTCGCATCTACTATTCGACCTCATTGAAGGAGGTTCCTTATGGCGGATGCTCCGCGAATCACGGTTGACGAATTGAAGCGACGAATGGACGCTGGAGAAGACTTCACGCTGATCGACGTTCGTAATCCTCAGGCTTGGGGAGAGTCGGACAGCATGCTTCCAGGAGCGATCCGGGTGACGCCGGACAAACTTGAAGAAAGCCTTCCCAGAATACCCAAGAACAGACCTGCAGTGGCGTACTGTACTTGACCCGATGAAGGCTCCAGCGCCAGTTTGGCGCTGAAACTTCGGGAAAAAGGTTACCAGAACGTGTGGGCTCTTCAAGGCGGATTCCAAGCATGGCAGGACGCTGGATTTCCCGTTGCGCCAAAACGGCAGGTGGCGTAGCGGGTTCAGCTTAATTGTTACTGAGCGCAGCAATCGGTGTATTGCGCCAGCTTGTCCACTGATCCGCACAATTCAAGAAAAGACTGGAGCCGACGAGCGGACTTGAACCGCTGACCCGCCGATTACGAAGCCGCAAAGCCACGAGCCGGGGTCGTTAGTTTTCACGCACATACGCCGTCTTGCACGGCATCAAACGGGGGTCGAACGGGCGCTCCCGGCAACGAAAAGTGGGGCAAATAGTGGGGCAGATTTCTCACCGCGCCGAAAATTTATGAACAAGCGCTCAGGGCTTCCTCAGCCGAAGCGTGCTGTCCGGTCCAATCTCCGACGTTGGCACCGTCCTTGATTCGAAGAACGCGCCAGTCATCATAATGTGGACCTCCGAAGTTTGCGATGCGAACTTCTTCTGTGGGTGAAAGGTGGGCGCGGTAGTAGGTGACCTGTCCGGTTCCGTATTCCGCTCCGTCGCGCAGCCATCCCATAGGGTGCAGGGTCGGTGTCATGTGTTTTATTCTACACCCGGTCCCTTCCTGCGCCGTCAGTCTTTTTCTACCGGACGACGAACCAAAAACGGGACGCTGGTCGATACGTCCGTTTTGGTACCAACTGCCTTTTCTTCGATCCGGAAGGTGAGCACTCCGCTGTCGTCGAGGTGAAAGGTCTTCGCGTCGTATTCAAGCGGCCCAGAGTCAGGGAGGAAAAGTGTGATGTGAACCATCCTGCGATTCTACACCGGGGGCTCCCGCTCTTATGTCAAACTGACAATTTGCTACCAGAGCACTAGGCTTTCACTTCTCGGGCAGGCCCCTTGCCGCTCGGAGCTTTTTATACTCCGCCATGAAAGCTTCTTCAGCCGCACTTGCCTTGGCTGCATCTCCGTTGCGCTCGGCTTCCGCGAAGGCCGCAGCTTTATTCTCAAGTGAGGCGGGGTGGATGTGTGGTCCTTCACGCATGACCATTTTCGCTAACTGGAGCGGCTTCATCCCGCGATTCTACACCGGGTCACTTTGGAAAGTTGGCGCACACTTCCCGCACCCGTGAAAAACAGTATGTTAACTTCGCCCTACGTGCCGGACGTTATCGCTTAAGAACGGCCCAAAGAGTCTTGACCAAGTGGGCAAGCAAAAACAGCTCGACCACAAGCCGGGCCACTTCCCAGATTGAGGGAATGTGTATTTGCATTTTAGGGGTTGCTTTGGTTTTTGGATTTGCGACGATTGTTGCGAAACACACTTACTGCTTTTGAAGGAAACCTCGCATGGCGCGAGGGATGCCAACAACATGACCCGTACCGACACACTGACGCACCGATGGGTGATGCGGAATGTTCGGCCTAACGGCCGTTACCGAAGCACACTACACACGCATGGCGCGAAGGCAGTCACCCGGCTTTGGCGCGCGAGCGGCGCTGGAGCGACACACGTGATAGAGCGCTCTATTTGTAGTTTCTCACAGTCAACGGCGCAGCGCTAGTTACTAATGATGATTAGACGTGAAGCGCAACAGCGTGCAGCGCAGCGAGCCATGCGCAGGCTGGAAAACTCCACCGCCAAAAAGGCCCAAACAAGGCCCAGCAAAAAGCGCCCCAAATCGCGGGGCGCTGCCAAACACGCATAAACACTGAATGAAAACTGGAGCCGACGAGCGGACTTGAACCGCTGACCTGCCGATTACGAATCGGCTGCTCTACCAACTGAGCTACGTCGGCTTATCCTCGATTCTAAATGGGAGAGCGGAGGGCGTAAAGCAGAGCCGCCGCAAGAATACGCGCTCGCGAATCAAGGAACTGGCGGTCTGTTTTCTTTCGAATGGTGGACGCTACTCAGAACTGATGATGAACTACGCCGCCGGACGAATGCGTCCGGGGCTACGTGTTTCCTTGCGAAACAAATCTCATCCCCGCTGCCAAGCGAACTATGCCACGGCTCCCGCGGCCAGCGCCGGGCCTAGCGCGACGACCTTGCCTGGTCCCTGCGCCATAGCCTGTCCTAAAGCATGCTCGGCACGATTGATGACCTCTGTGACCACATCCACTGGATCGTAT
>Ga0193751_1000666_pt1 | contig 25228 bp, 22 predicted proteins | sample L1c2metaG_FD_143050 | JGI IMG/M metagenome (GOLD analysis project Ga0193751, IMG submission 143050) | Soil microbial communities from a riparian zone of the East river system, Colorado, United States - L1c2 | ecosystem: Environmental > Terrestrial > Soil > Riparian zone | place: USA: East River... | reverse complement strand
CGGCGGCACCTTGGCCGCGGCAACCCCGAGCCTTTCCGCCGCCGACACTGCCGGTTGCTCCGCCGCCGTCGATGCAAGGCCCTTTTCGACGGCGTGGCGGACGAATTGATGCACTGCGCCGGTGTCGCGGAAACGCACCTCGGCTTTCGCGGGGTGGACATTGACGTCCACCGCGCGCGGTTCGATTCCGAGCCACAGCGCGTACGCAGGCTGGCGTTCGTGATGGAGGACGTCCCGGTATGCCTCGCGCAGCGCATGGGCAAGCACGCGATCGCGCACAAAACGGCCGTTGACGAAAAAGTACTGCACGTCGCGCGCGCTCGTGGCGTACGCCGGTCGGACGACCCATCCGGCGAGCGAAATTCCCAAGGCGTGCTCATCGATGTGCGCCGCCTGCAACGCGAACGCATCGCCGAGAAGCGCGTCGACGCGCGCGCGCCGCCCTTGCCCGAGCAGGCGGTGCCGTACGCTACCGTTGTGCTGTAGCGTGAATCCCGCGTCGGGATGCGAAAGCGCGATCCGGCGGAACGATTCCTCGCAGTGTCCGTATTCGGTTGCCTCGGTGCGCAGGAACTTGCGCCGCGCCGGCGTGTTGAAGTAAAGCTCCTGCACCGTCACCGTCGTGCCGCTGGCGAGCGCGGCCGGCTGAGGCACGGCGACTTCGCCGCCATCCACTTCGATGCGCCACGCGTGCGGCTTTCCGCGGGAACGGGAAGTGAGCGAAAGCCGCGATACTGCGGCGATGCTGGCAAGCGCCTCGCCGCGAAAGCCCAGCGTAGCGATGCCCTCGAGGTCGCCTGCCGTGGCGATTTTCGACGTCGCATGGCGCGCCACCGCGAGGCGCAGGTCTTCGCGCTCGATGCCGTCGCCGTCATCGGCGACGCGAATCAGCCTGATACCGCCGCCTGCGAGGTCGATATCGACCTGCGCGGCCCCGGCATCGAGACTGTTTTCCAGCAACTCCTTCAGCGCCGCCGCCGGCCGTTCGACGACTTCGCCTGCGGCGATCTGGTTGATCAGCTGATCCGGGAGAGAATGAATGGCCATCGGGTGCAACTGCGACATGCTTGCTACGAGGGGGCGGTCACGACGGCACGAGCCCCCGCGCCCAATATGCGTAGACGTCGTCGGCGACGAGAGAAAGCTCCTCCAGGCGCACGTCGAGATCGTCGAAGATGTCTGCCCGGCTCTGCGTACCGCCCGTGGAGCGCGCCGGAAGTTCGTCGGCGCCCGATCGACACCAGGTCTCCACCATCTCCCGGGTCATTTCGATATGGCACTGGAAGCCGAGGTGCTTGCCGAACATGTACGCCTGTTCCGGATTGAAGCGATTGGTCAGCACGCGTTTGGCCCCTTGCGGCAAGCCGAATACGTCGTGGTGCCACTGAAACGTGCGGAAGCGCTCCCGCTGCCGGAACAGCGCGGCGCCGGCGCGGTCGCTTACCTCCACATCGCCCCATCCGATTTCCGGCGTAGCGGTCCTTCGCACATGCGCGCCCAACGCCTTGGCAAGAATCTGTCCGCCGAGACAATGCCCGATCACAGGCACATCGGCATCGACTGCGTCGCGCAGCAAAGCTATGAGTGGCTCGCTCCAGGGAAGCGCGTCGTTCGCGCTCATCGGTCCGCCCATCATGCCGATACCGGAGAAAGCACGCGGATCGTCGGGCACCTTTTCCGCGCTATCGAGTGCGATCAACTGCCAGCGAATTCCCTGCTTGCCGAGCCACTCGGCGAAGTGCCCGGGTCCCTCGGTGCGAGAAAAGCAGAAGATGGCGACGGATTTCATGCGAAGGCGTGGAGGCGGCGATCACATTTGTGTGAACAAACAAAACTGCCGCGACGCCGCCTCGTCCTCCTGACGACCTTTGAGGAGGGCCAAATTGCTTTTCCGCATTCTCGACAACTTCGACAACTGTATCGACATGGATAATTGTACCGCGGCGCAACTTGTCAAAAGCGGTCGGCGTGCAGCCGCGGAAGTACGACGCTTGGATGCTTACCAAGACGCGCTCGCCATCAGCGCGCGTCGTTCGACTTGGGCCGCTCGAATCGATCGACGAAAAGCAATGACGCCGTTAGGGAACTTAGCCTTCCCGGCGGCGATGCCTGGCGGCAGGCCGTGGGCGCGCGCTGCCGCCGACCACCTTGAACAGTCGCGTGTCGAACGGGTAGCGCGCGACCGACACGATTTTGAGCGCGTCCGCATCCCGATGCGCGGGATTGATGAGGTAGTTCCATACCTTGGGTACGAGCGCGCTGGGCACACGCAGCAACGGCGACGAGCGTCCGGCGAGCCACCTGTCGCCGATCTGCCGCGTCAGGTCTTCATCGCTTTGCCATTTCAGCGTCAGGGCATGCGGCGGAACGGCTTCTATCTGCAACTTGTCGGGAACGTCGATTTCGAGCAACTGGTAGCCATCGGGAAGTGCGGCGAGGTTGGCGACGTCCAGGTGCGCGAGGATCTCCAGCAAGGCGCTCGCGGGATGCTCGGCGCAGTAGACGACCGAACGGCCTGCCGAATGCCAGCGCGCGCCGGTGCGCAAACCTCCTGCGCCCGCGAGATCGCGATGGTTGCTGATACGCCAGATTTTCACGACAAGGACCGCTTGCGACGCACCGTCGGCGGGCGCGCCTCCTCGCAGTCACTTCACCAGGCGATAGTCGGGGGCCATTTCAAGCGAAATAGCCTTCGTCCACCCGCAGCAGCGCTTCTTCGACGAGCCTTGCGCCGGCTTCGGAAACCATGTGCTCGAACGCGCTTTTGCCCGCGAACTGGCTGGCCGGCGCACTCAGCCAGACCAGCGCCTTGGTATGGTCCCCGAAAACGGTATCCGCCAAGGCGAGCAGCCGTGCCGCGCGGACCGCGCGATCCGATTCATCGAGCGTCAGTCGCTCGCCCCGATGCTTGCGATGCGACAGCGTGCGCGGCGGAATAATGAACTCGAGGTAGCGCGACGGGATCCCGGCGTCGATCAGCCGATCGATTACCTCGGGAGCGACGCGTCGGGCGACGATCTCGGGGAGGTCGCGCTCGGCCTTCGGCGCGCGCGGGAGCGCGAGCAGCTCGGCCAGGCGGGCAAGGGAGACCTTGCTACCGCCTATATCGGCGTGGATCGGATGCGTCAGCGCGGCGGACACGGAATCGAAGTTTTTCGAGCAGAATGCCTGAATAGTACCGGCATTTTGCCGGAAGTCAAGCTATTGCAGAATGCGGACGTTCTGAACGTCGGGAAAACAACCCGTGTCGCGGGCGGCTATCTGGAACACGAGGAATTGGGTCATCAGCTCCTTGGTGGGGGGCTCCTCGACGGCGACCTGCGAGTCGGTGACCACTGCGCGTTTGAAGCCGGCATACGCACCGCCCTTCGTTTTGGAGTTGAACTCCGCGCACATGCCATTGAGCTTAGGGCTGAGCTCCGCGCTTCGCATCTGTGCCGACGTGGGATCGTTTACCCACTGACGGAGCCTGTCGGTGTATTTGCGGAGCGCCTCGGCTCGCTCGGCCTCCTGCTGCTGCGGCGTGACAACGGCGCGTGCGAGCGCGATTTGCGCCAGGTCGCGATCGTGTTCCGCCGCTTCGCTCGCAAGGCGCTCGCTCGCCTCGGCAGCTGCGGCGTCCCGCATTCGCCGGTCTTTCTCCCGCTCCTCGGCCCGCGATGCGGCAAGCGCTTTTTCCATAGACAGCCGACGTGCGGTCGCTTGCTCGTCGGTTGATCTGCCGCAGCCGCCCAAGCCGGATGCAGCCAGGAAAGCCAACGCAAGCACAAGCGCCAAGCTGCGTGCGTGTGGTTCAACCGCCGCAGGAAGAAAGCGAACGCCGCGAAGGCCCGGCATCGGCGCGACCGCTCTTAGTGCACCCACATGCCGGCGACTTTTTGGTCCTTCGCGGCGAGGGTCACGAGGTAGTCGTCCTTGCCATCGCGGAATTCCAGTTTCCAGACGTGAACCTCGTAGCCTTCCTGGTTCAACTTGCCCCAATAGGTTGCGACATATCCCTGCTTGATACGCGGACCCAGCTCCCGGTTGATGTCCTGCATCTGCCTGGTCATCCCGATTTTGGCCGATGGATCGGCTTGCGCGACAAACTCGTCCAGCGCGTTGGCCTGCGCCGCTGACAACATGCGCTTCATCATGTCTTCCAATGGCTGCGGTGCCTGAGCCAATGCGGCCTGAGTCATCACGAAGAGGACGAACGTCACCCATGCGACGCGAATCGAAAAAGGTGTGCGGACCATCATCGCTATCTCCCGGGTGCGTCAGCGGTGACGCGATTCCCGGCGGCCGCTGCGGCGTCGGCTGGTCGAAGATGCTCTTCGATTCACCGGTCAAAGCCTCACCGCCGGGTGACGTCATCATTGTAGCGGCTGCATGCGCTCGGCTTGAGATTTCGACCGGCCCTATTGCGTAATGCTGGCGCCAGGCGAATAATGACAGCGTCATTCACCGCCCGCCTGCAAGGAGAAAACATGCTCGGTATCGGCCGCCGCGATGGTTCCGTCGAAGTAAAGCCCTCCGTCAAAACGGTACTTGGACCAACGCCCCCGCGCACCGGCGGGATCCCTCCAAACTCACCGATGGGGACTTCAACAAACTCACCGATGGGAACAACTTCGACGCGCGCTTTATCGCCGCAGACTCCGGTGACCGCGCGCGAGCCGCAGGTCCCTGTCACGACCGCAAAGGAAATTTCGAGCTCGCCCACAACCACCGGGGACGAAGCTTCACCGCCGAAGACCGATCTTTCAGAGACCGCGGGGAGCAAGTTGTTTGTCGGCGTCAACATCAAGCTCAAGGGAGTCGAGATCTCGGACTGTGACGTTCTCATCGTCGAGGGCCAGGTCGAGGCGACGGTTCACAGCAAGGGCATGAAGATCGCCAAGCCGGGGACCTTGAGCGGAACCGCAGTGATCGACGTCGCGGAAATATTCGGCGAGTTTTCGGGTGACTTGACCGCACGCACTCGGCTTGTCGTGCACGGGACCGGCAGGGTTTCGGGCGTCATCCGCTACGGCAAGCTGATCGTGGCCGAGGGTGGCGAGTTGACCGGCGACGTCAAGCACCTGGACGGGACCAACGACGCCGCACAGCCTTCGCTGAAGCTGGAGTCCGACAAGAGCTTGGCTCCGACGCACTCGATGCGAGCCAGGACCGACTTCAACACCTAAAACGAGAGATCGCGCCTCGCGGATGCGAAAGGAGCGAGGTCGAGTGCGTGGAAGAAGCGCGACCGTCGGGCCAGGCGCTCGCGCGGCTGTCAGCGCGTTTCGATACCCCGGTCTATTTCGGCGTAGGCGGAGTGGTTGTGGATCGATTCGAAATTCTCGGCTGCGACTCGAAATCCGGCGAGCCGTGAATCAACCGACAGCCTCGCCGCCATTCCGCGCACGAGATCCTCGACGAATCGCGGACGATCGTAGGCTCTCTCGGTAACGTATTTCTCGTCTGCTCGCTTGAGCAGCCCGTAGAGCTCGCACGACGCCTCCTCCTCGGCGATCGCGACAATGTCCGCGAGCGCGACAGCTTCCCCGGTCCGAGGCACGATGCTCAGTGTCAAGTGCGAGCGCTGGTTGTGCGCGCCGTAGTCGGCAATGGCCTTCGAGCTCGGGCAAAGACTCATCACCGGAACGATGACCGTCGCCGCAATCGTGCGCTTGGCTGCGGTCTGATCGGCGCAGAGCTTGACTTCGTAGTCCATCATGCTGCGAACGCCGGTCACCGGCGCGGTCTTTTCCCTGAACCAGGGGAATTCCATTTCGATGCGTCCCTCGGTCGCTTCCAGCCTCGAGAGCATCTCGTCGAGCAGAACGCCCAGGCCATCGATGGTCAGCGGGTCGCGCTGCTCGTCGATGACCGCGACCAGCCGCGACATGTGCGTGCCTTTGCGCTCGGCCGGCAGCGCGACATACACGCCGAATATCGCAATAGTCGACTGAGGCTCGCCACCCGCATCCGCAAACCGTATCGGATAGCGCAGGCCGCGAATGCCGACGCGATCGATGGCAAGCTCTCGCGCATCGGGGCGCGATTGAACGTCAGGAATGCCGGGAGGCGACTCGGGGCGATTCATCGAGATACCATGTTCGTTGTTCGAGTATCGGAACGCGCGGCGTTGTGCAAGAGAATGCGATCCTCAAGCGACGGGCTCGACTCTCATCGCGTGCGAGCCGACATCCAGGCGCCGAGCTCGAGGAGCCGGCGCGCGGACGGACCAAAACCGGCCAGCGCCACGCTCGCCTCGGCTTGCAGCAATGCGATGCGCGCGTTCGCCGCGCCAATGCCGAGAACGGATACGTAGGTCGGCTTGCCCTGCGCGGCGTCTTTGCCCGCGGTTTTTCCCAGGCTCTGCGAGGTGCCTTCGACATCGAGGACGTCATCGACGACCTGGAAAGCCAGGCCAACCGCATCGGCATAACGGTCGAGCGCATCGTTTTCCTGGGAGCTCATGATGCGGCCGCAGGCAGCGCCGAGACAAACGGCGGCCTGGATGAGCGCGCCGGTTTTGAGCCGATGCATGCGTTCGAGTTCCGCAAGGGTCAATCCGACGCCGACGCTGGCCAGGTCCATGGCCTGTCCGCCCGCCATTCCCCGCGATCCGCTGGCTCGCGCGAGACGCGCAATCTGGGCTTGCGGGCCGGGCATCGAGCCGGACGCGAGCAGCTCGAAGGCAAGGCTTTGAAGGGCATCGCCCGCAAGCAGCGCGGTTGCCTCGCCGAACGCCACGTGACACGCGGGCTTACCCCGCCGCAGCGGATCGTCGTCCATGCAGGGCAGATCGTCGTGGATCAGCGAATAGGCGTGGATGAGCTCCACGGCGGCGGCGGCCGCATCCACCGCATGGGGATCCGCCGATGCGAGCTCGCCCGAGGCGTACGCGAGCAGCGCGCGAATGCGTTTGCCGCCCCCGAGAACGGCGTATCGCATCGCTTCGTGCAGCGTCTGCGGGGGCTCGGTGGCGGGCGGCAGCGCAAGCTGAAGGACATTCTCCACGCGTCGGGCGCGCTCGCTGGACCAGACTTCCCAAGCGAGGTCAGGGTTCATCGTTTCGGCCCGCTTCAACGTCGTCACCACCCGGGGCGAACATCTTGAGCACGCCACGCTCGAGCACCTGGACCTGTTGCTGCGCGTCCTTGAGCGCGCCCTGGCAGTATTGCAACAGTTCTGCGCCCCGCTTGTACGCTGCAAGCGATTCGGCAAGCGGGAGCTGACCGCCTTCCATGGTGGCGACGATACTTTCGAGCTCCGCAAGAGCGGCTTCGAAACTCGCTGGAGGATCCGGGGTCTTAGGAGCGATGTCGGACATCGGGCGGCAAAAAAAGCGCGGCGCGAAGGCCGGCATGGAGTGCTTGAAAAGCGTTAAAGAATACCCCATTTGGCATTGACGGCCAACGTTCGAGAACCATGCGACGATTTGCGTCAGTCCGGAAAGCAGGTTTTGCCCCGGCTCGATCGTTGGCGGTATAATCCAACGCTCATTTTGACGACGCAGCCTTTGATACGAAAGTAAGCGAAGCTTTTCGTAACGGGCTGACTTAGCAACGCGGTTGGGGGGCGGTTTTGACCGCCTCTTATATTGTTTGTTGGGTTGGCGGTTCACGAAAGGAAAGGCTGATGTCCCATCTTGCGACTCGTGAGCAGTTGCGGCAAGCCACGTCGCAGCTCCCGGTTTCCTGGTATTGCGATCCGAACCTCTTCGAGCTCGAAAAGCGGACACTTTTTCGATGCGCACCGGGCTACGTCGGGCACGAGGTGATGGTTCCCAATCCGGGCGATTATCACGCGCTCGCGGTGCGCGACAACGCGCAGGTGCTGGTGCGCAACAATGACGGCATCGAACTGTTGTCCAACATCTGCCGCCACCGTCAGGCGGTCATGCTGGACGGCAGGGGCTCGACTTCCAACATCGTCTGCCCCGTCCATCGCTGGACCTACGACTTGAGCGGCACGCTCCTCGGTGCGCCGCATTTCGACGAGCAACCCTGCGTGAAACTTCACAGCACGCCGCTCCAGCATTGGAACGGCCTCCTCTTCGATGGTCCACGCGACGTCGCTGCGGATCTCGCGAGCATGCGCGCGGAGAAGTTCTTCGATTTCTCGGGTTATGTATTCGATCGCCAGGTCGTTCACGAATGCGACTACAACTGGAAGACGTTCATCGAGGTCTATCTGGAGGACTATCACGTCGGCCCGTTCCACCCCGGGCTGGGACAGTTCGTCACCTGCGACGATCTCGCGTGGCAGTTCGGGAGCCGCTTTTCGCTGCAGACCGTCGGTGTGAATGGCCGCCTCGCCAAGCCCGGAACAAAAACGTACGAGCGCTGGCACAGAGCCGTTCTCGCATACTACGGCGACAAGATGCCCGCGCACGGCGCGATCTGGCTCACGATTTATCCCAACGTGATGGTCGAATGGTATGCGCACGTGCTCATCGTTAGCACGCTGATTGCGCGCTCCGTCGACCGAACGACCAACGTCGTGGAGTTCTACTATCCCGAGGACATCGCCTTGTTCGAGCGCGAGTTCGTCGAGGCCGAACAGGCGGCGTACCTGGAGACCGCCGGTGAGGACGACGAGATCGCGAGGCGGATGGACGCGGGACGCCGCGCGCTGTTCGCCGCGGGGCGCGATGAGGTCGGTCCCTACCAGTCACCGATGGAAGACGGCATGCAGCACTTCCACGAATTTCTTCGGCGGGAGCTCGCTGCGGGCAAATAGCGCAAGGCGTCGGCGACCCACCAAAAGGCTTCTGCGGGTCGCCTCATCCCTCAGGTCCGCTTTGGGTAGCGCCGGCACGATTGCGCCGCGACCAATGTCCAATGGTGCTTCTCCGATAACTTTATTGCACAAATTTTTGACTCAGGATACGCAATGCCAAAATGGATAGCCGCAACAGCCCTGGCGATTTCGCTCAACTCGTCTCTCGAGGCCGCGACGCCGGACCTTCCCTACGAGAAATACCGGCTTGCCAACGGCCTCGAAGTCATTCTCTCGCAGGATCGCAGCTTGCCGCTCGTCGCCGTCGACATCTGGTACCACGTCGGCGCAGCGAACGAGGAGCCCGGGCGCACCGGGTTCGCGCACCTTTTCGAGCACATGATGTTCACCGGCAGCAAGCACATTCCCCGCGGCATGGCCGAATCGGTGCTCGAAGCCGCCGGCGGGACCGATTCGAACGCGACCACCTCATTCGACCGCACCAATTATTTCGACACCGTTCCGTCGAACCAGCTCGAGCTCGCCCTGTGGACGCACGCCGACCGCATGGGATATCTGCTCGACTCGCTCGACCAGAAGGCGCTGACCAACCAGCAGGATGTCGTTCGAAACGAGCGTCGGCAGACGACCGAGAACCGGCCCTACGGCATCGTTGACGAGGCGAGATTTCACGCGCTTTTCCCGCCCGGTCATCCCTACCGGCCGGTGATCATCGGATCGCATACCGATATCCAGGCGGCGAACCTGGTCGACGTGCGCGACTTCTTCAAGCGCTACTACCGTCCGAACAACGCGACGCTCACCATCGTCGGTGACTTCGAGCCGGCGGCGGCGAAACGATTGGTGGCGAAGTATTTCGGCTCGTTCAAGCGGGGGCCCGACGTCGCCAAACCCGCGATACCGGCGCCTTCGATCGCCTCCGAGCGCCGGCAGGTCGTCACCGACCAGATCGAGCTCGAGCGGCTCGACCTCGATTGGCTCACGCCGCCGCGATTTCAGCCCGACGACGCCGAGCTTACTGTCGCGGCGTACATATTGGCCGGAGGCAAGTCCAGCCGGCTCTACAAGAAGCTCGTCTACGAATTGCAGATCGCGCAGGAGGTCAGCGCTGACCAGGACGCGTACGCGCTTGCATCCGTATTCAATATTCAAGCGCTTTCGCGGCAGGGACACACCGCGGCCGAGCAGCTGCCCGTCGTCGACGCGGAGATCGAGCGCCTGATCTCGGAAGGCCCGTCTCTCGACGAAGTGCAGCGCGCGCGCAACCAGATCGAGCGAGCGCTCTACCAGAGTCTGCAGAAGGTGGGCGGCTCGAATGGCCGCGCCGATCTCCTGAATTCATACAACCATTACCTCGGCGATCCGGGCTACCTGCCCAAGGACATCGAGCGCTACAACAAGGTCACTCCCGCCGATGTCCAGCGTGCGCTGCGCGCTCACTTGCGCAAGGACACGCGAATCGTGACGTTCGCAGTGCGCGGCGACAAGAAGCTCGATCCCGATCCTCCCGCGCCGCAGATTGCCGCCGTCGACGGCACCGAATCGATCAACGCCGACGAGGCATGGCGAAACAAGCTGCCCAAGCCGGGACCTGCTCGCGCACCGGCATTGCCGACGCCGCGCACGTTCAAGCTTGCCAATGGCCTTACGGTCATCCACTTCGAACGTCCGAACCTGCCGATCGCGAGTATTCAGCTCGTCGTTCATGCCGGATTGGCTGGCGCTGACCCGGCGCTTCCCGGGGTTGCCGACTTCGCAGCAGCGATGCTCGAGGAAGGCACGACCTCCCGCAACTCGCAACAGCTTGCCGCTGAGCTCGAGCAGCTCGGCGCCGGGTACGCGTCGCAGACTCGCCGGGACGTGACTACGCTGCGCATCGATGCCTTGTCGCGCAACTTCGCCGATGCGAGCGCACTGCTCGCCGACATCGCTTTGCATCCGACGTTTCCCGCCGACGAAATCGAGCGCCAGCGCAAGTCACGGTTGAGCGACATCGCGGAGGCGCGCGAACACGCGAGCGCCCTGGCCGACTCAGCGTTCACGCGTGCGCTATACGGTGCGGCCCATCCCTATGGCCCCGCCTCGATCGGCACCCGGAAATCGGTGCAGCGCATCGGTCAGTCGGACCTCCGCGCGTACTGGGAGCGATATTTCCGTCCTGACAACGCCGCCATCGTCGTCGTCGGCGCCGTCGACACCGCAAGTCTCAGGAGCCTCGCCGAGCGCCAGTGGGGAGGATGGAAGGCGACGGGGGCCGCAGCGGCGCCTCTCGCGATCAATCCGCCCAGAACGGTCTCGACCCGGGTTGTCATCGTCGACAAGCCCGACGCACCCCAGACCGAGCTGCGCATCGGGCGCATCGGGACCGTTCGCACGACGCCCGATTTTCCGGCACTGCAGGTGCTCAATGAAGCGCTGGGCGGCGCGTACACCAGCCGCATCAACATGAATCTGCGCGAGGAGAAGGGCTACACCTATGGTGCGGGCTCGCGGTTCGATTATGGCCGCCTGCCTGCGCCTTTCGCGGTGCGCACCGCCGTGCGCGCCGACGCCGCGCTGCCCGCGATCAAGGAAGTTTTCGGCGAGTTGAAGCGTATTGAATCGTCGCCGCTCTCAGGCGACGAGCTCAAACATGCGCGGGGCTCGCTTACGCAATCGCTGCCGGGTCAGTTCGAAACCAACGGCACGACTGCCGCGTCGTTTGGAGAGCTGTTTGCGTATGGACTGCCGCTCGATTATTACCGCAGGCTGCCGGCGCAATTCCAGGCGGTCGGCGCGCCGCAACTCGAACGTCTCGCGCGCCGCTACCTCGATCCTTCGGCGATGATCGTCGTCGCCGTCGGAGACCGAAAGACGCTGGAAAGCTCGCTCCCGTCGCTCGGTCTCGGCGGAGTGGAAGTCTGGCCGGTCGACGACGTTCTATTTTGATTGCGCTTGCGTCTCGCGGATGCGCATAGCGATTCTCGACCGCCGGTCGCGATGCATTTCACCACGCTGATCAGCACCGCCGAGCTGGCGCGCGACATCCACGATCCGCACCTCGTAGTCGTGGATTGCCGCTACGATCTCGGCGACGCCGGCACAGGGGAGCGTGGCTATCGCGCCGGCCACCTGCCGCGCGCGCAATTCATGCACATCGATCGCGATCTGTCGGGCGTCAAGACCGGCGCTAACGGCCGTCACCCCTTGCCGGAAGTCTCCGCTTTGGCTGCAACGCTCGGCCGCGCGGGCATCGACCACTCGGCTCAAGTCGTCGCGTACGACCAAAATAACGGCATGTGGGCGTCGCGGCTGTGGTGGCTGCTGCGATGGCTCGGGCACGAAGCGGTCGCGGTGCTCGACGGCGGGATCGACAAGTGGATGCGCGAGTCTCGGCCGGTCACCCGCGATCCGCCCAGTGTGCGGCCGGTGACGTTCGTTACACGGGCGCCCGCTCCCGTCGCTTCCACCGCCGAAATTCTCGACAACCTGAACAGGCACTCGCTCAAGGTGATCGACGCGCGCGCAGCGGAGCGATTTCGAGGCGATGTCGAGCCGATCGATCCGGTCGCGGGCCACATCCCGGGCGCCATCAATCGTCCTTATTTCGCCAATCTCTCGTCCGGGGCAACGTTCAAGTCCGCCGCGGAGCTTCACCGGGAATTTTCTGCGCTGCTGGACGGAACGGCGCCGGCTTCGGTCGTGCATCAGTGCGGATCGGGCGTCACCGCTTGTCACAACGCGCTTGCGATGGCGGTCGCGGGCCTGCCCGGATCGCGCCTGTATCCCGGCTCGTGGAGCGAATGGATCGCCGATCCGACGCGGCCCGTCGCCCGCGGCGACTGATGCGCCGCGTGGGCCTTGGTCGTATCAGTGCGCCAGGGGCCATGTTCGGACAACCCGATAGTCCCGTCCGTTTCCAGCGGCCTCGGACGAAACCAGCGCGAACGAATCGACGCTCCATACGATGGGCTGGACCATGCGTGTGCGCAGCGGGCGCGCGATCCTCCGCGCTAAAGTGACGTGCGCGGCAAAAGGCCGTTCGTCGCCTTCGAGACCGATGGCCGCGAGCGCCATGACGATGCCCTGCTCGAGCTTCGCGAGCTCGGCCGGCATCGCGCTCGCGCCAAGCCAGGCGATGCCGCTTTTCGCCCAGCATCCAAGCTCGTCGAGAGTGAGCTCGAATCGAGGCGCGGCTGCCGCCGACCGCGCGTCGATCCTGGTCACCAGCCGCGCGGGCTGCTCGCCCAGAAACGCGAGGGTGAGGTGGATATTCTCGGCGGAGACGCCGCGGCCCCCGGTTTCGACGATCACCTCCTGCGACAGTGCGGCGATCGCGGAGCGAGTCGCCTCGTCGGGCCAGAGCGCGAAAAAAAGACGCAGGGTTTTGCCGGCCATCCTTCAACTATAAAACAAACGGCGCGGTGTCTTGCGACACCGCGCCGCGGATTGCCGTCTGAGCTTTGCGGCAATGAATGACAATGAACCGGTCGCAGGGCCGAATTCATTCGGCCGCGCTTTTGAAAGAGACGTCCCGTGCGAATGAATTCGCACCTACGGCCTCGGCAAGGCTCGACCTCACCCCTTCCCCCTCTCCCATACTCCCTCACCACCGCCCCTCTCCCACACTCCCTCACCCCCGCCCCTCTCCCACACTCACCACCGCCCCTCTCCCATAGGGAGAGGGGAAATTTGTGCGGCTTCGCCGAACCATCGACTCGAGGGAAGATTCGTCCGGCTTCGCAGATCGATCGGCTCGAGGGGAGCATCGTGACGGAAATGGTCGTCAACCATTTCCGTAAGATTCAGCAGAACGTCAGCCGTTGGCGACCGACAGCGCGGCCTTCGGCTTGTCGAAGAATTGCTCGTCTTCGGTCGAACCCTTGAGGGCCGTCGTCGACGATTGGCTGCCCTGGATGGTCTGGGTTACCGCATCGAAGTAGCTGGTGCCGACTTCGCGCTGATGCTTGACCGCGGTAAAGCCTTTTTCTACCGCGGCAAACTCGGCTTCCTGCAATTCGACAAACGCGGTCATGTTGTTCCGCGCGTAGCCATGCGCCAGGTTGAACATGCTGTAGTTCAAGCTGTGGAACCCGGCCAGCGTGATGAACTGGAACTTGTAGCCCATCGCGCCCAGCTCGCGCTGGAATTTCGCGATGGTCGCGTCGTCCAGGTTCTTTTTCCAGTTGAACGACGGCGAGCAGTTATAGGCCAGCATTTTCCCGGGAAACTTCGCGTGGATCGCATCGGCGAAGGCTTTCGCAAACTCCAGGTCGGGCTTGCCGGTCTCGCACCAGAGAAGGTCCGCGTACGGCGCGTATGCCAAGCCGCGTGAAACCGCCTGGTCCAGGCCGTTGCGCGTCTTGTAGAAACCTTCGACGGTGCGCTCGCCGGTGCAGAAGGGTTTGTCGTTGTCGTCGATGTCGGACGTGACGAGGTCGGCGGCTTCCGCATCGGTGCGAGCGAGAATCACGGTGGGAACGCCCATGCAATCCGCCGCCAGACGCGCCGCCACCAGCTTCTCGATGGCCTCGCGCGTCGGCACGAGCACCTTTCCGCCCATGTGCCCGCACTTCTTGACGGAGGCGAGCTGGTCCTCGAAGTGCACGCCTGCGGCGCCGGCATCGATCATCGCCTTCATCAGCTCGAACGCATTCAGCACGCCGCCGAATCCGGCTTCCGCATCGGCGACAATGGGCGCCAGATAGTCGATGTCGTTCTTGCCTTCCATGTGCTGGATCTGGTCCGCGCGCAGGAAAGTGCTGTTGATCCTGCGCACGACGGCAGGCACCGAATTGACGGGGTAGAGCGACTGGTCGGGATACATTTCGCCGGCGACGTTGGCGTCGGCCGCGACCTGCCATCCGGAAAGGTAAATCGCCTTCAGGCCCGCCTTGACCTGCTGCATGGCCTGATTGCCGGTCATTGCGCCCAGCGTGTTGACGAAAGGTTCGTCGTTGACGAGCTTCCAGAGTTTTTCGGCGCCGCGCCGCGCAAGCGTGTGCTCGACCTGGACCGACCCTCGCAGGCGGACGACGTCTTCGGCCGCATAAGCGCGCTTGATGCCTTTCCAGCGCGGGTTTTCCGCCCAGTCTTTCTTTAACCGTGCCGCTTCGAGATCGTAGTTCATCGTTGCTCCCATCGTTTGCGTCGTGGCCACACCAGCATCGCACCCGAGTGCGCTTGCTGGACCGGTCAGCGGAGCATCGAGCGAACACGTCGCTCAATGCGCCGCGGCGCGAAGCGCATTGCGACCGTAAGTCGCGATGTCTTCGCTGCACGGACCGGTGAAGATCGTTCTCCCGGTCTGGCGGGCATGGATGGGATAGACGGCTCCAGGCCCAGCGCGCGATCGTCGTTGAGGTTTTCGAAAACCGCGTGTGTGAGATCACGTTAACAAACTTGGTCGATGGACACAATAGGAATTGTCGCAGCGCAACGTGGGAATTCGGCCTACAAATCATTTACTTAAAAACGGCTTCCGACAGGTGGAACTGAATGGCGAGTTGTAGCGCATAACTGTTGTTGCGGCGCATGGGCCATGACCGCTCGACGCGGTGGCCAAGTATCTAAATCATTGATTTTTTAGCGGGAGAGGAAAGATGCTCCCGCGCGAAGCCCTTTGCACTGCGTTCCACGGTTCGGAATTTGATTCCGGCAGGGGCGGACCGCGCTGTTGCAATCAGGTCAGCATGTCTGCCCAGATGTTCTGCGCCCACGCTTCCGCAAGCGCCGCTTCCTGCACACTGGATGCCGGCGACAATCCGCCGCTGCCGGGGACGACGACCATCGTCTTTTTTTCCGCGTCGTAGGCGTGCACCGATGCGATGTGCACGACTTCCTTGTCATCGATATAGCTGTAGCAGGTGTTCGCGATAAGCGGCGACGGATTGACTTCCCCTCCCGACAGCAAGTCGACGACTGCCGACGCGCAGACCTTGCCATGCTGGTTGGCCATGTGTCCCGACTTGGGCATCAACGGCGCGACCTGGATCGCATCGCCGAGAATATGAATGTTCTTTTGCGCGGTCGATTCGTAGGTTAAAAAATCGACCTGGCAGAAACGCCCGTTGGCATTCGCCATTCCGGCCTGCCGCGCGATCGCGCCCGCGTGCTGAGGCGGTATGACGTTCAGCACGTCCGCGCGCACCTCATCGAAATCCAGCTTCACCGTCAGCGTCGGCACATCGACGTCGACAAGCTCGCTGTTGGGTCGATAGTCGATATACCCCTGGTACTTGCCGTTCCACGCCGCCATGAACAGCGCCTTCTTGGACTGAACATCCTCATTGGCGTCGAGGATGATGACTTTGGATTTCTTTTTCCAGGTCGAAAAATAATGCGCAACCTGACACGCGCGCTCGTAAGGCCCCGGGGGACAGCGGTAAGGCGACTTGGGAACGTGGATAACGAAGACGCCGCCGTCGCGCATCGCTTCGAGCTGACGACGAAGGAGCGCAGTCTGCGGGCCCGCCTTCCACGCATGCGGAATGCGATCCTGCGCTGCGCCGCCGGCCAGCGAAGGAATTTCCTCCCAGCGGAAATCGACGCCGGGCGAGAGTATCAGGCGGTCGTAGGCAAGCGTCGAGCCGCCTGCAAGCTTGAGCTTGCGCGCTCCGACGTCGATGTCGGCAGCCACATCGGAAACGCGGCGCACGCCCCATTTATCCAGGCCGTCGTACGATACCGTGATGTCGGCGATCGTTCTGCTTCCGCCGAGCACCAGGTTCGATAGCGGACACGAAACGAACGACGCTTCGCGTTCGACCAGCGTCACGCCGATCCTGCCGTCGCTCCATTTTCGAACGTACTTGGCCGCCGTCGCGCCGCCATAGCCGCCACCGACGACGAGAACCTTGGGCGCGTTGGCCGGGGTGCTTGCGCAACCGGCTGTCCCGACTGCGGTGGACGCCAATAATGCCGAACCTGCCCTGAGGAATTCGCGCCGGGTGGATTCCATGCTCCGCCTCACTGAGCTTACGGAAATGGTTAACGAACCATTTCCGTCACGATGCTCCCCTCGAGCCGATCGATCGGCGAAGCCGCACGAATCTCCCCTCGCCCTCTGGGAGAGGGGCGGGGGGTGAGGGTGGCAGCGGGAGAAGGGATGGGGCTGGGGGTGAGGCAATCCTTTATGCGGCGCATCAGCGCCGGACGAAATTTCCCCTCGCCCGCTTCAGCGGGAGAGGGGGAAGGGGTGAGGGTCGGGCCTTGGCGAGGCCGTAGGTGCGAATTCATTCGCACGGGCCGTTTCTTCCAAAAGCGCGGCCGAATGAATTCGGCCCTACACCGGTCATTGTCATCCATTTCCACAAAGCTCAGTGAGCTCAGTTGGCTTTTTGCGCGGCGAAATAGGCCGCAGCAGCTTCTATCTGGGCATCGGAATAGCCCTTGGCAAGCTGCTGCATGACGGTCGATGGGCGCTTTCCGTCGCGAAAATCGCGCACCTGTTGCACGATGATGGCCTTGTCCCGGCCGGCGAGGCTGGGGATCGCACCGCGACTCCTGCCATCCGTGCCGTGACAAGTCGCGCAACTCGCGGCGATATCGCGTCCGGCGTCGGCGGCAGCCGCATCCGAGATGCTCCATGCAAGCGCGATAGCAACTGCGACCATCGGCAGGGACGCGAAATTCATGATTTCTCCGCACACCAGGAGCAACTCAGTCTGCGCATGGTACTCCGCCGCTTGCGCCTTGAAGCGCCACGCAAGCGTAACCCGCCGCAAAAATGAAGGGGAGCCCGAAGGCTCCCCTTGTGCCGTTCCAACTATCCTCGGCTAAGGCGTGTTATCGACGCATTACGCCTGCGTGCTGTTAAGCCAGCAGGATGGACGCTGGTGTACGGGGACTACCGGGGACTTACATAAGCGTCTGTTATTCGAAGAATCGTCTTGGGCGATTTCTTCTGAATAGGCGCAGCAAGTTGGAACGGCACTTGTCGCATCGCGGAGCGTCGAGCCGCCGCCACCAGATCAGGCGATGACTTCCGGCTCCTTGGTCTCGTTGAATTCCAGCTTGATCTTTTCGTCGGCGCCGATATCGATGGTCACCCTGCCGCCGTTGGTGAGCTTGCCGAAAAGAAGCTCTTCGGCAAGCGCCTTGCGGATCGTATCCTGGATGAGGCGAGCCATCGGCCGAGCGCCCATTTGCGGATCGAAGCCTTTCCTCGCAAGGAACTCCTTGAGCTCCGTGGTAAACGAGGGCTCGACCTTCTTCTCGTGCAACTGGCTCTCGAGCTCGAGCAGGAACTTGTCGACGACGCGCAGGATGACATCGTGATCGAGCGATGCGAACGAGATGGTCGCATCGAGTCGATTTCGGAACTCGGGCGTGAACATGCGCTTGATCGACTCCAGCTCGTCACCCGCCTGCTTGTTGTGCGTGAAGCCGATCGAGTTCTTCGACAGCATGTCGGCGCCGGCGTTGGTGGTCATGACGATGATCACGTTGCGGAAATCCGCCTTGCGGCCGTTGTTGTCCGTCAGCGTGCCGTGGTCCATCACCTGCAGCAGGATGTTGAAGATGTCCGGGTGCGCCTTCTCGATCTCGTCGAGCAGCAGCACGCTGTAGGGATGCTTGCTGATTCCTTCGGTGAGCTGGCCGCCCTGGTCGAAGCCGATGTATCCCGGCGGCGCGCCGATCAAGCGCGACACCGCGTGGCGCTCCATGTATTCGGACATGTCGAACCGCAGCAGCTCGATGCCGAGGCAGTAGGCGAGCTGGCGCGCAACCTCGGTCTTGCCGACGCCCGTCGGGCCCGAGAACAGGAAGTTGCCGATCGGCTTGCGGGGATTGCCGAGACCCGAGCGCGCCATGCGGATCGCCGCGACAAGCGCGTCGATCGCCTGGTTCTGGCCGAACACGACGTTCTTGAGATCGCGATCGAGTGTCTTCAGCGCATTGCGGTCGTCCGAGGTGACGTTTTTCGCCGGGATGCGGGCGATCTTGGCGACGATCTCCTCGATCTCGGTCTTGTTGATGAGCTTCTTCTGGCGCGACTTGGGCAGGATCTTTTGCGCGGCACCGGCCTCGTCGATCACGTCGATCGCCTTGTCGGGCAAATGCCTGTCGTTGATGAAGCGCGCCGCGAGCTCGGCCGCGGTCGTCAGCGCCGCGGGCGCGTACTTCACCCCGTGATGCTGCTCGAAGCGGGTCTTGAGTCCCTTGAGGATCTCGATCGTTTCCGCGATCGAGGGCTCGGGCACATCGATCTTCTGGAAGCGCCGCGACAGCGCGTGGTCCTTTTCGAAGATGATGCGGTATTCGTTGTACGTCGTCGCGCCGATGCACTTCAGCGCACCGGTGGAAAGCGCCGGCTTGAGCAGATTCGACGCGTCGAGCGTGCCGCCCGATGCCGCGCCGGCGCCGATGATGGTGTGGATCTCGTCGATGAACAGGATCGTCTTGGGGTTTTCGGTGAGCTGCTTCAGCACCGCCTTCAGCCTCTGCTCGAAGTCGCCGCGGTACTTCGTGCCCGCCAGCAGCGTGCCCATGTCGAGCGAGTAGACGACGAATTCCTTGAGCATGTCAGGGACCATGCCCTCGGTGATGCGCCGCGCCAGTCCTTCGGCGATGGCGGTCTTGCCCACGCCGGCTTCGCCGACCAGCAGCGGGTTGTTCTTGCGCCGGCGGCAAAGGACCTGGATGACTCTCTCCAGCTCGTGCTCGCGGCCGATCAGCGGATCGATCTTGCCGTTCTTGGCGAGATGGTTGAGGTCGACGGTGTACGCGTCGAGCGCGCCGGCAGGTTGCGCCTCGCCGTCGGCATCTTCCTTCGCCGACTCCTGCTTGTCCGCCTTTTGCTGAGCGTTCTTGGTGATGCCGTGCGCGATGTAATTGACGACGTCGAGACGCGTGACACCGCGCTGATTCAGGAAATAGACCGCGTGCGATTCCTTTTCACCGAAGATCGCCACCAGCACGTTTGCGCCGGTGACTTCCTTCTTGCCGGACGACTGCACGTGCAGGATCGCGCGCTGAATGACGCGCTGAAAGCCCTGCGTGGGCTGCGTGTCCGCGTCCGAATGCGGCGACAGGCGGGGAGTGTGCTCGTTGATGAAATCGGTCAGAACGCCGCGCAGCTCCTCGATATCGACGCCGCACGCCTTGAGGACTTCCGCTGCGGAAGGGTTGTCCAGCATCGCCAGCAGCAAGTGCTCGACGGTGATGAACTCGTGCTGCTTCTGCCGAGCTTCGACAAAAGCCATGTGGAGCGAAACTTCGAGTTCCTGCGCAATCATGATTCTTTCCCGACCTCGTCACTCTCGCCCCGGCGCTCCAATAGCCCCGTCGACGTATTAACGCTTAAGTCTCCTCCATGGTGCACTGTAACGGATGTTGATGCTTTTTCGCGATTCCCAACACCTGATCAACCTTCGCGGCTGCAACTTCCCGTGTGTACGTTCCGCACACTCCCATGCCTTCGCGATGCACCTGCAACATCACCTGGGTTGCCTTTTCGCGGCTCATCGCAAACACAGTCTGCAACACCACGACGACAAAGTCCATTGGCGTGTAGTCGTCGTTGAGCAAAATAACCTTATACAGCGGCGGGGGTTTAAGCCGGGTCTTCTTGACCTCGAGAACGTTTCCTTCCTGATCGTGTTTCACTATCGCTCGTCCAGGAGACCCTGCCACCAGATTGCCTAATGTTTGATGATTGCAACAGATTTTTCAAGGGGAACCCGCGCGAAAGCCCATCAGGCTTGACTTTGCCGGTATGAAGCGCGTAAAAAAAGGGCGTCTGACTCCAATTATGTCCGCTGTCTGGCGCGCCGTGCGCGCGTCCAGGTGGAAGGGCTCACGGCCGCGGCTCAAGCGCGGGGATGGCATCGCGCCGCGCCGTTGCCCGACCTACTCATCCAGGTTTGTACACTCAATGCCGTTACAACGGCCGTGGGTACCGCCTGCTGTCCAATCACCATTGTCGTCATTTCGGAGGGGCGCGGGTATATGGCAACCGGAATGGCCAAGTGGTTCAACGACGCCAAAGGCTACGGTTTCAGCACGCCTGACGACGGTGAGGAGGAGCTGTTCGCCCACTTCTCGGCGATGCAGTTGAACTCAAATCGCTGAAGGACGCCAGAAAGTCAGGTACGAGTGACGCAAGCTCCGGAGGGAAGCAGGCGCCGAAACGTACAGGCGGCGCGAAAGAATATTCCTTACGTCCGCTCGAACAATTCGTACGGTTCAACACATCCCCGCGGCGAGGGCGGGTTTTGTAGTGTCGGTTCGGGCAGATCGTATCGCCGGCATTCCCGCCCTTCGACTGCGCTCAGAGCCTGCCCTGAGCCCGCCGAAGGGGCAGGCTCGCGGGAATCCAGTGGCTTTCGACAAACGCCACTGGGTCCCCGCGTTCGCGGGGACGACAATCGTCAGGCCGTCATTCCGGCGCAGACGGGAATCCAGCGGTTTTCGACAAACGCCACTGGGTCCCCGCGTTCGCGGGGACGACAATCTTCAGGCCGTCATTCCCGCGCAAGCGGGAATCCATCGGCTTTCGACACCGGGCGCACGACTCGTCGTCCCGGTCCTTCGACTTCGCTCAGGATAAACTCCGGCCGGGACCCAAGGTTGTCGCGTCCACATCAGCGCAAATCAACTTGGATCCCGGGCCTCGCTGACGCTCGCCCGGGCTTGTCCTGAGCGCAGTGAAGGGATGGCGCATCCGTTTCCGATCGCTGCGACGCTGAACCTTCTGGCTCTCGGAAGACAGGTGCGCAGACGCAACTTGGATCCCCGCCTTCGCGGGGATGACGCATCCGTTCTCCAATCGCGACCCGCGCTACGCCGGGCCGCTCTTGGACGGATGCGTCACATCCTTTCGATCATGGCCTGGCCGAAGCCGGAGCACGACACCTGCTTGGCGCCTGGCATGAGTCGCGCGAAATCGTAGGTTACAACCTTATCGGCAATCGCCTTTTCGAGACTCTTGACGATCAGCGCCGCCGCTTCCTTCCAGCCCATGTGCACCAGCATCATTTCGGCGGACAGAATTTCCGAGCCCGGATTGACGTAGTCCTTGCCGGCGTACTTCGGCGCCGTTCCGTGCGTCGCCTCGAACATGGCAATGCTGTCCGACATATTGGCGCCCGGAGCGATGCCGATCCCGCCGACCTGCGCGGCAAGCGCGTCGGAGATGTAGTCGCCGTTGAGGTTGAGCGTGGCGATGACGTCGTACTCTTCCGGGCGCAGCAGGATCTGCTGCAGGAAGGCGTCGGCGATGGCGTCCTTGACGACGATATCCGCGCCCGTCGCGGGGTTCTTGAACTTCAACCAAGGCCCGCCGTCGATCGGCTGGGCGCCGAACTCTTTTTGAGCGAGCGCATAACTCCAGTCCCGAAACCCGCCCTCGGTGAACTTCATGATGTTGCCCTTGTGCACGATAGTCACCGATTTGCGTCCGTTGTCGATCGCGTACTGGATCGCCTTGCGCATCAGCCGCTCAGTGCCCTCGCGCGATACCGGCTTGATGCCGATCGCCGAAGTCTCCGGAAAGCGGATTTTCTTGACGCTCATGTCGTTGACCAGAAACTGCACGAGCTTCCTCGCGCCTTCGGATTGCGCCGCCCATTCGATTCCGGCGTAGATGTCCTCCGAATTCTCGCGAAAAATCACCATGTGCACTTTCTCGGGCGCCTTGACCGGGCTGGGCACGCCGGTGAAATACTGGACCGGCCGCAGGCATACATACAGGTCGAGCTCCTGGCGCAGCGCGACGTTGAGCGACCGGATGCCCCCGCCCACGGGAGTCGTCAGCGGGCCCTTGATCGACACGACGTAGTCCTTGAGGATCGCCATCGTCTCCTCGGGCAGCCACACGTCGGCGCCGTAGACCTTGGTCGACTTTTCGCCGGCGTAGACCTCCATCCAGTGGATTTTTCGCTTGCCGGCGTAGGCCTTGGCCACCGCGGCGTCGACGACCTTGATCATCACCGGTGTGATGTCGACCCCGGTACCGTCGCCTTCGATGTAGGGAATGATCGGCTGATCCGGAACGCTGAGGCTGTAGTCCTTGTTGACGGTGATTTTCTGGCCTCCGGCGGGAACCTTCACGTGCTGATACGCGGGCATGATTTCTCCTTGGTGCTGCGGACGCGCGGGTGGAAGCGAGCGATTATCCGCGAATTCCCCTCGGGCTGCCACGCGCGCCCCGCGAGGCGTTCGGCGCGCCGGGCAAGGCGCTGCGCGTGCTATGATGCGGCGGTGCAACGTACTTCCCGGCCGTCGATCCGCAGACAGGCCAAACGCGTCGCGTCTGCTGCACATCCCATGCAATCCGCTCGATGATTCGCCGTCTTTTTGCGAGGCTGATGCCCGGCAGGGCCGCAACCGAACCGCGCATCTATGGACCCGACTCGCATCCGGTACGGCGCGCCCAGATCTCGCGCGGCGCGCAGGATGCCATCCGCAAGCTGCAGCAGGCAGGCTTCAAGGCGTTTGTCGTCGGCGGCGCGGTGCGCGACCTGCTGCTCGGCATCGCGCCCAAGGACTTCGACCTTGCCACCGACGCCACGCCCGAGCAGGTCAAGCCGCTGTTCCGCCGTGCGTTCATCATCGGCCGGCGCTTTCGTCTCGTGAACGTGCTTGCCGGCGCCGAGACCATCGAGGTGTCGACGTTCCGGTCACTGCAGAAGGGCGACGATGCAGCCGACGAGCATGGAAGGCTCCTTTCGGACAACGTCTTCGGCTCCCAGGCGCAGGATGCGCTGCGCCGCGACTTCACCATCAACGCGCTCTACTTCGACCCGTCGAAAGAAGAGGTCTGGGACTATGTCGGCGGCGTTGCCGACATCAAGGCCCGGCGGGTTCGCCTGATCGGAGATCCGGTCACGCGGTTTCGCGAAGACCCGGTGCGGATGCTCCGCGCCGCGCGAGTTGCGGCGAAGCTGGGCCTCACCATCGAAAAGAAAACCGCGGCGCCGATCCCCGAGCTCGCGCCCCTGATCCACAACGTCCCGCCGGCGCGGCTGTTCGACGAGATGGAAAAGCTGCTCCTGTCCGGCCACGCGGTCGAGTCGCTCAAGAGCCTGCGCAAGCACGGGCTGCACCACGGCGTGCTGCCGCTCCTCGACGTGATACTCGAGCAGCCGCTGGGGCAGCGCTTCATCGATCTGGCGCTCGCCAACACCGACGAGCGCGTGCGCACCGGGAAGTCGGTGACCTCGGCGTTCCTGTTCGCGACCTTGCTATGGCACGAGGTGCTGGCGACGTGGAATGCGGCCAAGGCCAAAGGCGCGCGGCCGATGCCGGCGCTATTCGACGCGATGGACCGCGTGCTCGCGCAGCAGGCGGAGCGCCTCGCCATCCCGCGGCGGCTGGAGGCGACCATCAAGGAGACGTGGGCGCTGCAGCCGCGCTTCGAGCAGCGGTCCGGGCAGCGGCCGTTTCGGCTGCTGGAGAATCCGCGCTTTCGCGCCGGCTACGATTTTCTCTGGCTGCGTTGCGCCAGCGGCGAGATGGAAGGCGAGCTCGCCGATCTGGCCGACTGGTGGGACCGCTTTCAGCACGCCGACCATGCCACGCGCGAGAGCATGCTGCGGCCGGACGAGGCGCCGAAGAAGAAGCGGCGTACACGCAAACGCAAGCGCAGGGAAGCAGACGCGGGAACGGAGCCGGAGGTCGAGCCCGCACCCGACGAGCAATGAGTGTGGCGGCCTACGTGGGGCTGGGCAGCAATCTCGCGCATCCCCGCCGGCAACTATCCCGTGCGCTCGCCGAGCTGGCCAGGCTGCCGCGAACGCGCATGGTCGCGGCATCGCCCAACTATGTCAGCGCGCCGCTCGGCTGCGTCGAGGCGCAACCCGATTACGTCAACGCGGTTGCGGCGCTGCGCACCGCCCTGCCGGCAAAGGTGTTGCTGCGCCGGCTGCAAAGCATCGAGCGGCGGCACGGCCGCAAACGGCGTCGAAGCGACGCGCGCAACGCGCCGCGAACGCTCGATCTCGATTTGCTACTATTCGGCGGTCGCCGCGTGAGGCAACCGCAACTCACCGTACCGCATCCGCGCATGCACGAACGGGTGTTTGTGTTGAAGCCGCTGCTCGACGTGGCGCCGGCCGCGAGCATTCCCGGCCGCGGCTCCGCACGATCCCTGCTGCATCGGCTGCGCGGGCAGCGCATCGAGCGCACCCGCAGCCACCCAATGCGTCAGCCGACGGTCCGCCATGGAAATCGATAAGTGCCGCTACATCGTGGTGGAAGGGCCGATCGGTGCCGGCAAGACCAGCCTCGCCCGCGCACTGGCGCAGCGGCTGGGCGCGGACGTGCTGCTCGAAGCGCCGGACGAGAACCCGTTCCTCGCCAAGTTCTACGAGGACATGCAACGCTTCGCGCTGCCGACGCAGCTCAACTTTCTTTTTCAGCGCGTCGACCAGATCCGCGGGCTCACCCAGCTCGACATGTTCAGGCGGACCACCGTCGCGGACTTCCTGCTCGACAAGGACCCGCTGTTCGCGCATCTGAACCTCACCGAGGACGAGTTCGCGCTCTACGACAAGGTGTACTCGCATCTGAAGCCCCAGACACCGATACC